>Ga0137375_10006351_pt1 | contig 14033 bp, 12 predicted proteins | sample SagtaG_24_FD_104936 | JGI IMG/M metagenome (GOLD analysis project Ga0137375, IMG submission 104936) | Vadose zone soil microbial communities from Sagehorn Ranch, Mendocino, California, USA - Sage1_R_113_16 metaG | ecosystem: Environmental > Terrestrial > Soil > Vadose zone | place: USA...
CGAGTACTACAACCTGCTCGCGCTCGTAGTGGACAAGAGCGTGTGGCTCGAAGAATACGCCCGGGAGCAGATCACCCTCGAGGAGCAGCACATCGCGGAGGTCGATAAGATGATGCGCAAGCCCGGCGAGCTGCACCCCACCGGGTGATGTCGGGGAGGACCCCGCCGCGGTGCTCGTGTGGCTGCGGACAACTGCGACGGCGGGCGACGACGGCGTGCGCGGATGCCGAGCGCACGCGCGGTGTCGCGTGGCTCGAGCCGCGGCTACAGGCCGAGATCAGCTACTCGGAGATGATGCAGGGGCGGCTGCGAGACCCAGTTCTCTATCTCGCGGCACCTGAACCCGAATCTCTTTCGCCCTCGGATCAATTCGTCAGACTCAGGTGGCCAGCCGGAGTTCTGACACAGTTCTGGCACAATTTCAGCCTTTTCACTCCTCCGAAGTGATTCGAGCATGATCCACAATTGCCTGATTTGAATGGCGGAGGGCGAGGGATTCGAACCCCCATGGGCCTTGCGGCCCGGTGGATTTCAAGTCCACTGCCTTACCAGTTGAGGCTAGCCCTCCGTGCCTGGGACAACAGCAACTTACGATACATCATCGGGCTGATGAAGCTCTGTGTCCTCGCAGCGGGCTAGTTACGGGCTAGTTCCACCGCGTTCGACGGCACCAGCCGCTCGACGGCGGCCTGGAGATGGCTGGGGCCAGGTGGGCGTACCGCTGAACCATTCCCAGCGTCTTCCAACCCCCAAGCTCCTGCACCGTCCTGAGGTCCACACCGGCCATGACGAGCCTGCTGGCGAAGCTGTGGCGGTTCGAATGCCAGGTGTAGCCATCGAGGCGGCTGCCGTCCTTCCCCGCCGTTCGGAGGGCTGTCTGCGCCTGCCGCACAGCCAGCGAGAAAACCCGGGCCACTGTTCGATACGCTCCGCTGAAGATCAGCTCTTCGGGATCGTTTGGACGCTGGCGCTGCGTCCCGAGGTCGAACACTATCGAGCGCACAACCGCGTTCATTGGCACCTGCCGAGTGGCACCGTTCTTCGAGCGCCCTACGGTGATGAGGCCACTGAGCACGTCCGCATCCCGCCACCGAAGGGCGATCTGCTCGGACCATCGAAAGCCGGTGTGCAGGCTGACTGTGAACAGCGGGCGTAGCGTCGGCGCTAGCATGTTCCAGAGGGCTGCTTCCTCCACGCCGTCAGGGGGGAGATACATGAGCCGCCTTCCAGCTTCTCGCAGCTTCGGAATACCACGTACGGGGTTCGAGGCGACGAGCCCAAGTCGCATGGCTCTTTTGAATAGCCCCGAGAGAAGGTCCCGATAACGATTGACACTCGCGGGAGCAACGGCACGTTCACCTTCCCGCAGCGAGGCCAGGAAGTGCTCAACGTCCGCCGTCGTGATTTCGTCCAGCTTCTTGCTACCCAGCACCGGGGTCACGCGTGAGAGCCGCGAGTCGTTTTTCGCCCACGAACGATGATTGATCTTGGCCCACTGAATGAAGTCCTTGGCGTGGTCGGCGAAACTGACACGGGCCCGCTCCCGCCGCTGGGCTTCCTTCGCCCGGACCCGGGCATCCCGGGTCTCGACCAGCGGACACTAGCCAGGCTTCCGGTGCGCTCGACTACGCCGCTCATTCCGAATGTCGATCGCGTCTGTCTTCACCCGTCCAACTCGCTCCTTGTGAAGGTGTCCGGCCCCACAGGTAAACCGAATCGCCCAGTCTCCGTTTACGTGCCGGTACACTCCCCGTGGAGCCTTGTCCTTCTTCCGGGTGCTCCAACTCCCGGGCGTGATTGTCAGTTCGTAGAGTCGTCGGTCACTGGAACGAAAGAAGAGAGCCCCACCGTCCTGGGTGCGGTAGAACCTCCCGATTTTTCCCAGGTCAACCTTGAGCAGCTTCAACAGCTCATCCTCTTTCCTACTGACGCGTTCCTTGGTCTCGAAGACTTGCCGTATGTAAGCTCTTAGTCTCGTCGCCATGGACGCTTCACGCTCTCGCGCGGCCTCCGGGTCCCAATCCTCTGGTGAGGCGGAGGCGCGTCGCCGCGCCGCAGCGCGGCTCATTGATCGCCGCCTGTGAGCCCCATGATCGTCGTCGAGCCGACGTTGAGCGCCGGGTTGATGAGTGCATTCCGCTCAGGTCGGTCCATCAGTGCCCCTCATTCCGCGCCACCAGCACGGTGAACGCCTTGTAGCTGCGGCCCGTGCGTCGGCTTACACGATCGCCGGCGTAGATGATCTTGCAGCGTATGCCTGGGTCCAGCTCGCCTACCTGCTCGCGGAGGCTGACCGGAAGACTGAAGCGGATGACTTCACCGGTATCGCTCTCAAGCACTCCACGTGGCCCCTTCTCCCCTGTGGTCGAACCCATCCAGACGCCGACCAGCGTCGTGCCGGGAGCCGTCCACGCGAAGCCTGGGCTGGGATTCAATGGCGTCCATTCCTCTGACGGTGGCGTGCTCATCACGTTCCTTTTCCCCTCCTGACGGGCTCACCGGGTCCGTACTCAATCCGCCGCGGCGCCAGTCCGTTCGAGCGGTCTGAGTGTGACATGAGGACCCCTCCTTGAACAAGGCAACCATCTGATTCTGTTGCGTTTTCTATCCGTGAATAGCGAAGACTAAATTCACGGAGAACCTGATGGGCGAACCTGTTTCGGGGGTGCGACGAGGAGGCCGGCTAGCGACTCTTTTTGGCGCGACGCGGGTGAATGGAGTTGTCGATCGTATTTCTGATCTTCTCAGGCGTTACGTTGAGGAGCGAGCCCAGAACGGCGTAGGCTAGGCAAGCGGGCTTGCCTCCGCTACCCATCTTGCCTTCGAGCATGGCGTCCAGAGCAGTGTCCAGGTTGAGCGGCTTCCAACGAGGAACGCCCTCGTCCGTCTCCTCGTCCGTCTCATGGTTCCTGACCACTCCACCAAAGCCCAGAGGAACTTTCCAGGACCTCCTGCGCGAGCTGCCGATACCACTGTTTCGCCGCAGCCTTTGTCGAAGGTTTGCCTTCTGCTGCCCGAAGCCTAATCCTGAACGCGTCGCGGAGGACATTAGAAATTCTCGTGGAGCCACACAGCGGAGACTGAATGCGACCACGGTTCCCAGGTCGGATGCGGGTTCGTGAGTCCGCCCTTCGGTCCCGCTTGTTTCCGGGCCGGCTTCCATTGGATCCGTTTCTGAGGGAAGAGACTGCTGGCGTGAGCCTCGATAAGATTTGCCAGTTGCTGATCGACGACCGCGACTTCTTCGGGTGGCGTAATCACCTCATACTCGCCGTCGCCCTGGGACTGCCACTGCCATCCTAGTCGCTCCCACTCTTTTTCGTCAGAACGGAGTCTGCACAGGTAGCGGATCTCGCTCTGAACGAGCGGATGCGCATAGAGATGTGGATGAGATCTCAGGATCTCGCACAGCTTAGCCAGACTGGGCGATTCGATAAAAGGGCGAAGAGCCCATCCGGTGCCTGTGATCGACTTTGCCATCACATCGACGGTCAGCCCCGTAACTATCCTCTTGGCTTCCTCGTCGGTCAGCCCGACGTCGATCAACGTGCGGGACTTGAGAAGGCCGGCGATCTCCTCCGCGATTGACAGGATTGTCGGCTCGATGAAGGGATCTGGGTTCACGGGGGTCGCGGAATCATCCGGCGGAGTATCTTTCTTCGGCGTTTTCTCCAGCATTGGGGAGTCGAGGGCAAAGTCGCCCAACAACGGCTTCCAACGCGCCAGGAACTGCTGGACCGCTCGCGCCTGCCCCTTACCCGATGCTGCATCGCTTCTGATGGCCGGCTTGCCTGCTGGACCGCTCGTGTGAGCGTTGACAGTCGGGCGCGGCTTCCTCCCCGGTTTCACGGCTCAAGAATCTCACAAGTTCTTTCGTGAAAAAAATGAACTGTCCGTCTGCGAGGTGGCTCAGGGGTGGTCCCTTAATGAGCCGACCCGATGACCCTCAAGGTTAAGTAAGGATCGCTCGCTCGGTCCCGGTCGCGTGCGCTCTCTCACGTGATACGTGGGCGAAGCTGGGCAGGAGAACCCGTGGTTCCGTCAGAAGAGGAGGGTCAGGACGGTCACGGCACAATAGATAACCACCTTCAGTGTTGTCCATGCCTCGTTGACGGCATTTGGCCCCCACGCTACTCTCTCCGCACCGTTCCGACCCCTTCATCGGCCCCGGCAAGGAGCACGCGATGAAGTGTCCCCGGTGCCAACACGAGAACCCGCCAGGCTCAGCCTTCTGTCTGGAATGCGGAGGGCGTCTGGTCCCGGCCTGCGCTTCCTGTGGAGCGGAACTGCCAGCCGGTTCCAAGTTCTGCAACAAGTGCGGGACACCGGTTAAGGCGGAAGCCACCACTCGATCGCGCTTCCCGTCGCCCGAGTCCTACACGCCGAAGCACCTCGCGGAAAAGATCCTCACCTCCAAGAGCGCGCTCGAAGGCGAGCGCAAGCAGGTCACCGTCCTGTTCGCTGACCTTAAGGGCTCGATGGAGCTGCTCGCCGACCGAGATCCCGAGGAGGCGCGCAAGATTCTCGATCCCGTCCTCGAACGGATGATGGAGGCCGTCCACCGTTACGAGGGCACCGTCAACCAGGTGATGGGCGACGGGATCATGGCGCTGTTCGGCGCGCCGCTCGCCCACGAGGACCACGCTGTGCGGGCATGCTATGCGGCGCTGCGGATGCACGAATCGGTGAAGCGGTACGCCGAAGGCGTCCGGCGGGCGGAGGGCATTCCGATTCAGATCCGGGTCGGCCTGAATTCGGGAGAAGTCGTCGTGAGATCCATCGGAAGCGACCTCCACATGGACTACACGGCGGTCGGCCAGACGACGCACGTCGCCGCGCGAATGGAGCAGATGGCGACGGCCGGAGCGATCCTGATTCCGCCGGAGACCCTGACGCTGGTTGAGGGCTACGTGATGGTCAAGCCCCTCGGCGCGATGCCGGTCAAAGGGCTGGAGGTGCCCATCGAGGTCTATGAGGTGACGGGGGCGGCAACGGTACGCTCGCGCTTGCACGCGGCTGCGGCGCGCGGCCTCACTCGCTTCGTTGGTCGCGACGGTGAGGTGGACCAACTTCGCCAAGCCCTGGACCAGGCGAGAGCCGGGCACGGGCAGGTCGCGGCAGTGATGGGAGAACCGGGCGTCGGCAAATCTCGGCTCTTCTGGGAATTCATTCATTCGCATCGCACCGAAGGCTGGCTGATCATCGAAAGCAGCTCCGTCTCGTACGGCAAGGCGACAGCATTTCTTCCGCTCATCGACCTGCTCCGGAGCTACTTCCAGATCGAGGCACGCGATGAGTCGCGAAAGGTCCGGGAGAAGGTGACGGGCAAGCTGTTCTCACTCGATCGAGCGCTCGAGCCCTCCCTCCGGGCGTTTCTATGGCTCCTGGACGTTCCCGTCGAAGATCCCCAGTGGGAGAAGCTGGAGCCCTCGCAGCGCCGCCAGCGTACGCTCGACGGGGTCAAGCTTCTGTTGCTCCGGGAGAGCCAGGTGCAACAGGTCCTGGTCCTGTTCGAGGATCTGCACTGGATCGACCCCGAAACCCAGGCGCTCCTAGACAGCTTGGTCGAGAGCCTGCCGGCAGCGCGGCTACTTCTGCTAGTCAACTATCGCCCGGAGTATCAACACCGCTGGAGCGGTAAGACCTACTACCGGCAGCTCCGGATCGATGCCCTGCCGCCCGCGAGCGCCGACGAACTGCTCGAGGGCTTGCTGGGCAACGATCCCAGCCTTCGGCTCCTCAAGCGCCTGCTGATCGAGCGAACCGGCGGAAACCCCTTCTTTCTAGAGGAGAGCGTCCGGACGCTCGTCGAGACGAAGGCGCTGGCGGGCGAGCGGGGAGCATATCGCCTGGCGAAAGCGTCGCAGGACTTTCAAATTCCGGCGACGGCTCAGGGGATCCTCGCCTCGCGTATCGACCGGCTCTCGACCGAGGACAAGCGACTACTCCAGGCGGCCGCTGTCATAGGCAAGGACGTGCCCTTCGACCTTCTTCAGGCCATCGCCGAGGGGCCAGAGGAAGCGTTGCGCACCGGTCTCACCCACCTTCTGGCAGGCGAGTTCCTCTACGAGGCACGCCTTTTCCCGGATCTCGAGTACACCTTCAAACACGCGCTGATCAACGAGGTGGCCTACGGGAGTCTTCTCCACGATCGGCGCCGGGCCCTCCACGCCAAGATCGTCGACACGATCGAGCGTCTTCATGCTGGGCGTCTCGAGGAGCGCGTCGAGCGCTTGGCCCACCATTCCCTGCGCGGCGAGATCTGGGAGAAGGCGGTGCGCTACCTCCGGCAGGCCGGCGCCAAGGCGTTCGCGCGCTCGGCCAACCGGGAATCCGCCGCGTACTTCGAGCAGGCTCTGGCGGCTTTGCAGCATGTGCCCGAGTCGCGCGAGAGGCTGGAGCAGGCCAGCGATCTCCGCTTCGATCTTCGGACAGCGCACGTTCCACTCGGAGAATTCGAGAGGGTGTTCCGGTATCTCGACGAAGCCGAACGTTTGGCCAGGACGCTCGATGACCAGCGGCGGCTCGGGTGGGTGTCTGTCTACATGAGCCACTATTTCTGGATCACTGGCGAGTCGACCGAAGCCTCCGCGTTCGGCGAGCGTGGCCGGACCATCGCCGAAACGCTTGGGGATTTTTCGCTCCAGGTCGGGGCGAATTTCTACGTCGGCGGAACCTACGTCACGGCGGGCGACTATCGACGGGCCGAGGACATGCTCAGGAGTGTCGTGCAGTTGCTGGGAGGCGATCTCAATCGTCAGCGCTTCGGCCTGGCTGGGTTTCCCGCCGTGCTCTCCCGTACCTTTTTGGCGTGGTCCCTTGCCCAGCGTGGCGAGTTTGATGAAGGCGCGGCCCACGGCGAGGAAGGCCTCCGCATCGCCGAGACGGTCGATCACGCGTACAGCCTGATTCTAGCGTGCTGGGGTCTTGGATGCCTCCACGGCATAAAGGGGGAATTCAGCCAGGCCATCCATTTGCTCGAGCGCGGTCTCGCATCTGCCCGCGATTGGAGCGTCACCCTCGTGTCCCCGCGCATCATGTGGTCATTGGGTCACCTGTACGCTTGGTCGGGGCGCGTTGCACAGGGTCTTGCGTTGCTGGAGCAAGCGCTCGAGGCCGTAGAGTCGATCGGGTTACGATCCTACCAATCGCTCGCCCTCGTCCAACTGGGGGAGGCGTACGTGCTCGCCGACCGGTCCGAGGAGGCGCTCGGATTGGGCTTGCGAGCCCGCGCTCTAGCCCGCCAGCGTGGTCAGCGCGGCTACGAGGCGTGGAGTCTACACCTTCTCGGCGCGATCGCTTCCCATCGCGATCCTCCGGATGCCGAGGCGGCCGAGGGCCACTACCGTGAAGTCCTCGCGCTCGCCGGTGACCTCGGCATGCGCCCGCTCGTCGCCCACTGCCACCTCGGCCTCGGCAAGCTCTACCGGCGCACGGACAAGCGCGAGCAGGCGCAGGAGCATCTCACCACCGCGACCACGATGTACCGCGAGATGGAGATGACGTACTGGCTGGAGCAGGCAGAGGCGGAACTGAAGGATTGACATGAACCCGTTAGCGCCGCCATAACCCCGCCCTTGCCAACACGAGCTCCTTCGCCTAGCCTGTCCCCGGCCGATTCATAAGATGCGCAAGGGGAGGCGCGGATGCGCAGGGGTCCAAAGCCTGCGAAGTCCAAGGTCGAGTCCAAGCCCCCAGTTGCTCGCAAGTCGGCGAAGAGCGACGACGATCGGGTCCGCGAACTAGAGAAGCGCCTGGCGGAGGCGCTGGAGCAGCAGACGGCGACGGCGGAGATCTTGCGCGTTATCAGCCGATCGCCGACCGACGTTCAACCAGTCTTCGATACGATCGTGCGGAGCGCAGTCCGCTTGTGCAGCGCGCGATTTGCCAACGTCTTTAGATTGGAGGGCGAGGTCGTCCATCTCGCCGCGCACCACAACGTTCCGCTCGAGGCGCTCGAGCACTTCCGTCGCACCTTCCCCCAACCGCTGTCGCACGGCGGCACGCTCACGGCCCAGGCGATGCGCCATGGGACAGTGGTTCATGTTCCGGATATCGAGCTCCAGTCTGACGTCGCCGCTTCCGTGCGTTCGCTGAGTCGCTCGGCAGGCTACCGGAGCGCGCTGGCGGTGCCTATCCAGCGCAGCGGAATCGTCGTGGGGGCCATCGGTGTCGGCCGAAGCGACGCAACCGGGGCGCCCTGGCCCTTCTCGGGCAAGGAGGTCGCACTCCTGCAGACCTTCGCCGACCAGGCGGTCATAGCAATTGAGAACGTCCGCTTGTTCAAAGAGCTGGAGGCGCGAAACTGCGACCTGACGGAGGCGCTCGAACGGCAGACGGCGACGGCCGAGATCTTGAGCGTTATCTCCAGCTCGCCGACGGGAGTGCAGCCGACCTTCGATGCAATCGCGAGGTCGGCGGCGCTGCTCTGCCGGGCGGATCTGTCTGGGGTTCACCGGTTCGACGGTGAGCTGATCCACTTCGCCGCCCAGTACGGCCGTACGGCCGAAGAAATCGAAGCCGTCCGCCAGGCGTTCCCGCAGCGACCGAGCCGCGCGAGCGCGACGGCGCGCTGCATCCTGTCGGCGGCGGTCGTGCAGATCGCGGATCACCACGACGATCCGGACATCGTCGACTCCCTCCGTATGTTCCGCACCGTCCTGGCCGTGCCGATGCTCCGGGAAGGCCGGCCAGTCGGGTCGATCTCGGTCGCACGACGAGTCGTCGAACCGTTCACGGAGGACCAGGTCGAGCTGCTGAAGACGTTCGCAGACCAGGCGGTCATCGCGATCGAGAACGTCCGGTTGTTCACGGAATTGGAGAGTCGAAACAAGCAGCTCACCGAGGCACTTGAACAGCAGACGGCGACGAGTGAGATCCTGCGCGTGATCAGCCAGTCCCCCACTACGGTGGAGCCCGTCTTCGGGGCGATCGTGCGAAGCGCCGCTGCACTTTGCCATGCACCCGACGTCATCATCTTGGTTGCCGACGGGGATTCGCTCCGCTTCGGGGCCAGTGTTGGTCCGGTCGCGGCATCAGTTCAGCAGAGTCAGCTGATCCGGGGTCGAAGCCTATCGCTGACCCGTGGGTCGGTCTCGGGGCGAGCGGTCATTGACCGACGCACCGTCCACATTCACGACGTCAGCGCCATGCCAGACGACGAGTTTCCTGAAGGCAAGAGAATCCAGCAAGAGTACGGGGGCCGCGGCACGACACTGGCGGTACCTTTGCTTCGCGACAATGTGTCATTGGGTGTGATTACGCTTTTGAGGAATGAGGTCCGCCCATTCACTGACCAGCAGGTAGCACTCCTCGAGACCTTCGCTGACCAAGCGGTGATCGCCATAGAGAATGTGCGGCTGTTCACGGAGCTGGAAGAAAAGAACCGAGCACTGACGGAGGCCCATGCTCAGGTGACCGAGGCCCTGGACCAGCAGACGGCGACCACCGACATCTTGAGAGTCATCCCCCAGTCGCCGACTGACGTCCAGCCGGTGTTCGACATGATCGCCCAGAGCGCGGCGCGGCTCTGCGAGGCCCAGTACTGCTTTGTCTACCGGTTCGAAGGCCAGCTCCTTCACTTCGTGGCGCACCATGGCCTCACCGCCGAGGTCCTCGAAATCAGCCGAAGCGCCTATCCCGCCCCGCCCGGTCGAAGGAGCGTTGCGGCTCGCGCGGTGCTTGAGCGAAGTGTGGTGCAGATCCCGGATGTCAACGCCGACCCCGACTATGCCCTGGGCGCGATGGCGGCGGCCGGCGGATATCGGAGTGCCGCAGCCGTCCCGATACTGCGCGACGGTCTTCCCATCGGGTCGATTGCGGTCACCCGCGCTCAGGCCGGGCTGCTCCCCGACCGACAGATCGACCTACTGAAGACCTTCGCCGATCAGGCCGTCATCGCCATCGAGAACGTGCGGTTGTTCAAGGAACTCGAAGCCCGGACCCAGGATCTGACTCGCTCGGTGGGCGAGCTTCAGGCGCTCGGCGAGGTCGGTCAGGCGATCAGTTCCACCCTGGACCTCCGAACCGTGCTGAGCACGATCGTGGCCCGAGCCACGCAGCTCGCAGGCACCGACGCGGGCGTCATCTACGAGTACGACGAGCAGCGCGAGGTCTTCGTGCCACGCGCCACCGAGCATCTTGAGGCCGAGATCGTCGAGACGATGCTCGCCACGCCGGTCCGAAAAGGGGAAGGAGCGACCGGACGGCTCGCGGAGATACAGGAGCCGATCCAAGTGCCGGACATCTTGGCAACGCCCGCCGAAAGCCGAGTGCGTGGCGCGCTCGTGCGTGCTGGATATAGGGCCCTGCTCGCGGTTCCCCTCGTGCGCGAAGATCACCTGCTCGGCGGGCTCACTGTGATCCGGAAGGCCACTGGCGCCTTTGCGCCGGAGGTCATCGAGCTTCTGCGGACGTTTGCAACCCAATCCGCCCTAGCGATTCAGAACGCACGCCTCTTCGTGGAGATCGAGGACAAGAGCCGCCAGCTCGAAGTCGCCAGCCAGCACAAGAGCGAGTTTCTCGCCAACATGTCCCACGAGCTGCGCACCCCGCTCAACGCAATCATCGGGTTCTCGGAGGTGCTGACCGAGCGGATGTTCGGGGACCTCAACGAGAAGCAGGAAGAATACCTTAAAACCATTTCCTCCTCGGGCACGCATCTGCTCTCGTTGATCAACGACATCCTCGACCTCTCGAAGATCGAGGCCGGGCGGATGGAATTGGAGCTGACGGACTTCGATCTTCCTACGGCGCTCGACAATGCCCTGACGCTGGTTCGGGAGCGGGCCGGGCGACGGGGCATCACGCTGCAGGCGACCATCGATGAGCGGCTCGGCGTGGTTCGGGCAGACGAGCGGAAGATCAGGCAGGTCGTCCTGAACTTGCTATCGAACGCGATCAAGTTCACGCCGGAGGGTGGCCGGATCGAGATCCAGGCTGTGCCAGGGAACGGACTCGTCGAGGTGTCGATCAGCGACACCGGGGTCGGGATCGCGCCGGAGGACCAGGAGGCGGTGTTCGAGGAGTTCCGCCAGGTGGGGACCAGCGCGGCGAAGCAGGAGGGGACGGGGCTTGGGCTGGCTCTTTGCCGCAAGTTCATCGAGCTGCACGGGGGCGGAATCCGGGTGCAGAGCGAGGTGAGCGTGGGCTCGACGTTCACGTTCACGATCCCGGTGCGCTGTGGGGAATGAGAGCCAACGCTGAGTAGCTCTACTCCGTCATGGGTGACGAAGGTGACCGAGGTGGGCCGGGTGGGGCTCTTTCTCTCTCTGTGTAGAGTGAGACTTGATTGCTTGTAGGAGATAGCCCCCTTACCAGGTCACCTCGCCCACCTTCCCAACCTGGTCTGTCACTAGGTTCTCAGACTGTCGGTTGTCGGTATCATAACCAGCCCTCACTCTGGAGGAAGGTGTAGTCCCACACGGATACCCGGTACTGGGCCGCCGACGGCAGGTGGGCGATCTCGAAATAAGCCCGCTGGAATCCGTTCACACCGCTACGCACCCACTCGATGCGCTGTCCCACGACGGCTCCCGACGAGTCGAGCGCCTGCGCCAGGAGACGTAACGACTCGGCGTACTCCCCGTGTTGGCTAGAGACGTAGCCACGGACCCGACGGGCTCCACCTTGGTCCGGTTCAACCGTCCAGTCGATCGTGAAATGGCGCTCCCAGCCAGCCATCAGGGTGGTCGTTGAGCCGGATATCGTCTGGTAACTGCTGGCGGTCCCGCAGGCCCCCACGATGACGGCGATCAGTGCGAGTCGTAGCACGGCGAGAAATAACGTGGGCCGCGCAGTCATGCCGGAGTCCCTCCCGGACTGTAACGTAGCACCTAGGTCGAGGGTTCCAAGGGGACGCTGATCGAATCGTGGCGGTGAACAGACTCGACACCGCCGGAGGTGTCAACCCGGCCCGTCAAACCAGGTCACAGCCGCTCGGCATCTGGATCAAAACGTCGCCGTTGACGACAGCCGCCGCCCACTTTAGGTTTCCGCCATGGGTTGGTGGCTGGTCCGCTCCCAGCTCTTGGTGGACCCAGCCCTCTGGGCGTCTTCAACCGCTCTACGGGCCGCCGCGCCTAGCCAGGGCAAGCTCGTCTGGTTCTCGCTCGCCGCGCTGACCATTTCGCTGGTTATCACGCCCGCTTTGCCCGCCGAGGATGCCTGGGAAGCCCTCGTCAAGGGCGGCCACGTTGCACTGATTCGCCATGGCAACGCGCCGCCGGTTTCGGTGGAGACCCGCCCGGCTTCAGGTTCGACGACTGCAAGACGCAACGGAACCTCGACGACGAAGGACGCGCACAGGGTAAGGCGCTGGGCGAGGCCTTCCGCAGCCACGGCGTGCGCGTGGACCGGATCGTGTCCTCACCCGTGTGCCGCTGCATGGACACGGCCTCCCTGATGGCCGTTGGCCAGGTCGAGAGCTCGTGGGCTCTCCTCCCGGACAGGGATCCGAATGCTCCGGGTCCGCGCCAGTTAGACACGATCTCCTTCAGTTCGCGGAGCCGGACCGGGGACACTCGTGCTGGTGACTCACGGCTTCACCATTCGGCCGCTGATCGGGATCATTCCGGACCAGGCCGAGACGGTAGTGCTCAGGCCGACGCCCGGTATTGAGCCCGGTGCCCACGTCGTGGGCCGGATCACGCCGCCGCAGTAGAGGTGTTGATGGCCAGGAGCACCGCCCTCGTTCAGTCTGTCGGGCGATCCACACTGATGGGACGGAACGTTCGCGCGGATCAGGTGATCCAATGAGAGGTCGCGGGAACCTGTCAAAAATCCGGGGGTGCGTGTATCGCTCTCCTATCACCCATAACCTAGTCCAGCGCCAGAATGAGAGAGAAGGAGAGAGATTAAGTACACACACCCCCCGAAGAATGACAGGTAAGCCCGTTGCGATAGGGGCTACTACATTCTCCTTTTCGTAGTGGCCCGCAGACGTCTGGACCGGTACGAGGAGCTACGTCGGCAGTTTGAGAACTGGTGCGATGTAAGGGTGGTCCTCGACCGTCGTGAAGGGGAGCGTCGGGAGCCCCATGACACGTTTGCTGGGGTAGAAAGGGGGCGAGCAGAGCGACGCCATCGTCTTGAGCCCTCCTTGAGGAAGCTCGGTTGGGCTGTGGTCGAGACCGACGAACTCATCTAGTGAAGGAGACTTGCCACCACGACCGGTCGCCCAAGGCTCTGGTTCAAATCCCGCGCGGGCTGCGAACGAAGATCCCGCCAAGCGCGGGGTGGCCCGCTCGCACCATATGGTGAAGTCTTAGGATTGGTGAAGTCCTAGGAACGGCCCTATCCATTTTACGATGCGCCATTATCTTGTCGGCCAACCTCCGCAACATTTAAAGACTCCGCCTCCGGATTACGACTCCAAGAGGAGTAGCCCTCGGTGGACACTTCAAATCCGGCCAAACGTGGACGGCGCAAAACCGGCCATAGGGGCGGGCGCTCAAGCGAGTGTGTTGTAGCGCGTTCGCTGATGGGAGCGCAAGTCGCGTTTTGGGGGCATACCCAGATAGCCACCCCTGCCGAGATCGTGGCGCTACGAGCCGGAGCGCGGCGCGTCATCGAGGGCATCACGCTCCGGAGGCAGCGCGCTCGCCGTGGAGGCGGGTGCGCCAGCTGCGCGGGCCGCAGGTGAGGACGTGCGCGTGGTGGAGCAGGCGGTCGAGCAGCGCGGTGACGGCGGCGGTGTCGCCGAGGAGTTTGCCCCAGTCTTCCACCGGCCGGTTCGAGGTGATCAGCGTCGAGGCGCGCTCGTAGCGACGCATCACGATCTCGAGGAGATCCTCGGCCGCGGTGTGGGGCAGCCGCTTCATCCCGAGATCGTCGAGGACCAGGAGCGGCACGGTGGTGACCTGGGCGAGGTAGGGCTTCCGCGTCCCGGCGAGCTGGGCATCGGCGAGCTCGTCGACGAGCGCGTGGGCCTCGCGGTAGAGGACGCGATGGCCGTGCTGGATGACGGCCACGCCGATGGCCTGGGCGAGATGGCTCTTGCCGGTGCCCGGCGGGCCGAGGAAGAGGCCGTCCTC
>Ga0137375_10006357_pt1 | contig 14028 bp, 9 predicted proteins | sample SagtaG_24_FD_104936 | JGI IMG/M metagenome (GOLD analysis project Ga0137375, IMG submission 104936) | Vadose zone soil microbial communities from Sagehorn Ranch, Mendocino, California, USA - Sage1_R_113_16 metaG | ecosystem: Environmental > Terrestrial > Soil > Vadose zone | place: USA...
CCTGGGGCCTGGACACCACCCACCGACTGCTCGGCTCGGTGCCGGCCCCCGAGCCGTTCCCGACCTGACCGCCCTCCTCCGCCGCGGACTCGCGACCATCGCTGTAGTGGGCGCCGACCTCGACTGCGCCGCCTTGGACTGCGCCGCCTTGGACTGCGCCGCCCTGGACTGCGCCGCCCTGGACTGCGCCGCCTCGGACTGGTCCCGGTCGTCCGGCCAGCGGGCGTCGTTGATCGTCGCCGAGAAACCCCGGTCCCAACCGCCACAACTCCGCGACGATCACACCATCCGGCCGCGGACCGGCGCAGCCGCCACCCCCGACGGTGATCGTCGCCGGTTTCGCACGGTCAGGACCGCCACACCTCGGCGACGATCACCGGGCTGAGCGGCGTCCCCCCCGGCCGGGCAGCCCGCAGCCATCCAGCCCGTCAAGCCGACCAGCCCGTCAAGCCAGCCAGCCCGTCAAGCCGGCCAGCCCGGCAAGCGCTCCTGTTGGCCCAGCACACCGACCCCTTGGAGTCGATCAGCTAGACGGTGATCCGGTCCAGGTCAGGGGCGAACGCGGTGTCGTTGAAGAGCCGGACCGTGTTCGAGCCGGCGTTCAACGACACCGTAAGGGTGGCGCTGACCGGGGTATTGAAGTCGACACCGGTCAGCGCCACAGATTGTGCGGTACCGCCGTTCACACTCACCGAGAACGACCGGGTGCCGTTCACCCCGCCGAACACAGTCAGCGTTCGCGACCCGGCGGCGGCGGCGGTCACCGTGATGGTGACGTCGTTCGCGCTGCCGTTGCCGATGAACCGCACCTTCGCACCGCCCGAGCAGGCCGAGCAGGCGGCCACCACCGCCGTCCCGCCGAGCGCCCCGTCCTCGCCCTCATAGGATGCCACCGCTGGCGGCGCCTGGACCACCTGCAGGTAGTCCACGTTGGGGCCGCCGTTGGAGGTGGTCGCGGTCGCCCGGACCGTGTTCGACCCGGCGGCCAGCGGCACGGTGAACGTCGAGTCGGCCCAGGTGTCCCAGTTGCCGGTGCCGTTGAAGGCCCGCCCCGCCGAGACGACGGAGCCGTTCACGCTGATGTCCATCGGGCGGTTCGTGGTGGTGCCGTTGGCGTACCGGATCGTCACCGAGGTGTTGCCGGCCTGTGCGGCGTTCACCGTCCACTCGACGTAGCTGCCGGTCACGTTGGTGTAGTCGACGAACCCGGTGCCGGAGAAGCCGAGGTGGTTGTTGGCCACGGTGCCCTGCGAGATGGTCGCGTTCTCCGCCTCCAGCCGGATGCTGCTGCCGCCGGTGGGCGTGGCCCGGATCAGCCGGGTCTCACCCGGGCGCAGGGTGGCGCTGTAGGAGTTGGAGATCGTGCCCTGGCTGGCGCCCGACCACAGGTTGGTGACATCGGCGCTGCCACTGAAGCCGACCTGCGACCAGCTCACGCTGACCGTCGAGCTGCCCGTGGTGGCGGTGTTGAACAGGGCCACGATGTAGTCGCCGTTCGCCTCGCGCTTGCGCCACACCTGGTTGCTGCCGCTGTTGACGATGCGGGACGCGGCGACCCCGTCCTGGTTCACCCCGATCAGCCGGTCGTTGGTCAGCATGGCCAGGTCGGTGGAGGTCAGCGCCGTCAGGTCGGTGCCGAGCAGCAGCGGCGAGGCCGCCATCGCCCACAGGGTGAACACCGACCGGCGCTGGTCCGCGTTCAGCCCGACCTGGTCGCCGTTGCCGATCTCCAGTGAGTCCAGGTCGTTCCAGCCGCCCGGGCCGGCGTACGGCTGCCAGGCCGCGGCCGAGCCGAACCGGCTGAACACGTGCGACCAGTCGGTCAGCGGGTACCCGCTGCCGTTCGGGCCGGGGCCGCAGTAGCACTCCACGTCGCCCTGGGTGCGCCAACTGTTGGCGAGCTGCCGCCAGGTGGTCGCGTCGGCGATGGGCAGGTTGTTGGACAGCGCGTAGTTGATCGGCCGGCCGGTCTGCCGCAGCGCGGTGTCCCACGCCTGCACGTCCGGGATGTCGGAGGAGCCGACGCCGTCGATCTTCAGGTAGTCCACGCCCCAGGACGCGAACTGGTTCGCCCACGAGTTCACGAACTCCTGCGCACCCGGCTTGCTGTAGTCGATGAAGTACATGTTGTGGCAGTTGTAGTTCTTCTCGGTCCGGGTGGTGTCGGCGATGTCCTGGGCGTGGAGGGACGTGCCGGCGATCGGGGTGTTCAGGGTGACCGCGTTCTTGGCGATGCCCGGCGTCACGTAGAACCCGAACCTCAGCCCCTTCCCGTGGACGTAGTCGGCCAGCGCCCTGATGCCGGACGGGAACTTCGCGGTGTCCACCACCCAGCGGCCGTTGCCGTCCACCACGAACCCTTCTGCGTCGCACTTCTGCCAGAAGTCGTCGAGGTTGACGTAGACGAAGCCGTGCGCGGCCAGCCCGCTGCTGACCATGGCGTCGGCCTGCGCCTTGATCTTCGCCTCGCTGGGCCAGCGGCGGACGAAGCTCCAACTGCTCCAGCCCATCGCCGGCCGGATGGACAGCCCGTTGTTCGAGGCGACCGCGGGCGGTGCGGTGGCCACCCCGGTGGCCACCGCGGTGACCGCGCCGGTCAGGCCGACCGCGGTGGCCGCCAGCACGGCGAGGAATCGTCGTGACATGGGTCCTCCCGGACTCATCTGCCGCCGCTACCCGACGTCCAGGTAGTCGAAGTTGGGGTTGCCGTTGGCCGTGGTGGCGGTGAACCGGATCGCGTTCGTCCCGGCCGCCAGGGTCACGGTGAACGTCTGGCTCGCCCAGGTGTCCCAGTTGCCGGTGCTGCCGAACGAGCGCCCCGCCGAGACCACGGTCCCGTTCACGCTGACGTCCGCCGGCCGGCTGGTGGTGGTGCCGTTGGCGTACCGGATGGTCACCGGGACGCTGCCGGCCTGCGCCGCGGTGACGCTGAACTCCGTCCAGCTACCCGCCACGTTGTCCCCGTTCACGAAGCCGGTGCCGGAGAAGCCGAGGTGGTTGGACTCCACCACGCCCTGCGAGATCGTCGCGTTCTCCGCCTCGTACCGGACCGGTGCCGGCCCGCCACCGGCGTAGCTGCCGCCGATCCACGCCTCGTCCACCCGCAGCCGCTTGAACCGCGTCGTGTCGGTGGACGCCGCCCAGGTGCTGTCCACCTGCAGCCGCACGAACCGCGCGCTCGTGGACGGCACGTCGATGAACTGCACCCCGCGGTGGCTGGGCAGCGACCCGGTCTTGATCGCGCTGCCCCAGGTGCTGCCGTCGTTGCTGACGAACACCTTGTAGGCGTTGATACGGGCGGACTGCTCGGTGGACGAGCGGGGGTAGCTCACCGAGTCCTCGCGCTGGTTGATCCCGATGTAGCGGATGGTCTTCGCCGAACCGAGGTCGAAGGTCAGCGAGGCCGGCAGCGTCTTGTTGCTGTCCCAGTAGGTGAGGTAGTTGCTGTCGCCGGCGGCCGACCCGGGGTGGGTGCTGGTCGAGACGCTGGCGCTCACGGTGACGCCGGAGTAGATGCCCTGCCGGCCGGCCGAGACCACCTTGAAGACGGTGTCGTACGGGTCCCAGGTGGACAGTCCAGACAGGGTCAGGGTGCCGCCCGCCTGGCTGAAACTCACCGCCGCGCCGGTGCGCAGGTTGGTCACGCTGCTGATCCGGTAGCCGTTGTCGCGCACCCGGAGCGTGCTGGTTGACGGCGGGGTGATCACGTGGATGTAGTGCAGGTCGGGGTTGGTCTTGCTGATCGTGGTCACGCCGTGCGCGCCGTCGTTCCAGAACCCGGGTTTCAGGCCGCCGTACATGTAGCCGCCGCCCTCGGTGCCGCCCAGCGACTCCCAGATCGCCGCCAGGTAGGTGTTGGCGAAGTTGTTGAACGACTCCTGGTTGGACGGGAAGCGGCCGTTCACCTGGGCGGTCTCGGCCATCAGCGCCTTGATCGAGGATCCGGCGTTGGTGATCAGCCGGCCGAGGGTGAGCCGCCGGTCCACGGTCGGGTTGGTGCCGTCGTACCACCAGGCCCCGCTGGACGGCAGCTTGAAGTCCGCCTCCACCAGCCGCGGCTGCGCGGTGTAGGTGGCCTGCGGGTAGTCGTACGACGGCGTCATGCCGGTCTTCTGCTCGTTGCTGATCATGTCCATGACCGGCGTGTCTTCGTTGTTGTTGCTGATCGTGTAGTTCGGCCGCTGCTGGTAGATCTGCCCGTAGAGGTTGTGGTCGATCCAGTACTGGTTGTCGTTGTCGATCCAGAACCCGCCCAGGTTCGGGTACCGGGCCATGACCTCGAAGAAGTTGTCGTAGCTGAACTCGCCGAAGCCGTCCCGGGTGGTCAGGTCGACCGAGTGGCCCTTGTAGGCCGAGTATGCCGCGGAGTTCAGCCAGTCCCCGGAGGTCAGCCCCTCGTTGTGCCACTGCGGGTCGTCGGTCATGTAGAGGATGACCCGCAGACCCTGGTTGCCGGCCGCGGTGATCAACTCGCCGAGGAAGTCGCGGCTGGTACGGCAGCTACCCGGGATGGCCGACGGCCACGGGCGGGCGTAGCCGAGGCGGCTGTGGAAGGTGGCCAGGACCAGGTACTGCAGGTGCAGCTTCTGCGCCTCGGTGACCCAGTAGTCCGGGGTCCAGCCGCCGTCGGTGACGTCCCGCTCCCAGGCGCTGCAACTGGTGTGCTGCGGGAAGGTGCGCTCGCCCCAGTGCAGGAACAGGCCGCCGACCGAACTGCGCAGGAACGCCTGCCGCGGGTTCTGCAGGTCCGCCCGCGCGGGGTTCACCAACGACATCGTGAGAACCAGGGAGAACGCCGCGATGACCGCCGCGGCGAGCCGGCGAACGCGTCGCCGGTGGGAAAGCGGACTGGCCATGTGCCCTGCTCCATCTCAGCCGATCTGGATGTGGTCCAGGTTGGGGCCGCCGTTCGAGGTCGTGGCGGTGGCCCGGATCGTGTTGGTGCCGCCGTTCAGCGGCACGTTGAGCGTCGAGGTGGCCCAGGTGTCCCATGAGCCGGTGCCGTTGAACGCCCGGCCGGCCGCCACCACGGCGCCGTTGACCCGGATGTCCATCGGCCGGTTGGTGGTGGTGCCGTTGGCGTACCGGATGCCGAGCACGCCGGTGCCCGCCGCCGCGGCGTTGACCGTCCACTCCACGTAGCTGCCGACCACGTTGGTCATGTCGACGAAGCCGGTGCCGGTGAAGCCGGTGTGGTTGGTGGCCACGGTGCCCTGCGAGATCCGCGCGTTCTCCGCCTCGTACCGGGTGGGGCTGCCGACCTGCTGGTAGGCGCGCATGTTGCGCAGCAGCAGGTAGCAGTCCTGCAGCGAGCCCGAGGTGTCGCCGAGCGAGCGGTAGATGCCCCACTTCGGCCGCACCCGGATGTCCAGCCAGGTGTCCAGGCTGCCGCGCCGCACGTCCACCGCGGTGGTCGCGCCGTCGTGGACGGCCCAGCGCACCCAGCCGTCGGTGTCGCCGATCCTCATCTCGAACTCGATGTCGATCCACTTGTTCTGCAGCGGCACCAGGTCGGCGGAGCCGATCACCACGCCGGAGTTCTCCACGTTGAGCTCGATCTTCTGGATGCCGCTGTACCGGCGCAGCGAGGTGGTGAGGATCGGCAGCGTGCCGGTGCCCGGCTGCTTCATCTGCATGATGTGGGTGAAGGTGGTGGTGGCCTTCAGCGAGGTCGGGATGAACATCGAGTAGGTGATCCGCCAGATCTGGCCGAACAGCATCTCCAGGTACGGCCCGCCCGCCGGGGTGCGCATGCCGGTGACCTCCTGGCGCTGCCGGTCGGTCATCGTGTCGCGGTCCACCAGGTGCATGTTGAACCGGTAGTGGTCGGTCTCCACGAAGATGTGCGGCTGGCCGGCCGGGTGCGAGTCGGCCCGGTCGTCCTCGATCGTCTCGAAGGCGGGCAGGCCGTCGGTGGCCGCGTCGGGCCACCACTTCGGCTGCCAGACCGCGGCGGCCAGCGCGGAGACGTCCATCGGGGCCACGGCCGGCTGCCGGGGGCTCGCGGCGGCGTGCCGCGCGGCGAGGGGCGTGCCGGCGATCAGCGCGCCGCCCGCGGCGGCGCCGGTCGTACGCAGGAAATCCCGCCGGGTTGGCATCGGGACGCTCCAAGGGGTCAGGGGTGCAGCGGCCGCGCGGGCGGGAGGGGCCCTGCCCGCGCGGCCGCCCGACTCAGGTGATGGTGACGCGGAAGATCCGGTCCGAGCCGTCGGCCGCGCCGCCGTTGTTGTCGCAGTTGGTGGTGCTCAGCCACATCTGGTCGGCGCCGGGCACCTTGATGACGGTGCGCAGCCGGCCGAAGGAGCCGACGTAGAACGCCGACGGGGTGCCGGTGGTCTCGCCGGACAGCAGCGGGATCCGCCACAGCCGCTCACCGCGCAGCGCGGCCATGTAGACCACGTCCCGGACGATGGCGACCGCGGACGGCGACGCGACGCTGACCGACCAGGTGCGCTTGGGGTTGGTCATGCCGGAGACGCTGCAGGTGCCCTCACAGGTCGGCCAGCCGTAGTTCAGCCCGGGCTTGATCAGGTTGAGCTCGTCCGCCGTGCTGTTGCCGAACTCGGCCTCCCACAGCCGTCCCTGGGAGTCCCAGGCGATGCCCTGCGGGTTGCGGTGACCGTAGCTGTAGATCAGCGTGCCGAACGGGTTCCCCGGGGCCGGCTGCCCCGTGGTGGTCATCCGCAGGATCTTGCCGTTCAGCGAGTTCCGGTCCTGCGCCAGGTCCGGCGTCTGCGCCTCGCCGGTGGTCGCGTACAGGAAGCCGTCCGGGCCGAAGGCCAGCCGCCCGCCGTTGTGGAAGCGGTTCTTCTTGATGCCCTGCACCAGGGTCGTGTAGCTGGACAGCGACGTGCCGTTGTAGGTCATCCGGACGATCCGGTTGCCCTCGGACGCGGTGTGCATGAAGTACACGAAGTGGTTGCTGTTCCAGTTCGGGTCGACCGCGGTGCCGAGCAGGCCGCCCTCGCCGTCGGTGGTCACCGCGTTCGGCACGGTGCCGACCTGGGTCTTCGAACCGGACAGGGTCACCTTGAACACCTTGAACGAGTCGCGCTCGGTGACCAGCGCGGTCTGGCCGTCGGGCAGCCAGGCCATGCCCCACGGGATCGTCCAGCCGGTCGAGATCTGGGTGATGCTCGACGGAACCCCGCCGCTGCACGATGCGGTGGTGAAGGTGACGGTGTTGCTCGGGGCGGAGGTGTTCAGCGCCGCGTCCCGGGCCACCACGACCAGGGAGAACGAGCTGTTGCAGGCCAGCCCGGTGACGTCGGTGGAGGTCGCCGGCGGGCTGCCGGTCACGGTCTGGTAGACCGTGGTGCCGCTGCGCACCTCGTAGGCGGTCACTCCCCGGTTGTCGGTGGACGCGGTCCAGGTCAGGTGTGCGCCGGTGGAGGAGACGTTGGAGACGGTCAGGCTGCCCGGTGCGGTCGGCGGCTGCGTGTCGCTGCTGGGCAGCGTGGTGCAGGTGGCCAGCGCGCTGCTCGGCGAGACGTTGCCGGCGGCGTCGCGGGCGAACACCGTCAGCCGGTACTGCGTGTTGGGCGTCAGCCCGGCGATGACCTTGGATGTCGCGGTGCCACCCGCCTCGGACAGTTTGTTGCCGTCGTTGTAGATGTCGTAGGCGAAGACGGCGACGTTGTCCGTGGACGCGCCCCAGTTCAGGGTCAGGTCGTTCTCGCCGATGTTGCTGCAGCTTGGCGCACCCGGGGTGGTCGGTGCCTGGGTGTCGGCCGCGGCACCCACGGTGAGCTTGTCCACGTTCGGGCCGCCGTTGGAGGTGGTCGCGGTGGCGCGGATCTTGTTGGTGCCGTTGATCAGGTCGCCGTTGACGGACAACGTCTGCCAGGTGTCCCAGGTGCCCGTGCCGGGGAACGTGAGGTTGGCGATCACGGTGCCGTTGACCGCGATGTCCATCGGACGGGCCGTCGTGGTGCCGTTGGCGAACCGGAAGGTCAGCCCCACGGTGGCGGCCGCCGTGGCGGGCACCGTCCACTCGACGTAGCTGCCGACCACGTTGGTGTAGTCGACGAAGCCGGTGCCGGTGAACCCGGTGTGGTTGGTGGCGATGGTGCCCTCGAAGATCGTCGCGTTCTCGGCCTGGTAGTCGGTGGACGGCGTGGCGACGTCGAACTCCAGCCAGTCCAGGTTCGGGTTGCCGTTCACGGTGGTCGCGGTCACCCGGATGGTGTTGGTGCCCGCGGTGACCGGCGTGGTCAGCGTGCTGCTCGCCCAGGTGTCCCAGGAGCCGGTGCCGTTGAATGCCCGGTTGGCCGACACGACCGTGCCGTTCACGCTGACGTCCGCCGGGCGGTTCGTGGTGGTGCCGTTGGCGTACCGGATCACGATGGTCGCTGTGCCGGACGCCACGGCGTTGACCGTCCACTCGACGTAGCTGCCGACGACGTTGTCGCCGTTCACGAAGCCGGTGCCCGAGAAGCCGAGGTGGTTGGACTCCACCACCCCCTGGAAGATCGTCGCGTTCTCCGCCTCGTACCGGGTCGCCGCGGCAGCCGGGATGGCGATCGCGACGAGGGTCGTCAGCGCGGCCACCCCCAGGGCCGCCACGGCGGCGACGGCGCGCTGCCGGGTGCTCGCTAGCTTCATGGATCCTCCTGTCAGATCCAGGGGCAAGATCAGGAAAGGTCGGACGTATGCACGGTCATCCCACAAAACATGAGCACTGTCAACAGTTGGCGGCGTCCCCGTTCCGGCGGTTCCGGGGACCCACAATATGCGGAAAACTCGCGTGCATCATGGACGAACACCTGCCCCAGGGCGTATCCCTGTCCGTGGAGCTTCACCCGAAAGGTTCGATAGTGGGTCATCCGATCACTTGACCGTGGTCGGCCCCGATACGTAGGAGGTATGGGTGTTTCTTCTCCGACGACGTGTCGTGGTCGCGGCGGTGGCCGCGACGGGTCTGCTGATCCCTGCGTTGCCCGCCGTCCCCGCGGCCGCGGCGGTGATCCGCTACGAGGCCGAGAACGCGACGATCTCGCAGGGGTCGGTCGCCACCAACCACACCGGGTTCTCGGGCACCGGCTTCGTGGACTACACCAACGTGGCCGGCAGCTACGTCGAGTGGACCGTGTCCGCGGCCCAGGCCGGCACCGCCTCACTGAGCCTGCGTTACGCCAACGGGACCAGCACCAATCGGCCGATGGACATCAGCGTCAACGGCACCGTGGTCGCGGTCGACCAGCCGTTCGGCGGCACCGGGTCGTGGGACGCATGGGCCATCAGCACGCTGACCGCCGGCCTGCTGGCCGGCACGAACACCGTCCGCGCCACCGCGACCACCTCCAACGGCGGCCCGAACGTGGACTGGCTGGAGGTGAACGACCAGCCCACAGCCGGCACCGACTGGTCCGTCGCGGTGGTCGAGTCGACGATGGCGCGGTTCTCACCGGACACCCTCGGCGGCTGGGGCTACACCCGCGGGCTCTACCTGTACGGGCAGTACCTGGTCTACCAGCGCACCCACGACCCGCGGTACCTGGCGTACATCAAGTCCTGGGCCGACCGGTTCGTGGACTCCAGCGGCAACATCAGCCAGAGCTTCAACAACCTGGACAGCATGCAGGCGGGCAACGTGCTGCTGATCCTGTCGCGGGAGACCGGGCAGTCGAGGTACCGGATCGCGGCGCAGAAGATCAGGACCCGGCTGAACACCTACCCGCGCACCTCCGACGGCGGATTCTGGCACTCCACCTCCGACACCCGGCAGGGCCAGCTCTGGGCGGACGGCACGTTCATGGTCAACCCGTTCCTGATCCGCTACGGCCAGCTCTTCAACGACAGCACCTACGCCAACGACGAGGCCGCCCGGCAGCTCGAGGTGTACGGCAAGCACCTCTTCCGCACCTCGGGCAACGCGGCCGGGCTGCTCTACCACGCCTACGACGAGCCGGGTGGGCTGACCGCGAGCTGGGTGCACCCCGAGCTCGGCAACACCAACGGGATCTCGTGGTGCCGGGCCATCGGCTGGTACGCCATGGCCACCATCGACGTGCTGGAGATCCTGCCCGTCACGCACCCGAAGCGGCCGGTGCTGCTCACCAACGTGCAGACCCTGGTGAACGCGTTCGCCCGCTTCCAGGATCCGTTCACCGGGCGCTGGTTCCAGGTGGTCGACCTGGGCAGCAACTCGAGCAACTGGACCGAGACCTCGTGCTCGTCGATGTACACGTTCACGATCTCCCGGGCGGTCGAGCGCGGGTACGTGTCGAGCAGCTTCCAGACCTATGCCGACCGCGGGTACCAGGGGGTGTTGAAGCGCATCTCGCTGGGCTCCGACGGCCGCACCAACCTGACGGAGATCTGCATCGGCACCAACGTGGACGACTCGACCAGCTTCTACTTCGACCGGCCCCGGGCCACCAACGACTTCCACGGCCTCGGCGCGTTCCTGATCATGAACGAGCAGATGATCAGGACCGGGCACTGACCTGCTTGCCTGCGGCTGCCCGGCGGTGGAGGCTGCTGGGCAGCCGCGGACACGAGGAGGAGCCATGTCGGTGCTTGCGGACCTGGTCAGTGGCATCGCCGGCGGATCGATCGAGGTGGTCGACCTGACGGCGCCGCTGTCGGAGAAGACCCCGATCCTGCGGCTGCCGGAGCCGTTCGCCAACACCATCCAGTTCCGGCTGGAGGAGATCAGCCACTACGACGAGCGCGGCCCGGCGTGGTACTGGAACGACATCGCCACCGGGGAGCACACCGGCACCCACTTCGACGCGCCGGTGCACTGGGTCACCGCCAAGGACGGCGAGGACGTCTCGCAGGTGCCGGCGCGCCGGCTGGTCGCCCCCGCGGTGGTGCTCGACATGGCGGAGCGGGTGGCCGCCGACCCGGACTTCCTGCTCGAGCGGCACCACGTGGAGAGCTGGCAGGCCGAGCACGGGCCGCTGCCGGAGGGCGGCTGGCTGCTGTACCGCACCGGCTGGGACGCCCGGTCGGCCGACCAGGATGCGTTCCTGAACGCCGACGGGACCGGCTCGCACACGCCGGGGATCTCCGTCGAGTGCGCCACCTGGCTGGCCGAGCAGACGCCGATCATCGGGGTGGGGGTGGAGACCGTGGGCACCGACGCGGGCGCGGCGCACTCCTTCGACCCGCCGTTCCCATGCCACTCCTTCCTGCTCGGCGCCGGCAAGTACGGCCTGACCCAGCTACAGAACCTGGCCCGGCTGCCCGCCAGCGGCGCGGTGCTGGTGGCCGGCCCGCTGCCGATCGTCGGCGGCTCGGGCAGCCCGACCCGGGTGCTCGCCCTGGTCGAGCGCTGACCGTGGCGCTGACGGTGGCGCTGATGACGGCGCCCATAGCGGCGCCGGTGGTGGCGCTGACGGCGGCGCTCATGGTGGCGCTGACCGTGGCGCCGGTGGTGGCGCCGGTGGTGGTGGACTGATGCGGGTGGCTGAGGCGGTCGGCGCCGCGCTGGCCCGGCTCGGGGTCGACCACGTGTTCGGGGTGGTCGGCAGCGGCAACTTCCACGTCACGAACTCGCTGGTGGCGGGCGGTGCGCGGTACGTGGCCGCGCGGCACGAGTGCGGAGCGGCGACGATGGCGGACGCGTTCGCGCGGACCAGCCGCCGGGTGGCCGCCGTGTCGGTGCACCAGGGCTGCGGGCTGACCAACGCGCTGACCGGCATCACCGAGGCGGCCAAGAGCCGCACCCCGCTGTTGGTGCTGGCCGCCGACACCGGCGCCGCCGCGGTGCGCTCCAACTTCCGGATCGACCAGGACGCGCTGGCCCGGTCGGTGGGCGCGGTGCCCGAGCGGATCCACTCGCCGGTGTCCGCGGTGGCCGACGCCGCCCGGGCATACCGCACCGCCGCCGGCCAGCGGCGCACGGTGGTGCTCAACCTGCCGCTGGACGTCCAGGCGGCCGAGTGCCCGCCGGATGCCGCCGCGATCCCGCCGGCACCGGAGCTGTCCGCGCCGGCCCCGGCACCGGAGGCGGTCGCCGCGCTGGCCGCGGTGCTGGCCGGCGCGCAGCGGCCGGTTTTCGTGGCCGGCCGTGGTGCGCGCGGCGCCCGGGATGCGCTGGAGCGGCTGGCCGACCGGACCGGCGCGCTGATCGCCACCTCCGCGGTGGTGAAGGGGATGTTCAATGGCAACCCGTGGTACCTCGACGTCAGCGGGGGCTTCTGCTCCCCGCTGACCGCCGAGCTCATCAGCGGCGCCGACGTGGTCGTCGGCTGGGGCTGCGCGCTGAACATGTGGACGATGCGGCACGGCACCCTGATCGGCCCCGGGGCCACCGTCGTGCAGGTGGACCTCGACCCGGACGCGATCGGTGCGCACCGGCCGGTGGATGCCGGGGTGGTCGGCGACGTGGCGCAGACCGCCCGGGCGGTGGCCGCGGAGCTGGCGACCGGGTCGGCCACCGGGCGGCCGGGCTACCGGGGCTACCGGTCGGCGGAGCTGCGCGGCCGGATCGCCCGGGAGAACCGCTGGCGGGACGTGCCGTACCGGGATGAGAGCGACGGCACCCGGATCGACCCGCGCACCCTGTCGATCGCGCTGGACGACCTGTTACCGGCCGAGCGGACGGTTGCGGTCGACTCGGGCAACTTCATGGGCTACCCGAGCATGTACCTGTCCGTGCCGGACGACGACGGGTTCTGCTTCACCCAGGCGTTCCAGTCGATCGGCCTCGGCCTGGCCACCGCGGTCGGCGCCGCGCTGGCACGGCCGGAACGGCTGCCGGTGGCAGCACTCGGCGACGGCGGCGCGCTGATGGGCATCGCCGACCTGGACACCGTGGTGCGGCTGGGGCTGCCCATGGTGATCGTGGTGTACGACGACGATGCCTACGGCGCCGAGGTGCACCACTTCGGCCCGGACGGCTACCCGCTGGACACCGTCACCTTCCCGCCGACCGACATCGCCGCGATCGGCCGCGGCTTCGGCTGCTCGGCGGTCACCGTACGGTCCGTCGCCGACCTCGACGGTGCCGCCAAGTGGCTGGCCGGCCCGCGGGGCACCCCGCTGCTCATCGACGCCAAGGTGGTGTCCGACCGCGGGTCGTGGTGGCTGGAGGAGGCGTTCCGCGGACACTGACCAACGGCAGGTGAGGACCATGGCGATTGAGACGGCGGAGTTCGGCCGCACCGGGCACCGGAGCACGCGGGTGATCTTCGGCGCGGCCGCGCTGTCCGGGGTTACCCAGGCGGTCGCCGACCAGACGCTGGACGTGCTGCTCGGGTACGGGATCAACCACATCGACGTGGCCGCGTCCTACGGCGAGGCCGAGCTGCGGGTCCGGCCCTGGCTGCGGCGCGAGCCGGGGCGGTTCTTCCTGGCCACCAAGACCGACGAGCGGACCGCGGCCGGCGCCCGCGAGGAGTTGCACCGGTCGCTGGACCGGCTGGGCGTGGCGCAGGTGGACCTGTGGCAGTTGCACGCGCTGGCCGACCCGATCGAGTGGGACGTCGCGCTGAGCCCGGGGGGTGCGATCGAGGCTGCCGTCGAGGCGCGGGAGCAGGGCCTGGTGAAATGGATCGGGGTGACCGGGCACGGCTCGCAGATCGCCGCCACCCATCTGCGCAGCCTGCGGCGGTTTGACTTCGACTCGGTGCTGCTGCCGTACAACCACGTCACCATGCAGCTTCCGTACTACGCGGAGAACTTCGAGGCGGTGTGCCGGCTGTGCCAGCAGCGCCGGGTGGCCGTCCAGACCATCAAGTCGATCGCGGCGCGCCCGTGGCAGGGTCGGCCGCACACCCGGGCCACCTGGTACGAGCCGCTGGAGCGGCAGGAGGACATCGACCTCGCGGTGTGGTGGGTGCTGGCCCGGCCCGGTGTGTTCCTCAACAGCGCCGGCGACGTGGACCTGCTGCCCCGGGTGCTGGACGCAGCCGGCCGGTTCTCCGCGGGCCCGGACGACGCAGCGATGGCCGCGCTGGCGCAGCGCTCGCAGACCGAGCCGCTGTTCGTCTGACCCGCGACCGGTCACCAGCCGGCCGGCGTTGGCGCGGCCAGCGGGCCCGGCCTACGGGCCGGCGTTGGCGCGGCCGGCGGGCC
>Ga0137375_10006364_pt1 | contig 14018 bp, 16 predicted proteins | sample SagtaG_24_FD_104936 | JGI IMG/M metagenome (GOLD analysis project Ga0137375, IMG submission 104936) | Vadose zone soil microbial communities from Sagehorn Ranch, Mendocino, California, USA - Sage1_R_113_16 metaG | ecosystem: Environmental > Terrestrial > Soil > Vadose zone | place: USA...
AAAGACACTTGGTCTACACTACAGACGATTTGCGAGCGCGCCCCTTTGATGCGACTCACTATTTTGCGTCTACACCCCACGAAAATTGCTATTTGACAGCCCCAGTTGAGAAAGTTGGGCTAGGCCGAAGCGGCGCGCAAAGGCGCGCTCGCCGCGGGCGTGTTGCAGCGCATGCGACACCTCGTGCGCCGCCACCGCCGCGGCCGCGATCGAACGCCCGTCGTGATGCTGCGGCAGGAGGCGCACGACGCCCCCCTCCGGATCGTAATGGTCGCCGAGGTCGGTGCGCTCGACTTTCACCTGGTGCAGCCCCGCCTCGTCCAAGAGGTGCCAGGCGAGCTCGCCGCCCGTGCCCGGCAAGTCCAGCCGGTCGACCCCATGCCGCGCCAGCACGCGCCGGACCCACACCTGCGGGCCGAACACGAGCGCGAATAGAAACAGCGATGCAAGCCCAAGGATGATCGGCATGTTGCTATTGTCGCTGCCTGCGCATGCGGCGTACGGCCGCTGTCGCCATGCCGCCAGCGTAACCCGGCCCTCCTTCGCCCCCAAGAGGGGCTGCGGAGATCTGTCCTCCGTAGCGCGGAGCGCGTAGGAGGATTGGAGCGGCGGCGAAATCCGGGCTAACTTGCGTCGGCTGACAAATGGGAGCCATGACCATGACCACGCGCCGCCGATTCCTGAACCTTGCCGGAGCCGCGCTCGCAATGCCGGCACTGCCGCGGCTGGCGCGGGCGCAGAGCTGGCCGGCGAAGCCGGTTCGGGCCATGATCCCGTTCACCGCCGGCAGCACCATCGACATCGTCGGGCGCATCGTGACCGATCCGCTCGCGGCCCAGCTCGGCCAACCGATCGTGATCGAGAACCGCGGCGGCGCCGGCGGATCGATCGGCACCGCCGCCGTCGCCAAGGCCGATCCCGACGGCTACACGATCCTTATCAATGCTTCCGCGCATTCCGCGGCGCCGGCGGCCTATCCGAACATCTCCTACGATCCGGCGCGCGATTTTTCCGCCGTCATCCCGTTCGGCACGGTGCCGAACGCGACGGTGGTCGCGCCCGCGAGCGGCATCAAGACGCTGCAGCAGCTCGTCGCCAAAGCCAAGGCCGGCTCGGTGAGCTATGCCTCCGCGGGCGTCGGCAGCGCCACCCATTGGGCGGCTGAGCGCCTGCGCGTCAGCGCGGGGTTCAGCGCCGTCCATGTTCCGTTCAGAGGCGCCGAAGGGCTGGTCGAAGTGATGGCCGGGCGCGTCGACTTCTTCTGTGTCGGGATTTCGGCCGCGCTTGGTTTCATCCGCGAAGGCAAGCTCCTCCCCCTCGCGGTCAGCACGCCGAAGCGGTCGCGCGCGCTGCCGGACGTGCCGACGACGCTGGAAGCGGGCTATGCCGACTCCGACTACAACTACTGGATGGGAATGCTGGTGCCGGCGAAGACGCCGCGCGAGATCATCGAGCGGCTGCACCAGGAGACGCAGAAGGCGCTGCGCCTGCCCAGCGTGACGGAGAAATTCGCCCCGCAGGGGATCGAGCCGATGCCGCTGGCGCCGGCCGAGTTCGATGCGCTGATCAAGAAGGAGATCGACGTCAACATCGCGCTGGTCAAGGCGGCGGGCCTCAAGTTCAATTGATCGAGCAAGCGCATAAGGCGTAGCCCGCTCAGGACGGCAGGGCCGGCTGCAGCAGCTTGCTGCTCCTCTGCAGGCGCGCGACGATCAGGTGCAGCAGGCGGAACCCGAATTGCGGGTTCTGGAAGTACAGCTCCTTGAAGCGGTCGTAGTCGATCATTGCCGCCTGCACGTCGGTCTTGCAGCGCACCGTCATGACGCGCCTGCCGTCGGGCGTGAACAGCCCGATCTCGCCGAGCAAGGTGCCCTTCCCGAACGTTTCGCTGATTTCCACGGTCTCGACCTCGCCCGAGACGATATAGAACGCCGCGGTGGCGAATTCGCCCCGCGTCATGATGATGTCACCGGCCTTGAAAAGCTTCGGGCGCGTATACGGCAGCAACCAGTCGACGTTCATGTCGCCCTTGGCCGCGGCTTCGGTTTCGCGGATCAGGCTCAGCATCGCGCGCAGCCGCCACGCATTCAACGGCAGCAGAGCCGCATTGAGCGCGAATGTGGGATACGTTCCGTGCATCAGGCTGTAGATCATCGCCAAGACGTTCGCGACGATGGCGGCCACGCGAAGCGGGATGATCGTCTTCACGTGGGCCGCATAGAGGCTCGCGGCCGCGGCCGCGACGCCGACCAATTCCGCGTAGTGAGGTTCCATGGGGCATTGACCTCTCTATTGTCGATCGCGGCAGCCGTGGGCCGGGATAGCGCATCAATTTTCCAGCTTGATATTGGCCTGCTGAACGATCCTGCCGAATTTTTCGGCCTCGGACACGACGAACGCGCGGTACTGCGCGGTTGTCATGATACGCGGCACGATGCCCTGCACCACGAGCTTTTCGGAAATCGCCTTGTCGCGCAGGCCCGTTCCCACGATCTCGTTGAGGCGCGCGACGATCGGCTCCGGCGTGGCGGCGGGCGCGAACATCCCGAACCAGTTCAGGAGCTCGTAGCCCTTGAGCTCCGGTGCCGCCTCGGCGAGCGGCGCGACATCCGGCAGCTGCGGCATGCGCTCGCGCGACGTCACCGCGACCGCGCGCAGCCGGGCGTCGTGCATCAGCGGCAGCGCGGCGGCGAGGCTCGAGAAGCTCATGGTGACGGCGCCGGTAGCAACGTCGGTGACGGCCGGCGCCGCACCGCGATAGGGCACGTGCAGCACGTCGGTGCCGGCCATGCTGTTCATCAGCTCGCCGGCGAGCTGCTGCGGGTTGCCGATGCCGGATGAGGAGAACGAGAGCTTGCCGCGATTGATCCGCGCGTAGGCGATCAGCTCGGCGGCGGTCCGCACCGGCGTATTGGCGGCGACCACCACCACGCACGGCACGATTCCCACCAGCGCGACCGGAACGAGCTCGCGCAGCGGATCGTAGCTCATCTTGTCCTTGTAGAGATGCTGGTTGATCGCGACCTCTCCCGAGGCCGCCATCAGCAGCGTGACACCATCGGGCGGCGACTTCGCCACCGCTCCCGCCGCGATCATCCCGCTCGCGCCGGTCCGATTCTCGACGATGACGGATTGCCCGAGCGCGGCCTTCATCGGCTCGCCTAAGAGCCGCGCGACGATATCCACCCCGCCGCCGGCGGGATAGCCGACGAGGATGCGGATCGGCCGGTCCGGATAGCCGCCCTGCGCGCGCGACCGGGCCGCGCCGGCGACGAGAACGAGGCCCGCGGCGGCTGTGAAATCACGTCGGGTCAGCATCGGTCGTCTCCTCTGCCGGTTAAGCAAAATGCGCCGTGCAGCTCAGTCCCCGCCAATTCGTTTTGATATTGAGTTCTTTTGCGAGCCATGCGCGCACTGCCCAAAATCCGGAGCAAGATGTGAACTAGCTCACACATGCACGCCCATAGACCGTGCCTATCATAGCGCGTCACTGCTGGAGGAATAGCCATGGGTAACAAAACGCAGATAGCGGACTATGTGGGCTCGACGGCATACGAGCTTTGCAAGTTGTGCCGAGAGGCGGCGCTGACGGACTTGGCCCATCTCCTGGAGATCGTGGCGCTGGAGGCGTCGACTATCGCCGCACCTAAGCTCGCCGTCCGAGAAGCGGCCGAATAGCCGGGACCACGAGCCCTCGCGTTTTCCGGCGAAAGCTTGCCCCCGGACTTGATCCAGGGATGGGATCCAGGTTCGCAGCAGAACGCGTCGATGCAGGAATCTGGAGCGGCTTCCGATTTCCAAAAGGAGGTAAGCCGCTCCAGCCTGCAGCAGGTCTTTGGACGTGCGCCATCATCGATATCCGAAATGGACAACCCGTGCGGTCAGCAACGCGCGTGACAGCGTTTTGGCCGAATGATGCGCCGCAACATCCAGCCCCGCGCAACGCAGCGGCGCGTTCCGTTGACCGCCGTTCATCATGGGTTCACCATGGAGATGGAACATTCGGTGTCGGGGGCGCGTTGAATGCTATTCTTCCACTGGTGTGAGGTGACGCCATGAAGAAAACTCTGACCGCTCTCGCCGCGGCGGCGACCATCACCGTAGCCGCGGTCGCCACGCCGACAACGGCTGATGCCCGCCGCGGCTGGTGGGGCCCGGCACTGATCGGCGGCTTCGCCGCCGGAGCCATCATCGGCAGCGCATTCGCCAGGCCGTATTACGGCGGCTACTACGGCGGGTATGGCTATTACAACGCCTATTACCCCGGGCCGGTGTACTACGACTATTACGCTCCGGCCTATGCGCCTGCCCCGGCGTACTATTACGCCCCGGCGCCCTATTACTATAATTGCTGGCGCTGGCGTAACGGCTATCGCTATCGCGTCTGCTAGTCGGCAAGGCGACTCAAGGACTTGGATCCGCGCCGGCGTCCCTCCGGGAACGCCGGCATTTTTGTGTCTTCAACAAGGTATCTTCTGCACACGGTCATGCGCTGCTGACCAAAATTCCGACAAATTAACCGGGATTATCGCGAGCGGCTCATTCGGGGGCCATGGCCATTCGGGGCTATCTGGACAATCGCAACCCTCCCACGCTCGGCGGCTGCCGACGCTCCAAGGAGATTCTGATGAAAAAGGCTCTCACTACGGTACTTGCTGCTGCGACCATCGCGGTATCGCTCGCTGCCTCCGCCACCGACGCGTCCGCGCAGCGGCGCGGCGGCGCGATCGCGGCCGGGGTCGCCGCCGGCTTCATCGGCGGCGCCATCGTCGGCAGCGCGATCGCGAATTCGCGCCCGGCCTATGTGGTCGCTCCCGGGCCGGGCTATGTGGTCTATTCGGGCTACGCGGCGCCGCTGCCCGGGCCCAATTGCTACTGGACGCGCCAACCGGTCTACGATCCGTACGGCAACATCATCGGCTGGCGCGGCCGGGCGATCGCGGTCTGCCAGTAGGTCGCGCGCGTCGCACGACCTGACGCTACGAGCTTCGACCCCGGCGGGCGCACGCGTCCGCCGGGTTTTCATTTGGCGAAATGTTTTTAGCGCACCGCCTGTGGCGCTACACGGACGATGGCTCAGTTCCTTGCCGCCTTGCTCTGCATGTGAAGGAGCACAGGCGCGGTCGGCCAGCAGTCGACCTTGAGCCGGTTCGCCTTCTGATAGGCACCGAGCGCCGCGCGCGTGAGCATCCCCGCCTTGCCGTCGATCTTGTCCTTGTAGAGCCCAAGCTTGGTGAGCGTGCGCTGCATCATCTCGACCTCCGCGGTGCGCAGCTGCGAGTTCTTGCTCCACGGCGTCTCGAACGGACGCGGATCGCCGATGCGCTCGCTGAGATGGCCGACGAACAGCACGTAGAGATCGGAGAAATTGTATTCCTTGATCACGTAATAGTTCTTGAGCGTGAGGAAGGCCGGGCCGTAGGTCCCCTCCGGCAGCAGCAGTGACGCCGGCTCGGCGAGCTCGGCCTGGCTCGGCTTGCGGCCATAGGCGGGAACGAAACCCTGCTTGAGCCATTCGCCGACCGGCCGCGTCTGCTCGGGAACGCCGATGGTGCAGTCGATGCCCTGGGGCGCGCGCACCTCGTAGGCCCAGCGCGTGCCGCGCTGCCAGCCCTTGCTGAGGAGTTGCTGCGCGGCCGACGCCAACGCGTCCGGCACCGAGTTCCAGATGTCCTTCTTGCCGTCGCCATCGAAATCGATCGCGTGCTTGTAGAACTCCGACGGCAGGAACTGGGTCAGCCCCATGGCGCCGCCCCAGGAGCTGCGCATATCGGCGAGCTTGATGTGGCCCTCCTCCAGCATCTTGAGCGCATAGAGCAACTCCTGCCGGAACATGTCCTTGCGCCGCCCGTAATAGGCCTGCGTGGCGAGCACCGTGATGGCGCTCTTCGGCAGCTTGTAGCCGCCGAAGGCGGTCTCGCGGCCCCAGATCGCGAGCAGCACGTTCGCGGGCACGCCGAATTTTTGCTCGATCGCGGCGAGCGTGCGGCTGTGCTCGGCGGCGAGCTTTTTCGCCTGCTCGGCGAGCCGCGCGATGTTCGCCTCCTTGATGTAATCGGCCGGCGTCTGCACGAACTCGGCTTGGCCGCGCGGCGGCGCGCCCGGCCGCCCCGGCAGTTCGAGGTCGGGCAGCGTCAGATCGGGCTCCAGCGCCCGCGTCGCAGTCTCGAAGGTCTTGCGCGAGACGCCCATGGCCTGCGCCTGCGGCCACAGCTCGGCCAGCCATTTCTGGAACGCCGGCTCCGCGGCCTGCGCGGATGTTGCTGCGCACGCTGCAAGCCAGGCGGCGCCGAAAATGCCCGCCGCAAATTTGCTCAATCGACCCATCGCCGGATGGTCCTTTCCGCTGATCCCCAACATCTAGCACAAGTCGGCCCGCGCCGACCGTTGCAACGATTCGACCTCACGCGGCGTTAACAAGAGGCCCAAAAAACGCCGAAGGTATGGAGTCGCCGATGCTGCAGGTGCCGCTCGAAATCGCCTTCCACAACATCGAAAGCTCGGCTTGGGCGGAACAGGAAATCCGCGCGCGGGTCGCCGATCTCGAAAGGCTGTATGGCCGGCTGGTCTCTTGCCGTGTCCGCATCGACCAGCGCGCCAAGGACCGCACCGGCACCATCCCCCCGGTGGTGCACATCGAGCTCGGCATTCCCGGCCGCAGCGACCTCGTGGTCAGCCACGAGCCCGACCATTTGCTGCGCAAATACCAGCACCCCGACCTGCACAAGGCGATCAACGAGGCATTCCGCATCGCCGAGCGCCAGCTACTCGATCTCAAGGGTCAGCGCGACGGGCGCACCAAAGATGCGCATCACGACTCCGGAAACCAATCGCTCGGCCAGGTCGCCGAGATCACGCCCGAGCAGGATTTCGGATTCCTCATCACGAAGGAGGGCGGCCTGCTTTATTTCCATCGCAACTCGTTGCTGGCCGGCGATTTCGATCACCTCGAGCGCGGTGACGAGGTCCACTACAACGAGGACGTGGGCGACACCGGTCCGATCGCCACCAAGGTGCGGGTGAAAAAGAACGGCGCAAGCGAAGGCTGATCTGTCGGCCGATGGTTGGCTCAAGGCAGCGCGTTTGTCACCGACTGAACTTCTTGTATTTGATCCGATGCGGGATCGTCGAATCCGTGCCCAGGCGGCGCATCTTGTCCTGCTCGTAGTCCTGGAAATTGCCCTCGAACCATTCGACGTGGCTCTCGCCTTCGAACGCCAAAATGTGTGTGGCGATGCGGTCGAGGAACCAGCGGTCGTGACTGATGATCACGGCGCAGCCGGCGAAATCCTCCAGCGCCTCCTCGAGCGCACGCAAAGTGTCGACATCGAGGTCGTTGGTGGGCTCGTCGAGCAGCAGCAGGTTGGCGCCGGACTTGAGCATCTTGGCTAGGTGTATGCGGTTCCTTTCGCCGCCCGAGAGCTGGCCGACCTTCTTCTGCTGGTCGGCGCCCTTGAAGTTGAAGGCCGCGCAATAGGCGCGCGAATTCACCTCGCGCTTGCCGAGATAGATGATGTCGTTGCCGCCGGAAACCTCCTCCCACACCGTCTTCTTGCCGTCGAGCGAGTCGCGCGACTGGTCGACATAGCCGAGCTTGACCGACTCGCCGACCTTGATGGTGCCGTTGTCCGGCTTCTCCTGGCTGGTGATCATGCGGAACAGCGTGGTCTTGCCGGCGCCGTTCGGTCCGATCACCCCGACGATGCCGCCCGGCGGCAGCTTGAAGGTGAGGTCGTCGATCAGGAGGTTGTCGCCGTAGCCCTTCTTGAGGTGGTCGAAGTCGATGACGTTCTGGCCGAGCCGCTCTGCCACCGGGATGACGATCTGGGCGGTCTGCGGCGCCTTGTCGGCGGCCTGCCTCACCAACTCCTCGTAGCGCTGGTAGCGCGCCTTCGATTTGGCCTGGCGGGCGCGCGGCGAGGCGGCGATCCATTCCTGCTCGCGGGCGAGCGTGCGCTGGCGCGCCTCCTCCTCGCGGCCTTCCTGCTGGAGCCGCTTCTGCTTCTGCGAGAGCCAGGCCGAGTAGTTGCCCTCATAGGGAATGCCGCGGCCGCGGTCGAGCTCGAGAATCCAGCCGGTGACGTTGTCGAGGAAGTAGCGGTCGTGGGTGACGATCAGGATGGCGCCCGGATAGTTGCGCAGATGGCCTTCGAGCCAATGCACCGACTCGGCGTCGAGGTGGTTGGTCGGCTCGTCGAGCAGGAGAAGGTCGGGCTGCTCCAGCAGCAGCTTGCAAAGCGCCACCCGGCGCCGCTCGCCGCCCGAGAGCTTCGGCACGTCGGCGTCGTCGGCCGGACATCGCAGCGCGTCCATGGCCTGGTCGACCTTGGAGTCGAGGTCCCACAGCCCCTTGGCCTCGATCTCGTCCTGCAGTCTGGTCATCTCGTCGGCGGTCTCGTCCGAGTAGTTGGCGGCGAGCTCGTTGTAGCGGTCGAGGATCGCCTTCTGCGGCGCCACGCCTTCCATCACGTTGTCGCGCACGGATTTCGCGGCGTCGAGCTGCGGCTCCTGCGGCAGGAAGCCGACGCGCGCGCCCTCGGCCGCCCAGGCTTCTCCGGAAAACTCGGTGTCGAGCCCGCCCATGATTCGCAGCAAGGTCGACTTGCCCGAGCCGTTGAGGCCGAGCACGCCGATCTTGGCGTCCGGGTAGAACGACAGGTTGATGTTCTCCAGGACCTTCCGGTTGCCCGGATAGGTCTTGGAGAGGCCTTGCATGTGATAGATGAACTGACGGGCCATGAACCGCCCTGTCCTCGCGTCTTGGGCACACGCAGCCAAGTCTACGCAGGCTGCGCAAGCTTGGCTGCAGCGCCGGTTTGGGGGATGTCGGCGCTCATTTAGCGACACCCGCCGGCCAGGGCAAGGTCGCCGCCCGCCCATCTCCCCGATGCCGCAAAACACGAAAAAGTGTGACGCGCAGCACATCCGCGGCGGCGCCGCCGACGTACTCATCAGCACGTAGAACTACCGACCGCGCGACTACGTAGGCCAATTCCTACCAATGTTTAATGCAGTCGGGCCGATCGTTTGCTGAACCCGGGAGCTCCATGCGGTGACCAAGGAGCGAACGGAGCAACCGGCAAGAGAATAAGCCGACCGGAGAGTGTCATGGCCACGAAGGCAGTTTCGATCTTCACCGCCCGCCGCCAAGCGCCGGGCCTGTTCGCCGAGATGGCCGACCTGGTCCACAACCTGGCCACGGCCCTGTTCGACCCCTACCGGCCCGAGCTGCATTACATGCGCGGCCCCGGCCCCAGGTGGCACGCCAAGCATCGCCCCGCGCCGGTCGCGCCGGGCCTGGTCGCGATGCCCGCCCTCGTCCGGGTGCGGGTGAAGCGCTGATTGCACCGGTTCCGACCACCGGACCCACGCCGACCTCCACCCGAATCTTGTCCTACCGACGGCTGGTTAGGAGGACGGTTAAAGCGCCATTGGACCGAACCCCGCGCCCGGTGTGGCTGCCGGCATCCGGCCATTAACCCTAACCGTAACATTTTTGCAACGGTTACAGACAAAAGCGGAATCGCTGGCGATTTCCTACTCGTTTTTAACAAATTTCGCCTGAAGATAGCTGGCGAGATCGGACGCTCCATGTCACGACCGAGGAGCGAACGGAACAACCGGCAAACGCCAATAGCCGACCGGAGAGTGTCATGGGCAGAAAGGCTCGGAGCTTCGCCACCCGCCGCATCGCGCCGGGTCCCGCCGCCGACTTCAGCGACCTCTGCCGGAACCTGGCCAAAGGCCTGTTCGACACCTACCGGCCCGAATTGCACTACATGCGCGGCCCCGGTCCCAAGTGGCACGCCAAGCATGACCCGGCACCCGCCGCCATGGATGGGGTTCCGATGCTGGCCCGCATCCGCGTCAAGGCCTGACGCCCCTCTTCCAACGTAATCAAGCGCAGTCTTCGCTCGTGTCCCGGGCGCAGCGCAGCACGAAGCCTTAAGCGCGTTCATGCGCGTCTTAGACGCGCTATGGCGAAGTGGTGCGCTGCAGACCCGGGACCGTTACGGTCTGAGGCGCTCCCGGATCAGCGGTGCACCGCTACGCGCAGACGCTTCGCGCTGCACCGCATCCGGGACACGAGAGACCCCTGATCACATCTTGATTCGCCCCTTGCGGCGCGGCCCGGTTTCGCCTGTGCTATCTTCGGCTCCCTGCCCTCCAGCCGCCTTGCGCCGGCCAACCCACGGACCTTCGCCATGACCAGCCACCGCTGCGCGATCCTCGACGACTATCAGAACGTCGCCCTCAAGAGTGCCGATTGGTCGAAGGTCGAGGGCGACGTCGACATCAAGGTGTTCAACGAGCACCTCGGCGGCGCGGACAATGTCGTCAAGGCACTGCAGGGCTTCGACATCGTCTGCGCCATGCGCGAGCGCACCGCCTTCCCGCGCCCCGTGATCGAGAAGCTGCCGGACCTGAAGCTCTTGATCACGACCGGCATGCGCAACGCCTCGATCGACGTCGCGGCCGCGAAGCAGCGCGGCGTCGTGGTGTGCGGCACCTCGGGGCTGGGCAATCCCACCTCCGGCATCGCCATCGGCCTGATGCTCGAGCTGACCAGACACATCGGCTACGAGAACGCGCGGATGAAGGCCGGCGAGCGTTGGCAGACCACGATCGGGCTCGACCTCGAAGGATTGACGCTCGGCGTCATCGGCCTCGGCAAGCTCGGCGCCCGCACCGCCCGGATCGCCAGGGCGTTCGGCATGAAGGTGGTGGCCTGGAGCCAGAACCTGACGCCCGAGAAGTGCGAGGAGGTCGGCGTCGACTACGCGGGCAAGGAGGAGCTCTTCCGCCAGGCCGACTTCGTCACCATTCACGTGGTGCTGTCCCAGCGCACGCGCGGCCTCGTCGGCGCGAAGGAGTTCGGGCTCATGAAACCGTCGGCCTACATCATCAATACCTCGCGCGGCCCGATCATCGACGAGCCGGCCTTGTTGGCGGTGCTGCGGGACAAGAAGATCGCCGGCGCCGGGCTCGACGTGTTCGACGTCGAGCCGCTGCCGACCGATCATGCGCTGCGCAAGCTGGACAATGTCGTGCTCACGCCGCATCTCGGCTACGTGGCGACGCAGAACTACCGGGTCTATTTCGACGGCGTGGTCGGCGACATCCGCGCCTTTCTCGACGGCAAGCCGGTGCGCGTGCTGGAGTGACGACGGGTCTCGTTCAGCGCGCGAACGGCGGCGGCGACATCGAAACCGGCGGCGGGCCCTGCATTCCGGGCGGCCCAATCGGCGTTGCCGCGGCGGTTGCCGGCGGCCGGCCCGGCAGCACTACGACGCGGGTGCCGACTTTCACGCGGGTATAGAGGTCCATGACGTCCTCGTTGGTGAGCCGGATGCAGCCCGAGGACACGAAGGTGCCGATGGTCGACGGCTGATTGGTGCCGTGGATGCGGTAGATCGTCTTGCCGAGATAGAGCGCGCGCGCGCCGAGCGGGTTGCCTTCACCGCCGGCCATGAAGCGCGGCAGATAGGGCTGGCGCTCGATCATCTCGCTCGGCGGATTCCAGTCCGGCCACTCCGCCATCTTCGTCACCTTTTCGGCGCCGGACCAGGTGAAGCCCTCGCGGCCGACGCCGACGCCGTAGCGCATCGCCTTGCCGTTGCCGAGCACCAGATAGAGATAGGTGTTCGGCGTATCGATGATGAGCGTGCCGGCCGGCTCCTTGGTGCGGTAATCGACCAAGCTGCGGCGGAACTGCGGCGGCAGCTCTTTCCTGGGACCGAACTCCGGCCGCACCTCGGGCGGCAGCGCCGCCATCTGCGAGCGCGGGTCGCCGCGAACCGCTCCGGTCGCGTTGGGATCGGGCCCGATCGGCATCGGCGGACGAAAGCCATCCTGCGGCTCGCCGGGGCCGGGCGCAACCGCGACGCCGGGCGGTGCCGCTGGAACGGGCTGCATCGCGGCGCCGGGCGGCGCGAGCGGCGCCGACTGAACGCCCGGATAGTAGGGACGCGAACCGGCGGCGGCCGGCTCATAGCCGCGCGGCTCGGAGCCGCGCTGGTCGGGCGTGCCCGGCGGCGGAGCGTCGTCGCGATAGAGGTAGCCCGGCGGCGGCGGAACGTAAGGCTCGATGTCGGCGGGCGGCACCGGGCGCAGGCGGCCAAAACGCGGCCCGGGCGGCGGCGGGTCGAGCGCCTCCGGCGGCACCATCGTGCCGGGCGGCAGCGGCCGGCCGTAAACCGGCGGATCGTAGAACGGCGCATCGTCGTCCGCATCCATCGGCGGAAGCTGCCGTTGCGGCGGGTAGGCTTGCGGCGGCGGGTAGGCCGGCGGAGGTGGGTAGGCCTGGGGCGGCGGCGGGTAGTATTGCGCCAAGGCTTGGCCGCCCGACCCGGCAAGGCCGATCAGCAGCGTCGCAACGGCACCAGTTGTGCGGAAAATCATTCCCCCTCCCCGTGATGCACGCCCTTCAAGGACGACCGGAATCGCCCATGAACAAGGCACATTCAAGACCATAGCGGGGAAAAATGACTAACAACTTGATAACTCGGCGGTTCCCCGATTTTGCGCTGCACCAAAGGAAGCCGCGGGCCATCATCTTGGGTGCTGGCCGGCGCAGGTTTTCCTCCCCGCCGAGACGGTCGCCGTCGCGCCGCCGCCAATCCCCGCAGCGTGCAGGGCCACGCCGCCGGTGAGACAGCTTAGGTGCCGCCGCTGAGACAGCAAGAATCCTGCGAACACAATGAGTTAGTGGCGCTGTCTCGCTGTCTCAGCCCCCTAGGGAGTGAGACAGCGAGACAGATCACCCGCTCTTGCTCTCGCTCAACACCTGTTTCGCCAGCCGGAAGCAATCGACGCCGACCGGAACGCCGCAATAGACCGCGATCTGGGTCAGCACCGCGCGGATCTCGTTGGGCGTGAGCCCGTTGCGCAGCGCGCCGCGCACGTGGGTCTGGAACTCCTCCATTTTTCCGAGGCTCGCGATCATGCCGAGATTGAGGATCGAGCGCTCGCGCGGGGTCAGCGTGTTGTCGCCCCAGGCCTCGCCCCAGCAATACTGGGTGACGATGCGCTGGAAGTCGCGGTTGAAGTCGTCGACATTCTTGAGCGCGCGATCGACATAGTCCTCGCCCAGCACCTTGCGGCGTATGCCGAGGCCGCGGTTGTAGACGTCCTGGTCCATGGTCATTCCTCCGATTTGCGCTCGAGGCCGGTCAGCGCCGCGAGCAGGGTTTCGATAGCGGATTTGGAGAACGGCGCACGGCAGATCGCCGCATAGGCGGCGATATTGGCGCGCGCCGCCGCCTCGACCGAGGCGGCGGCGGCGCCGAGCGGCGCAGCGCGGGCGAGCTCGTACATCGCCTCCTGCTGCAGCCGTTCGGCCTCGAGCTCGACCGCCTTGATGCGGGTCCGGAAGGCTTCCGCCGCGCCACTCTCGACCAAAGCGGGCGGCGTTTTGAGCGCGCGCCGCACCGCCCGCAGCGGAACGACCGTCATGTCCCGCCAGGCGCCGATGCGGCGCTCGAGCCCCTCGACCTCCGCGGTCGAGAATGCCCGCTTCATCGTGGCGTGCCAGAGCAGGAACAGCAGCAGATTGACGTCGACGCCCGCCTCCTCCTGCAGCGCGATGCAGGCATCGGCGACCTTGGGCTGGCGATAGAAGCGCAGCGAGAAGCGCCAGAACGGCGATCCCGGCGGCGACGATGGAGTTTCGGCCGCACTCATGGGCGCACGCTGAGCGGGGTGACGCCGAGGGACTTCGCGACCTCGTCGACCTGGGCGACCAGCGTCGCACTGAGCGGCACGCCGTTCGCTTCCCGCTCCTTGCGGCGCGCGACGCGGCCCTGCCCCGGCACGCGGATCTCGTCGACGCCCGGCAGCCGCCGCGACGAGGCGAGGTCGCTGACGTGGCGGTCGACCTCGGCCGTGAACAGGTCGAGCGGAATGAAACGCGCGACGTCGAGCGCCACCACGAATTGCCCGACATTGAGCTCGCCGCCGGGCGGCGCCGCGAAATCCTTGACGTCGCGGCCGAACGCCGCGCGGTTGAGCGGTCCCGC
>Ga0137375_10006367_pt1 | contig 14017 bp, 10 predicted proteins | sample SagtaG_24_FD_104936 | JGI IMG/M metagenome (GOLD analysis project Ga0137375, IMG submission 104936) | Vadose zone soil microbial communities from Sagehorn Ranch, Mendocino, California, USA - Sage1_R_113_16 metaG | ecosystem: Environmental > Terrestrial > Soil > Vadose zone | place: USA...
CCTACCCACGGCTGCCCTGTGTCAGGGTCCGGCAGCGGCTCGTTCGTGGTCCAACGGCTTGGCCCCATGACCCAGAACATGCCGGCCCGCCGGTTCACGATGATCTCTCGGTCAATCATGATCCATGGCTCCAGGATGTCCGCCCGGCGGATCGCGAGGGAGCTGTCGACGACGTCCTCGGGCGTCAGCCGCAGCACGGGCGGGCCGAGCGGTACGTGCAACGTGTCGTCGAAACGGGTCGGCAACCCGAACTCCTCGATCGTGGCGTTAGGTTCCAAGATCGTCCGCAGTGGGCCGTGCAGGAGATGCGTGTTATGCATGTTCCAGGTCGAATGATGGCCTACCCCAGCATCAACAGCGCAGCACACACACTCGGCCTGCACACCCAAAACCTCAACCTGCAACTCCAGCGCCTCGAAGCCGACATCGGCACCCAACTGCTCCAACGCGCACCACACCGCTACACCCCGATGGCACCAACCCGGCGCGGCCGACGCCTGCTCACCCACCTCGACCAACCGGCCGTCCGCGACCTACTCGACCGCTACGCCAACGCCAACGCCCGACCCAAAATCGGCCCATACAAACGGCGGCGAACCGTCGACCGATCAAACTCAAGTTGATCATCTCGGGTCAGACGGGCGGGGATAGCTGTCTCGCCCTACATCGCCCGCCTGCGAGCACATATCGGCAGTGAACTGCTACTTCGTGGTCAGCCCCACCGCTGCCAACCATCCGCTACCACCGCATCGATGGAGTCCGCGGCCGCGCGGGCGTCAGCGACGGTGAACGCGACCGGTTCGCCGTGCCGCCACCGCGCAACAGCATCCGCCAGCGGCCCCCAAACTGGAAAGATCTCGGCCAGGTACGCCGCAGCGCCGGCCTTGGAGACGACATCGTTGTTGGCCAACGTGTAGTGCAGCCGCGCCGGCCCGAGCACGCACCACACGATTCCTTCCCCGTTCACCTCCGTGGTGTCTGCCAGGGTGTCGTCGGGCAGGCCGCGCACAGCTGCACGGACCTCATCTGCCGAAGGCGCCCAATAGGTCTTGAGGTTGTCCAGGTTGAACCGGCGCAGCGCGTCGAGATCCTCTACCAGGTCAAGATCGGCGACGGCGGGGCCGCGGACGGGTCGCCCATACCGGTTCAGGATCAGCCACAAGACCGGGTTGAGATCCCCACAGGGCTTGTCGGTCCGGAACTGCCCGTTGACCACGAACGGCACCACCGGCCGGTCGGCGGGCTGCCGCACGAAGCTATCCCGGTCGAGATAGATGCCGTCGAAGTGCGGCCGGCCCGGCATCGACGCATGCACCGTCGCCAACCTCGCGAGGTCCTCTGACTCTGGACTGCGCGAGGTCACGATCACCGTGTCGATGTCACTCGGGCCCGGCTGATACGCACCCAGGGCCACTGAACCGGTCAGATACAGCATCTCCACGAACCCGGGCAGCGCCTCGTCGACCGCGGCCAGATAGCGACCGGCCACCTCCTCAACCATGATCAAGAACCCTAGCAGGACCTCGCCACCCGACCCGCTCCCAGCCGCCACACCGCAGCCCGCTACCCCAGCCCAGGTGCGCCCCCGCCCTCAGACCCGAGGAAAACGACACGATCTTGAGAAAGATCGCCCGACATCTTGATGAGAAACCGCCGGACACCCGCAGGTCAGCACCAGCCGACGACAAGATCGATGAGAACCTACAGTGAGGTGGATCATCGATGATGATCAACCTGGCACTCGGCGGGTGTGCACATCGCCGTTGTGGCTGATCGTCGCAGAGTCTACGGCGCAGTCGGGTGGTCCGCCTCCGGCGGCCACCATCCAACCGGCGTGTCGCCTCGGCAAGGAAGCTCGGTTCGCGGCGACAGGGCCTTCGCAAAAGCGGCGGCCCGTGGTCGTGGCGCGGAGGATACTTGGCTGGCTGGATGGCCAGGCGATCTTGGAGGGTGGATGCGGGTACGCCGGGTGACGCTACACCACTTCCGTGGCGTGGCCGCGGGCACGGTGCTGCTGGACGGGAACGCGCTTCTCGTCGGCTCCAACAGCGTGGGCAAGTCCACCGTGTGCGAGGCACTGGATCTTGTTCTCGGCCCGGAGCGCATGTTCCGACGCCCGGTGATCGACGAGTACGACTTCTACGCGGCCCGGTACCAGGAGGTGGACGGGGTCCTGCCCGAGGTGCGCATCGATGTGGTGCTCACCGACCTGCCGCCCGAGGCGCAGCGGCGCTTCCGCAGCCACCTTCGCCGGTGGTCGGCGCAACGGTGCGACTTCGTCGAAGCGCCGACGCAGGAGACCGGTTCGGACAGCGAGCAGGGCGAGTGGTGCCTGCCGGTCGTGTTCCTGGGCCGGTTCAACCCGGATGAGGACGACTTCGAGGGGGCGACGTTCTTCGCTCATCCCGAGCTGGTGGCCGACGACCTGACCGAGGAGTCGGTCGGGCTCGGTGCCGGGCTGAAGCCGTTCACCCGGGAGGACAAGCGGTTGTGCGGTTTTCTGTACCTGCGGCCCAACCGTACGGGCAACCGGGCGCTGAGCTTCCAACGCGGGTCCCTGCTGGACACGATCGTGCGGCTGGAGTCGGAATCCGCCGGGCAGCTGTGGGAGAAGGCCCTGCGGGACTTGGACGATGTCGTGATCGCCGGCGATGACTCGGCGTTCATGAAGGTCCGTACCGAGGTCCGCGCCCGAGTGGAACGGTTCCTCAGCTTGACCGACGACCCGGGTGCCGTCGACGTGCGGGTGTCCGAGCTGACCCGCGAGCACCTGCGCGAGGTGCTGCGGCTGTTCCTGTCCACCCAGCCCGGCGCGCACGGCGTACCGTTCAATCGGTTGAGCACCGGATCGCTGAATCTGCTGGTGTTCGCCCTGCTGACCTACATCGCCGAGCTGAAGGGCGACAACTCGGTGATCTTCGCGATGGAGGAGCCGGAGATCGCCCTGCCGCCGCACGCGCAGCGCCGGCTGGTCGACTTCGTGGTCAGCCGGATGGGACAGGTGATCATCACATCCCATTCGCCGTACGTCATCGAGAAGTTCGACCCGGACCGGGTGGTGGTGCTGGCCCGCGACAACGCCGGCACGCTGACCAGCACCAAGGTCGTCCTGCCAGCCGACTTCAAGCTCAAGCGGTACCGCGACAACCGGCGCCAGTTCGCCGAGGCGGTGCTGGCCCGCGCGGTCCTGGTGGTGGAAGGGGCCACCGAGGCCGCCGTCTTCCAGGCGGTCGCCGATGTCCTCGACCACGACCCGACTGTCGTGGACTACCTGCACCCCGACCTCGCGGGTATCTCGATCTTCGACGCCGGCAACGACGTCTCGGTACCGCTGTTCGCCCCTGTCTTCGCCGCCATGGGTAAGCCGGTGTTCGGCATCCACGACGCTCCGACCAAGCCGCTGGAGCCCGGTCCGGCGGCCAAGACCGCCCAGTTCACGCGGTACGAGGTCATCCCGTACGCGGGCATCGAAAAGCTACTGGTCGCGGAGACGCCGATCGACGTGCAGAAGCGCTTCGCCGCCACGGTGGCGACCCGGCCCGACTACCCGAGCGGCACCCCACCGCTGCCGACGAACGCCACCGATGATCAGATCCGTGCACACGTGCGCAAGCTGCTGCAGGACCGGAAGGGATCCAACGGCGGTTACGCCGCACTGCTGATCGCCGAATGCGCCAACGCGGCCGACCTGCCGGCCTCGCTGGCCGCCTTCCTGCGCACGATCGACGCGGACCTGCGCCCGCCAGCGGCACCGTCCACCGACCCGGCAGCGGATCCAGACAGCTGAGCGCCACCGTGCACCTCGACGACACCCGGCAGGAGATCCTTGCCGCCGCCGGCCACCTGCTCATCCAGGGCGGCCCCGGCTGCGGCAAGACCACCATCGCCCTGCTCAAGGCCGCCACCGTCCTGGACAAGTTGGAGCCCGAGCAGCGCGTGCTGTTCCTGAGCTTCTCCCGGGCGGCGGTGCGCCAGATCTCCGATCGCATGCGCGGCACCCTCAGCCGGGCCGTCCGAGACCGGCTGGAGGTCCGCACCTTCCACTCCTTCTTTCTCGAACTCGCCCGCGCCCACGGGCCCCTGCTGACCGGTCGCCCGTCGTCGTTCATCGCACCGGACCGGGAGCGGCAACTGCGCGCGGACTTCGACGGCGACTGGTCCGAGGAGACCCGCCGGCTCGCCCGCGAGGAGGCCCGCTTCGTGTTCGACCGCCTCGCCGGTACCGCCGCCACGCTGCTGGGCACCATCCCGGCGGTGTGCGCCCTCTACAGCGACACCTACCCGCTGATCATCGTCGACGAGTTCCAGGACACCAACGACGATCAATGGCAGGCGGTGCGGGCGTTGAGCGATACGTCCACGATCGTGTGTCTGGCCGACCCCGATCAGCGGATCTTCGACTTCATCCCAGGGGTGGACGAGAAGCGCATCGAGCAGGTCATCGAGCACCTCGACCCCACGCCGTTCGACCTGTCCAAAGACAACCACCGTAGCCCGGAAGGAGGGCTGCTCGACTACGCCAACGCGGTGCTGCGCAACGACCCCACCCAGCCAACCCCCAAAAACGTGATCACCTGGACGTACCGATGGCCGGCCACGTGTGAGGCGCTGGTGCACCGCGCAATCGTTGCCCTGCGAAACCACCTGGAGCGCCAGCTCGGTCAGACGCCGACCATCGCGGTGCTCGCGCCCACCAACGCGCTGGTCGCCCGGATCTCGGAGACGATCTCGGCCGACCGGCAGGACCCCCAGGATGCGACGAAGGTTCTGCCGGCCATCGACCACGAGCTGAATTGGGATCCGGACCTGTCCGCCGCCGCCGGATACGTGGTGGCCTCGATCATGGAATGGCCCGGTCTGACCCGCGTTCAAGCACTCACCGGCACGCTGCGTGCGGTCGCAGACTTCTACCGGATCAAGCTGGCCGGTGGTACCGCCGGGGCCCGCGCCACCATCTCCACGATCGACAACGCGATCACTGCGCTGCAGGAGGGCACCACGGTCCGGTCGAAGGCCGCGAAGCTCATCGTCGCCGCCTTCGATGCCACCGTGCAGTTCGCCGGCGATCCGGTCAGCGACTGGCAGGTCGCCCGCGCCCGGCTGCACGGCGCCACCGAGCTGGAGGAGATCTTCAGCAAGGCGCGCCTGTTGCGGCTGTTCAAAGCCACCGACGCGCTCGCGTGGGCGCTGATGGACGCGTGGAACGGTCGCGATGCCTACGCCGACGCCGCGCAGGCCGTACGGCGAGTCCTGGCCAACGAGACGCTGGAAGCGGCCCCGGCCGAACCTGTCGCGGTGAGCCTGATGAACATGCACAAGTCCAAGGGCAAGGAGTTCGACGCGGTCATTATCGCCGAAGGCCAGTACTCCGCCCCACTACTCAACCCGACCTGGAGCCCGTCGCGCACCCAAGCCGCCCGACGGCTCCTGCGGGTGGCGATCACTCGCGCCCGGCACGTCGTCATGTTCGTCCGACCGCCGGACGCCACCCCGCTGACGGGGTGAGAACGCGCTCGCCACCAGCGCGACGGGGGCCGGACCCGTGCCGCACGGCGACCAGGTAGGCAAAACCCTGCCGGAAACGCCGGCGGAACAGACCCGCCAGTGTGGTTAAGGTCGGCGCTGCGGGCGTCCGACGGCGAGGCAAGAGGCACCGCTACCAATCTGCCAGGTCGGCGTCGGTGAAACCGCAGTCTTCAGCCATCCACACGAGCGCGGACCTAACAATCGTGTGAATCTGCGGTTCAGCCTGATCCATGGCAACTGTGATTCCAGCGGCGAGCTCGTAGTGGTTACGGGTCGTCGAGCCGAACGGGCTCAGATCGAGCATGTCTCCGGTCTGCAGGATGCGATCTCCACCGGTGTTCGGTGACCGCTCGTTGACGACGTACATTTCAACCCGCGATGCGCCGGCCGTTGTCAAGTCGTCCGGGGTACCGGTTACTGCCTGCGGAAGGGTTGTCATTGCAAGACCCCAGGCTCGCGAGAAGAAGGCGGCCAGTTCTGGCACCGTGACGCGAAGCTCAGGTGGTACGGGTGAGTCGCCCACGCGGGCTGCGCCCGGCCACATAGCGTCGAAGTCCAGCCTCACGTCGACCAAGCTCAAGAAGCTGCCATCCTGCGGACCGCCTGGCAGTTGGGCCAAGACTCGACCGACGATGGCTGGCCGTCCGCCCGGCCCGCGCAGCGCGCACGTGTAGGCGGCGCCCCAGCTGTCGTTGCGACCGTCCAGCTCGCTCGTCTTTGTCCACCGCACGGTTTCCCCGATGGTTGGCCGGGAGTGGCCGAAGGCGCGGACGACCTCGGTGGCCCACGGTTGGGCGAGTTCTGCGTCCAGGCGACGGCGGCCGGCCGAGCGGATCCTCAACTCGTTGCCGAGCCATGGGATTCGCGCAGCGAATCTGAGCCGAAGGTCCATCTTGTCTGCGCCGGCGGTCCAGATATTGCGGTCGCGGTGGGCGTTGGAGTCCAGCCGGGTCTCCGGGCGCCATCGCCAACCCCCAGAAGCCCGACGGACCATGCGCCCGGGGCCCCAGGTTCCCCCGAGCGTTTCGATCTTGGAAACCTCGGGTCCGATGTACCGTCGGGCACCGCCGGCGCGGGCGGCGGGAAACCCGACCGCGCTCGGTCCGCCTCCCAGGCTCGGATGACCCTGCTGGCAGATCGCCGCCCACAGCTCTCCTGTCACGGCTACCGCGTAGGAGCCCGGGAGTGCGCAGAGCACAGCAGCGTCCCCGCACGACCCGCCTCGCAGGTGCTGCACGTAGCCCGGCCCGTCCTCGTACGCCAGACTCGCTGCGGGGCCAAGGAATGTGACCCCTCCGGCGGTGTCGTACGCGAGTTGAAACGCTGGTTCGATGCCGGGGATCCCCTCGCCGATGCGCGGTCCTCGCTCCGGGATCCGGTCGACCGCGTCGCGCAACAACTTGGCTGACTCATGGGCGATCAGCCCAACTTCTTCGACGCGGTCGACGGCTGCACTCAACTCGGACGTGGTCACCTGAAACGATTGGACGAGCAGCCCAGGTAGCTGCGCTCGGAGATCACCGAATTGGTCCAGTTGCCCGAGCGCGCTCGCTTCGATTTGTTGTTCCTGTTCATATTTCCAGCTTCGGAGGACTTCGACGGTGTACCGCTCGGCGGTGGCCGGGTCGTCGATAATTTTGTGGTGCCTGGCGCAGAGAAGCAGCAGGTTGGAGAAGTCGTTGCCGGCTCGAAGAGGTAGCCCGCCGCGGGGGCCAGCTGGGCTCGAACTGACGATGAGGGCAATCTCGCCGACGAACACGGGCCTGTCGTGTTCCATAACGATCATGGGCTCTCGGCAGCCAGGAGCGTAGCAGCGGCCACGGCTCATCAGGTACAGAGCTCGCCTGATCCGCTCAGGAATACCCCGAGGTTGCTTGTCCTGCTCGTCCACGACCAGCAGCGTAGACGGCGCCTCCGACAGAACCGCGTACTCTCGGGCCGACCTGTTGCTGAAGCGCACACCGGAGAGCCGCGGTGGTCCTCCGCCGCCCTATCGTTGCGGGATCGCGAAGGGTAGTAGGGCGATGTTAATGCGCTGGTCGGGGTCCGTCCCCGACCGCAGGATGGCGTCGTGGCGAAGGTCGTTGCGGTGGCGTCCGGACCGGATGAAATTCGGGTGCTCGGTCAAGGCGTTGCCAGCTTTGGCAATCGCGGCGCGCACGTCGCGGTTACGGATGAACAGGAGGAGGCCGGCCTTGGTGTCGCGCCACGCGGGGTAGCCGAGCAGTTGGTCGACAGCCTTCAAGAAATCGGACGGACCTGTCCAGAACTTGCACTCGCCGATGAACACGTTCCGGTCTCGGCTGCGCACCAGGATGTCCGTCTTGCCGAGCCCGTTGAATACCTCGCCGGCGACCTCTCCAGTGAATATGGTGTTGAGCATGACGAGGAACAGGTCACGATAGCGTTCCTCGACTTTGTCGATTGCCCCCGCCTCTTGGATCGCGAGTTTCGCGAAGGTGGTCGGATTTCGTTCAATCATGGTGCGCATGGAGTGCAGTACCTCTAGGACGCTCTCGTAGTCCGCTTCGTCGAGTGCCGGATCGGGCTGGAATGCGGACTGGTTCGGTGGCACGTGGGCCCTGATCGACCGTCGAATGATGGGAACGGCGTGAACATCGGCATCAGCGCGACGGTGTAGCGGAAACGGCAATGCCTTGACGATCTCGCGTGCCTGGAAAATCTGTTCTCTGGCTGCGGCGAGTTCTTGTTCGGCGATCCTGTCGACGTGTCGATTGTGTTCATCGACTTGCTCGCGAATGGCGACGAGGTACGGGTTCTCGATCTGGTCCAAGATGGCGCCAAGCTGCGTCTCGGCGTTTCCAGGCGCGTCGAGATCGGTCTCGACGGAAAATTGTAGTATGCTGTCCCCAATGTTCGCCGCCACGGGAGGGCTGGTTTTGTAGCTCTTCGGTCTCATTCGAAACAGCCGACTCGGACCGGTGAAGGGCACCGCGAAGCGGATCGTCAAGCGGCGCCGTCCGGTGCTCGTAGTGGTTGATGACGATATTACGCTGATGCCGGTCCGTTCGATCGCGATCGGATCCAGTCGGCCCATGTCTCTGAAATGGCGGGTCAAGTCGTCAGGGTGTGAGTCGGCGAGGAAGCTGTCGTCCGCTGTCGCGATGGCATTCTGGAGCGTGACGACTCGCTCGGTGAGCCAGTCGCCGAGGCTCTCGTCGTGGAACAGGGGGATGCCGGTCACGGAGGCATTGTCCTACAGTCAGTCCGCGCCCGGACCGGCACGCGACGGGCCATGATCGTCGAATGCAAGCGCCAACAGCAGTCCGCCCGCCCGGCTACGTAGCCACGGCCCACTCCGGCAGTCCCAACGCCGCCGCGCCTGGACACTCGGTACGGGACGCGCGACCTCCAGCCGCCGAGGCGTTGCGTCCCGCCATGTCAGCTCACAGCGCAGGCGCCCGGCAGCGTCCACGGCCTGACAGCGTCCCCGGTGGCGGCCCAGCCGCGCCGCCGCTGTCGGTATCGGGAGCGCGGTCAGGACAGCGGGCGCTGCTGGCGGGTGTCGGGGGTCCGTTCGATAGCTTCGACCTGCTGCAAGATCTCCATCGCGAGTCGCCGGGCATCGCCCGGCATCAGAGAAGCCGTCGTGTCCCGTCCCCCCAGACACAACTCGACACGGGCGGTGTCATCGGAGAAGTGTGGCCGGCGCAGCGCCGGCAAGACGTCACAGAAGCTGGTGCGTACCCTGACGTCGTTGTCGGCGCCCGCGATGTCCACCAGTGCGGGGGTAGGCGGCGTTGGTGCGCCGTGGTGAAATCGGGACCCGGGGAGGTCGTCCGAAAGGTCCCAACAATCCACACACCACGGCGGGCACGTGGGCATCGTGGCCTCGACTACCTGCGCATTGTCATTGCCGTGTCGGTCACTCATCCTCGTCTCCGGTCTGATCCATGCCCCTTGACGGCGCAGTCCGCGACAGCTGCGCGAGGACCGAGTGACTGGCCATATGTCACCGCCCCCGCACCACAACTGTAGCCAGGCGGCACCAGGCTGATCTCCCCGATTCTCGCGAGGTGACGCCGGCCCGCGGCTGCCGAGGACGACCTCATACGCGAAGCCGGACAGGAGTTCCACCCCATGGTCACGGCCTTGCGACGCTGGCCTCGGTTCGCGCGGCGCTCGTCCGCCAGAGGTGGAGGTCGGGACCGGCCTGCGACGGTGGTTGATCGACCGATGTCAAGACAGCCGGTCGGCGACAGGCACCCAACGGCCATGGGCCGGCGCGCTGTTAGGTTGCAGGTCCAGCACGTCACGCTCGTCGAGCATTCCTGTCGCTCCTTTCCCCGACGCCGTCTGCCCGCGCCCAGCGTTCAGGTACGGCGCGTTCAGGTATGGCGATCTTCTGATTGGCTGGCGTGCCGCCGAGGCAGCCGCGCCCGCGGGCGCCCCGCCACCCTTGGGCGGACTGGGTCGCGGCTTGGCCATCGGGCTGCCCACCCGCTCGGCGTGCCCCGTGGGTTCATTTCGCAGCGTGGACGCATTGCGTGGCGGGCGGTGTTGCTGGCCTGGGCAACCCGAACTGTGCCTGAGAATCGCTTCACAGGACGCGCCGGCATCGCCGACCGCCGTGCTCGACTGTGCTCGGCTCGTCCCAGTCGGCACGGTGCGCGCCGACGGTGTGGGCCATGGCAGCCGGATGCGGCAGGTCGAGGCGAATCGCTTGGGGGCGAGGGCTGTTGCGCGGGAACCGGGGTGGCCCGGACGCCCAGGGCTGGTCGACCGGCACACAGAGGGTGAGGGTACGCAACGTCGCGCCGCGGACAGCGTCCAGCGCCGGGCACGCACCCACACCCGACGCCGGTCGGGGCTGGTGTAGTTCCGGTCAGCCTTCGTGACCGAGTCCGCAGGTCACGAGGGGCCGGGACCGGCTGCGCCACCAGGTCAATGCCGCCGCCACGGTCATCGTGGCCCTGCACGTGGACAACGTCGCGCTGCGCGAATAGGTGGACCGCCCGGGCGTCTTTGTCACCTCTACCAGCGCCGCCTACCGCCTGACCGGTCGTGGCCGTAACGGCATGACCACCGCTGCCGAGTCCGGATCCTTTGGCGGGGTGTAGTCGTCGCCGAAGGTGATCCGGAACCACCAGCCCTCGAACGAGGCCACCGCCTGTCCGAACTCCTCCCAACTCATCCGGCGCCCGTCCACCACCACGTCCGGCGGGCCGCCGGCACCCGAGCTGACCCGGCCGGCCACCTCCAACCCGGCTACCTGCCAGCGGCCCCGGTCGCGCTCCAGATACCGCCGACCGACCTCGGCACGCACCCGTTCGTCCAATTCGGCCAGCAATACGGCCGGGTCGGCGCTGTGCTCACCGAACACCTTCAGATGGAAGCCCTCGTCTGCATCGTCGTCAGGCGGCTCCTCGATCGCCTCCGCGCTGATCCCGCCGGGCGAGCGCCACAGCCGCATACGTAACCGGTGCCGTCGCCCGTCCGGTCCAGCCACCACGACCGGCGCAGGCGGCGCAGGCAGCCGCGGCCAGCCCGTCGCCGTGGAGATCCGCTCGTCGAAACACCTATCGCACAATGGGCCATCCTCACCCAGCCACGTCTGCGCCGGCACCGACCCGCACCCGATACAGCCCTCTGCCACACCGCACAGGCTACGAGCCCATGTCGCCAGGACCGCACTACCCGCCGAGGCGGCACCGGTCGGTACGCGGGTAGACACCTGTCAACGCTCCGCGAAATTGGAATCCAGTTCTCAGTCTCAGGAGTTGTCGGCGACAACGCCGACCGGGAAGGCCACGAGCCCTGGCACCGCCCGTAGGCGATCACCACCCTCGGGCACCGCGGGCAGCACCGTGGAGCCGAGCAGCCAGCGCCACCGCGAGCACGAACAACCCCGGAGGGCCGCTGTCCTGCCAGTCTGGCCGGCGGCACCACCAGCGGGCGTCGGTGACGAACTGGCCGCCGTGCGAGCACGCAGGATCGCGCCCCACCCGACCGGCTCGGCCCGGCCCGATACGCTCACCTCTACTCGCCGAGGATGCCGAGGGAGCAGCATTGGTAACGGCCACTGACAACGCCGCCAAACTCGCCGTGCTCATCGATGCGGACAATGCCCAGCCCGCGATCGTCGAAGGTCTGTTGGCGGAGATCGCCAAATACGGCACGGCTCACGTCAAGCGCGCCTACGGCGACTGGACCGGCCCGAGCCTGAGGGGCTGGAAGGATCAGCTCCTCGCCCAGTCGATCCAGCCGATCCAGCAGTTCGCCTACACCAACCGCAAGAACGCCACCGACGCGGCCATGATCATCGACGCAATGGACCTGCTGTATTCCGGCCGCTTCGACGGGTTCTGCATCGTCTCCAGCGACAGCGACTTCACCCGCCTCGCCTCACGCATCCGCGAGTCCGGCCTCACCGTTTACGGCTTCGGGGAGCGCAAGACCCCGAAGTCATTCGTCGCGGCCTGCGACAAGTTCATCTACACCGAAAACCTTCAAGGGCCCACTGCGCAACCCGACACCGGACCCGAACCCACACAGCCCACCCCCGCCGCGCAACTCAAGAGCGACACCGCATTGGTCAACCAGTTGCGCAACGCCATCGAGGCAGCGTCCGACGAGGACGGCTGGGCCGCGCTCGCCTATGTCGGTCACATCCTCACCGAACAGAGCCCGGACTTCGACTCCCGCAACTACGGCTACGCCAAGCTTAGCGACCTGATGGCCGCGACCACGCTGTTCGCGTTGGATCGTCGCGATCCTGGCGAGGGCAAACCAGCGGTCATCTACGTCCGCGACAAGCGCCGTCGCTCCACCAATAAACCCGGCCCGCAGTGACCTCACCGATCGTGGCGACTCCGCGCTCAGTCAGCGGCGTTACCGGTCTGCCGGATTACGATCAGTGCCGTTTCGACGTGCTGTTTGGCTGTGTCGCAGCGCGAGGCGACCTGCGCAAGCTCCTGCTTGATGGCATCGGGCCGGCTGTCCACCGTCTAGGACGGTGGAGATGAGCGTGACCGTGACGGTTGGGCGCTATGACCGGCGCGTGCCATCCGGTGCGCGGTCGGCCGCCAGGGCCTCGTTCGCTGCCTGTGGGTCGACCTCGACGCCGACCAGGGTCCACAGCGTCGGCGCGTACCGGGTGAATGCCTCGTGGTAGGTCAGGTACGTCGACACGGTGTGGATCGAGATTGCCGCGTCGGTGGCGGCCCGGTCCAGGTCGGCGTGGGTGGCGAGGTGTCCGGGTGCGGTTCTGATCGCGTCGATGAGCACCATCGCGGCCCGGGGGTACACCTGCTCTGGGCGTAGCGGCTGCGCCAACCGCACCATGACGGTTGCGTTTGCCTGTGTGTCGTCTGCCTGGCTGTCGACGACGAAGCCGTGGTGGCTGCGGAGCAGCGCGGCGAGCGCGTCGAGGGGCGGGGCGTCGGTGATGCCGCGTCCGCGCAGGCGCCGGCACCAGCCCTGGTGGATCGCGGTGATGGGCAGGCTGCCGGCGATGGCGAGCATGCCGCGTGCCACGTGGGTGACGGGTGACTGGGTGCCGTTGCGGCCGGGGCGCCATACCCAGGTTCCGGCGACGGCGAGTCCACGGTCGCCGCTGGCGAGGGCGGCCACCACCATCTCGGGTTTGACCGGTCGGCCAAGCTGTTCGGCTGCGGTCGCGGCGATGTCGACGACGGGGGCGATGCCCAGGTGTCGGTGGCGGATGGCTTGTTCAGCCAGGTCGAGCAGGAGGGACCGGTCCGGGTCGGGGTGCCAGGCGACCCGCTGCACCCGGCCGCACAGCCGGGCCAGGGCGTTGACGGCCTGCGGGTGCCACGGCCGGCGGGTCAGGCCACGTGCCTGCAGGGCGTCGCCGTAGTCGTCGGGGTCGACCGGGTCGGCGCCTAGGCGTAGCGCCTCGTCGAGCGCGGGCGCCCAGGCCCAGGTGGTCGCCGCCGCTTGGACCTGTAGGGCCACCCGCCGTATCCGCTCGGTGGACACGCCGCTGCCTCGGGCGGCCGTGGCCAGGGTTGCCGGCGGTGCGCCGCGCAGTCCCAGCCGGGCGGCCACCGCCTGCCGCACCTCTGGTCGCAGCGGCGGCGCCGCGCGCGGCTCGCCCGGTTTGACTGGCAGGCCGTAGCGGACCACCTCGTCCGGCGGCCGGGACCGCTCCCACGCGTCGAGCAACTCGGCGGCGAGATCGTCCAACGTCGTACGGGCGGTGCGCGCGGCCCACGAGCGCAGCTGCGCCTCAGCGGTGTTCAGCGTGCGGGCGGCCTGCGGATCGCCGGTGAGCGCGAGCTGCGCCACCGTCGACGGTCCGAACGCGGCCAGGGTCGGGCATATCGAGCGCAGCCGCGGATCGTCACAGCGGATGAGGTCGAACGGCGGCGAGGGCAGCGAGGTGATCGGCATGGCTGGCCGTTTCGCGTGGCTGCCCATTGCAGAAGACTGCCGTTCATGCCCGGCCGGCGCCGTGGGGGCGCTCGGCGGGCAGGAGTTGGTGGCGGCGCTGCCCCGGCTGCTGGAA
>Ga0137375_10006369_pt1 | contig 14017 bp, 9 predicted proteins | sample SagtaG_24_FD_104936 | JGI IMG/M metagenome (GOLD analysis project Ga0137375, IMG submission 104936) | Vadose zone soil microbial communities from Sagehorn Ranch, Mendocino, California, USA - Sage1_R_113_16 metaG | ecosystem: Environmental > Terrestrial > Soil > Vadose zone | place: USA...
ACGAGACCTGTGCGGATCGGCACATCGGTGAGCCGTTTCGTCACAGTCCCGCGACCGGCAACTTCCCTGGCCGATCGGCGCCGGCGTGGTTTCCCCTCAAACCCTTTCCCTGGGAACACAGGTCGGACTCCGGATTGTTGCCGGCAGGGGACGGCATACCCTTTGCTGAAGAGGAGGCGAGACAGCGGCCCCAACCAGGCAGACCGGTTCCCCCAAGGAGCGTCGCATGAGCGAGGACGCGACCGTCAACCTGCAACCTGTGATCGACCGGCTCGGGCAAGGGGATGACCAGGCCCGCCGCGAGTTACTGGAACGCGCGCATGGTCGCTTGCGGAAACTGGCGGCCTGGATCCTCGCCGCTTCCTTTCCAGCGCTTGGCGCCCAGCACGACGTGGATAGCGTGGTCAACGAAACCTGGCTCCGGTTGATGCGGGCCCTGGAGAAGACTGAGGTGCCGACCGTGGCCGACTTTTTCCGCCTGGCCGCCCACAAGATCCGCCAGGTGCTGCTCGACATGGCCGAGCGGGAACGGCGCCGCGGCCGGCGGGCTGTCGGTGTCGCCGGCGTCGCCTCCACCGACCTGCCCCCGGAGCCTGCCGACCAGACCTACGACCCCTCCCGACTCGCCCTGTGGACGGAACTGCACAGGCGGGTGGCGCTGTTGCCTGAGCCGGAGCGGGTGGTGTTCGAGATGCACTATTACCTGGGCTTGCCCCAGGCGGAGATCGCTCGCGTCCTTGGGCTGCACCCGCGCAAGGTCAGCTACCTCTGGGTGGCCGCCACCGATCGGTTGACCGCAGACCTGGGCAGGTCGGAAGGGTTGTTGTAGGCGGTGGCCGGGTTCGGAGGTCTCCCATGGTGGATGAAGAGCATTTGCTGGACCTGGTCGTACAGTGGGAGGAGCAGCGGCAGCAGGGACGGCCCCTCACGGCCGAAGAGCTGTGCCCCGACGACCCCGCTCTGCAACAAGCCCTCCGCCAGCGCCTTCGCCGCCGGGAATGCTTGCGCGCTTTGTGGACCGCCGAAGGGCAGACAGAACCGGCCCCGGTGGGGCCGCCTCAGGGGCCGCCCGAGGTGGAGGGATTCGAGATCCTGGGAACACTCGGCGCAGGCGGCATGGGCGTGGTGTACAAGGCCCGGCAGACCAGGCTGGGCCGCCTGGTGGCCCTGAAGGTGATCCGAGCAGGGCCGTACGCCGACCCGCAGAACCTGTCCCGCTTTCGCACGGAGGCCGAGGCGACCGCCCGCCTGCAGCATCCCAACATTGTCCAGGTCTACGAGGTCGGCGAGCACCAGGGCCGCCCCTATCTGGTACTCGAGTTCGTCGGCAGGGGGAACCTGGCGGAGCAACTCGACGGCACGCCGTTGCCGCCCCGCCGCGCTGCGGAGTTGGTCCTCGCCCTGGCGCGGGCGATGGCACACGCTCACGAGCGCGGCGTGCTGCATCGCGACCTCAAGCCGGCCAATGTCCTCCTGGCGGAGGATGGTACGCCGAAAATCGCCGACTTCGGCCTGGCGAAACGGCTCGACGCCGACAGGGGCCAGACACGGACCGGAGAGATCCTGGGCACACCCAGTTACATGGCTCCCGAACAAGCCGAGGGTCGAGTCCGTGACCTCGGCCCAGCGACCGACATCTATGCCCTCGGAGCGATCCTGTACGAGTTGCTGACGGGGCGGCCGCCGTTCAAGGGAGCGAGCATGCTGGACACGTTGGAACAGGTGCGGACGCACGAACCCGTCGCGCCCACCGCCCTGCAGCCTACCGTCCCCGGTGATCTGGAGACCATCTGCCTGAAGTGCCTGCAGAAGGAGGCGACACACCGTTATCCGTCGGCCGAGGCGCTCGCCCGCGACCTGCAGTGCTTCCTCGCCGGCGAGCCGATCAGCGCCCGCAGCTTGACCGGGCTGGAGCGACTGACCCGGACCATCCGCTTCTCGGGAGCGCCCGCCACCATGCGCCCACGGAGTTTCGCCGTGCTGCTCCAGTCCCCGATGCCGACGCTGATCCAGCTCACGTTGTTCCTGTTGTTCAGGAACCAACCCGCTTACCCGGTGGTTTGCATCAGCGTTGGCATCGTGGTCATTGCCCTCATCGTGCCCCGCTTCTTCTGGATGAGCTGGGCCCTGCTGCGTACGGCGCCACGCATCTACCGCCGCTTCGTCATGTCCCTGATCTGCAGTCGCTTCGCGGGGTGGTTGCTGGTCGTGGCCATCGTGGCGCTGGCACGGCCTGGTCATGATCTCGCCGAATTCTACCTGGTATTCCCCATGTGGATCATCCTGGACGGCAGTTTCTACTTCCTGATGGGCAGTTACGTGGGCGCGGCCTTCCCGGTCGCGTTCCTGCACTACGCGGTTGCCGTGCTCGTCACCCTGGCCTTGCCCTTCGGCCCCTTGGTCTGTGGGGGGCTCGCGAGTATCGGTCTGGCCTTCCTCGCGCTGTATCTGCGGACGTTGGGGGAGTGAACGACCTGCGGACGGTTCCAGAACACCGTTGGGGCGAGTCCCAGAGCTTTCTCACCAGGGTTGCCAGGGCACGTCCAGTTGGAACACTGTGCCTTCCAGGGTGGCGCGGACGGAATGGTTCACGACCGTCAAGGTCGTCCGCAGGGCGTTCTGGGACGCCAGCGACCGAACGGCCACGTCGGCGGTAGCCTGACGGGTGGTGATTCCCGCGACGCGGCCGGCGACAGTGAGCAGCGGTTCTGCCCGCATCCTCCAGTTGAAGAGGCCGCCGGGGCGCAGGATGGTCCACTGGAGCGCGGAACCCTTGAGGTACTCCTCGGAGCGAGCCTTCTCGTTGAGGATCGGGATAGCCTTAAACCAGCGGAAGAACCACTTGATGAAGAACGGGAGCCAGTGCCAGGAGTCCCCGACTCCCAGAGAGGAGACCAGGACGAAGCGTTGGCTTCCGGCAGCCGCGGCGGCATCGATCAGGTTGACGATGCCGTCGCCATCGACGATCGGTCGCCCCTGCGGGACGGTTCGGTCGCCGAGCGTGCAAACGATCGCGTCGCAATCGGCAACCGCCCGGGCGCAGTCCCCGCGGACGAGGGCGTCGCCCTCGACCACATCCACGTCACCGAGTCTGGCCGCGCGCTGCCTGTCGCGCGTCAGGATCCGGGCCGGCACATTGAGAAGCCGCAGCCGCCGCACGACCAACTTCCCGACGCCGCCCGTGGCGCCGGCAACGAGCACCTTGTGCGGGTAGAGTTCTGACATCGCTCTTGCCCTCCTACACGAGAAACGGCACGAACCTCTTGGTTCGTGTCATGTAGGTGGCATAAGACGTACCGAACGCTCGAGATTCTCTGCTTCTTCTGCCTTGGCCGTGGCAAACAGCGCGAGGGTCGCTACCAGGACCAGGACGAGAGCGGCCCAGGAGAACGACTTGAAGAACACGCCCCACGCCAGCAGCAGCAGGGAACTGTACATCGGGTGGCGGATGTAGCGGTAGATCCCCTCGGTGACCAAGCGCGTCGTCCGCTCGAACGCGATCAGCGACGACAACGGCGTGGCCAACCTCGCCGTCAACTTCGCCGACTCGATCACCGCCTGGCGGCTCAGCGCCTCCGCCAATAGCCGCGGTGGCGCGCTCGGCGGCGTCACTGTCCCCTTGAAGGTCTTCCAGGACTTCTTCGTGGACATCGACCTGCCGGTGACCCTGACGCAAAACGACGAGGTAGCCTTCCCGGTTGCCGTCTATAACTATCTCAAAACCCCGCAAAGTGTGAAAATCGAGCTGCAGGCCGAGCCCTGGTTCAGCCTCCTCGACGAGGGCGGCCTGAGCCGCACGCTCAACCTCAAGCCCGAGGAGGTGAGGTCGGTCAGGTTCCGCATCAAGGCCAACAAGATCGGCTGGCAACCGCTGACCGTCAACGCCCGCGGCAGCAAGCAGTCCGACGCCGTCAAGCGCGTCGTCGAAGTTGTGCCCGATGGCACCCAGGTCGAGCGCGTCGTTACGGACCGCCTGAGCGGCCGCGTGCAGCAGACGATCGAGATCCCGCAACACGCCATTGCGGACGCCTCGAAGTTGCTGGTGAAACTCTATCCGGGCATCCTCGCGCAGGTGATGGAAGGCATGGAGGGCACGATGCGCATGCCGGGCGGCTGCATGGAGCAGACGTCGTCCTCGGCCTATCCGAACGTGCTCGTGGTCGACTACATCAAGAAGGCGAAGATCGCCTCGCCGCAAATGCTGCTCAAGGCCGAGCAGTATCTGAACGTCGGCTATCAGAAGTTGCTCACGTTCGAGCGGCCCGGCGGCGGGTTCGACTGGTGGGGCAACGGCCCGCCGCTGGTCTGGCTGAGCGCTTACGGGCTGATGGAGTTCGCCGACATGGCCAAGGTCTACCCCGTCGACAAGGGCGTGATCGACCGGACCCAGGCGTACCTGCTCCAGCAAATGGACAAGGACGGCACCTGGTCCAACATCGGCGCCACCCACAGCGAGACGATCGCCAGCATGGGCAACGCGAAGATGCTGCTGACCAGTTACGTCAGTTGGGCACTGCTGGAGAGCGGCCTGCCGAAGGCGCAACTCCAGAAATCGATCGATTATATCCGCGGTCATGTCAACGATGCGGGCGAGAATGCCTACGTCCTGGCGCTGGCGGCGAATGCCCTGGCCGCCTTCGACGCGAAGGACGATAGCACGCTGCACCTGTTGCAGCGGCTCGACGCCCTGCGCAAGGAAGTGCCCGAGTGGAAGGCGGCGAACTTCCCCGCGAAGGCGACGTCGATCACTTACGCGCGCGGCGACAGCGTCACGATCGAGACGACGGCGCTGACGGCGATGGCGATGGCGCGTACGGGTCAGTTCACGACCAGCGTCAACAAATCGCTGACGTATCTGATCAAGGCGAAGCAGGGCAACGGCACCTGGGGCAGCACGTCGGCGACGATTCTGTCGCTGAAGGCGCTGCTCGCGGGCATGGCCGGCACGCCGCACAAGGGGGACGGTTTGCAGGCCGCGCCGAAGCAGTTGCCAGCGCCACGCATCACCTTGCCGGTTGTCGGTGTGCAGGTCACGAGCGATCGCAGGACGTTGATCCTGACGACGGCGCCGCATCCCGAACTCGCCAGCTACGCGCTGACACTGCCAGTCCCGCGGCGAACCACCCTTCCCAAGGGGAAGCAGCCAGGATTGCCGCAGGTGCTGGAAACCGACCTCAGTTACGACCTGTGCGGCGCCCTGGCCTCCTGGCACGCGCAGAAGGGCGACGACTCGTGGACGGGTTGGCTGCCGCACCTTGACCTTGGCGTTGCCCGCAAGTTGACGGTCGCCAGCGCGCTCCACGACGAGTTGTGGAGCAGCGTGAAAGAACCCGGCCAACTGACCCTGCGCACGAAGTTGACACTCTTTGACAGGCTGCGTCGCGCCGTGCAGCCAGGGGTGAAAATGGATTCTGCCTGGCCTGCCGAAGAGGTGGCGGTGGAGTTGATCTCTTCGGTGGCCCTCGAAGTGAGAAGTCCCGGCTCGATCGTGTCGCGAACCAAGGATAACCAAGGCCGGCACATCACGACCGTGCGCGTCCGCCCTGCCCAAGGCAGCCCGATCCCGGTGGAAATCAAGATGCCGACAGGAGGCAATGCTCCGGGCTTGAGCGTCTCTTATTACACCAAAGAAGACCCGCGACGGCGGTCCTTGCCCCGGCAGCGTTTCTTGCTCCCCTGGGCAACGCTCAAGAAAGATAGCACGGCGACGACGCAGCGCGACATTCCCGAACTCCGAGGGGGCAACTGGGAGCGTGGCCGGCGTGTGTTTTTCAGCGACCTGGGAACCTGCTCGCGTTGCCACCGCGTGGGTGGTCAGGGAGGGACGATCGGACCGGATCTGTCGAACTTGTGGCAGCGTGACTATGCTTCGGTGCTCCGCGACATTGCCGAGCCGAGCTTCGCCCTCCATCCCGATTACATCACGCACGTCCTGACGCTCAAGGACGGTCGTGTCTTGACCGGCAATGTTCGTACCGAGAAGGATCTGCTCCACATCAGCGACGAACAGGGGACCATCACGACCCTCCGTCGTGACCAGATCGGTCGGCTGGAAACCTCACCGCTTTCGCTCATGCCCGGGGAACTTCCCAAGCAAATTGGTTCGGAGAAGATGAAAGACCTGCTGACCTTTCTGTTGACCGAACCGCCGCGCATGCCGGACTACGGCAAGGGGCAACCGCCTCCGCCGCGCTCCATTCAAGAAGTGATAGCGGTCTTCGCAGGCGCCCCTGATCCCCCACTCAAGACGCGCCCGATCCACATCATTTTGGTCCCCGGCAAGCAGGATCACGGTCCCGGCGAGCACGATTATCCCGCCTGGCTGAGCGTCTGGCAACGGCTGCTGAGCATGGCCGAGGAAGTGAAGGTTTCGACCGCGCAGGAATGGCCAACCACCGGGGAGTTCAAGACGGCCGACGTTATGGTCTTCTATCAGCGGGGGAAGTGGACGCCGGAGCGGGCCAGGGACATCGAGGCGTACCTGGCGCGCGGCGGCGGTCTCGTCTACATCCACAGGGCCATCGATGGCGGCGACAATGCCCCGGGCTTTGCGCAGCGAATCGGCCTGGCGTGGCGCTCGGGGACGTCGCAGTTCCGGCGGGGCGCTGTGGAACTCAACTTCGAGGGAGGCAACCGCCATCCCATCGCACGCAACTTCACGAAGGTGACCCTGCGCGATGAAAGCTACTGGGAACTGGTCGGTGATGCAAAGAAGGTCAATGTGCTGGCGGTGGGCGTAGAAGGGGGCAAGGCACGCCCCTTGGTCTGGACCTTGGAGCCGGTGCGGGGTCGGGTGTTCGTCTCCATCCCAGGCCACTTCGCGTGGACCTTCGACGATCCGCTCTATCGCGTGTTGTTGTTGCGTGGCATCGCCTGGGTGGCGCGCGCGCCGGTGGATCGCTTCAATCCCTTGGTCACACCGGGAGCCCGGATCAAGCCCTGAGCAGTGGTGGTTGGGGGTCGGCGCGGTGGGGATCATCTCCGGGAGGCCGGACCGTGGCGGACAGTTCGGGCAGGTTGGCTGGGTCAGTGGTCGTGCCATAACCGATTTTCCAGCAATGGGTTACTGCCGAGCCATCGCCAGCACCGTCCCACCCAAAGTGTCCGCGCCGTCCACTACCGTGTTCACCGCCCCGGAGTTGATCCCGCGCAGTATAGGTTGTCGAGCGACGCAACTGCTGAAGAGGCAATTACTTAATTCCCGCCGGTGCAGGTAGTGTAGGTTGTTTCGGAAAACTATTTCCCCACAGGTTTTCGCCCGCCCGCGCCGGGAAAAAAGTTTTGCCAAACAACCTACACTACACCGGCGGTCAATGTTCGGTTGACGGGTCTGGAGGGCGAGGCTCCTGCCGAGCCGCTCTCATCCCTGGCTCGGCAGGAGCCTCGCCCTCCAAGCGGCTCGGCAGGAGCCTCGCCCTCCAAGCGGCTCGGCAGGAGCCTCGCCCTCCAGACTCCGCACCCCTCAAATGAAGATTGACAACATACTCGACGGGCGTGTGATCCCCACTAGCTTCGGCATCGTATTCGCTTTGCAAACTCCCCAACCGTGCGGCCGTGGACACGGCAGACGGTCTGCTCGCGTACGGCTCCGCACGCAAGGAGAGGAGATGCACGATGAACCGGCATCGATATCTGGCGGTGGTCGCGACCCTCACCTGGGCAGGGTGGGGGCTCGGTGGCGGAGTTGAGGGCGAGCGCGCCAAGCTGCAAGGAACCTGGAAGGTGGTGGAGTTGACGAAGGAAGGTAAGCAGGAAGCGGCAGCGGCGGACAAGAACATGCGGATGGTGTTCGCGGGCGACAAATTCATGATGAAGGGCAGCGACGCGGACTACGAAGGGACGTTCACCCTCGACCCGAGCAAGAACCCCAAGCGGCTCGACACGCGCGTGGTTCACGGCAAGGACAAGGTCATCACCACGCAAGGCATTTATCGGCTGGAAGGGGACACGTTGAAGATCGCCTGGACCGAGGGCAAGGCGGAACGTCCCCAGGAGTTCGCGGTGAAACCGGGATCAGGGGTGCGCATGATCGTACTGAAGCGCGCCGGCCGCTAACAGAAGACGAGCGGCGGGGTTTATCCCCGCCGTCCAGACGGCGGGGATAAACCCCGCCGCTCGTCTTCTGTTCGTCCCTCGAAGGGCCTCGTGGCCAGAACCGGCGCACAAGCGAGCCGCTTGTGGCTACGAGCGCACGTACCGCTTGATGACCTCCGCAAATACCTCGTCGCTCGTCAAGCGGGGCAAGTCCTGCTTGGAGAGCTTGCGCCGGCCGCGCACCAGCAACGGCGCAATTCCCTTCCCCTTGCGCAGCTCGAACTCGACCTTCGAGCAAATCTCGTGGGCCGTGTCGTAGCCGAGCTTCTTGTCGCGCATCAGGCGGCGTTCGAGATACTCGTGGGTGACAATGAAAGGCACCTCGCGGCGATCAACCCCATCCTCGATCCAGATTTGCGGCCGGGGCACCCACGGGTAGACATAACCGTGGCCGCCCTCGGTGTAATCGGTCTTGTAGTAACTGCGGACCAGGTTGCCGTCCACCAACCAGACTTGCACATCTCCCTGCGGGTCGGGCAGGGTGGTGTATTGCTCCAGGTAGATCTCAGCAGGCACCTGCTTGTGGGGTTTGCCATCGCGGAACGCCACCCCATTGAGTTTCGCCCTGAGCACCCGCTCCACCTCCAGACCGTCTTCGTACGCCTTCTCCGTCGCGCCGGCCGCCTGTCGTTTGAGTTGCGTCAGGGCGTTGGCGATGAAAAACACTCCCTCCTTGGGGGCCAACTTCTCGGAGATCCAGATTTCATTGGCTGGAATGAGGTCTGGGAACTCCTCATGGATGGCGACATTGCCAAATTCCTCGTCGGGCTGGGCAACATTGCGTACGGCCAGGCCGTTCACTGCGTAGACGGTGTAGTCGGCGTGGGCGAGGATCCGCCTCTTGCAGAGTTTCGGGTTGAAGTGATGGTTGCTCGACATTTACCGGCGAACCTCCGTCTGGTGGTACGCGAAAGGGGTCCGCATCGCCTCCCCAACTCGTCGCAAGTGGCGTGCCATTTCGCAGGCGTCTCAAGACCGTGGAGCGCGGGCGTCCCGCCCGCAAAGTGAGCGGGCGGGACGCCCTGACGGGCGAGTTGCAGCGAACCCTCACAGGCCCATCTGTGCGTATCACAAGCCTCGCCATGAGTGCCGACGGCGGACGCATCGTCGTGGGGGACACGAACGGCATGGTGACGATCTGGGAGGCGGATCGGCCCGGGCGCGCCTTCCAGGGACACGCAGGATCGATCCAGGGGCTCGCGCTAAGTGCCGACGGCCGGCACATTGTTTCGGCAAGCGGTGCCGCAGGGACGGTGAAGGTGTGGGATGCGCTGACGGGACAGTGGCAGCGCACTCTTGAGGGCCAGGTGCGCGGTATCGTTGGTGTGGCGATCAGTGCGGCCGGCCGGCACATCGTCGGCGGCGGCCTCGACCGGACGGTGAAGGTGTGGGAGGCCGCGCCGGGAAAAGAGACGTTCACGCTCAAGGGTCATGTCGATGCGATCACGCGCGTGGCGATCAGCGCCGACAGCCAGCGCATCGTTTCGGGGAGCGTGGACGCGACTGTGCGCGTGTGGGACATGGCGACGGGGCAGCAGCAACTCACCCTCAAAGGGCACGCGTTCCTGGTGATGTGCGTGGCGACTAGTGGCGACGACCGGCGCATCGCCGCGGGAGGCCGAGATGGCATCGTGAAGATCTGGGAGGCGACCGAGCCGTAGAGCGGTTGACGAAGCCGTCTGCCATCCGTGGAGCGACGCTTCGCAGAAGCGTCTGGTCTGGTAAACGCTTCTGCGAAGCGTCGCTCAACCGAGAGGCATTCACGACGCCAGGAACAGCCAACCGGCGAGGCACGCCGCTGCGCCCGCCAGCAGAGGCACTGCCCACGTCATCCACGGATTGTGTGTCTCTCCGCGCTTGTCGGCCGTCTCGTGCGCAGGAGGCTGGGCTGTCGTCGGACGCCCAAGGGGCTTGGCTGCGACGCGGCCCCGGACGGTTGGGGCCTGCGCCGCGCCGGGCACGGGTTTGGCGGGCGTCGCGGGTTGGGCCGCGACCGCCGCAGTCGCGGGTCGGGCCAGCAACCCCTGGAGCGCGGCCTCGACTTCGCCCATGTCTGGGTAGCGCTCGGTCGGCACCTTCTTCATCAAGCGCTCCACGATCGCCGCGAGTCGCGCCGACACCTCGGGCACCAGCTCGCGCACGGGCGTCGGCTCCTCGGTCTGATGCGCCATCATCTTGCGCACCTTGCTCGTCACCGGAAAAGGCACCTGTCCCGTCAGGGCGTGATAGAGCAGACACCCCAGGCTGTACTGGTCGCTCAGGGCCGTCCGGTCGCGCTGATCGAGGAGGCTCTCGGGGCTGGCCCAGTCCAGGCCGCTCGCCAGTTGCCCCAGGCTCGTCATCGTGTCCAGGGCCGCGTCCTCACGGCTCAGTGTCAACAAAAAGCCCATTCCAAGGTCTTTGATATGCACATTATGGTCCGGGTCGATCCAGAGATCGTCCGCCTTGAGCAGACCGTGAAACAGCCCCTTCCGATGGGCGGCGTGCAGGGCACGCGCGGCCCGAATCGCGTAATGGACGACCTGCTTGGGCGCCAGTTTCCCCTTCGCACTCGCGAGTTCGGCGAGCGACTGTCCCTCGGCCGGCTCCGGCCAGGCCAGGTAAGTGCGTTCGCTCACGATGCCGATCTTGGTGATCGGCACGACGGCCGGGTCGCGGAAAGTGGCGAAGCGACGTAGCGACTGCGTCACGCGGGACGTGCCGGCACGGGTGCCGCGGGCCAGGATCTTGAGGACGTAGAGGTTGTCGTCATCCTGACCGCGGGCGCGGTAGACCTGGCCGCCGTCGCTGTGGCCGCCATTGTCCAGCAGGACGAACGGCGGCAGCACAAGGGCCTGGGCGTTGCCGCTGAGGACGAGGTCGGCCTGAAAGCGCGTCAGCAGGTTCTCGCTGAGGGCGAATTGCACCAGGTCGTCGGGACTGGCGTCCGGGTGGTCCCGCAGGAAATCGTTGCAGGCGCGGAGTTGGTCGGTCCCGAGGAGCTTGTAGCTCCGCAGGATGCCAAGGAGATCCGCAGCGGGCACAAAGGTAGCGACGGCCATTGTTCAGGTCTCCGGAGCACGGGGCGGACGGGGCGCCATGGACGGGCTATCGAAGTGTAGGTCACAAACCGCCGCCGCGCCGCTCGAAAAACACCCGGCATCCCCTGGCACTTTTTGTACGGCAACCTCTTGCGGCGGTTGGCACGCTGGACGACAATCGCACCAGTTTTCCAGGGCCGCACGCCCATCGCTGGTGCAGGGGAAGTGAGATGTTGTTCGTAGGTCCGCCTTCAGGCGGCTCGACGCTTCACCGCCTGAAGGCGGAACTACGAACCAAACCTGGCACCACTGGTAACACCAGGTGAGACGGTAACCGCCTTCGGGCGACGCATATCGCAACGGGAGGGCTCTTCATGCGTACGGTTCACGTGGTCGCGATCTTCATGCTCGGCGTGGTCGTCTGCGTCCTACCAGGCGCAGTTCAGGAGGTGCGGAAGCCGCGGCCGGCGAGTGAATTGCCGGAGATCAAGGAGCTTCCGAATCCGTTTCTCTTCGCCGATGGATCACCCGTGCGCACTGCCAAGGATTGGGAGCGTCGCCGCGTCGAGGTGAAGCGCCTGTTCGAGGACTACATGTACGGCCACATGCCGCCCCGGCCGCAGAAGATGACGGTCAAGAAAGGCGAGAAGGTGACCGACGAAGCGAACAAGGTCGTTACTCAGGGCCTCGACGTGATCCTGGAACACGAGGGCAAAACCTTCACGCTGAAAGTGACGGTTGCTCTGCCGTCGGTCGCCAAGGACAAGGTTCCGGTCCTGATCCAGAGCCTACCACTGTTCGGCAAGAAGGGCGTCACACCCGGCCAGCGGTTCAAGACGTACACCGACCGGGGCTACGCCGTCGCGGAGTTTAGCTGGAATGCCGTCGCGGCCGACAGCAAAGGCGGCAAGAAGGGCGGCATCTACACCTTGTTCGGCGACCAGATCGACACGGGCACGCTGATGGGCTGGGCATGGGGCATGTCGCGGGTGATCGACGCGCTGGCGAACGCCGTCCCCGAGGTGGATGTCACCAAGGTGTTCATCACCGGTCATTCGCGTTATGGCAAGGCCGTCCTCGTGGCCGGGGCGTTCGACGAGCGCATCGCCCTGACGGTCCCCAGCCATTCCGGCACCGGCGGGTTGCCGCCCTACCGCTTCGTCGCCACTTTTGCCGAGCGGAACGGCAAGACCGAAACGCTGCAGGACGTCGCGACCAACTTCCCGCAGTGGTTCCGGCCCGACTTCAAGCAGTTCATCGGCAAGGTGGACCGCTTGCCGGTCGATCAACACCTGCTCGTTGCCCTGGTGGCGCCGCGCGCGTTGATGAACACCGAGGGCACCAAGGACATCTGGATCAACCCGGAAGGCGCACAGCTGTCGAACCTGGCGGCCCGGAAGGTGTACCGCTTCCTGAAGGCCGAGGACAAGATCAGCTTCCGCTACCGTCCCGTCGGCCACACGCCGAGCACCGAGGATCTCCTGAACTATGCGGACCATGTGTTTTTCGGCAAGAAATTGGCTGCGGACTTCGGCCAGATGGCGTACAAGGAAGAGACGACGGCGTTCACCTGGAATCTGCCGAAATAGCAGACGCGGGGACGCGAGCGGGGTTCGGCGGCGTGTGAAAGGTGTCTCTGTCGGTAAGAGCCAGCGGAGAAGACCGCCGGGATAAACCCGGCGGCTCGTCAGAGCAGGAACGAGCGGCGGGGTTTATCCCCGCCGTCCTCCCTGCGAGCTTGTTCCCACGCTGCCCCGCGGCCGTTACAATAGTTCCTTGTGGTGTGGTTGACGGTTCGCCGCGACGGTTGCGCTGATGTGCAACGTCCCGTTATTTTTCTGCCCGCTCGGAGGTTCCAATGCCTTTCCCTGTGGTCTGTCCGCAGTGCAAGCAGCGTATGGCGGTCCCGGACAATTCCACTGGCCGCCGCGTCGCCTGCCCAAGATGCCAGACCCCATTTACCGTGCCGGCGCCCTCCGCCCCACAACCGCCCGAGAAACCCGCTCCCACCCAGGGACAGGTGCGCAAACCGTCGCCCCCGGCTCCTGCGCCGCGGCAACCGGCATCCCCCAAGAGCGTGCCGCCAACGACCCCAAAACGCTCCTCCGAGCCGATCATCCGCCGACGGCAGACTCCAGGGCGTTCCGGCGGAAAGATGTTCTTCCTGGGCATTCTCGCCGCCCTGCTGCTCGGCGGGCTCGGCGTCGGCGGGTATTTCCTCTGGAAGCACTTCGACGAACAGTCGCGCACCAACCAGGGTCAGGCAGCGGTTGATCAACAAGTAAAAGATACGAATAATCCTAAAGGTGCCGATTCCAAGGAAGAGCCAAAGGGCGACCCCAAGGTTGACCCGAACCCGAAGCAGGAACCCAAGGGCGACGTCCCCAAGATCGACATTCCGAAGATCGACCTTCAGCCGCTCGACCCGCCCGAGAAAAAAGGCACCAAGAGCGACCGGCCGACCAAAGAAGACCCCAAGGTCGAGCCGCCGAAAAAAGACGATCCGACAGTCGATCCACCGAAGAAAGAGGATCCCAAGATTGAGCCGCCGAAAAAGGACGAACCCAAGGTGGATCCGCCGAAGAAAGAGGATCCACAACAGGTCGATCCCCAGGACGCCCGGCCGTACGCGGTCGCGAAAGGGCACGCCGCGCCGGTCATTGCGGTGGCGTTCACCCGGGACGGCAAATGCATCTTCACCGCCGGCGATGATGGGGCACTGAAACTGCTCGACGTCACTGCTTTGACCGAGAAACTCGCCATGCCGCCCACGGCCGGCCGCAAGGTGCTCGCGGCCGCTCTCGCCCCCGATGGCGAAACCGTGGCGCTCGCCTATCAGGACAACGGCCTGGAGTTGGCTTACCTGCCAATCGGTGTGGTGACGGCCACTTTCGAGAAAGCCA
>Ga0137375_10006373_pt1 | contig 14012 bp, 17 predicted proteins | sample SagtaG_24_FD_104936 | JGI IMG/M metagenome (GOLD analysis project Ga0137375, IMG submission 104936) | Vadose zone soil microbial communities from Sagehorn Ranch, Mendocino, California, USA - Sage1_R_113_16 metaG | ecosystem: Environmental > Terrestrial > Soil > Vadose zone | place: USA...
ATCTCCCACGTGTCGCGGACCTTCGCGTCCAGCAGCGTCTGCTCGCCCTTGCCGAACCGGGCCGGCCGACCTATCAGGCACAGCTGCTTCGCCTGCCGGACGGAGACGGGCAGGGCGATTGGGCCGACACCGTCGACCTCCAACCGCAGGCCGTCGGGGCGCGCGGTGCGTCGCGCGCTGAACGAGCCGGCAGCCGCGGCCTCAGCCAGAAGACTCGCAAACCGGTCACGCGGAAAGGTAGCGGGCGAAGGCATAACTCGACTGTAGTCGCCTCACCACGGCGTGTGTAGTCGCCTCACCACCGCGTGCCCAGCAACGGCGGCCCGGCTGGGCGGCTCCCATCGGCCAGACAGCCTCTGGACACGCATGGCTCGAAGAGCGAGCGGGAGCCTCGCGCTGTGCTGCCTCCCGTGCCCCGGGTGCTGCCCCCGTTGCGCCCTACCGTTCGGACGCTGAAGCATCCGACTAAGCGTCTTGCCAGATCAGGGGATCCGCTCCGCGGCGGTCATCTCCGGTACCCCGCTCGCCGGACCTTGGCGTGGCGCCGGGCCAGCCGGACCGCCGGACCCTCGACCAGCGGCGGAAGGTTCGTATGCTGGCTGGTTGGGGGCACCACTGATGCTCAATCCTTCGCTGAGCAGCGCAGACGGCCACCAGCGCCGCAACCGGCAACTCGACAGCTTACGAACCTTCCTTGCTGGAGGCCGAGCGGCAGCAGCTGGACCGCTGGCTGGCCGCCCGCCGACAAGGTCCCGCCGGGCGCGGTCCCCGCGGCGGCCAACCGCCGCGACAACGGGCTACCTGGGGCGACCCTGGACACCTCGGCGGCCCTCACCGCGGTGGTTGGCATGCTGCCCGGCCGGCCGGTGGTGTGGGTGCCCGTCGCTATTGGCGGGTTGGGCGTATGCCGCTCGGCTCCGACGTTGGCGGATCGTCGAGGGCGCTGGCCATCCGGTCGACGGCTGCGGCCAGGATCTGCCGGCTGGTGCCCATGTTCAGCCGGGCGTGGCCGACGCCCGGACGCCCGAAGCTCGGCCCAGGGCTGAGCGCCACCCGGCCGCGGGCAAGGAACACGGCGCTCGGATCGTCGCCAAGGCCGAGCGCGCGGCAGTCCAGCCAGGCGAGGTAGCCGGCCTCCGGTGGCCGGTACCGGATCGCCGGGATCCGCTCCCCGAGCAGCTCCGCCAGGTAGTGGCGGTGGTGGTCGAGCACGCCCAGCACCTCCTCCAGCCACGGTTCGCCGTCCCCGAAGGCGGCGACGCCGCCCAGCACCCCCAGCTGCCCGACCCGCCACGGCAGCTCCTCCGGCAGCCGGTCGACCAGCCGCCTGGTGGCCGCATCAGCGGTGACGACCGCCGCGCACTTCAGCCCGGCCAGGTTCCACGCCTTGCTCGCCGAGGTGAAGACCAGGCCGTGCGCTGCCGCCTCCGGCGACACCGACACGAACGGATGATGGGTCCGGCCGGGCAGCACCAGCGGCGCGTGGATCTCGTCGGCCAGCACGGTGACGCCGTGGCGAGCCGCCAGCGCCGCCAGCCGCTCCAGATCCTGGCGAGCGTGGACGGTGCCGGTGGGGTTGTGCGGTGAGCACAGCAGGTGGACGCGGGCGCCGTCCTGGAACGCGGCCTGGATGGCGTCCAGGTCCAGCGCCCACCCGTCGCCGGTCGGCACAAGCGGGACCTCCACCGGTCGGCAGCCGACCTCGGCCAGCCAGGGGAAGAACGAGTCGTAGACCGGTGGGTTGATCACCACCCGGTCGCCCGGTCCGAGCAGCAGCCGAAGGATCTCGACCACGGCCACGCCGACCTCGGGGGCGAGGGTCACCTGCGCCGGGTCGACCTGCCAGCCCCAGCGGCGGGCGGCGAATCCGGCCAGCGCCTCCGCCAGCTCGGGGCCGGGGCTGGCGTAGCCGAGATCCGAGCGGCGGATGGCGGCATGCAGCGCCTCGGCGACCGGTCTCGCCAGCGCGAAGTCCATCTCGGCGACCGGTAGCGGCAGCACATCCGGTGGGTAGGTCCGCCACTTCGCGCTGGTCCGCCGCCGCAGCTCGCCCAGCGAGATCTCTTCCACCGCCACCATCCGCACACCTCCACACCGACCGACGCTCAGCCGAGCGTTGGCTGGACGACAAGACGGCCATCGGCTCCGCCATCATCGCCGGTGAGCTCCGGAAGTCATCGGCGGAACGGCACGCTACCCATGGTTCCCCGACCGACCAACGGCTCAGCCCGGCTTCTGGACCAACCACAGCGGCTGGGCACCCGACCGGTGGGTGTCGAGAGCCGGCGATGCAACCGAGCGCGCAACAGCCAGGCAGGCGGCCGGGTGCCGGCACCGAGACGCTTGCCCCAGGTCGAGTCGGCGGCGGCGACATCGGCGGCGGTCGTCGGCCGCGCCTCGGTGACGGCCAGACGCCAGGTGGCGTACGGCTCGGCCAGGGTGCAGCAGCCGGGTCAAGCCCGTCATGATAGGCGGGTCGGCCCCCAACAGGCCGCGTAGCAGCGACCCCCAGGGGAAGTGGACGGGTGACCAGGTCGGCCATGCCGTCCAGCTTCGCTGGCAGCGCCTCGGCGGCCGCCACCACGAATACGGCGTTCGGGAGCCCGCCGCGCAAGGGCTTGACTGCCGCCCGCCGCGACGCGGTGGCCATCCCGGCCGCATTGGCGTCGACGCCGACGACCAGCCAGTCGGGCTGCGCGGCGGCGGTGGCCAGCACGTAGCGGCCGTCGCCGGTTCCTAGGTCGATGGTGGCCGTCTGGGTTCGCGCGGTAAGTGTGTCAGGTGATGAGGCCCAGCTTGCGGGCGTGGGCGACGGCTTGGGTGCGGTTGGCCGCGCCGAGCTTGTCGAAGATGTGGCTGACGTGCTTTTTGACCGCTCCTGCGTGACCACCAGGTCCTGGGCGATGTCGCGGTTGCGGTGGCCGGCGGCCAGCAGCCGCAGCACCTCCAGCTCCCGCTCGGTCAGGGGCTCGACCAGCCCGGCTGGGACAGGGATGGTCTCGCCCGCCGGTGCCTTCGCGGGCGGGAACGCCTGGATGACCTGGTACAGGTGCTCGGTCGCCGCACCCGAGCCAGTCGCGGCACGACTCCGTTGGCGGGCGCCGATGAGGCTGCGCAGCAGGGCGGCCATCGGCGGCCCCTCGTCGGAGAAGACGCGGACGTACCGTTCCTGCCGGGCCAAGGCGAGCGCCTCGGCCAGCAGGGTGAGGGCGCCCTGATGGTCCCCGGTCGCCTGCAAGGCCAGTGACCGCAGGGCTCGGATTTCGATCAGGCTGCCCGTCCGGCCCTGGGACCCGGCCAGGGCGTCCAGGCGCTCCAGTAGCCCGCCCGCGCGTTCGGGCTGCTGGAGGGCCAGCAGCACCCGCGCCAGCATCAGATGGTCGCGCTCCCCCAGGTAAGACGGCTCGTCCTCCGCCGTCAGCCCCTGCTCCTCGGCCCAGCGGGCGGCCTGGTCCACCTGGCCCTGGGCCAGCAGCAGCCGCGCCCGCTCCGCCGGCGCCGGGTGGTACCAGGTGGGGGTCTGGATGGCGGGCATGAGCGCGCACGCCTCGTCCATGGCCTGCAGTGCCCCGTCCGGGTCCCCGGTGGCCTGGCCGATCCAGGCCATGGTCACCAGCGCCCTGCCTGACAGCTGCGGCCAGCCGAGCGGCCGGGGCAGCACCAGGGCCTCGGTGAGGTGCTGGCGCGCCTCGTCCAGCTGGTTGCGCTCGTACAGCACCTGGCCCAGGCCCACGTGGGCGTCGGCCGTGTGGAAGGTCGACGGCTGGCCGCCCTGTGCGGCGAGCTCCAGGCCCTCCTGGTAGGTCGCCAGCGCGGCGCCGAGCCGACCCCGTGCCCGCTGCACCTCGCCCAGATACAAGCAGGCAGAGAGCAGCGGGTGGGGCTCAGCCGTGGCCCTGCCCTCGGCCAGCACCTCCGTGAAGGCGGGCTCGGCCTGCTCCACGCGACCGGCCAGCCAGTCGGCCAGGGCCAGCAGGTAGCGGGCCCACAGGCGCGGCCCGACCTCCCCTCGGAGAGGTGTGCCACCGCCGACCTGGCGAACCTGGCCGTCTGCTCCGGGTCTCCTCGGACGGCGGCAAGCTGGGCGCGCACCAGCGCGGTGGCCGCCGGTACCCGCGAGACCATGCCCCCCTCGGTCGGCAGCTTGGCATGCTCGGGGTCGGGCTGGCGGTCGACGGCTCGGTCGGCGTGCCGCAGCAGGCGCTCGGCCTCGTCCGGCCGGCCGCGGTGCACCTCCAGCATGGCCTGGGTCAGGACCAGTCCCGGGCGCGACCGCACCACCTCGGCGGGCAGGGCCTCCAAGCGGCGCCGGAGCATGACCCGCTCCCCCCGGCGGAGGGTCTGGTCCAGGTGCCGCTCCACCAGCCGCGCCGCCCAGGCGGGGTCGCCGGCGGCCAGGGCGTGCCGGATCGCGTCGTCGACCAGCCTGTGCGTCTCGCACCAGGCGGCCGCGGCGCGGTGCAGCTCGACCACTCGCTCGGGCTGCTGCTGGGCGAGGCGGACGCGGAGCAGGTCGGCGAACAGGTGGTGGTAGCGCCACCAGCCGCGCACCTCATCCAGCGGCAGCAGGAACAGGTTCGCCCGCTCGATGCGCTCCAGCAGCTGCTGGCTGTCGGTGCGGCCGGTGACTGCGTCGCACAGCGGCCCACACAGCCGCTCCAACACCGAGGACTCCAGCAGGAACTCGCGCACCTGTTCCGGCTGGCGTTCCAGCAACTCCTCGCTCAGGTAGTCCAGGACGTACCGATGGCTGCCGGTGAACTCTTCCACGAAGGCCTCGGGGTCGGGGCGCTCCCGCAGCGACAGGGCGGCCAGCTGCAGCCCCACCGCCCACCCTTCGGTGCGGGCCTCCACGGCGGCGACCACCTGCGGCGACAGGTCGAGCCGCCACACCTGGCGCAGGAACGCCGCCGCCTCCTCGTGGGTGAACCGCAGGTCGGCGGCGCGCAGCTCGACCAGCTGGCCCGCGGCACGAAGCCGCGCCAGCGGCAGCGGCGGGTCGCTGCGGCCGGCGATCACCAGATGCAGCCGCGGCGGCAGGTGGCGCAGCAGGAAGGCCACGCCGTCGTGGATCGGCCCCGCATTCAGCAGGTGGTAGTCGTCGACCACCAGCGCAAGCTCCGCGCCCGGCGCCTCCAGCTGGCTGAGCAGGGCGGTCACCATCCCCTGGCTGGACAGGCCACCCGGACCGGTCAGCTGCGGCAGCACCTGCTCGGCGAGGCCGCCGCACGCGCGGTCCAGCGCCGCGACCACATACCGCCAGAAGCGTGCCGGGTCGTTGTCCAGGGGGTCCAGCGACAGCCAGGCAACCGGGAGGTTCGCGCGGGTGGCCCAGTCGGCCAGCAGAGTGGTCTTGCCGAAGCCGGCGGGCGTGCACACCAGGACCAGCTCCCGGGCCATGCCCTGGTCGAGCCGCTCCAGCAGCCGCGAGCGGGCCAGGCGGTCCGGACGGATCCGCGGGATGGTGAGCTTGCTGGCCAGCAGGTCATCCCGCGGTCCGGTCGCGGCCTGGTCTGGAGGCGAGATCGGCGACTGGGCCATCGCACCACCGCCGCCCGGGCGGCGAGAACCACGTTCGGGGCCGATTCTACTGCTTGGCGTCGATCGCTTCGCCTCCCCCAGGACAATCCCACTGGGTGTTCCACCTTCGCGCGATGTCTCGCCCGGTCTCCTCCGTAGGCTGGCCACAGGACGGCACCAGACCTACCAAGGAGACCGACGTGTTGCTGAAAGAGCCGCGGCGCCCCACCCGCCCCATAGGGCAGGGAGGCGAGCGGGCGTGAGCGGCGCCGGGTGGCCGGCCCGCTACGAGGTCCGGGTGGACGGCGTGCTGGACGGCCGCTGGTCGGAGTGGTTCGGCGGCCTGCGGCTCAGCCGTGACGGCGAGCAGACCGTCCTGTCGGGCGCGCTGCCGGACCAGTCGGCCTTGCACGGGGTGCTCAACGCGATCGGCGACCTCGGCCACACGGCGATCTCGGTGTGCCGCCTCCCGCCCGAGGAGCCGGCAGCGCCCGCATGACCGATGACGCCGGCCGGGCGGGTGCCTCAGGGGGTGCCGGTGGGCCCACCCGCCGGCCCGGTGGCTTGGATGGTCGGGTCCACCACGGCGGTGTCGACCTGGTAGTGCGCCACCGTCAGGTCACGTTCGATCAGGTAGCGGTCGTCCTGCGGGTAGAAGACGGCCCGCTCGGGATCGGGCCCGGCGAACGCGGTGACGGCCTGCATCGAGTCCCACAAGGTGACCATCACGAACTCGCAGCGGTCGCCGACGTCGCGCCGCAGCATGAAGGCGGCCCGGTTGCCGGGCGTGCGGGTGTAGCCGGCGACGCCGGTGGTCTGCATGTAGCGGGCGTAGGCGTCGCCGTCCTCGCGGCGCACGGCGCCTCTCCAGATCCGCGCGATCATCGGGTCCTCCTACGTGCCCGCCACGCCATGTCGGGCGATGAGGTCGTAGTGCCGGGAGTGCTGGTCATGGCGGGCCAGCAGCCGCCGGGCACTGGCCGGCACCACCGACGCCGTCGGGTCCGGGCCGGCGAAGGACCGGACTGCTGCCCAGTCGTCGAAGGTCATGATGGTGTGGAACTCGACCTCGCCGCCGTCGCCGTCGCGGCGCCGCAGGATGTCCACGCCCCGCAGGCCGGGGATCGCCCTGGCCAGGATGCCCGGCGCGATGGTGGTGTCGAGCAGTTGCTGGTAGGCGTCGGCGTAGTCCGGGGTCGTCCAGCCGTGCCAGGTCCGCACGATCATCCATCGGCCTCCCGCTCGGGCTCGGTCAGGTCCTCTGGCAGCAGGTCCATCAGCAGCCCGTCGTGCCAGGTGCCGTCGGGCCCGCGCTCGTAGCGGCGCATGACGCCAACAGGCCGGAAGCCGACGCGCCGGTAGGCGCGGATCGCCCGCTGGTTGCGGGCGGCCGGGTCGATGGTGAGGCGGTGATGGCCGCGCTGGGCGAACAGGCGGCGGGCCAGGGTCCGGATCGCGTCGGCGCCGAGCCCGCGGCCGTGCCAGTCGGGGTGCAGGAACAGGTCGATGGCGGCGTGGCGGTAGTCGGGCTCGGTCTCCTCCCAGTACTGGATGAGCCCGATCACCTGCCCGTTGGCCTCCACCGCGAAGGTGACCGTGCCGTCGTCGGGGTCGACCAGCTCGCGGTTGACCCGGTCGCGGTCGAAGCGGCCCCACCAGCGGGCGACCTCCGGGTGGGCGAGGATCTCGGCCAGCCGCGGGGCGTCGTCGGCGGTCACCCGTCGCAGGCGGACGGCCTGGCCGTGCAGCGGCGCGGGCTCGCGCATGGTCATGCCACCTGCCGCTGAGCGGTGTGCCCGGCCTGGAGCAGCCGCGGCACGGCCTGCCGGCCGATGACGCCGGTGGCCCCCGTGACCAGGACGCGCATGCTCGGCTACCTCCATGCGGCGTCGAGGCGGGGCGCGCCGCGGGTCAGGCCGGGATGAGCACGGCGGCCACCGCCAGGTGCATCAGCCCCAAGATGATCCTGGTGGCCGTGGCGATCTCCGGGTCGAGCAGAGGCGTGAAGGAGACCACCAGCACCGCGAGTGCGATCACCGTCCAGATGGTACGGGCCCGGCCGGTCCGTCGCTCCAGCACGGCCAGCAGGCCCCACCCCAGCAGCGACGCCGCCAGTGCCCCGACGACGACCAGCGGCAGGGTGACCTCGGCCGGGGGTCCGCCCCACTGCGGGGCGCGCAACTCATACCCCAGCAGCGGCACGGCGACCAGCCAGATGCCGGCGGGGACCAGCGCGGCGGCGAGCACCGCGATCGCCCGGGCGCGTCGCCGTGAAGTGGACGCTGGGCTGGCGTGGGTGGTGTGGGCGGGTGCGGTCATGGTGTCCTCCCTTCGGTGGTGGGGACGGTCCCGATGTGTGCTGGAGGGCGGGCGCGGGCGAGCCACCAGCAGCAGGGCGACGACGAGGGCCGGGATCACGGCGACCACGGTCCTGGCTGTGCTCATGCCGATCCCATCCCTCGGTCGGTTGGCGTTGGTCCTGCCAGGACGCTATGAACCGGGTGGCGCCGCCGCATCACGCGAAGGTGGAACCGGGAGGGGAACCTTCAACGGCCCTGGTGGCGCGCGGTGGAACACCCACGCGGTAGCGGGGGCCGGGCCCCGCCTGCGGGCTCGGCTTGGTGAAGACGCCACCTTGGATTCACCTTCGCGTGATGCCCCGCCGCGGGGTGCGTCGCTAGCGTGCCGGCGCAAGGGGACGTCATGTGCACCCGCACCCGTCCCACGCCGGGAGCGTTGGTGGCGATCGCGCTGCTGACCGGTGCGACCATGCTGGTGTTCGGGGCCTGGGCGCTGGCGGCGCCCCCGGTCGTTCGCCGGCTTCACCGGCTTCCCTCCCTACAACCAGCACCTGCTGCACGACCTCGGCGCGTTCCAGATCGGCATCGGCGTCACCGTGCTGCTGGCGCTGCGCTTGGGCGACGCGCTGACCGTGGCGCTGGCCGGCTTGGTGGCCGCCGCGGCCTGCACGCCGTCGTCCCACCTCCTCGACCTGCGGCTTGGCGGTCACGGGACCGGCCCGTGGGCGCTGGGAGCGCTGGCCGTGCTGGGCGCGGCGGCGCTCGCGGCGCGCTGGCAGCGCCTTCGCCAGACCCACGAGCAGGACGAGCGGCCCCATGAGGGTGCTACGCGGCCGCGATGACGACCAGCACCCTGCGGGTCTCCAACGCCAAGGCCAAGGCCGACCTCGGCTGGGCGCCGTTGGTGTCACCTGCCGGACGGGATCGCCCGCATCGCCGGCGCGCTTTCGGCGCGGACCCGACGGGGACCATGACCCACCGCCGCCTGCCCGAGGTACAGTAGCTCACGCTGTGGGCAGGCCCGCCGTGCGTTCGTTTCGGCGATGGTCCGCCGCTGGCGGTATTCCGCACCGCGGTGCCGTCCAGCGCCAACCCACGTGGCCTGGAACGCTGGGCCGAACTACGCCCGCTCCGGCCGCTGGCGCGGCGGTTCAACGTGTATGCCTTCGGCCGCCCGCCGGGCCTCAAGCGTGGCGTGACCATGGCCGACTTGGCCGCCCACCACGCCGAGGAGGTCGCCAGGCAGTTCGGCGAGCGGGGGCGGGCGTTGCAGCGACTGCACCTCGAGCTGGTCGCCGCCGGCCGCTACCGGGCCGCCAGCGCTGTGCTATGAAGGGGTGTTCGCTCCGTGAACCGGGACGCGCACGAACCGCGGGCGCAAAGAAGTATGGCTGGATGCACGCGCGGCTCTCCGCGGTGAGCTTGATTCGAGATACCCGGATGATGGGGCCTCCGGGCAGATCCTCGCGAGACGGTCAAGCAGCCCGAAGGTTCCTCGCCGCCGTGTTGTGAGGCTGTTGGCCAAGACGGGCGAGAACCTCGGGCGTTGACACCCAGGCCCTGTAGGGCAGTGCCGCCGCGGCCGCTGTGGGGACCGCCCGGCCGCCCTCGACCTGACCAGGCTCGGCATGCTCTCCGGTCAGGCGATCACCGCCCCGCCGTACTGGCTCACCACCGGCGCCTTCTCCTCCGCGGGGTAGCCTCACGAGGCACCCTGGCCGCTGGCCGGTCCTCCACGGGCGTGGACTGGTGCGGGCTCCAGCAGCTACGGCCTTCGACCCGGGTGACGGCGCCGAACGGCTCTGGGAAGTGCGCTGGCGCGAGCCACATCCACTCGGCCTCCACCGGTCCAGCAGCTCGCTTCCAGTCTGCCGGGCGGTCTCGGGCTGGACGTCGCTGCGCGGGCACCAGGTCGGCTCGCTGATCTGCGCCGGATGGTTGGCCACATCACCCCTGAGCAGGACCGCGTGGTCGCCGGAGGCCACCAGCAGGCTCTGGGAGCCTGGGGTGGCCGGGGGCCTGGCGCGCAGCCGCGCCAGCGGCGGCGGGTCGGTCCGGCTGGCGATCACCACGTGGAGCTGCGGTGGCAGGTGGGCCAGCAGGAAGGTGACGGCCTGGTGGACCTGCTGGGACTCCATCACGCGGTAGTCGTCCAGGACCAGGCCGAGCTGGTCGGGCAGGGCCGCCACCTCGTTGACCAGGGCCGTCACCACGGCTTCGCCGGAGGGTCGGGTCGGGGCGGTGAACAGCGCCAGGACGGGCTCGCCGATGCCGGGGCGCACCCGATCCAGGGCCGCGACCAGGTAGCCCCAGAAGCGGGCCGGGTCATTGTCGTGGGCGTCCAGCGACAGCCACGACACCGGCCACCTCGCCCCATGGGCCCAGCCGGTCAGCAGGGTGGTCTTGCCGAACCCCGCTGGGGTGCAGACCATCAGCAGCTTGTGGGCGGCCTGCTCGTCCAGGCGCTCCAGCAGCCGCGGGCGGGGGACCAGGTCGGGACGGACCTGCGGGACGGCGAACTTGGTGGCCAGCAGGGCAGCGCGCTCGCCTTGGTCGACCGCGCTGAAGCAGGCAGCGCCGTCCCGCGTGCTCGGACATCGGCCACGATCCACCCCTTAGGGAGAGGATGCGCCTGCACCAGGCGCATTGTAGGCATCGGCCGGCGGCGACCGGACGCGGCCTGGATTGCCACCTTCGTCGGATACCGGGCGGCGGCTGGGACCCAAGGACTCCACCGCACAGTCCACCTTCGGGTGATGCCTCTGACCCCTGGCGGTTCCTATGGTTGCCACCAGATCGGGCAGCGGAGGTGCTGAGAGATGACCGGCACGACCCGCGTGGCGCGCACGCGCGAGACGGAGGAGCTGGACCTGTTCCGCCTGTACCTGGACGAGATCGGCCAGCACCGGTTGCTGACCGCCGAGGATGAGGTGCGGCTGGCCCAGGCGTACGAGGCCGGCCTGGACGCCCGGCGCCGGCTGGCGTTCGCCGCTGCCGACGACCCGGCCCGGCCTGGGCTGGAGGCGGTGGCCGAGCGGGGCGAGCGGGCGCGGCGCACGATGATCGAGTCCAACCTGCGGTTGGTCGTGTCCATCGCCCGCCGGTTCTCGGCCACCGGGCTGCCGCTGAGCGACCTGGTCCAGGAGGGCAACCTGGGCCTGTTGCGGGCGGTGGAGCGGTTCGACTGGCGGCGGGGTGTCAAGTTCTCCACCTACGCGACCTGGTGGGTCAAGCAGGCGATCGCCCGTGGCGCGGCCGACCGGGGGGCGCGGGCCATCCGCTGCCGGTGCACGTCCATGAGCAGGTGGGGCGGCTGCGGCGCGCCCAGGCGCGGCTGGCGGAACTGCTGGGCCGCGAGCCCTCCACCGACGAGCTCGCCGCCGAACTGCGGCTCCCGGTCGAGGGCGTGATGCGGTTGCAGGCCGCCCAGGCGATCACTTCCCTGGACACCCCGGTCGGCGACGACGGGGCCGCCCTACAGGACCTGCTCGAGGACCAGCAGGCCGTTCGCCCCGACGAGCAGGCCCTGGAGGCGGTTGGCCGCGAAGTGCTGGAGCAGGTCCTCGCCGCCCTGCCGGAGCGGCCCCGGCGGGTGCTCGTGCTCCGCTTCGGGCTGGACTCGGGCACTCCGCGGACGCTCGAGGAGGTGGCCGCGGTCCTGGGCGTCTCGCGCGAGCGCGCCCGCCAGATGGAGGTCCGCGCCCTGGCCACCCTGCGCCGCCCCGAGATCCGCGCCCGCCTGGAGGACCTCGCCGCCTGAGACCGCGGCGGCCCGTCCAACGCAGACCGAATCAGCACCGCGACCCTTGGAGGAGCACATGGCCGTGGAGGTCTTTGGGCCCTGCCTGCTGGTGGAGGACGTGCCGGTCAGCGCTGGCTTCTACGTCGAGCACTTCGGCTTCCAGCCCCGGGTGGAGCTGGACTGGTTCACCACCCTGAGCCACCAGGACCGCCCCTACGAGCTCGCCTTCGTGCGCGCCGACCATGACACGGTTCCCCAGGGCTACCGGGGCCGCCGCACCCAGGGCCTCATCATCGGGCTGCTAGTGGCTGACGCGGTCGCGGTCGACGCCCGGCTGCGCGCGCCCGGCGTCCGGGTGGTGCTGCCGCTGCGGGACGAGCCGTTCGGCCAGCGCCACGTGATGGTCGCCTTGAGCAGCGATTCTCGATGTGCAGCGGCTCGACCGCTCCACGGCCACCCATCCGGATACCACCGGTGCCTGCGTGCTTGCCCAGGAGATTCCACCTGGTGCTCCACCTTCTGGTGATGTCTCGCTGCGGCCCTCTCCCTACCGTCGGGCACATGACCGTGCCATCCGAGATCAAGGAGCGGGATCGTGATGCTGCCGGGTGACTGGACCGCAGAACTGGGACGCCAGCGGATCGCCGAGCTTCACCGCCACGCGGAACGTCACCGCCTCGTGCGCCTTGCCCGGGCACAGCGTCGTGGCGGCAGCGGTGGCGTGGGGCGTCGGCGCTGGCTGGCGGGTTGGCTCCCAGGTTCGGGGGCGGACGCCATGGACTCCTCGACCGTGACGTCAGTGGCTGGACCGTCGGCGACGCCATGAGACCGTGGACGACCCGGCCGACCCCACCGGGAGCTGGCCATCATTCGCGACGGCACCGCCGTGTACCTGCGGTTATTGCGCCGCGACGAGCGGGAGCTGGTCGCCGGCTGCTTCGCCGGGCTGTCGGCCGAGTCCAGGTACCGCCGGTTCCCGCAGCCCTTGCCGCAGCTGCCCAAGGCCATGCTGCGGCGGCTGGTGGACGTCGAAAGCCGCCGACAGGTCGACGTACCGCCGTACGCGGCGCTGTCGCTTTGTGTGGAGGTTGTCCGTCCACAGCGGACGAAAATGGCAAGGAGCTGCGCGCTCCTTGCCACTCCCAATGTATAGCGCATGGGTCTCGCGGGACGTGGGACTCGCCGTGCGGTTGCGGGCACTCGGCGCTGAGGGGCGGGGTGCGCGCCGCCGGACCGCGCGGGGCAGCTGGCCGAAATGCAACCTTGTGGAACGGGGGTTTCATGATCGACGTGATCGTTGCCGGTGGCGGACCGACCGGCGTGATGCTGGCGGGCGAGTTGCGGCTGCACGGCGTGCACGTGGTCGTGCTGGAGAAGGAGGTGGAGCCGACCAAGATTGTCCGGTCGCTGGGTCTGCACGTGCGCAGCATCGAGGTGCTGGACCAGCGCGGCCTGCTGAACCGGTTCCTCGCGCTCGGCCGGCAGTACCCGCTGGGTGGGGTCTTCGCCGGCATCGACAAGCCGGCGCCGGACCGGCTGGACACCGCACATCCCTACGTCCTCGGCATCCCGCAGACCGTCACCGATCGGCTGCTGGCCGAGCGCGCCACCGAGCTCGGCGTCGAGATCCGGCGCGGCTGGGAGCTGGTCGGGCTACACCCGGACCAGCACGGGGTGACCGCCGAGCTGGCCGACGGCACCCGCCTGCGCGCACGCTACCTGGTCGGCTGCGACGGCGGCCGCAGCACGGTGCGCAAGCTGCTGGGTGTCGGCTTCCCCGGCGAGCCCACCAGGCGCGAGTGGCTGCTGGGCGAGGTGGAGGTGACCGTGCCGCCGGAGACGGTGGCGGCCGTGGTGGCCGAAGCCCGCAAGACCCACAAGGGGTTCGGCGTCGGGCCCCTCGGCGATGGGGTGTACCGCGCCGTCGCGCCCGCCGCCGGGGTGGCCACCGACCGCACGGCCCCGCCGACACTGGAGGATCTGAAGCAACAGCTGCGGGAGGTCGCCGGCACCGACTTCGGGGCGCACGCGCCGCGCTGGCTGTCCCGCTTCGGTGATGCCACCCGGCTGGCCGAGCGCTATCGGGTCGGTCGGGTGCTGCTGGCCGGCGACGCGGCGCACGTCCACCCGCCGCTGGGCGGGCAGGGGCTCAACCTCGGCATCCAGGACGCGTTCAACCTGGGCTGGAAGCTGGCCGCCGAGGTGGGCGGCTGGGCGCCGGCGGGGCTGCTGGACAGCTACCACACCGAACGGCACCCGGTGGCCGCTGAGGTGCTGGACACTACCCGCGCCCAGGCCGAGCTGCTGTCCCTGGAGCCGGGGCCCCAGGCGGTGCGCCGGCTGCTGGCGGAGCTGATGGACTTCCAGGAGGTGAACCGCTACCTGATCGAGAAGCTCACCGGGATCGGGGTCCGCTACGACCTCGGCGAGGGCCACGACCTGCTCGGCCG
>Ga0137375_10006386_pt1 | contig 13997 bp, 10 predicted proteins | sample SagtaG_24_FD_104936 | JGI IMG/M metagenome (GOLD analysis project Ga0137375, IMG submission 104936) | Vadose zone soil microbial communities from Sagehorn Ranch, Mendocino, California, USA - Sage1_R_113_16 metaG | ecosystem: Environmental > Terrestrial > Soil > Vadose zone | place: USA...
ACCACGTCCCGTCCCACTGTGTACGCCAGGGCGTTGACGGCGCTGGCGGATACGGCGGCCTTCGGGCCAGTGTGAACGCGCACCCCACCGAAATCGTGCCCGAAGCGCGGCTCCATAAAGGCGCGGGTGGCGGTGTCGAGCGGCTGTCCAGCCGAGCTCAGCACCTCGTGAACAATCGGAGGCACTTCGTGTCCTGCCGGCGATGCGACCGTATGTTCGAGCTGGCGCGCACCGCCAGCCGGCGTTGTCTCGGGCTGCGCCCGCTTCGCAGTGTCACGCTTCCCGCTCATTCGCTCGCTCCCTTCTCCTGTGCCGGCCGGCCGAGCCCATTGTAGACCGTGCGGGCGATCTCACGCCCGAGCGCCTCCGGCCCGCGCGCTCCGTTAAGACTCGCTCCGCTTACCCGCAATGCGGGCACTGCTCCGCCCCGTAGCTCGCGCGCCAGGTCGCCCGAGGTAAGCAGCCGCGCCAGCTCGGCCTCGACAGCAGCCTGCAAATGCCGCTCGCCCCCCGGCGGCAGCGCGATGCCGTCGAGGATCAACCGCTCGATGTGCAGCGCGATGCTCATGCCACCTCGATCGCCTCAGGCTTGAATTCCAGGATGCCCAGCCCGCGCCATGCGTCTGCGATGAGCTGCGCTACACGATCGGGTGGGTTGCCGGCGTGCTGCGCGGCAAATGCCGCGATCGCACCGTCGTCCAGCGGCAGCCAGGCCAGTCGCTCGACGTCGGCGGCCGGCGCGCCGGGCAGTCGCTCGCGCCAGATCTCGCGCCGCCGCCGGACCTCGGGCGGCAGCCGGAGCTCCTCGCGGCGGTCCTGCTTGGTGTGCTCGGCGCGCAGGGTCTCCAGCACCAGCGGCATCGTGATCGGCAGGTCGCGCGCGGCGGCGAGGAAGGCGGCGTGGAGCGCGATGTTGCGGATGCTGCCGCCGGTGAGGTTGAGCTGCGCCAGGAATGCACTGTCGAGCGCCTCCGTCATATCCCTGGGAAACATGGCATCCCAGATCGCCCGCCGCTCCGCCGCGCTCGGGAATGGAAAGTTGACGATGAAGCGCAGCCGCCGCACGAACGCCGGGTCGAGCGCGTCTTTCATGTTGGTCGCCAGGATCGCCAGCCCGCCGTACTCCTCCATGCGCTGGAGCAGGTAGTTGATCTCGATGTTGGCGTAACGGTCGTGGCTGTCTTTGACCTCCGATCGCTTGCCGAACAGCGCGTCGGCCTCGTCGAAGAACAGGATCGCGCCGCTCTGCTCGGCCGCGTCGAAGATCTTGCGCAGATTCTTCTCGGTCTCGCCGATGTATTTGCTCACGACACCCGCCAGGTCGATCCGGTACAGGTCCAGGCACAGCTCGCGCGCCAGCGCCTCGGCGGCCATGGTCTTGCCGGTGCCGCTCGCCCCGGCGAACAGCGCGCTGATGCCCAGGCCGCGGCTCAACACGTTTCGGAAGCCCATGGCGTCGTACACCCGGCTGCGCTGCTCGACCTGGCTTTTGATCGCGCGCAACTGGCGCGTTTCGTACTCCGGCAGCCGCAAATCGTCCAATCCTACGCGCGGCTCGATCCGTCGCGCCAGCGCGTCGAGCTGCGGGCGGGCGCGCTCGCGGCAGATCTGCCAGACCGCGCCGGCATCCCGCGCCGCGGCGCTCGCGATTCGCGAGATATCAGCCGCGTTGAGCGAGAACTGGCAGGCAAGCTGGCCCGCCAGGTTGCCGGAGGCCGCGTCCACAGCGCTCAGCGCCGCTTCCCAGACCTGGCGCTGCTCGTGTGGCTCCGGCCTGCGCGGTTCGACCAGCAGATCGGCGTCGAGGCCAGGGCGCACGTCGGGAGCGGCGGCGAGCAGCAGGCCGTCGCTGCGTTCGAGCAGGCGCGCGGCGGCAAATGCCTGGGCCGAGCCGGGTTCGGCGTCGTCGAGCTCCAGCAGCAGCACGCGCCGCACGAGAAGACACTCGCGCCGCCACAGCCGCGCCAGTGTCTCGATTTCATCGACGCGGGTGGGCAGCGCGCCGGCCGGGATGCGGTAGAGCTCGCAGCCAAAGGCGCGCGCGATGTGCCACGCGAACAGGTGGCGCGCCGCCACATCGGAGCCCGGCAGCTGGACGACCAGACGGCTCCGGCCGCGGGCGGCGGCTCGGATTCGTGATACTGCGGACTCGAGCGCGTCGACCTGCGAGTCGACCAGCAGCGCCCCGTGGGCGTCGAAGTCCAGCGGCGACAGCAGCGGCGCGATCCGTTCGTCCAGCGTATCGAAGCCGATCGCGTGGGCGACGATCCGCTCGTCGGCGCGCAGGGCGCTCGTCAGCAGCGGCTCCGGCTGGATCGTGGTAAGTAACTGCCAGAAGCGTAGTGGACTGTCGGGCGTGAGAACGCGCCAGTCCCACTCCGCGAACAGCCCGCGGGCCAGCGCCAGCGTCGGCCGGCGGCGCGCCGGGTCGCCCAGGGCCTCCGCGCACAGGTCCGCCAGCGACGGATCGTCCGTGTCGAGCTCCAGCAGCACGCAGAGCAGCAGCACGCTGTGCTCGAAGGGCGAAAGCCCCAGCCGATCGCGCAATGCGGCCAGGTGCGGCGGCGGCTCGGTTGTTGCCAGCCCCGCCAGCTTGCGCTCCGCCGCGCTCAGGCGCGCCGCGATTCGTTTTCGCTCGGCGCTGTCGGCCTGCCCGGCAGCTCGCCGCCGGAAGCACAGCCGCAGCCAGTCCAGCACGGCGGCGAGGTAGGCCGCGTCGGGTCCAACGACCGATTGTGTTGCGGGAGCGATCATAGAACCTCCACCTTCGGGCCAGTGGGTCGTCCACCTGTACCGGGCGTACCTGGCAATCCCTGGAAAGCGAGCTTGCTTTCGAGCTTATTCACGCGCACGCGAATGAAATACGTGCCCTCAATGACGCGCGGGCCCTTGCTGACGCCTTGGAGCGACGAGCGTACAGTGCTGCTTGGGTCCGGATCACTACCCAGAGGGTCATCGCGTTTTCTTTCGATCATCGTCTTATCTTCGGGTAGTGCCGACGCCGGATCGGGGATCAGCAGCAGCGTCACCTCCTGCGTGGATTTAACGGGTGCCGTTAACTTAACCGTCAGCACGCCGTTCTCCACTATTGGGTCACCGTCAATCCCTGGCAGCACGCGGAACTTCTCGATGTTCGAGCGGGCGACCTCCCGCTCGCCAAGCCCAATGTCGGCATAGTGGACAATCTGCACGCGGTACATACCCACATCCAGTGGGGAAGGCGTTTTTTCCAGCTCGACCCGGATCTGGCGATCACCCGCGCCTGGTTGCACATCGACTTCTTCAAGTGGGGCCGCGCTCGATGCTGGCGTTCCAGGTCGATCATCGGCATCCCCGAACAACAGACGCGTCCGCTCGCCGCTGAGTTGGCTTCCACTGATGACTAGCACCACGGGTTTCGTATTCGGATCGTACTCGTAGTCCACACGATCGATGCGCGGCTGGCGCGGCGACAGCGCGGCGACGTTAGGTTCGTAGACGACCTGAGTGGTTTGTGGTTGTTGTTGCGCCTCGATAAGGACAAGCGAAACCTGATAGGCAACCGTCGGCCAGTAGGGCGCCTGAAACGTCGACCAGAGCCGCGACATCTCCTCCGTGCTCAAGGCATGCGGGCTGATGTGCAGCTGCTCGACACGCGGATCATCGAGATTCGATGCCGCCAGCAATTTCCGTATCTCTGTCTCCTTATCAAGTGGACCTTCCAGTACGTTTTCGATTGTCTTACGACCCAGGCCAGGGAATTCGTGAAACACCTGCATACCGATGCCAAGCAGCGCTTCGGAGATGTAGTCTTCTTGGCTGTAGGCGGTTAGCAAGTAATACAGATCGAGCGCGAGCGGTGCGGAGCCAATACGTTCGCCCGTCGCATTGAGCGTCGGTTCAATACGTTGGCCGTTAGCATACTGCACCGGGAGGCCGGTGTTCGAGCGGCCAGCATTTAGAGTTACCCGGTACAGGAATAGATTGAGCCTGTTTTCTTTCGTGGTAGCCTGGGCGAGCCGGTGCGGCGGCAGAACGGTGACATCTGGCATGCCGAGCGCTGACAGATTGTGACGATGCGGCCAGGCGTTATTGGTCAATCTGGTTTGGAGCACTTCCTTGAGCACGTAGGTTACCGCCGCAATTGCCAATGCACTACTCATCGCCGCCCCCCGTTGCGCTGGCGCAGGTAGGCGTCGAGATTCATCGGCGCATCGGCCGAGCGCGCTTTGGCCTGGGGTTGCGGCCGGGCTGCGTCAGCTCGCACCTCGATCCGCCCGATTGTTACCTGGATCGACGGCGCGGCCGGCTGGTTCGCCGATTGCAGATCCGCCCTACGCCTCGATGTAGGTTCCGGCAGCCCGCGCTCGTCTGTGCTCGATCCGTGTCGTGCGAGCAGAGGCGCCGGGGTGGACACACGCAGATCGTCGGAGCGACCGCCTTCGGAAGGCCCGCGCTCCGGCACAGCCGGCGCCTCACCTACGGAAGGCCCGCGCTCCAGCACAGGCCGCGGCAGTGCCGCGCGCGGTACGGATGCAGCGACAGGCGGCAAGGTGTTCAGTTGCTCAACCTTCGGGGCAGTCGCCGGGCGGGAGAACTCGTCGGTTGTCGGCTGGCGCGCCGCATGTGGTTCCACGAACAAACTATCGGCGAAGTGGGGCTTGCCCTGCCGTGCGCGTTCAGCCAGGCTACGACCCGGCGCTGACGGCCGCTGCGGGACGTCAGCGGCGCGCTGCCGGTGCGTGATACCGGCCTGCTGATCGGATGCCGACAACAGGGTAGCGTCGGTTGGCCCGCGCCCTTGCCGGTCGAGCGCGGGAAGGTCGGCGCGCGGCGCGCCAAACCGGGCGTCGCGGCGCTCGAAGGTAGTAGCGGTTCCCGTGCGCTCCTGCCGGTCGAGGGCGGGAAGTTCGGCGCGCGGCGCGCCGCGGGGAGCAACGTGGCGCTCGTCGGTCGGTTGCGGGGCAGTTGCGACCGTCTTCTGCGCACGTGCGTCGGTCGTGGGAGCATCCTTTCCTGGGCGAGGCGCATCCAGCGCAGGCGTTGCGTGCTCGTGGGGTGCGTGCGGCGCATCTGCCAGCGCCGCAGAGGGCTGCCACGGCCGCGTCGCCCCGTTCTGTATGAGACTCGGACCTGTAGCTTGCTCGCTGACCGAAGGAGGCAACGTGTCGCCCTGCAGGGCGTGCGGACGTACGGCCGGCTCACCCACTGGCGGCCTCGAGATGATCTCGTCCGCATCAGGATGCGACAAATGCCCCATCCTTTCGCCGGGCAGCGGCTGGCGATCGGCGACAGGCTCGGGCGCAGGATTGGGCCGCGCCTCGTGGGACGGCCCGTTTGGCTCGGGCGAGCCAGCCTCCCACACGCGCTCCTCCTCCAGGAGCGTGAACGCTGCTGGCGCGGGTGGCTCGAAACGGCGCGCGCGCCGGGGCTGGATAGCGCTCACACGCCCCAGCGCCCGATCGAGTGTGTTGTCGATAAAGTCATTCATCGGCAAGCATGTCCAGGTAGATCTGTCGCCGCTGGGCGGTCAGCGCCAAGACGTCGGCCTCGCGCCAGCCGTAGGCGCGGGCCAGCATGTGGACCTCGCGCAACGTCCTCCGCGCCCATGCGTCAACCTCAGCCCACAAGAACGCGGCGATATCGAAGGGCGCAGGCCACTCACAACGGCAACCCAGGCATTCGAGCATGATCTCGACATTCGCCTGTGGGTCGGCTGCGGCCATATGCGCCGCAATAACCTCGACGGTCTCGGGCGGCAGCCCCCGCGGGTCGGCGTCCAGGCAGCGCCCGAGCAGGCACAGCCGCGCGCTGGTACGGTCGCCGCAGGCGCGCGCCGCGAGCAAGTCGTAGCTGTTTGGCAGGCGCGCGTGAACGACCCCGCCGTCGACCTCGACGGCTAATACGGCGGGCGGCGCGGCGGGGGGCGCGCGAATTTCATCCAGGCCAAACGTGATCTCCAGCGCCTCGCCGCAGGCCTGGCAGGCGACGACGCAGTCACAGGTCGGGCCAAACAGCCGCTGGCGCAGGTCGAGCAGCAGCGTATCGCGCCGCCCGATTGGCAACGAGGCGAGCTGCGCGAACGACCGCTCTACGTCGGCGGCGGCGATCAGCGCGAGCGCCTGCTCGATCCGGGACTGGCCAAGGCCACGCCCCCACGCCTCCAGGATATCCGACTCGGTCAGCTCGTGCATCGCCGATTACTGCGGCTCGGTGAAGGTTGGCTCGGACGGCTCCTGCACCTCGTAGTCGCGCTCCCAGCCCTCGTTCTCCAGCTTGAGGTGCTGGATCGCGACGGCATTGGCGTTGGCGTCCAGGTCGGGCAGCGCCTGGAACTCCGAGACCCAGCAGCGGTAGACCTTGTAGCTGATCGCGAGCTGGCCGGCCTCGTTGTAGAGCTCGATGATGATGTCCTTGCGAAAATCCTTGAGCGCTACCTCGCTGCCGAGCCCCGAGCCATAGTTCCAGACCTTGTTGGCCCACTGCTCGAAATCCTTGTCGTGGGTCACGCCGCGCTCCAGCGTGATCGCCTCGTACTCGGTGCGCCCCGGCGACTTCCGGCTGGAGCTGGGGTCGCCGCCCTCGCGGTGCTTCACCACCTCGGTGGTGCGCTTGAGCGCGCCGACCTTGCTGACTCCGGCGACGTAGCGGCCATCCCACTTCACCCGAAACTTGAAGTTCTTATACGGGTCGAAGCGCTGCGGGTTGCTGTTAACGCTGAATTGGGCCATCGAACGCCTCCGTTAGACCTCAATCTGCCCGGCCAGCTGCTGGATCTTGACGATCACGAATTCGGCGGGCTTGAGCGGCGCGAAGCCGACCACGACGTTGACGATGCCGAGGTTGACGTCGTTCTGCGTCGTCGTCTCCTTATCGCACTTGACGAGATAGGCATCGCGCGGCGTGGTGCCCTGGAAGGCGCCCTGGCGGAACAGGTTGTGCATAAACGCCCCGACGTTGAGGCGGATCTGCGCCCACAGCGGCTCGTCGTTCGGCTCGAACACCACCCACTTCAGGCCGCGGTACAGGCTCTCCTCGATGTAGAGCGCGGTGCGGCGGACGGGAAGGTATTTGTACTCGTCGGCAAGCTGGTCGGCGCCGCGCAGGGTGCGCGCGCCCCAGACGACGCGCCCGTAGACCGGAAAAGTGCGCAGGCAGTTGATCCCAATCGGATTGAGGCGACCATTGGCATTGTCGTTGAGTTCTACCGCGAGGCCCTGGATACCGTTGATTGTCGCGTCCGTGCCCCCCGGCGCCTTCCACACACCGCGGGCGACATCAGTGCGCGCTATCACGCCTGCAATGGCACCGCAAGGCACGAACGTATCGATCTGCCTGTTACGCTTAGGGTCAGCCTGCCTTATGCGAGGGAAGAACAGCGCCGCGTTGCGGGCCGCAGGATCGGATAGACCAAGGTCGGTGAATTTTTGGTCGTTATTGGCTCTGATGTCGTCCTGATCGATCCAGTGGTGCGGTGGGTCGACGATGAGCATTGCGCGCCGGTCGAAACAATATCGCATTGCCTGTTGATACACTTCCTCATGTGTGCTGCCCTCGCGCCTGTCGGCTGGGATACAGAGGAGGTTGAACAGGTCGGTCTTGATCAGGGCATACATGCCCGTCTTCTGATCGCGCGATCCGATAAAGTCCTGCGGGTTAGTAAGGTTGTCGCCATCAGAGCCGCCGCTGAATCGTTTAGGCTTTGTGTTGTCACGAGTCGGGTCTTGATCTTTAGGCGTGTCTGATGGTGGAGATGCGGCGTCGGGTAGCGTATCGACGCGCACCAGGCGCGAGCTTTGCTCAAGCACGCGGTCTAGACGGCGTGCATCGGCCTTCTGCGCGAGTGAGACGTTCATGAAAACCTCACGCGGCCCGTTCCACTCCCCCTCCACGACTGTCAAGTTGAACAGTTGGTCCTGGGGGATGTTAAAGCGTTTGGATGCCTGATTGTCGATGCCGTCGCGATCGATTTTGATACTGAGTTGGTCTCCCCACGTGCCCTCATTCTCCGCACGAAGCTTGAGATCACCGATCGCATAACGTGCCATGCCGTCGTCACTGGTGGGAGACGACTCCACATCCAATTGCACCGACTGTAAGAAGTTGGTCAGTTTCTCGTCGTCAACTGCACCACTGGCATCGGCGAACTGCGTCTTAATGGCGTTCCTCAATCGCTCTAGCTTCTCAGGATCAGTGCCACCAGCGGCTTTTTCCTCCTCGGTCTTATCGATAATGACATCAATGATCGCGCTGATGACCGAACGAGCCGTACGAGCCTTCGCCGCGTCTGCAAGAACTTTCTGGTACGCCGCCTGCTTGCCAAGTATATCGATAGTGGTAACCTGACTGCTGGTGGTTGCACGCTGTGAACGTGAGTCAGTCAGATATCCCTGAAGGGCAGTAATAGTCTTTTCGTCCGAATCGGTGCGAGCGTATGCGAGCTTGAGCTCCTCAGCCTGCCTGCGGATCGCATCGTCGATCCGTGCAAGCCGTGTGTTCACCAGAGCCAGTTTGGCTTCGTCGGCTCGCAGGGTTTCTTCCTCTGTCAATACCTTATTTGACGTTGTTTGTTCATTTTTATTCGCTTCGTCCCTGGTGCTCTTTGTGGCGCTATCTATTGCTGGGATGTCCACCGCAGTGAGCGCGGCCTGGATCACATCTCTGGCCTTGTTCTTGATTTCGTCAGTAATTCCAATTGGAGGGGAGGCGTCTTGCGCTCGGTACAGGCGTACGATCACTGCCTCGCTGCCACCGTTCAGAAAGAAATCGCGCACGGCGTAGCTCATGGGGTAGTCGACGTGGAGGCCGCCGAAGGTGCGCTCGAAATCGCCGTAGTTGAAGACCGTTCTGGGATCGTTCACGGGCCCGCGTACCGCACGCCCAAGGAAGGCCGTAATCGACGTCGCCACGCCGACGATCGTCCGCACGCCGCTGGGGATCTCCTCGACGTAGACGCCGGGATAGGTGGGATTGACTGGCATACTGCTTACTCCCTCTCAGTGCTTACCAGTGCCAGCGCCGCACCTTCACGCCCATCCGCTCGAGGTACGGCTTGATGAAATCGAGGATGTCGCCCAGATGGCGCAGGTAGCGCCGCTCGCCGCTGGGCACGTGCGTAATATGGCCCCGCCACGTCGCCTTGCCGGCCTCCTGTACGGTTTCCTCCAGCCAGATCTTGACGATGAACGAATGGGTGTCGGTCTCGGGCGGGTCCATGTGCCCTCCTGTTCGGCTCCGCCTGGAGCAGAAAAAACAGTCGGAACAGGCCCGCTGCGGTGGACCCTCGCTTCGAACGGTAATCTCGGACCTCGATAACCGGGTGCGCAGGAAGTGTAGCAGACGGTAGTCCTGCTGCCCGTCTCCTGCGCGTCTCCTGCGCGTCTCGCCGCGGGCAAGATCGCGATGCGGACGTCGAAGGCTCCGTGGATACAGGATGAGTGCATCGCCGCGCTGCATCGAGCGGCGCGGCGGGTCGCACACCATGAGGGATCGGGAGCAGCGTGCAGCTAGCGATGCGCCTGGGCAGGCTCGCGCTGATCGTCGAGAGCTTCGAGCGCCTGGATATCTTCCTGCATTTGGCGCTGCACCGTATCCAGCAGAGCGGAGAGCTGCTTCAAACGGTCGAGCGCTCTGGCGAGCGGCGAAAGGGCGTGCGACGGGGCGGTATGAACGCGCTGCGGCGCGGCCGGCGCGTCGTCGAACTGGTCGGCCAGGATCTGCCGGTAGAGCGCCACCGTGCTCTTCGCGGGCGCGGCGCCAAGCTCTTCCTCCAGCGCCGCCGCGCAGCGCTCGTACTGCCGCAGCGCGGCGGCTCGGTCGCCGGCGCGGTAATGCAACGCCATAAGTCTCCGGTGGGTCCGCTCGCGTGCGCGATCGTAGCGCAAGATCTGCATGCCATGGGCGATACCGGCTTCGTAGGTGTGCTGCGCCTCGCAGTACCCCATCAGCTTGTCGAGCATCGCCAGGTACATATACTGGAGCCGCTCGCGCTCGTACAGGCACCAGTCCTGGTACCACCCCTGCAACAGATCGCCGCGGTACAGCTGCACCGAGTCCTGGAGCGCCCGCGCCGACTCTTCGTCGAGCGCTTCGCCTGGTATGCTCTGGGCCAGCGCGAACACCCGCTCGAAGGCCGCGACATCGAGCCAGAGGTCCGCGCGCGGATTGAGCTGGATCCACTCTGGCTCGACACACAGCACCGACTCCGGCCCAGGCTCAATCGGTCCTTCCAGAGTTGCCTGCAACTGCCAGAGAGTCTGCCGCAGCGCCTTCTTCGATTGTGCTATGGAGCTATCGCCCCAGAACAGGCCGGCGAGGGTTTCGCGGGAATGCTGGTGCTCACGACGCAGCAGCAGGTAACAAAACAGCTCCTGAACCTTGCGCGCGTCGAGACCGTCCAGGCTGTCGTCACCCTGATGAACGCTGAGTCTGCCGAACAGGCGAACGTAGAGCGCAGGCATAGCCTTCACCTCCATACCCTCTGTTAGGGGTCAACGTTGTGCTGAGCAGCCAATCGCTGGGGTCGCCTGGTTGCTCGTTTCTTCGCTGTTGTAGCATCGCTCTGGGCCATGCTGGGATACGGCGGCGCGAGTATATCAGAGCAGCGTTAGACAACCGTTAGAATGTAGTACCAGGTGCGGTAGTATTATTGAGTAGATGCATCGCCAACCTCTCTCACATCCGTATCTTCGATATCGAAGTCCAGCGTTCTCATGTCTGGAAGAGTGTGTGTTAATTGTGCTGGCGCATAGACGCCGCACATCAACATCTGCAACGATCCGTCATCAAGGAGGGTCCAACGATGGCTCGTCTGTCGCTCTGTCTGCTCGGTGGGCTACAGATCACCCTGAATGGACACCCCCTCGCCGGCCTCGCCTACACAAAGGCCCAGGCGCTGCTCGCCTACCTGGTCGTGGAGTCGGGGCGCCCGCACTACCGAGACGCGCTGGGCAGCCTGCTCTGGCCGGAGCTATCGAGCGCAAGCGCGCGGGCGAACCTCCGCCTGGTGCTCGCGAACCTGCGTGAGGCGCTCGGCGACACTGCGGCCACCGCGCCATTCCTGCAGATCACGCGCGACACGATCGCGTTCAATCGGGCGAGCGACCATGAGCTAGACGTCGGCATCTTTGGGGCGCTACTTGCCGCCTGCGCCCACCATCCGCACCGTACCCTCGACCGCTGCCTCGCGTGCGTGGCGAGGCTGGAGCAGGCAACCGCGCGCTACGCCGGCGAGTTTCTGGATGAGTTCGCGCCAGACGGCAGCGATCCGTTCAACGAGTGGGCGCTCGCCTGGCGCCAGCGACTCCACCAGCAGGCGATGGATGCGCTCCACGCACTGTCCAATTTCTACCTGTATTGCGGTCAGGACGAGCGCGCGCTGGTATTTCTGCGCCGGCAGATAGAGCTCGAGCCCTGGCAGGAAGAGGCGCACCAGGAGTTGATGCGACTGTACGTTCGCACCGGTCAGCGCAGCAACGCGCTGGCGCAGTATCATCGCTGCCGGCAGGCACTCAACCAGGAGTTCCAGCTGGCGCCGCTGCCGGAGACCACCGCCCTCTACGAGCAGATCCAGCGCGGAGTGATATCGCACGACGATAGATCCTCGCGGCAGGCCCATCCATCGACCCTGTTGCCCGCGCCGGCGCCGCCGCTGGTCGGTCGCAACGCAGAGTTGGCGCGACTGAGCGACCTGCTCTGCAATCCCGCCTGCCGCATCGTCACGCTCGTAGGCCCCGGCGGCATCGGCAAGACGCGCCTTGCCCTCGCCGCCGCCGCCGCGCACGCGCCGCTGTTCACAGACGGGGCGGCGTTCGTCTCGCTCGCCGGCGTGAGTCCCGATGCCTCGATCGCGTCGGCGATGGCCGACGCCTTGGGCATTTCGCGCTATGGCGCCGACGATCCCAGGAGCCAGATCCTGACCTACTTGTGCGGAAAAGAGCTGCTGCTGGTCATCGACAACGCCGAGCACATGCTGGAAAGCATGGCCTTTCTCGCCGAACTGGCGGCCGCCACACCACCGCTTGTGCTGCTGGTCACCTCGCGCGCACGCCTCCAACTTTGCGGCGAGTGGGTGATCGAGGTCCAGGGCCTGTCCTATCCCTCCGGCGCAGGCACGGTGGGCAGGCATGGTTATGACTCGGTTGAGCTCTTCGAGCAGACCGCCGAGCGCGCCCGCGGCGCGCCGCTTCCCGCCACGGAGCGCCCGTGGGTCGAGGAGATCTGCCGGTTCGTCGAGGGTATGCCGCTGGCGATCGAGCTGGCGGCGACGTGGACACGCACACTAACATGCGAAGAGATCGCGGGGAAGATGGCAGGCAACATCATGTTTCTCACTGCGCCGCTGCGGGCGGAGGCCTGGCGATACTTCCACGAGGCCCTGGCGGTCGCACGGCAGGCCAGCCTGACGCCCGTCGCGCTCGACGTGCTCATCGGCGTCGCCACAATCATGCGCGATGAAGGGGAGGACGATTCTGCTCGCGAGCTACTGACCTTGGTGCTCCACCACTCGGCGAGCCGGGCTGAGACAAGCAGCCAGGCCCGTGAGCTGCTCGATTCGTCGGACAGATTACCGTCGTCCAGCCCGAGCGATGCCAGCTTCGAGGATGAGGGAGGCAGGTTCGATGCAATCATAGAGCAGATCCTGAATGCGCCGATGCATTTACGAGCCGCGGCGCGATCCGTTACCGCGTGAGCGAGCGACGCCCCGAATTGACACACCCTGCGCTCCCCGCTACAATGCGCCAGGAGTCGGGAGGCAGGAGTCGGGAGTCAGGAGTCAGAAGGACGCTGACTTCGACGATTGCAACGAGATCGGCGATATCGAGGCTATTCTGACTCCTGACTCCTGAATGCTGAATGCTCAATCCTATGCCACACCTCCCCAACCTGCGCCTCGCCGCCGCGATCGGCGCCGGCAAAGCCGCCCGCCTGGCCAGCCGCCTGATGCGCGCGGGCGGCGGCACGACGCTGCCGGGCGTGGTCGCGCGGCGGATCGCGCCGGACGCGCTACGGCTGCTGAGCGCCGGCCTGCCCGGCGGCGTGATCGTCGTCGGCGGTACCAACGGCAAGACCACCACCACGCGCATGATCGCCGCCATCCTCGCCTCCGACGGCCGCCGGGCACTGCACAACCGCGCCGGCGCCAACCTGGTGACCGGGCTGACCTCCACGGCGCTGGCGGGCAGCACGCTGGCCGGGCGGGTGCGCGCCGAGATCGGCCTGTTCGAGACCGACGAGGCGGCACTGCCGCAGGCGCTCGACGAGACCCGGCCGCGGCTGGTGCTGCTCCACAACCTGTTTCGCGACCAGCTCGACCGCTACGGGGAAGTCGACACGATCGCGGCGGGGTGGCAGCAGGCGCTCCATCAGCTGCCCGCCGACGCGACCGTGCTGCTCAACGCCGACGATCCGGCCGTCGCCGCATTGGGAGAGGGGTTAGGGGCGAGGGTCCGCTACTACGGCCTGGAGGACACCCGCCACGCCGGCCAGGGCGCCACGCACTTCGCCGACTCGCAGTTCTGCCGGCGCTGCGGCGCGCCCTTCGTCTACTCGGCGACCTTCTACGCGCACATCGGCCACTACGCCTGCCCCGCCTGCGGCCAGCATCGGCCCGCGCCCGACTACCGGCTGGAGCGGCTGGAGCTGGTGGGGACGGCGGGGAGCCGGCTGTATCTCGCGTTCCCGCTCGATCAACGATATAAAATCTCGTCGGTATCTGGAGACAAGGAGACAAGCAGACAAGCAGACAAGGAGATCGCTGGCGCACCGATCGGGTACGTGGAGATCCGCCTGCCGCTGCCCGGCCTCTACAACGCGCTGAACGCGCTGGCCGCGAGCGCCGCGGCGCTGGAGCTGGGCATCGGCCCCGCACGCATCAGGGGCACGCTCGAGACTTTCAGCGCCGCCTTCGGCCGGATCGAGCGTGTCGACGCGGGCGGCCGACCGCTGCTGCTGGCGCTGATCAAGAACCCCGTCGGCGCGAGCGAGACGGTGCGCATGCTAACCGGGGGTCAGGGGTC
>Ga0137375_10006408_pt1 | contig 13972 bp, 12 predicted proteins | sample SagtaG_24_FD_104936 | JGI IMG/M metagenome (GOLD analysis project Ga0137375, IMG submission 104936) | Vadose zone soil microbial communities from Sagehorn Ranch, Mendocino, California, USA - Sage1_R_113_16 metaG | ecosystem: Environmental > Terrestrial > Soil > Vadose zone | place: USA...
CCCCTACCCGATCGACGAACGGGGCTCTACGGGCCTCCTACGGGCTTGTTTTCTGACCGATCGCATGACGGACCCTGAGGATGGAGAACGGAGTCTCATACACCACCTTGACGGGCGCGGCCGCGTGTGCCCCTCCCGCCACCGACGCCACAACTCCCTCTTCTCCGAGGCATTTAGATTCGCCCTACGCTACCTTTTCGCCATCGGATCAACCTCCGTGAACGCCGCTGAAGCTTGCCAGCTACGTTGCGTTCACCGGTTGAACCCGCCAGCATTACCGAGTGTTGTGCGGGTTGTCGGCGACCGCCACCAGGGAACCGGCGCCCTCGTGCGATCGGTCGCTTCAAGCTGAGACGGTGAGGAATGAGGTCGGGTACGCGAGCCCGCCGCTGGTGCGTGTAACAAAAGTCAGCCGCCTGGGCTTGGGTTGCCTGCAAACGCGTTGCAAACATCCAGGACATGATCAGGGGTCACAGGACGGCAACAGATGACACGAAGGCGCCCGCTGACCAGGACTGGATAGCACCGGAAGGCACCAGATCACACCCGGCAACATGACCGTCCCCGAACTTCAAAACCGGTGTGCCGGCGAGAGCTGGCAGGCGGGTTCGATTCCCGTCCGCCTCCGCTAGCGCGTTTACCTGGGGTTTGGCGTTCCCCGACAGCCTCCGGGGGTCCGCGAAACGCATCCTACTCAGACCTTGCAAACGCTTCTGCGACGGAAGCTCGGAGCAATTCAAGCTGACTCGTCTACCCAAGGTAGACACGTGTCTCTGTGGCAACGGCACTCATTGCGCTAAGGAGCGAAGGTCTCACGACATCCTCGCGACCCACGGGGACGCCAATCGGATCGACCAGACCGCTATTAACAGGTCTTGGGTGGGGTCTCACACGCCCGGACCTCGACTCCAAATCGCGATGAGCTCTGCGCGCGACGAGATCCCGAGCTTGCCGAAGATGTGAGTCAAGTGCGTCTCCACCGTGCGTCGAGAAACGAACAGCTGCCCCGCGATGTCGCGGTTCCTCAATCCGTCCGCAACCAGCCGAGCCACGGCATTCTCGGTCTGAGTCAGGCTGTCCCACCCGGTCTGCGGACGGCTCATGCGACCCCGGCGTCCGCGGGGCGCGCCAAGCGATCTGAGCGAAGCTTCGACCCGTGCGATATCCCTGGTTGCGACCAGATCCTCGTAGATCGAGAGACTCTCTCGAAGATGGGGTACGGCCTCGTCTCTCAAGCCTCGCCGGTCCAGGGTGGCGGCTCCCAGCTCACATGCTCGGGCCAGATCGTAGGGTCTTGTGATCGCCCGATAGGCGTCCACGCTGGCCAGCATGGCTTCAGCATCCCCGTCGAGCAATCCTCGGCACAGGAGTGCGGCCCCGGCCATCCGGGGTAACTTCGCCTTCCTGGCTCCCGCTTCCAACGTCCTGGTGGCCTGGGCGGCTAGAGTTCGCTCGCCCATCCGAAGGGCCAGGCGCACGAGATCGGGGCCGAACTCCGCCTGGTCGGAGATGATGCCCGTTGAGTCGCTCCAGGCTTGGTGCACGCTCTGGAGGGCGCCGCCATCATCGCCCTTGGCCTCGAGGAGGAGGCCCGTCGCCCAGCGCACCCATGGCCGGTGGTGCTGGCCTGGCGCCGAAATCAGCCGATCCCGGGCCGAGGCCAGCTCGACTGCCGCCCGCCGGAGCTCGTTCCGGTGGACGGCGACCAGCCCCAGAATGCTCTTCGCGATGCCGAAGGTGGCCCACTCGCCGAAGGTCTCACACAGATCCGCGGTGGTCTCCGCTTCGGCAACCGCGTCGTCCCAACTCCCCACGTGTAGGTGTCGCTCGGCGAGCAGTGAGTGGCATTCTGGTCGACCCCAGGAAATGCCGTGCTCCTCGGCGAGGCGACGACCGCTCTGCAGGGCCGAGTCCGCTTCCTCCATCCGGTCGGCATCGATGAAGAGTCTCGCTCCGTGGGCGTACGTATGGACGGCCTGGGCCCCGGTCGATCTGGCTCGCGTGCCGATGTCAATCGCCCGGGATGCGAGGTCGACTGCATACGAGGGCTCCCCGGCGGCGCGCGCCGCCATGCCCAGATAAACGAGATTGAGCGCCTCGGCGGCAGGATCTCCGTCTCGTTGGGCAGCTCGGACGCCTTCCTCCCCAAGAGCACGCGCGCCCTCGATGTCCCCAACCATCACCCGCAGGATCGTGCTCACGGCGAGCAGGTCCGTAAGGGTGCCGCCCCTCACGCGCGTGTCGGCAAGGGCTGGCTCGAGCAACGCCAGGCCCTCCTGGCCTCGCCCCTGAGACAGGAGCGCGCGCGCCAGGAAGAGTCGCACCTGCGCCGCCTGCGCTGAGCTGGCGTCCGCAGCCAAGAGCTGCTCCCCGATCGCTTCGGCTTCCACCGTCCTTCCCGACCAGACGTGGGCGATCATCAGATCGGCGAGGATCGCGTCACCTTCCGGCCTGGGGCCCGCCACGTCCCGAGCCCGTTCGAGGAGCTTCGCGGCCACCTTCGGCTCAAACTCCAGGATCTCCTTGCCGGCACGGTGCAGCCAATTGACCGCTTCCGGATCACCGGGGGTGGCTCCGATGCCCATGTGTGTTGCCACCTGTGCAGCCGGACGACCAGCCGCCGCGAGGGTCCGCGCGGTATGAGCATGCATCTCCTTGCGCACCGACGTGGGGAGATCGGTGTAGATGGCCTCTCGGACGAGGTCGTGGCGAAACGCGAGGCGGCCGTCCGCCTCCACTAGGATCTGTGAGTCGCGAGCCTCGTCCAGTGCGGGCAGCAGTTCCACCACCGGACGCCCGAGGACAAGCGCCAGGTCCCCTGCCGTGAAGGACGACCCCAGCACCGAGGCCTGCCGGAGGAAATGGAGCGCTTCCGCCGAGAGGAAGCGGAGCCGTCCAAGGACGGCGTCGGCAAATGTCCGCGGGAAGTCGCCTCCGGGGCCCTTCATCCGATCGGGCGGTTGGGCCATCCTGTCTGCGACGGCGGATACGAACTCAGTCACCAGGAGGGGATTCCCCGCTGCCCCGGACAGCTGAGCCAGCACGCTGGGATCGGGACTCACGTGCATAAGGGAACCGGCGAGTTCGATGACTCCGCGCTCGGACAGCGGCCCGAGGGGGACGTCAATCAGGCCCTCCGCCCGCAATGCCTCGAAGATCCCTGCCAGCTCACCCGTGCGCGGCGTGGGACGCGAGGTGACCAGCGCGACCATGGGCAAGGTGGTGATCCGACGACCGAGGTGGCGCACCACGAGCAGCGTCGAAGCGTCGGCCCAGTGCAGATCGTCGACTGCCAGCGCGATGGGTCGCTCGGTCGAGAGGTCCTCGACCAAGCCGAGAATGGCCTCAAGCACCACATAGCGGAGTGCCGGGCCCTGCCCCGCTGCTCCCCCAGCGCCATGAGTGCGCTTGAGGAGCTCGCCGATCTCAGCGCGCCGCGGATCGGAGGCGTCCGGCCCGAGGCCAAGAGCGTCGGCGATCGCACCAAACGGTCGGTCGCGCTCCCACTCTTCCGAGGCCCCTCGGAAGACAGAGAACCCGTGGGACCCGGCCTTGGAGAGAGCCTCTTCCAGCAAGCGCGTCTTGCCGATGCCCGGCTCACCCTGGATGAGGGCGATAGCCCCGGGTCCCGTCCGGGACTCCTCCAACAGCTTGAGGAGCGTCCCCACCTCGACCTCGCGATCCACCAGCGGGACTCGCACGGCCTTGACAGCCTCCTCGGGGGGACGAACAACATACGAGTATTCCACGATGTCTTGTGCCCCCCGGGTCCTCCAGGATCGAGTCACCGATCGGATACACGGAAGGAGGACGAGATGGGGGAACGCGAGAAACGCGGAGCGATCGAGCGCCACTGGGAGGTCGCCGCCCACGACCAGGTCGCCGCCCAGGAGATCTACCACGAGGATGTGGTCGTGGAGTGGCCGCAGTCGGGCGAACGGATCCGAGGTGTCCACAACCTCAAGGCACTACGCGAGTCGTATCCGGCGGCGCTGACGTTCACGGTGCGACGCATCATCGGCCGGGACGATCTGTGGGTGTCCGAGTACGTCATCACCTACGACGGCTCCTCACGCACGAACGTCATCAGTGTGATGGAGTTCCGAGGGGACAGACTGGCCCGAGAGACCCACTACTTCGGGCAGCCGTTGGATCCCCCGGCCTGGCGGGCCCAATGGGTTGAACCGCTGGGGTCAATTGGATCCGATCCGAAAGGAGCGACACCATGAAGGAGCGGACGGGTCGGGACATCGTCGAGCGATACATGCAGGCGATCCCGGGAGATTTCGACACCCTGGGTGAGCTGCACCATCCCGACTTCGTGCAGGAGTTCCCGCAGTCCGGTGAGGTCATCCGGGGCCACGAGAACTTCCGGGCCGCACACGAGCGGTACGCGACCGTGCGGAGCGAAACGCGCAGGGTGACCGGCAGCGAGGATCGGTGGATCCTCTCGCCCGGCTTCCCCAGCTTCACGCCGACCAGGATCGTCGGCTACGGAGACACCTTCACCGTCGAAGCGCTCGGCACGTATCCGGGAGGGGAGACCTATCTCGTGGTGGCCATCCTGCAGCTTCGGGACGAAAAAGTGTTCCGGGCAAGGACCTACTTCGCGGCACCCTTCGAAGCACCAGGGTGGCGGGCTCCATGGGTCGAGCCGATGGCAGGGACGACACCGGCGAGCTCGCAGAGCTAGTCTCGCGCCAGGCAGGAACGGAGGCCGCGAAGACGCACCACCGGGGCGAGGGTGCCAACCGCGTGCGTCTTCGTCGTCGGTTCGAGCCTGGCACTCGAGCGGGACGGCATCGGGCTCATGCACATGATCCTCAATCCAGGAACGCCCAGCCGACAAAGGTCACGGCTCGCGGCTTCCCTTGCTTGCAAACACGTTGCAAACGTCCTAGACACCACCAGGCATCACAGCACGGCACCAGACAGCATGAAGATCCTGGCTGACCTGGACTCGGCCGCACCAGATACCACCAGATCACACCGGCTAACACGATCGTCCCCGAACTTCAAAACCGACGAGAGGATGAAAATCCCCTGGCGGGTTCGATTCCCGTCCGCCTCCGCTACCAGGGACTTTGGCTCTCACGCGCCTGGATTCGATGGCTCACGAGACCTCCACCAGTCTATTGGCCCCGTGGAGCTCATCAAGGGTGCGAGCCGCCATCCCCGAACGCTCGGGCGGCCTCCTCAACCGTGGTCCGATCGCCTTCATCGATGAGATCCAGGGCCCTGCGACCGTCCAGCATCACGGTTGCGGTTGCGCGACCGAAGTCTTCGGTCACTACGCGCCCCAATTGGATGGACGTTGATGCTTCGCAGGGCCGAGGTGCCTGAATGGATCGGAAGGATTCCGGTGACCTCCCCTTGCCGTTTGTCGTTAGTCGATGAGGGTGCCGACCAGGATCGCCTTGATGCGTTGCCGGTATCTGTTGAGGGACCAGCCTCGGTCGATGACGAGCTCTTCGTAGGTTCGGATAGAGGTCATGGACCAGATGAGATCCGCCGCGGCACCTTCGGTCCATCCTGCCGCGAGCACGCCCGCTGTCCCGAGCCGGTGCGCGATCGCTCGTGAATGGGCGTAGCGGAGCTTCATCCGGTCCTGCCACGAGGCCTCCGCGTCTGCGTCGAAGCGACGCGCCGCATCGACGTGTATGGCGAGCCGGTAGATCGACGGTGTGTATCTGGCCCGAAAGTCGACCAGGGCCTCGAGCGCGCCTACGGCGGTGGGGCTACTGAGAACGTTCGCAATCTTCGCCTGAAGACCTCCAATCTCGTCAACGTAGGCCACCAGCTCGACCAGCAGGCCCGCTCGCGAGCCGAAGTTGGTGTAGACGGCCTGCCGGGAGACGCCCGCAGCGCGCGCGACCTCCTCCAGCGTGACGGAGATGAAGCCCTTGTCCTCGAACAGCCGGCGGGCGGCCTTGAGGATGGCGATTCGGGCCGGACGGGAGCGCCTTGACACGTCTGCCATCAGAAGCGTAAGTTTACACGTGTAAACTTCACCGGCAGCGCAGGGACGGCGACGGCCGGCTTCGATGATCGACTCGAACGGCAACGTCAACATGAGAACGGACGCCACTTCGACCGCAGACCTGGGCTACGCGACGGCCGGCGAGCTCGCTCGGCGAATTCGCGATCGCGAAATCTCCTCGGCGGAGGTCACCGAAGCGTTCCTGGCGCGCATCGCCGCCAACAACGACAAGATCAACGCGATCGTGCATCTTCTCGAAGCGGGTGCGCGCTCCCGCGCTAAGGAAGCGGACGAAGCGCTTGCACGCGGCCACAGCTGGGGGCCTCTTCACGGCGTCCCCGTGACGATCAAAGAACAGTTCCTGATGGCCGATACGCCCTCGACACTCAACACGAAGCGCATGAAGGATTTCATCGCGCCCGAGGATGGAGCGATCGTCAAACGAATCAGATCCGCCGGCGCCGTCATTCTTGGCAAGTCGAATGTGCCCGCCAACCTCGAGGGCTATCAGGTGCAGGGCGACATCTATCCGGTGGGAAAGAATCCTTACGGCCTCGAGTATTCGCCGGGGGGAAGTTCGGGAGGTGGCGCGGCGGCGGTCGCCAGCGGCCTGACGGCGCTGGAGCTGGGCGCTGATGGGGGAGGATCACTGCGGGTCCCTGCGCATTTCTGCGGCGTCTTCTGCCTCAAGCCGACCGACAAGACGATCATTCGATATGGGGGTCTTCCTCTTCCCAAGGGGGCACGTGGGTTCCTGGTGAACATGGCGCAACCGGGGCCCCTCGGCCGTTCCATTGACGACCTTGAACTCCTGTGGGAGATCATCCGCGGCCCCGATCCTTCCGACTTCGAGATTGCACCGATCGACTGGCGTCCACCATCGGGTCGTTCACTCGAACAGCTGCGCTTCGCGTGGACCGATGGGTTCGAGGAGTACGTCGCGGGTGCTGAGACGCGCGAACTGCTCGCTGCATTGGCCGTGCGGGTCGAGCGCGCGGGCGCTCGCGTGGAGAAAGCGGCACCTGCGATCCACCCTCGCGCCACCGAAGTGTTCGTCCAACTGTTTGGTGCGCTCGTCGGACAGGACATGCCTTGGCTGGTGCGCAAGATCTTCCCCATCTTCGCTGCACGCGGGCTGCTCAAGGGGCAGCCGAGAGTCGTGTGGCTTCTGCGTCGCGCGCTCCGAATGAATACGAAGGAGTACGCAGCGGCCCTCGGCCTCAAGCGTGTGTTGGCCGAGGACATCGAGCACTTCTTCGGCAACCACGATGTGCTGCTCTCTCCGGTCTCGTATGGTCCTGCGTTCAAGCGCTGCAAGGAGGGCAGCGCGCTCGATTTCGATGGCGTGTTGGGACCCTACAACGACTACTGCTGGCCCTACGTTGGGCCGTTCAACGCGAGCGGCCATCCGGCACTCGTGATGCCGCTCGGCACTTCGAAGAATGCACTTCCCATCGGTATCCAACTCATCGGTCCATACTGGTCGGAACCGGAGCTCCTGCACATCGCAAGGCAGTTGGCCCCGTTGACGAAGGGCTTCGTAGCGCCGCGGGGCTTCTGACTCGACTGGAGTGGTTCGGTGCACGACGTGGAGGCCTCCGCATGGGCGCGATGTGATCTCCCTTCCGACACCCAATCGGCACAGCCGCTGGGACAAAGTCACCGAACGAGGCTTGGGTTGCATGCAAAACACGTTGCAAGCATCCAGGACATGATCAGGGGTCACAGGGCGGCACGAGAAGACACGAAAGTGTCCGCTGATCAGGACTGGATGGCACCCGACGGCACCAGATAACACCCGGCAACACGACCGTCCCCGAACTTCAAAACCGGTGTGCGGGCGAGAGCTCGCAGGCGGGTTCGATTCCCGTCCGCCTCCGCTACCAGGGACTTTGGTTCCTGCGCGCCTGAGGTTCGATGAGCTTCAGGCCCCCTCCGGTCTAACAGACCGGTGGAGGGGGTCGCGTATCCGATCAGACGTACGTGCCGTCTACGAAGGCCAGTGCGGCCTCGTTATCGTTCACCTTGTGGGTGTCGCGGTCGTTGGCCTGGGCGCGTGGTCGGAGCGGGCGCGCAGAGACCAGCGAGGCATGGACATCGACGTGCACGAGTTCGCTGTCCTGGATGACGGCCGCCGCCTCACGTTGCACCGAGATCGTGGCTTCAGCACGAGCGCAACGCACCTGACTGCCGAGCACCTCGAGAGCAGTGTGCTCACGACGGTGCTTCCGGACGACGCCGAGGTCACTGGTGAGAATCATCCGTGGGAGTGGCTTGCTTCGCTGATCCAAAAGCAAGGGGCAGCGGTCACGCCGGAGCAACTGAAAGCAGTGCCTTATGTCCTTGAGTTCGGTCCGCGCCTGTCCGCACTACTCAAATCGGAGGACTGACAGGAACACTAGCGACCGCCGCCGATTCACGCTCACTTTGACGAGGTGATTGCCATGACCCGTCCATTCGGCGGGAACCCGCTCAGTCCCTTGCTCACCGTTCTAGCAGTGCCTGCCAGCGCTAGCGGTCCGGGGTGGACCGCTGGTAGCGTGAGGCGAGCGAAGAAAGCCCGAGCAACGCTGGAGAGCCGTGCGGGCTGTCGCAGGGCTCCTGCTAGCCGCTGCTAGCAGCCCTGAGCACCGACGCCGAGAGGTCATCGGCTGGCCCTCCCCGTGATGCTGACGAGGATGCATTGCCAGGGACGGTAACCGGGAGGATCGAACCTCGGATCGGTTAGCAGAGTACTGCTCATCTCGTCGCTGGGACGACCGATGCGCCCTGGCTCGTTCCCGCCTTATCGGATGTCTGGGCGGTGATCGCACGCTCGGTCCCCCAATGCTGCATGCCCAGGTGAGGCCGCACTCGCCTGGGCCAGCGTCCAAGAATGTCCCTCGACAGCTTCAGAGGCGCCGACGCTTCAGGTTCACCCGTGTTGGGTGGGCCGTTGGCACCCGTCCCTGAGGAGTTCGCTTATCCGCGACAGCTACGCCGTCGCCGCGCCAGGCAGGACGAGTTCGTAGGCGCGCACCGCGCCGCGACGGCCTCTCATCTCTCGCTCGCCGACTTCACGGATCACCAGATCGCCGAGATTCTCATCCTCAAGCAGACTGGCCGTGGCTTGAGAGAGGAAAACCTGCCCACCCTCGGCCGCGTTGCACAGCTCGGCGCAGCGGATGGTTGACGGGCCGAGCCATCCGATTCCTGCCTCCCCGGAATGCAGCCCCACGCTTATCGCCACGTGCACGCCGTACGGCCATTCGTGGGCTACGACCGCCCTCTGGGCGGCTGCTGCGGCAAGCGCAGCCTCCCTCGCTGTTGCAAAAGCTGCTGCGACCGAGTCGCCATATGCCTCTACCGCGCGCCCGCCGCTCCCCTCAAACACCCGCGACAGGAGCCGCTGATACTCCTTGATTATCGCCCAAAAATCGCCCGGGCCGCCCGAGTGGCAGTCGAGGGCCCGGCCATCGCGCGAGCTCCACGGACGGACCAGCGGAACCCCTACAAGGGCCTGCGGGCGTTCACCGAGGCCGACGCGCGCGACTTCTTCGGGCGAGGCGAGCTCACCCAGCGCCTCGTGGCCAGGCTGCGTGAGGAGGGCCCCGCATCCCGGTTCCTGACCGTGGTCGGACCGAGCGGGAGCGGGAAGTCCTCGGTGGTCCGTGCCGGGGTGGTTCCGGCGATCCGGCAGGGGGCGTTGGGGGACCCCGAGCGGCTCTTCATCGCCGAGATGTCCCCCGGTGTGCACCCGATGGAGCGGCTCGAGGCAGCCCTCCTGCGGATCGCGGTGCGCCCCGCCCCCCGCATGCCCGACGTCCTCGATTCGGGGCCCCGGGGCCTGCTCCAGGCGGTCGATCTCCTCGCGCCCGCCGAGGCGGAGGTCGTGCTCGTGGTCGATCAGTTCGAGGAGGCCTTCAACCAGTGGGCGGACGGGCGGGAGCGGGAGCGGTTCCTCGAGGCGCTGCGCGTCGCCGGCGTCGATCCGGAGAGCCGGCTGCGGGTGATCCTGACCCTCCGGGCGGACTTCTACGACCGGCCCCTCACCTACCCCCGTTTCGGTGAGCTCCTGGCGGCGCGAACCGAAGCGGTCCCTCCCCTCACCCCGGACGAGCTGGAGCAGGCGATCCGCAAGCCGGCCGAGCAGGTCGGCGTCTCGCCCGAGTCCGGGCTGGTCGCGGAGATGATCGCCGAAGTGGCCCACCAGCCGGGGGCCCTCCCCCTCCTGCAGTACGCCCTCACCGAGCTGTTCGAGCGGCGCGAGGACGACCGGATGCCCCTCGAGGCCCATCGGGAGCTCGGCGGCGTGGCGGGCGCGTTGTCCGCCCGCGCCGACCGGATCCTCGAGGCGAGGGGCCCGGAGGGGCGACGCGCGATCAAGCAGGTGTTCCTCAAGCTGGTCACGCTCGGGGAGGGCGCACAGGACACCCGGCGACGGGTCCCCAGGAGCGAACTCGATGCCCTCGAGGTGGACCCGGCGTCGATCGACGGCGTGCTCGACGCCTTCGGGCGCCATCGGTTCCTCACCTTCGATCGGGACCCCGCCACCCGGGAGCCCACGGTGGAGATCGCCCACGAGGCCCTGCTCACCGCCTGGGGGCGCCTGCGGAGCTGGATCGACGAGGCGCGGGAGGACCTCCGGCAGGAGCGGCGACTGGCCCGAGCGGCTGCCGAGTGGCGGGGCTCCGATCGGGATCCGAGCTTCCTCATGCGAGGTGCCCGACTCGAGCAGGTCGCCGTGTGGGACGCGGCCACGGACCTCGCCATCGGGCAGCCGGAGCGGGCGTACCTGAAGGCCAGCCTGGATCAGCGCGACCGCGAGCGTGCGGAGGAGGACGAGCGACGCCAACGCGAGGCGCGGACCGAGCGCCGTTCCCGGACCCGGCTCCGAGCTTTGGTCGCCGTGTTCGCCCTCTCGGCGTTCGTCGCCGCGTCGCTCTCCCTCGTGGCCAGGAACCAGAGCGAGCGGGCGGGCCGAGAGGCGAGGATCGCGATGGCGAGGGAGCTGGCGTCCGCCGCTCTGGCCAACCTGGAGATCGACCCCGAGCGCAGCATCCTGCTGGCGATGGAGGCGGTCCACGAGACCCGCTCGGTCGACGAGTCCGTGCTCCCCGAGGCGGAGGATGCGCTCCACCGGGCGGTGACGGCGTCCAGGGTCGTGGTGACGGTGCCGGGGGTGGGTGGGCACCTTGCCTGGAGCCGGACCGGGGTGTTCGTGACCGAGGGCCCCCAGGGATCGGGGATGATCGACATCAGGGACGCCTCGACCGGAGACCGCGTCCGGGCCTGGCCGGGACACGACGGCGACATCACCGACGTGGCGTTGAGCCCCGACGGTTCGAAGCTCGCCGCCACTCTCTCCCGCGGGGTCGGGCCCGGATACACCGGGTGGCTGAAGGTCTGGGACGCGTCAACCGGCCATCTCCTGGCCGCCCTGGCGGGCAACGAAGACGCGTTCGGGCCCTCGTTCAGCGCCGACGGCTCGATCGTCGCCGCTGTCTGGGACGACAACACGGTACGGGCCGTGGATCTGTCCACAGGCCGGGTGGTGGTCTGGGATACCCGGATTGGGAACACAGCCGACGCCGCCCTCAACCCTGATGGGGAACGCCTCGCCGTCACGAGCCTCACTCGAAACGGCGCCGTGTTCGACCTCAAGACCGGCGAGCAAGCGTTCCAGTTGAGCGGCACCGGCGGCAGCTTTGTCCCGAGGGACCGGGGCGTGTCCTGGAGCCCGAACGGCCGATCCATCGCCACGACGAGCTCCGACGGCATCCCGCGGGTCTGGGACGCGGGGTCGGGGAAGCTTCGGCTCAGCCTCCGCGGCCACACGGGATTCGTCGAGAGCGTCGCGTGGAGCCCGGACTCTGCTCGCCTGGTCACAGGGGGAACGGAAGGGACCGCGAAGGTCTGGGACATCGAAGCCGGGGGCCGAGAGGTGCTATCGCTGTCGGCTCAAGAGATGAGTGGGGGGATCCGGGGAGTGGCCTTCTCCCCCGACGGGACACAAGTGATGGCCGGTGGTGGCCGGGCCGTGAAGATCTGGGACGTGGGGCCGAACGGTGACGCCGAGTGGGGAAGACTCCCCGCATTTGGCGGAGAGGCCGACTTCATGCCGGGTGGACGCTGCGTCGTGGCCAGCAGCAGCAAGGGTGCGCTCACGATCTGGGACGTCCAGACAAGACGGAATCTTCGAACGATCACGCTTCCAACAATCGGGGAGGTGACCTCCTTGGACGTGAGCCCGGACGGTCGGGCCATCGCCGCCGGCGGTGCTAAGCGCGGTGCCGACTTCGGCGGCGACCTCGCCGGGGTGTGGGACCCCGCGACCGGGGAGGAGCGCTTCCTAGTCCCGCACCGCCTCGACGTCAACGACGTCGCCTTCAGCGCAGATGGGAAGTACCTGGTGACGGCCGCATGGGACGGAACCGCGAGGGTCATCGACCGCTCAGGCGACGTGATCCGCTTCCTGGGTGGGTACGCGGACGCCGGCATGGCCAAGGCACGGTTCAGCGCCGACGGCCACCTGGTCGCCACCGTGGTCTACGACTGGGTCAACACTGCGCCAGGAGGGATGAACCGGGTGGAGATCTGGGACTGGGAGGATGACAACCTCATCCGCTCGATCGACACCGTCTCACGAGGTGTCGTTGACTTCGATCCCAGCCACTCCCGGATCGTGACGCTCGATCGACACGGACGGGCGGAGATCCTGGACGCGAAAGGCAGAAGGCCGGTAGCGGTGCTCGCCAGGCAGTTGGGGGACATCAACGATATCGCGTTCAGCCCCGACGGATCCCTGGTGGCCACCGCCGGCTCCGACGGTACGTTTCGCTTGTTCGAGGCGGACACGGGGGCCCAGCGTTTGGTTCTACCAGGCGCCTGCGGGGTTTCGGACGTGGCGTTCAGCGCGGACGGCACGAAGCTCGCCTCCGCCAGCCCGTGCGAGGGCGTTCGGATCTGGGCCCTCGACATCGACGACCTCCTTCGGATCGCTCGGCAGAACGTCACGAGGCCGCTGACCGACGCGGAGTGCCGCCAGTACCTCCACGAGGATCGGTGCCCGGCGCCCTGAGCGTGACGGAGCAGGAGCAACGCGGGTGGTCATGAAGGACGAGGTATTCCAACCAGTCGTCCTAGAGGTCCCGGCGGGCTCCCCGGTGACCATCGAGGTCCGCAACGCCGGCCAGGAGAACCACAACTTCACCATCGACGACCTCGATGTCAGCACGGGTCCCATGCACCCAGGCGATGTGATGACGGTGACCTTCACGCCGCTGAAGGGCACGACGGAGTTCCGTTGCACATGGCATTCGGGAATGGTCGGCCGGATCGTCGGGACGTAGTGCACGCACGAACCTGCGAATAGAAGCCGAGATGGACGCGAAAATCACAGACGAGAACTGGCTGGTGCTCGGCGAGGCTCACGAGTTCGAAGCTGGACACGTCAAGCGTTGGCCCGACCGACGTTCCGGCACCGGCTGATCACGCTGCACATTGGCAGGCTGGCGACACTCGGGTGCGCCGGTGGCGCCCCTTGGCAGCTGGGGGTCGCGCTCGACGTCTGCACCCTCGCCGCCGAGGAAAGTCTCGGAGCGGCAATTGACTCTCCCCGCCGAAACCCTAGGATCGGCAACGTCACGGGGAGGGAAGGTCCGAGCATGCCGGCGATCCAGGGACTCTCAAAGGCGGCGGCCAACTACAGGCCGGCCGATAACCCAAAGTTCAGCTGCCATGAGTGCAAGTTCATGTTCCCCCGCCTCGCGATCGGCGGGTGCCGGTACGTCCGTGGCGTGATCCATGCGGACGATACCTGCGACGAGTTCAAGCCCCGGCGACCGCGAACCGGCGCCTCGTGATAGCAGCGCTTGGGCGCCCGCGTCAGCCGCGCTTGAGTCACTGAGCTCGTGAACGTCGAGGAGGTGATGGCTGGACAAGTCTTCAGAATGCGCTGGACAAGTCTTCGAGCCGGATCCAGCTTCACAAGTCTTTGCAGGCTCGAGGACG
>Ga0137375_10006409_pt1 | contig 13971 bp, 5 predicted proteins | sample SagtaG_24_FD_104936 | JGI IMG/M metagenome (GOLD analysis project Ga0137375, IMG submission 104936) | Vadose zone soil microbial communities from Sagehorn Ranch, Mendocino, California, USA - Sage1_R_113_16 metaG | ecosystem: Environmental > Terrestrial > Soil > Vadose zone | place: USA...
CCGGCGCCGTTCCGCACGCGATCACCATCCGCCTGCTTCAGTGGAGTCCGCACATGATCCTGAACGACGTCAAGTTCGCCTGGCGGATGTTCGTGCGGCGCCGCGCGTTTACCGCTGTCGCAGTCCTGATTCTCTCGCTTGGGATTGGCGCGAACACGACGATTTTCAGCTGGACGCAGACGGTGCTGCTCTCGCCGCTGAGCGGTGTGGCGGACCAGGGCCGCATCCTCGTCGTGCAATCCGCCACCGCCGAGCGTGACGGTCTCAGCGTGTCATATCCGAACTTTCAGGATCTGCGCGCGGCGAAGCCCGACGGCATCGCGGACTTCGTCGCCTTTCGCCTGCTCCCCATGAACCTGCGCGCGGACAGCGAACCGATCCGCGTCTTCGGCGAGCTCGTTTCGGCAAACTTCTTCGACTTCTTCGGCGTGCGCCCTGTCCTCGGGCGCGGCTTCCGCGCGGACGAAGGGCTGGTGGCCGATCGCGATGCTGTAGCGGTGATCTCGCACGACCTCTGGGTCCGCGCGTTCGCCGCGGATCCGTCGACCGTCGGGCGCTGCGTGATGCTCAACGGCCGACCCTTCACGATCGTCGGCATCGCGCCCGCCGATTTCCACGGCTCCGTCGCCGCCGTCGTCCTCGACATCTACGTGCCCGTCACGATGCAGAAAGCCCTGCTGAGCGGCGATCGTCTCTCGCAGCGGGCGGGAGGCTGGCTCGAAGTGTACGCGCGCCTTGCTGACGGCGCGGCGGCGCGCCAGGTGCAGGCGAACATCGGCGTCGCAGGCGCACGGCTGGTTGCGCAGTATCCCGACGCCAATCGGAGCCGCGAGCTGCGCGCCGTGCCGTTGTGGCGTGCGGGCGCCAGCAGCGTGCTGCTTCCGGTGCTGGCGACATTGATGGCGATGGTCCTTGTCGTCCTGCTCATCGCATCCGCCAACCTCGCCGGATTGCTGCTCGCGAGCGCGGCGGCGCGGCAGCGTGAGATCGCCGTCCGCCTTGCCGTGGGCGCGAGCCGTTGGCAGGTGATCAGGCAGATGCTCGTCGAGACGCTGTTGCTGTCGGCAGCGGGCTGCGTCGGCGGGCTTGTCTTCGCGCGCTGGGCGGCAGGTCTGCTCGACGCGTTCGTGCCGCGGACACCGTTTCCGTTGCGATTCGACGCACACATCGATGCCTACAGCATCATGTTCGCGATGGCGATCTCCATCGCGACGACCATCGTCGCGGGCGTGATGCCCGCGCTGCGCGCATCGCGTCTGCAGGTCGGCGTCACGCTGAAGGATGCGTCCCCTTCGACAGCGGGGCAGGCCGGCCGCGTCCGTCGGATGCTCGTCGTCGCGCAGGTCGGACTGTCGGTTGTTCTGCTTGTCTGCGCCTCGCTGTTCGCGCGCAGCCTGACGCATTCCGGATCGATGGATCCCGGGTTCTCTCTGCGGAACGGATTGCTCGCGTCGATTGATCTCCAGCCGGCCGGCTACGACGCGGCGCGCGGTAGCGTCTTTCTGCAGCAACTGCTGGACAGCGTCTCTACGATTCCCCACGTCACAGGGGCGACCGTCGCTCGCACCATGCCGCTCGATCTTGGAGGCAGCAGCGACATGACCGTTTCGATCGACGGCTACGCACCGCGCGATGGCGAAGAGGTCATGGCGTACTACAACCAGGTCGGCCCAGCGTATTTCGAGACGATGGGAATCCCGCTGGTGCAGGGTCGCGGAATTACGCGGCACGATGTCGCCGGTCAGCCTGCGGTTGCCGTTATTAACGAGACAATGGCGCGGCGCTACTGGCCCGGGCGCGACGCGGTCGGCGCAACGATGCGCTTCGGATCGGGTCCCGTCACGATTGTCGGTATCGCGCACGACGGCAAGTATTCCCGCCTCAGTGAGGCGCCGCGCAACTACATGTATCTGCCCGCGCTTCAGAGCTACCGGCCGGATCTGCTGCTGCACGTCCGCACGGACGCGGATGCCGCGGGCGTGCTGCCGGCGATCCGCGCGGTCGTGCACGATCTGGATCCCAACCTGCCGCTGTTCGACGTGCGCACGATCGATCAGCACATGCGTCTGAGCATGTTCATCGCACGGATGGCGGCATCGATGCTGGGCGTGTTCGGCGCGCTCGGGCTCCTGCTGGCGTCCGTCGGGCTCTATGGAGTCATCGCGTTCAATGCCACTCAGCGAACGCGCGAAATCGGATTGCGAATGGCCCTCGGCGCCGCGCAGCAGGATGTCGCCTGGCTCGTGATGCGCCAGGGATTGGCGCTGTCAGCGATTGGACTGACGACCGGCCTGTTGCTCGCGTTCGGCGCCGGACAGGTCCTGGCGAAGCAACTCGTTGGTGTGTCTCCCGGCGATCCAATCAGTTTCGCCGGCACCGCAATCGTGCTGCTGCTCGTCGCTTCCCTCGCCAGCGCCATTCCGGCTCGCCGCGCCGCGCGCCTGGATCCGCTCGTCGCGCTGCGCCGGGATTAGGCTAAGCTCTACGGAAGCAATGCCGCGCACGGATGTTGCTTAGGTAGGGGCATGGCAAAGTACCTGGTCACCGGCGGCGCCGGTTTCATCGGATCGCATATCTCTGAAGAACTGGTGCGGCGCGGACACGCTGTCCGTGTCGCCGACAGCCTGATCACCGGCAAGCGTAGCAATCTCGCTCACCTGCAGCGGATCGAGTTTCTCGAAGGGGACCTCGCCGACGAGGCGTTCGCGAAACGCGCCGTCGAAGGCATGGAGTACGTGCTCCACCAGGCGGCGATCCCGTCGGTGCCGCGCTCCGTCAATGATCCCCTTACAACCAACCGCGCGAATGTTGATGCGACGCTGAACGTGCTCGTCGCCTCACGCGACGCCGGCGTGAAGCGGCTCGTCTTCGCCGGCTCGTCATCGGCGTATGGCAACACACCGACGCTGCCAAAGCGCGAAGACATGCCGAGCAATCCGCTGTCGCCGTACGCGCTGCAGAAAGTCATCGGCGAACAGTACATGCAGATGTTCACGCGACTCTACGGACTCGAGACGGTCTCGATTCGCTACTTCAACGTCTTCGGTCCCCGCCAGGATCCGTCGTCGCCGTACTCGGGCGTCATCTCGGTGTTTGCAACCGCGCTGATCGAAAACCGCTCACCGAAGATCCACGGCGACGGGGAGCAGACAAGGGACTTTACCTACGTCGCGAACGTGGTGGACGGCGTTCTGCGCGCATGCGACGCCGAAGGGGCGAGCGGGGAAGTCATCAACGTGGCAACCGGTGGCCGCATCTCGTTGAACGAGTTGTTCAGGACGATGCGGGAGCTGATCGGAGCGACAGCGGACCCGACGTACCTCGAGGCGCGGCCAGGGGACGTACGGGATTCTCAGGCGGACATCGCGAAGGCAAAGCGAATCCTGGGGTATACGCCCAAAGTCTCGTTCGAAGAAGGGCTACGGCAGACCGTCGCGTGGTATCGCAATGCCACCGCGGCCGGTGCGCCCACCTGAACGATCCTGTAACACTCATCCGCCGGAGCGCCACTCTCCCAACGAGTTTGGAGGCCTGGCCCGGCCGTTTTTCTTTGCGCAGCAGATGAAACGGCGCCTCTGTCGTGTAGCCGGTACTTCACCGTGAACAACGTCCTCGCGAGCCGCTTCACGCCAACGCTCGCGTCGATGCGCGCGAGTCCCATGGTCGCCGGCCAGCCGGCTCCGCCCTGGATTCCTCCGCGTCGTTCGCCTGGATGCCAGGGCCCGCGTTCCTCGGCAGCTACGATCTTGAGTTCACCGTCCCGACATCCGGCGGTGCGACGACAATACCGGTGACGATCACAGTCGTCGCGGGGAAGTAGCGGGTTTGCAGTAAGCCGTTCGCGGTTGGCGGTTCTGAACTGCCAACCGCAAACGGCAAACCGCCAACCGCAAACTGCAATCTTGATACACTCGCGGTATGAAGCGCGTCGTCATCACCGCGCTGTTCCTTGCGCTCGGCGCCGCTCCGCGCGCCGACATCAAAACCGATCGCATCTGGTTCTCCCCGGGACCCGGCACCCTCGACTACATCCGTCTGTTCGAGCATCCCGACGAATGGCGGCACGCGCGCGATCTCGTGGATGTCTTCAAGTTCTACCAGGGACACGCCCAGCCCGCGAATCAGGTCTTTGCGCCGAACACATACGCGGCGCTCGTAAACGCGAACGCGTTTCACGCGATCAAAATGTGGGGCAAGAGGCTCGCGATCGAAGTGGGCGTGGTGAAGGACTTCTACTGCACGCCGGATGCATCGGGAATGAACCGGGCGATCGAGGACACGCTCGTGTCGGTCCGCGCCGTCGGAGCCGCTGGTGGCACCGTGGACTACCTGGCGATGGACGACCCCTTCGCGTCGGGGCGCGCGTCGGTCTGCGGCGGTCCGGCGCTCGAACCGACCGCCGATCGCATCGCCACATGGGTCCGCGGTGTCGGAGGATCGGTTCCGCCCGAGCGCATCGGCTTGATCGAGGCGTATCCATTCTCGAGCGAAGCGGCGATCGAGTCGATGCTCGACCTGCTGCGGTCCCGGGGCGTCCCGCCCGCGTTCCTGCACATGGACGTGGACCTGAACGCAATTCGGCCGCCGGCCAGCGACTTCACGCGCGACATGCGCCAGTTGAAGGACGTCTGTCGCGCGCAGAACGTGCCGTTCGGGATCATCTTCTGGGGTAACAACGCGGACGCCGACGTGCTCTATACGCTCGACGCCACCCGCCTTGTGGACGCCACCGCCGTCGCGTTCCCAACCTGGGAGGACATGCCCGATCATTTGATCGTGCAAAGCTGGGCACAGACCCGCACCGGCCTCTGGATCACGCCAAACAATCTCGGCGAAGACCGTCCTTACGCGCACACGAACTTCCTGTGGCAGACCTACCGGCGGCTCCGCGGCCAGACCGGGCCCGCATCAGGGACGGCCATACCAAAGTGAAGGTCGGGGTCGCGCGCATCGACGTGCGCCCCTCTGCATGGCGCATCGCCATCGTCAGCATTGCGGCGATTGCCGCCGTTCTCGTCGTGGCGTTCGCGGCCTGGATTGCGGTACACGGCCGGGTTGATTTCACGTTCAATTCCAGGCACCACGCGATTCGACGGGTCACGCCCGTGTCGCTCGCCGCGTGGCTGCTGTTGCTCGGCGCGGGAGCGGCGCTCGGGCCGGCGGCGCGCGCGTGCGTCATAGACCAGTGCAGCGCGTGGCTGCGGCGGCACGCGACAGCTGCCGCGGCGGTCGTTGCGATCGCGGTCTGTGCGGCCGCGGCAGGCCGCGGCGGCTTCACTGCGGCCGGTGCCGATCCGTACGGATACGTCAGCCAGTCGCTGCTCTGGGCCGAGGGAAATCCGGTGCAGATTCTGCCGCGGCTGGCGCGCGACGCGCCGGTCGACGAGTCGGCGTTCTGTCCGCTTGGGTACCGGCCTGGTGCCGTCGAGGGAACGATGGCGCCGAGCTACGCGCCGGGCTTCCCGCTGCAGATGGCGATCCTGATTCGAGCGATCGGCCCACGCGCCGGATATTGGGTCGTTCCGTTGCTCGCTGGACTCGCCGTGTGGTTCACGTACGCGATCGCGCGCCGGTTCACTCGACCCGCGATGGCACTCGTGGCCGCGGCGTGCGCCGCGTGCAGCCCCGTGTTTGTCTTCCAGATGCTGCAGCCGATGAGTGACGTGCCTGTCACCGCGTGGTGGCTTGCGGCAGTCGCTTTCGGGCTGCAGGGCACACGCACATCTGCCTTCGCTGCGGGGCTGGCTGCGTCACTGGCGATCCTCACGCGCCCAAACATCGTCCCGCTCGTCGCTCCTGTGGCGCTGTTCCTTCCCGCGCGGCGGCAGATATCATGGTTCCTCGCCGGCTGCGTTCCCGGCCTCGTACTCGTCGCGGCGGTCAATCACGTCTTCTACGGGTCCGCCACGACATCCGGTTACGGATCGATAAGCGACATCTACCACGCGTCAGGCGCGCTGCAAACCGGATGGCAGTATCTCGTCTGGCTGTGGGATACGCACTCGGTTCTTATTCTGATGCCGGTGCTGCTGCCGGTTATCGCGTTCGCGCGACCCAACGCGGTGACGCGCGAAGATCTCCGGTTCGGCTGGTGCGTACTCGCGTTCTTTGTCACGCTCCTGGCGTGCTACGCGCCGTACATGCGGTTCGACCACTGGACGTACCTGCGATTCCTGCTGCCGGCGATTCCTCTCGTTCTGATTGTGACGTTCATCGTCTTGCAGGCGGTGGTGGCCAACGCGAGCGGGACGGCGCGCGCGTTGGTGCTCGCGTTCGTAACACTCATGTTTCCGTTTGCATTCGTGCACACCGCGGCAAAAGGGGATGCATTTGCGCTGAAACCAGGGTTCCAGCGCATCTTCGAAGGCGCGGCTGCGTTCGCAGCGGACCGCTTGCCACCGAATGCCGTATTCCTTGCGTTGACGCAGTCGGGAAGCCTGCGTCATTACGCGGGACGCATGACGCTGCGCTATCAGAACGTGGACCCGGCGCGGGCGGACGCACTGCTGCAGTACTTGAAGCAGCGAGGTCTCGCGCCCTACGCCGCACTCGACGCGCGCGAGGTTCGCGACTTCGACGACAGATTCCGCGGAACGTCGATGGAACGGTCCCGGGCATCCGCCACGCCACTGCCACTCCCGCCCGATGGCGTCGTCCTGTTCTATCCGCTGGAACCCGGCAGCCGCTGACCTTTCGATATACTTCGCTCCATGCTCTCAGGAAAACGTGCGCTTTTTGCGATCGCGGCTGTACTTACGGCGGGGTCGGGATTGGCAGATCTTCGCGCGGCGCAGCAGACGGCCGTGCCGTCCTTTGCGGAAATGCGATGGCGGAGTATCGGACCGTATCGCGGCGGGAGGACGAAGGCGGCGACCGGCATCCCGGGTCAGCCCAACGTGTTTTACGTCGCGGCAACCAACGGCGGCGTATGGAAGACCACGGACTACGGGGTGACGTGGAAGCCGATCTTCGACGATCAGCCGACCGGATCGATCGGCGCGATCGCGGTCGCTCCGTCGAATCCGGCGATCATCTACGTCGGCAGCGGGGAAGGGCTGCAGCGCCCGGACCTCTCGACCGGCGACGGGATCTATAAGTCCACCGACGGCGGGAAGACGTGGACGCATCTCGGCCTCCGCGACGGCCAGCAGATTCCGCAGATCATCGTCGATCCGCGCAATCCCGATCGACTGTTCGTCGCCGTCCTCGGGCATCCATACGGGCCCAACGAGGAGCGCGGGATCTTCCGCTCCATCGACGGCGGCCGCTCGTTTGAGAAGGTCTTATATAAGGATGCGGACACCGGCGGCGTGGACCTCGCGTTCGATCTGTCCAACGCGAATCACGTGTACGCCGTCCTCTGGCAGGCGCGGCAGGGCCCGTGGGAGAACGGCGTGTTCGCCGGCGCCGGCAGCGGACTCTTTGAGTCAAGGGATGGCGGAACGACGTGGAAGCCGCTGACGAAAGGACTCCCGACGTTCAACGAAGGGCTCGGGCGGATCGGCATCACGATCGCGCCGAGCGATCCGAAGCGGATGTACGCGGCTGTGCAGGCCAGCGGCGGCGGACTGTTCCGATCGGATGACGCCGGCCAGAGCTGGTACAAGGCCACCGATAACCCGCTCGTCGTCAGCCGCGGCGACGACTTCGCCGAGGTGAAGGTCCACCCGAAGAACCCGGACGTTGTTTTCACCGCCAGCATCGTCGCGTGGAAATCCACCGATGGCGGCAAGACGTTCAAATCGTTGCGCGGCGCTCCCGGCGGCGACGATTATCACCGCATCTGGATAAACCCCGACAATCCCGACATCATCCTGATCGCGAGCGACCAGGGGGCCGTCGTCACGGTCAACGGCGGCGAGTCGTGGAGTTCCTGGTACAACCAGCCGACCGCGCAGTTCTACCACGTCAGCACGGACAACGCGTTTCCGTACCGCGTGTGCGGCGGGCAGCAGGAGAGCGGATCCGCGTGCGTGCAGAGCCGCAGCGACGACGGCCGGATTACGTTCCGCGAGTGGCATCCCGTCGGCGTGGAGGAATACGGCTACGTCGCGCCAGACCCCCTGAACCCCGACGTCATCTATGGGGGCAGGGTCTCTCGCTACAACCGCAAGACGGGCGAGGTGATCAGCGTCGGTCCCCGTGTCGAAGGAGAACCGTATCGTGTCGTCCGGACGCAGCCGGTGCTGTTCTCACCGATCGATCCGCACACTCTTTACTTCGCATCGAATCGGTTGTGGAAGACGACCAGCGGCGGGCTGCTCGGATGGACCGCGATCAGCCCGGATCTCACGCGCAAGACGTGGGAAGTGCCGGCGAACGTCGGCGTCTATAAAAGCACCCGGGGCGCGACTCCAACGCAGCGCGGCGTCATCTACAGCATTGCACCGGGCTACACCGACATCAACCGCATGTGGGCCGGCACGGATGACGGTTTGATCCACACGACGGCGGATGGCGGAAAGACGTGGAGCGACGCGACGCCGAAGGAGCTCACGCCGTGGGCGAAGGTGTCAATGATCGACGCCTCGCACAGCAACCCGCTCGGCGCGTATGCGGCCATCAATACGATCCGCCTCGACGACCTGCGGCCGCACATCTATCGCACGCGCGACGGCGGAAAGACGTGGACGCACATCACCGCCGGCCTTCCTGATGGCGCGACGATCAACACGGTGAAAGAAGATCCGAAGAAGAAGGGTCTCCTGTTCGCCGGCAGCGAGACGCAGGTTTACGTCTCGTTCGACGACGGGGATCACTGGCAGTCGCTGCGGCAGAACATGCCGGCGACGTCGATCCGCGATCTGGTGATCAAAGACGACGATCTCGTCGTCGGGACGCATGGACGTGGATTCTGGATTCTCGACGGCATCTCGACGCTGCGGCAGATCGGCACGGGCACATTCGATGCGGACGCAGTGCTGTTCAAGCCGGGCACGGCGATCCGCTTCGACTGGGACAAGTGGCCCGACACGCCGCTCCCGCCGTGGGAGCCAGCAGGGCAGAATCCGCCGGACGGCGCGATCCTCGAGTACTACCTGAAGCAACCGGCACCGGGACTGGTGACCCTCGAGGTGCTCGATGGCAGCGGTCAGACCATCCGCCGTTATGCGAGTGACGACAAGGCGCCGGAAATTCGTGACGAAGGCAACGTGCCGTACTACTGGATTCGGCCGACGCCCGTGCTTCCGGCGACGGCGGGGTTGCACCGCTTCGTCTGGGATCTCCACTATCCACCGCCGGCGGGATCGACGCCGAGCTACCCGATCTCGGCGACGCCTGGTGACACGGCGCCGGAGCCGAAAGGACCATGGGTCGTGCCCGGCGCCTACACGGTCAGGCTGACGGCGAACGGCAAGTCCTACACGCAGCCGCTTGTGGTGAAAATGGATCCGCGCGTGAAGAGCGGCACGGTCGCGCTGCAGCAGCAGTACGCCCTGGCCAGGCGCGTCTACGACACGCTCAATCGGCTGCACGAGCGCGGCGCGAGCGCGGGCGGACGCGGGCGCGGGACTGCCTCGCCGGCGCCGACGCTGTCGACCGTCTACGCCGATCTCCTCGCGCTCTACGGAGCGACGCAGGAGGGCAGCACGCCGCCGCCGTCGCAGACACTGGCGGCGATCAACGCGGCCCTGAGGCAGGCCGAGACGCTGCTGGCGGGCGGGACTCCGGCGGTGCGATGACGGATTCTCGCGCGGTTAACTTGAACGGAAGAAAGCGATTGTCAGCCCTCGCGCGTTAGCGATATAACCGGACGGTCGGAGCGTAATCCTCGGCGTTCGCGCGTCACTGTCTCATGGAGGGGCTGATGATGAGGTTACGGTTGTTCGGACTGGTGTGCGCCGCCGTGGTCCTGGCCGGCGCAACGGGCGCGGCCGGGCAGGAGTTCCGCGCCACCGTCAAAGGGCAGATCGTCGATACCAGCCAGGGGGCGGTTCCCGGCGCGCTGGTCAGCGTCGTGAACCAGGAAACCAACGAGGTCGCGACCGCGACCAGCAACCAGCAGGGCAACTACACGGTGCCGTTCCTGCGGCCAGGTCTCTATACCTTGATCGTCGAGCTGACGGGCTTCCAGAAACAGACACGCAAGGACCTGCGGCTGGAGGTCGGCCAGACCGCGACGATGAACGTGCAGCTCGCGGTCGGCGCGATGACCGACGAGATCACGGTCACCGCGGAGTCGCCGGTGCTCGAGACGAACAATGCCAATCGCGGCCAGGTCATCGACAACAAGTTCATCGCGGAACTGCCGCTGCAGGCGCGCAACCCGTTCTCTTTATCGATCCTCGTCGCCGGCGTGAACTACAACGCGCAGGCGGTGTACCTCCGTCCGTTCGACAACGGCGCGCTCGCCGACTGGTCGATCAACGGCGGCCAGAACCGCAATAACGAGTTCCTTCTCGACGGTGCGCCGAACAACGCGAACCAGGGTGGCAACAACATCGCGTACGTGCCGCCGGCGGACTCGGTCCAGGAGTTCAAGATCCAGACGAACTCCTATGACGCGCAGTACGGCCGCACGGCCGGCGGCGTCGTCAACGTGTCGATCAAGTCCGGGACGAATACTTTCCACGCCCTTGGATATGAGTTCTACCGCCGGAAGTATCTCGATGCGAACTCCTTCATCCTGAACGCGAGAAACCAGGAGAAATCAGAGCATTACTACGATCAGTACGGTTTCAGCACCGACGGGCCGGTAAAGATTCCGGGGTTGTACAACGGCACGAACAAGACGTTCTTCCACTTTTCGGGCGAGAAGTACCGGGAAGGTACGCCCAACGCGCTCACCGGCTCGACGCCGACCGCCGAGATGCGTAACGGCGATTTCAGCAACTACCGCGATATCAACGGAAACCTGATCCTGATTTACGATCCGGCCACGGGCCGGCAGGAAGGGAACAACTGGGTTCGCGATCCGTTCCCCAACAACATCATTCCGCAGAATCGCATCAACCAGATTGCGCGGCAGATCCTCGCGCAGTATCCGCTGCCGAACAACGTGAGCGCCGGATCTCCCGCGTGGCAGAACAATCTGGCGTACGCCGAGCACATCAATCGCGACGTGTTCTGGAACTGGCTGGGAAAGGTGGATCACAACTTCAGTACGAACGATCGGGTGTTCGTCCGGTGGGCGCAGAACGAGCGCCAGGAAATCCGCAACACGACGGCCATCCGGACAGGCCCCGGCCAGAATGGTCAGCTGCCGCTGATCCGCTCCAACCGCGCGGTCGTCGGCGACTGGGTCCACAACCGCGGAAATACGGTCCTGAACATGCGGAGCAGCTACACCTATTACCTCGAGCTCGCGCGATCGGACCCGGGTCTGGGGTTCGACACGACGTCGCTGGGGTTCCCGGCGAGCCTCGTGTCGCAGCTGCCGCGGAAGATGTTCCCGATCATCGAGATCAGCGACAACATCACGCTGGGCCGCAACATCAGTGAGAACGCGAACTACATCTGGACGTTCCAGCCGAACCTCTCGATGAACCGCGGCCGTCACAGCATCCGCACTGGAGCCGACGTCCGCTCGACGCACGTGCAGAACCGGGACTCGGGGGAAGCGGGGATGCGGCTCACCTTCAACCGCGGGTTCACGCAGCGCGTGTTCAACACGGGCGACAATCTCTCCGGCAGCGGGCTCGCGTCACTGCTCTTAGGCGCTCCTGCGTCGGGCAACATCGACAACCGAGTACAGCCGGATTACCTCTGGAGCTACGTTGCCCCGTGGATTCAGGACGACTGGAAGGTGAACGGCAAGCTGACGTTGAACGCGGGCTTCCGGTGGGACTTCAACAGTCCGGTTCGCGAAAACCAGAATCGGCTCAACTACATCTTCGATCCGACCATCACCAATCCCGTCTCGTCCCGCATCACCAACCCGCAGTTCACGCCAGTCAAGGGCGGGATTACGTTCGTCAGTGTGGACGGCAATCCCGAGCGGCCCTGGAAATGGGACATGAACAACATCCAGGCGCGCATCGGCGGCGCCTACCAGTTGAACGATAAGACGGTCCTGCGCGCGGGATACGGCCGGTACTATCTGAATCCGACAGGCCAGGGTTCCAACAACGGATTCAGCGTGTCGACGCCGTTCGTCAGCTCGCCCGATAGCGGGCGCACGCCGCTCTACAACCTCGCGAATCCATTCCCCGGCGGGGTGCTTCAGTCCTCCGGCAGCGACCTTGGTGCGCTGACGTTCCTCGGCCGCGGCCCCGGATACTCGAACCCGAATTTCAAGGTGCCGAACATCGATCACTTCTCGGTCGGCATCCAGCGGGAGTTGCCGGGCCGCACGTCGCTGGAGGTGAGCTATGCCGGAAGCCGCGAGCGCAACATGCAGAGCAACTTCAGCGGGATCAACGAGCCGTCGCTGGAGCTGATCCGATCTTGCGACGTGACGCGCGGCGGCAACCGGCAGATCTGCGATCAATTGCTGCCCAACCCCTACGTCGGCGTGCCGGGATTCGAGGGCTCGCGGTTCACCAACGCGACGTTGTCGCTCTTCGAGTTGAGCCGGCCGTACCCGGCGTTCACCGGCATCACCGAAAACGAGCGCAACGACGGCAGCCTCACCTACGACTCGCTGCAGATCGTGGGCAACAGGCGGATGTCGAAGGGCCTCACGGTCAGCGGGACGTGGACCTACGTGCCGCGCTGGAAGGAAGTCGGCAACAACGGGGGCAACGCCTTCATCGATCCCAACACGAAAGAGCTGAACGTCGGACCGTATTACGCGCATCGCAAGCACCGCGTCACGGCCTTCGGCGTGTGGGAGATCCCCGGCAGGAGCCTCGGCGGCGTCCTCGGACAGACCCTCGGCGGCTGGTCTCTGGCGCCAATGCTCGTGTTCCAGACCGGCCAGCCGTGGGATCTGCCCGACAACGTCGAGATCGTCGGCGATCCCTCGATCGAGGTATTCAAGGGCAACGGTCCGGACGGCAACGGGCAGTTCATCTACGGCATCAAACCGTGCGTGGCACAGCGCAATGCGACGACCGGCGCCTACACGCTGCTGCCGGTGTCGATCGCGTTCGGCTGCACCGAGCCGTATTTCCTCGTGCGCGAATCGTTCCAGACCCGCAGCACGCCGCTCCGCGACGATCGCTTCCGGCGTCCGCACTACGCGCAGCTGGATCTGAACTTCGCCAAAACGACGCGCCTCACCGACAAGGTGCGGTTCCAGTTCCGCGTCGAGGCGTTCAACGTGTTCAACAGCCCGATGTACGACGAGCGTCAGTACGACAGGACGACGACCAGTGCCAACTTCGGCCGGATCAATCGGAATACCGTGACCCAGTCGAACTTCCAGCGGTTCGTCCAGTTGGGATTCCGTCTCTCGTTCTGATGACAGGGATGGGAAGGCTCGCGGCAGGCCTTCCCATCCTTTTCCTTTCTGTCCTGGCGCCCGCCAGAACGATCACCTGGAACGACCTGACGCCTGCGATGCAGGCGCGTCTCGACAAATGGAGCGAAGGCGGATCGGGTTTCGACGCCAAGGTCGCCGGTCTCGCGCGTGAGGGGGAGCGCCGCGTCCGCCAGGGGGACATGGACCACCTGGTGTTCTACCTGCTTCAGTCGACGCACTTCACGAAACTGCCGCCGCTCGAACCGGCGCTGACCGCGCGCGAATTCGTCGAGGCAATGAAAAGTGGCGCGCTTGCGGGAGACAAGTTTCCACCGAGGGTGCGGCCGCGCGTGGCGGCGTTTCTACGCGCGCTCGACTCGAAGGATCGCGATCCGCGCCTGCAGTATTTCCGAGCGCTGCTTGACAGCGTCTCGACAAGTCGAGAGACCGTGATCGCCGGCGAGTACATGCGTGCGATGACGTTTCTCTATGCCCAGGAATTCGTCATGCGCGGCCGGTCCCGCATGGGCGGGGAAGTCGCGGGGCTGTACGAGACGCGCGGGTTCAGCACCGACACGGCGGTCGAAGCCGGCTACGCGGTCCACGTCGGATTGAGCGTGCTGAAG
>Ga0137375_10006419_pt1 | contig 13958 bp, 13 predicted proteins | sample SagtaG_24_FD_104936 | JGI IMG/M metagenome (GOLD analysis project Ga0137375, IMG submission 104936) | Vadose zone soil microbial communities from Sagehorn Ranch, Mendocino, California, USA - Sage1_R_113_16 metaG | ecosystem: Environmental > Terrestrial > Soil > Vadose zone | place: USA...
CATACCAAGTCGGCCCATTGACATGCCGCGAACAGGACGCCGAGCGACACTGTCGGCGCCGCGCGCTTCGCCCCGAACGCGATGCCGAAGTGCCCGATAAACATTCGTCCTCCTAGCTTAGCTTAGCTACTTTTCCGGTGAAGAAATGACGGACGGCGAGCTCGTACGGCGGCGATCGTCCTTCTGATACCGCTCGCCGCGCTCCAGATCAGCGGCGCCGAAGAATTGTCGTTTTCGGCGCCGATAGAGCAGTTCGTGGTCGGCAACCCGCGCAACGTCGTCACGGCCGATTTCGACCGCGACAGCCGTGCCGACCTTGCCATCGCGAACGGCGACATGGGGTTCGTCTCGATCGTCCTCGGACGCTCGTTGTTTGTAGCACCCGCGGTACGTCTCCAGGGCGTACGCGACACCCGGGCTCGCGTCGAAGCGCTCGTAGATGTGCAGGATCGCGTAGGGCGACGAGCAGCGCAGTCACGCTGCACCGGAACGGTGCAGCCTCCGGCCCAGAACGGCAACAGCGACAAAAGGTTCGGGATTTTCGGTAGGGACGAGGGTGCTACTTCTTCATGCCCGCCAGGCAATTCGGCTGCGTCTTCAACAGATGCTTCCCGTTCAGCACGGTGGGTTCGAGCGTGATCGTCCACATCAGAGGACCATCCTGATAAAGCAGGGAGATGTTCTTCACGGGTTTGTACTGATCACACCTCGAGATCGCCGGCTCGCCGCCGGAGGCGCTCACGAACTTGGCAGTCTTCCAGTCCATGATGTTGCAGTCCTCCAGCGCCCGCGCGACCCCCCGCGACCGTACTTTGTCGACGTCTTCCGCCTCCTTACGCCCGGCGGGGTCCTTGGAACACGTCGCGTTGAGTTCCGCATAAGACATCACAAGCTTTTGGAGCGCGGCCGCGTCCTTCTTGCGGATGGCGCTCGTGGTTGCGTCGATGAGTGGCTGCCATTCCTTCGGCGGGGGATTGTCGGCAGGCGGCGGCAGGAGAGGAACCAGGGCGGCGATCACGAGGACAAGGATCGTGCGCATGGCTGAGGGCACCTTTCGATCAATAGGGTGAGAGCGACCTGAGGTCACAGGACTGACGTCATTGCACTCTCGTCAGCACGATATGGTCGACGCCGACGAGATACCCCGTCGACGCGGCGCTCTTCCCGGGATTCTCAACGTGACCTTTCGCGCGCCGGGCAGAAGCGGGAACGTCCCCGCGCTGAAGGGCCACGGCGGCATCACGCTGGGCGCCCAGCCGACGAACTCGGGTCCCGGCTTGCCGTCCACCTCGATCGAGACCGTGGCGTAATCGGGAGCGCGTGTCATCGACATCTGGAGCGCATACGTTCCTGGTATCGCGATGTCGACGGTCATATCGAGGACCGCGCCCACGCCGGCCTCTCCCCACAGCAGTTGCGCGTTGTTGCCCCATCCCGGACCGAACGCCGACATCGTCTGCACCATCACCTTGCCTTGCGACACGTGCACCTTGCCGGCGGACACCAGGTCTTCGGCCGGAAACGAGATGGGGGCGGCGCCGGGACCGGCGGCAGCCGGACCGGTCGCGCCGATCGAGCCGGAATGTCGATCGGCTGCCTTGCCTGGAGGGTTGGTTGGCATAGGCGGTGGCGCCGGCGGGGGTCCTGAGGGATGCGCCTTCGAAAGCGCCTGCGCTTCATCGAGGGAAACCGATCGCGCAAGGTAAAACACCTTCGAGATCAGGACGTCGGGTATCTCGCCGGCGTTGACGGTCGCCTGGGCGTTGATGTTGTGACAACTGCCCGGACCTCCCGGCGGATCCTTCAGCCAGGGATCCTGGGAACAGATCGCGGTCGCCACACGAGTGCCTTGAGAAGTTCCGTCGAACTTGATCGATTCCTCGCGTCTGCGGACGTGCCGACGTATTTTGTAGCTCTCCTTGACTGCCGTTTGCCATCCGATGTTCATATGGTGGCGCGCGACAGATTTGCAGCAGAGCTTCATCGCGCGTGGAGTTGAGCGATAATGCGGCGGCTCCCTGGCCACCGGCGCTTCGCGTTCATGGTCGAACGCCTGACATGCTTCCTTCGCGTCGTTGGCTGCAGCACAACGGCATTGCTCTGCAGCATCGCGCCAGCTTGCGCGCAGCATCTGCGTACCGCTGACGAAGGACGGCCCCGCGAAACCGCCGACCGGATCGTGGTCGTTCCCTGTGACGCCTGGATGGTATCATTGTGATACCGGCCTCGGAGGAATTGTCTGCGATGGCGAATGTCCTGGTCCGAAACCTCGATGACGACGTCTTGAAGCAGCTGAAGGCTGCAGCGAAGGCCCACGGCCGCTCGCTCCAGGCGGAGATCCACGAAGTCCTCCGCAACGCAAGTGCCCGCCGGCTGGCCGAGACGCGACGCCTTTCAGCTCAGTGGCTCAAGCGCTTGAGCGGTTCGACGCAGGCGGACAGCGCCGCGCTCATTCGCGAGGACCGCGACACCAGGTGAGCGTCTTCGTCGTCGACGCGAGCGTCGTCGTCAAATGGTTTGTGCCAGAAATTCACAGCGACGCGGCGCGACGTCTTCTCAAGCTGCCGCACGAGTACGTTGCGCCGGATCTGCTCTTTGCCGAGACGGCCAACACAATTTGGAAGAAGATCCGTCGCAAGGAGCTGACGGTAGAAGACGGACGGCAGCTCGTGGCAGATATGGGTCGGATCGCCGTCGAAACCGTCTCGTGCCGAGCCCTGGCGGAGGATGCACATGCCCTGGCGGACGCGACGGGCCGAACGGTGTACGACGCGATGTACGTTGCATTGGCCGTTCGACTCAACACGCGCTCCATCACGGCCGACGGCCGACTCGAAGCCGCGTTGAAGAACATGCCGGCCGTCGCACGTCACATCCAACTGATTCAGACGTTCGAAGCTGATGTTCCAGAGGGAGAGGACGCAGAGAGATCGGAATGAGGCGCATGACCCAGCAGACGCTGAGGTCAAGACGACACGAATCCAGTACCGAGGATTCAAGGAGCGTGGCGCCCTTCCGGGGTCGACAGGCCGACGCGCGAGCTGAGTGTGAGCCGTCGAGGACTGCCAGATCGAGCCGGCGCAGGCGAGCGGGATCCGCGAGGACGTCGATGGTGACGATCCTGCCGCGTCTGACGGTGAGCGATCCGCGGCGACGGTCGCGTCGTCGCGGGACGCGCCGACGCGACGCTGTTCATCCGTCCCGGCCACGCCTTCCGAATTGTCTCCGGCCTGGTCCCGAATTTTCATCTGCCGAAATCGTCGCTGGTGATGCTGGGTGGCGGCCTTCGCCGGCCGCGGACGTATCCTCGACGCGTACCGCGTCGCTGTCCAGCAGCGTTATCGGTTCTACAGCTACGGCGATGCCATAGTGATCGCGTAGGATGACCCTGTGTCCAGCGCCAGACCCGACTCGCGCGTTCTTATCGCCGGGCAGGAGCGGGCCCTCAATCAGACGCTGGCCGATCTGCTGGCCGCGTATCACCCGATCGTGCGTCCCAACGACCATGCCGCGGTGCTCGATGAGATGCGGCAGCATTCGGCGCTGCGAGTTGTCATCTTGTGCGACTCGGAGGGCGACTTCCGCACGCTGGATCTGCTCCAGAAAGTGAAGGAGAACCGCGCTGACATCGCCGTGCTCGTGATAAGCGCGCATCCGACGCTGGAGCACGCCACCGAGGCGATTCGCCGTGGCGCGGAAGACTTCGTCCCGGTCCCCTATTCCGCCGAGCTCGTGCTGAAGGAGGTCGCGCGCGTGCTCGAGGCCGCCGAGCTGCGCGATCGCGTCGAGCGTCTCGACAGACTCGTGGCGAAGCGGTACGGCTTCGAGCGCGTCATCAGCCGATCGGGCGCGATGAACGCCGTGATGGATCGCGCGCAAGCGGCCGCGCGGAGCGATACTCCGGTCCTCGTCCTCGGCGAAACCGGCACCGGCAAGGAGCTGATCGCCCGCGCGATCCACGCGAACAGCCGGCGCGCGAAGCGTCCATTCATGCCGGTCAACTGCGCCGCCCTGCCGCGGGACCTCGTCGAAAGCGAGCTGTTCGGGCATCGCCGCGGCGCGTTCTCCGGCGCATTCTCGGAGCACGCCGGATTGTTCGTCGCGGCGCACGGCGGCAGCCTGTTCCTCGACGAAATCGGCGAGCTGGCGCTGGAGGTGCAGGCGAAGCTGCTTCGGGTGCTGCAGGATGGCGACGTGCGGCCCGTCGGCGGGCTCGACAGCCGGCGCGTCGACGTCCGCATCATCGCCGCCAGCAATCAGACCCTGGTAGCCATGCGCAACGCGCGAATGCGCCAGGACCTCTTCTTCCGGCTCTCCGTTCTCGTCATCGAGATTCCGCCGCTGCGCGAGCGCCGCGAGGATCTGCCGCTGCTCGTGGCCCATTTCCTGAGCGCGATCCGGGAACGCGGCGTCCATTCCGTGACCGGCATCGAACCTGCAGCCTTCGAGCTGCTGGCGAGCTATCCATTTCCGGGCAACATCCGCGAACTCGAGAACCTGCTCGAGGGGATCAGCGTCACGCTTCCCGCGGATCAGCACGAAATCCGCGCCGCAGACGTTCGCGCGTGGCTGCGCCGTCGCGGCGAAGCCGGCGATGATCAAATGAGCGACGCGTCACACGTGCCCCTGCGGCTCGGCGATCTCGAGGCATGGGCGATCACCGAGGCCTTGCGGAGGGCTCACGGAAACAAGAGTCTCGCGGCACAAATGCTCGGGATCTCACGCGATACGTTGTACAGGAAACTCCACGACCTGAATCTGCCCACTGAAGTGTCCGATTCTCGGACATCCTAGCAAACCTTTTCATTTCAGCGCGTTAGCTTGTTCTGTCCGATTATCTGACAGCAACCACAGCGGTTGCAATCGGGGGTCTCCTCGTCAATTCAATGGAAACAGGCGCATTTCGACGTCTCCTGACGTCGACTCGGATGGTTCGATGATTGCTCAGCTTCAATCATCCCATTCTCGGGAGGGCCTGGAGGCACCGTGTTTTCAATGCCACTCATCAAAGCCATGCGCGCGGCTGTCATTTTCCTTGTCCTTCTCGGATTGACGGCCTCGAGCGCGTACGCCGTACCGGCCTTTGCGCGCAAGTACCAAACCAGTTGTCAGACCTGCCACGTTGTCTTTCCAAAGCTGAACGCGTTCGGTGAGGCGTTCAGGCTGCGCGGCTATCGCATGCCCGGCGAGACCGAGGAAATGGTCAAGGAGCCACCGGTCAGCCTGGGCGCTCCGGCCTACAAGAAACTGTGGCCGCGTGCGATCTGGCCCGGCGCGATCTCCCGCACGGTGCCCCTCGCCGTCAACATCAAGATGGCGGACGTCAACACGTCCACTCTCAACGACGACGGGAGCGTCACGCACGTGAACAACGACCTGCAGTTCCCGCAGGAGGCGAATATCTTCGGCGCGGGGACGCTCGGCGATCACGTGTCCTATCTGACGGAGGTGACGTTTGGCGAGAACGCGGACAGCTCGGTCTCCGTCGAGTTGGAGCACGCGCGGCTCCAGTTCGACTCGCCGTTCGGCCGCGAGGATCTCTTTCACTTCCGCATCGGCAAGTTCGCGCCGAATCTCGTCGACGGCGTCCAGGAGATGTGGATCTCCACGGATGCGGCGATCGATTCGATGTTCGCGTTCAATCCGGTTGGCGTCAATGGGGGCACCGGGCTTGCGGAAGATACGAGTCCGGCGCCGATCTCGCTTCCCGACCGCATCCGCGGCATCGAGGGCTACGGCATCATCGCGCACCGCGCGTTGTGGGTGGCGGGCCTGGCGAACGGGATAGGCCCCGGGGCGGACGGACAGTTCGACGGCAACAACGCGAAGGACGTCTACGCGCGGTTCGACTACAAGTTCGGCGGCATGGGCCTCGACGGGGACACGCGAGGCGCGGCGATCCCCGATAAGAACTGGCGAGATAACTCCGTGCGGGTCGGAGTCTTCGCGTATCGCGGCGACGGCAGCAAGATCAACTTCCCGTTCACGCTGTCGGATGGCACGACGCAGAATATCCAGGACCTGCACTTCGTGAGGACGGGCGTGTATGCGAGCGCGTTCTATCAGGATTTGAACGTGTTCGGCGCCTACCTGCACGGCACCGACTCGCTCCAGCTCTTTGCTGACGACGCGCCCGCGGGCCCGGTCTTCGAGCCCGACTACAAGGCGTGGTTCGCGCAGGCGGACTACGTCGTATATCCTTGGCTCCAGGGCACCTTCCGCTATGAGACCGTGACGCCGGGCGATCGAAGCGCCCCGACGTTGAAGACGGGAGTGTTCAACGTGAGCGCGCTCGTCCGCGCGAACGTCAAAGCGATGCTCGAGTACCAGCGCGATCTGCGACAGGGGCAGAACCACTCGCTGAATGCGCTTGTGCGTTTTGCTTTCTGACCGTCGGGAGAATGTCATCATGAACCGCCTCCCACTCGCCGGCGTCGCGTGTCTGCATTGCGCTGCGCTGCTGCTCTTTACTCACGCGCTGACCGCGGCCGCCGGCACCAACGTCGCTGGCACGGTGAAGATCACGGGAGCCGCCTCCAACGCGGACGCGGTGGTGTACATCCAGAACGCCGCCGGCACGTTTCCCGCCGGCAAGTCGGTGACGATGGATCAGAGCAAGATGCAGTTCGCGCCGCACGTGCTGCCGGTCGTGGCGGGCACGATGGTCAAGTTCCTCAACGACGATCCGACTGCGCACAACGTCTTCTCGCCCGACAACGAGAAGTTCAACCTCGGCACGTGGCCCCAGGGGCAGACGAAGGACTACGCGTTCAACAAGTGTGCGAAGTTTCCCTGCGTGTACACGCTGCTCTGTCGCGTCCATCCGGAAATGGAGGGCTACATCGTCGTGCTGCAGAATCCGTTCTTTGCCGTGACCGGCAAGGACGGAAGCTATGCGATCAGCGGCATGCCGCCGGGCAGCTACACGCTCGCGGTGTGGCACTCCAAGGGCAAGGCGCAGCCGAAGCCGCTGACGGTTGCCGCCAACAAGCCGGCGACGGCCGACTTCGTTCTCGGCCGCTGACGCCGGGGGATGCACATGGCGGCGCGCTCCTATCCGGCGATCGTGCCGGACTTCCAGTACTTCGTCGATCTCATTCCGTGCCGTACAGGATGTCCAGTCCGCACCAATGCCGGCGGTTACGTGCGCGCGGTCGCGGAAGGGGAAACCGCGCGCGGGTATCGTATCGCGCGCGCGCCGAATCCGCTCGCGTCCACGTGCGGCCGGATTTGTGCGCACCCGTGCGAATCGACCTGCCGGCGCGGCGCGATCGATCAGCCGATTTCCATCCGCGCGTTGAAGCGGACCCTCACGGAGCGGCACGGCGTCGAGAACACGCTTGGTGCGGAGCCGCTGCGGCTGACGCCGCTGCAGCTCGCCGTCAGCGGCGCAGGCGGTCCGCTGAAGATCGGCGTCGTCGGCGCGGGCCCCGCGGGCCTGAGCTGCGCGCACGATCTCGCGCTGATCGGATATCGCGTCACCATCTTCGAGGCGGCGCCGGTCGTCGGCGGCATGCTGTACCAAGGCGTGCCGGAATACCGCCTGTCGCGGGATCTGATTCGCGCGGAGGTGGATCAGATTCTGGCGCTCGGGGTCGACCTGAAGACGAACTGGCGGCTCGGACGCGACTTCACCGTCTCCGATCTGCGGCGCAACGGCTACGCCGCGGTGTTCCTCGCGCTCGGCGCCACCCGCGGCCGCGACTTGAACATCCCGGGAGCGGACCTCGACGGCGTCATCAACGGCGTCGATTTCCTGCTCAACGCGAACCTGGGATACCGCGTCGCGCTCGGCGAGCGCGTCGTCGTCATCGGCGGCGGCAACGTGGCCATCGACGTGGCGCGGACGGCGCTGCGCTACGCGGCGTCGGACGGCGCCGCGCAGCTGCCGGAGCCGGCTGAACAGCTCCTGCACGCGTGGGGATACGACAACGCGTTCATCGACGCCGCGCGGACCGCGCTGCGGCTGGGCGCACGTCACGTGCAGCTCGTGTCGCTCGAATCTCGTTCGCAGATGCCCGCACACCCCGACGAAGTCCGCGAGGCGGAAGAGGAGGGGATCACGCTGCTGCCGGGCCGCGGACCGAAAGTGATTCTCGGCAAGAGCGGGCGCGTCGCCGGCCTGGAGACGCTCGATGTCGCGTCGCTCTTCGATGCGAACGGTCGCTTCAATCCGGCTTTCGTCGAGGGAAGCGCGCGCCACCTGGAGGCCGACACCATAATTCTCGCAGTCGGGCAGCGGCCGGATACCGAATGCCTGTCGGCCGATCGCGAGATCGAGATCACACCGCGCGGTCTGGTCGCCGTCGATTCCCGCACGCTCGCGACGACGATGCCAGGGGTCTACTGCGGCGGCGATCTCGCGTTCGGGCCGCGGATCGTGATCGAGGCGGAAGCGGATGGCAAGCGGGCGGCGCTCGCGATCCATGAATCGCTCGGCGGCGGCACGGTGCCGCGCGCGCACGCGCGCTTCCGTCCGGTCGAGCTTCATCGCGCGGGTGATCGGTACGATCGGATTCCGCGGCAGGCCATCCCGACCGTACCAGTCGAGCGGCGGACCGGCTTTCGCGAAGTGGAGGACGGCTACAGCGAGGCCGACGCGCGGCGCGAAGCGTCGCGGTGCCTGTGGTGCAACGTCGAGACGATCTTCGATTCCGCGAAATGCATTCTGTGCAGCGCCTGCGTCGAGATCTGTCCCGAGGCGTGCCTGGTGCTCATGCCGGCCGCGCGGCTCGCCCCGAATGCGCAACTCGACGCCCTGCGCGAGTCGCTCGGATCGATCGAGGACCTGGGAGCCATCGTGAAAGACGAACGGCGGTGCATCCGGTGCGGTCTGTGCGCGGATCGGTGTCCGACCGGCGCGATCACGATGGAGTCGCTCGAGATCGACGAGTCTCCACAGACCGCTCTCAGTCTCTACCACGAAGGGATGGGTGAGGTACGAGCATGACCGACAAACCTGACGACCAGCCTCGGGACGAACCGTCCCCGGATGTGGACCGGCGGACGTTTTTCGCCATGGGCTGCGTCGGCCTCGGCGCCGCAACGCTGGGGTTTGGTGCGGCGACGGTCCGCTTTCTGATTCCAAACGTGCTTTACGAGCCCTCGCGCCGGTTCGCGATCGGCAGTTCATCGGATTTTCCGCCGGGGTCGGTGACTTTTCTTCCCGACCGGCGCCTGTTCGTGTTCAACGGTCCGGACGGCCTGTTCTCTATCTCCGCCGTCTGCACACACCTGGGCTGCAACGTCAGACATGTGGAGAACGGGTTCGCCTGTCCGTGCCACGGCAGCCGCTACGACGAGAACGGGCGTGTCATCAGCGGCCCCGCACCCAAAGCCCTCGCCTGGTACGCGGTCACGCTCTCGCCACGCGAGCAGTTGATCGTCGACCTCGACCAGACGGTCGGTCCCGAGTTCCGGCTGCGGGTTTGAGGAGATGCTGTGACGGAGCCGATCTCGAAGCGGGCCGCGCGATGGCTGAACGGCGCCGGCCGATCCGTGTTTCGGATCGGCTGGCCCCAGACGGACAAGGACCGCGCGGCGGCGATGATCTCGAGCTTCTTTCTTCATATTCATCCGGCGCGGGTGAGCCGCCACGCGCTGCGGCCGACCTATACGTTCGCGCTCGGTCTCATCTCGGCCATCCTCTTCGTGATCCTGTCGGTGACGGGGCTCGCGCTGATGCTGTACTACGTGCCGTATCCGCCCGAAGCCTATCGCAGCATGAAAGACCTGCAGTTCGTCGTGACGTTCGGGATCGTGCTGAGAAACATGCATCGCTGGTCCGCGCACGCGATGGTGGTGGTCGTGTTTCTGCACATGTGCCGGGTGTTCTGGACCGGCTCGTACAAGCCGCCGCGCGAGTTCAACTGGATCGTCGGCGTGGTCCTGCTGCTGCTGACGCTCGGGCTGTCGTTCACCGGATACCTGCTGCCGTGGGATCAGCTCGCGTTCTGGGCCATAACCGTCGGCACCAACATCGCCGCGTATGCGCCCGTCGTTGGCGACCAGGTGAAATATCTCCTGCTCGGCGGGCACATGATTGGCCCGATGACGCTCCTGCGCTTCTATGTGCTGCACTGCGTGATCCTGCCGCTCGCGATGCTGATGCTCATTTCGCTGCACGTTTGGCGCGTGCGCAAGGATGGCTTGAGCGGTGGCTCCGGGCAGATGCTTCCGGTCGAGGAGGTGGCCGGCGTCTTTCCGGCCTCGACCAAGACCTACGGCCTGATGTCGCTGAGCAAGCGCCCGCGCGCGTCGGTCGAGTCGCGCGATCCCTACGATGAAGTGTTCGCGTGGCCGCACCTGCTATATCGCGAGCTACTCGTCGCGCTGGCGGTGATCGTCGTACTCCATGCCCTGTCCCTGGTCTTCATGGCGCCGCTCGAGGAGATCGCCGAGCCGACACGAACGCCGAACCCGGCCAAGGCGCCGTGGTACTTCCTCGGCCTGCAGGAGCTCGTCCACTACTCCGCGCTGATCGGCGGCGTGATCGTGCCGACGGTGCTGGTCGTGGCGCTCCTCGCGCTGCCGTACGTCGACCGGGGCACCGCGGGAGCGGGGCGCTGGTTCGCGCCGGAACGCCGCGTCAGCAACATCGTGTTCACCGTCATCGTGATCCTGCTGGCGGGCCTGACCGTCACCGGGACGCTCTTCCGCGGCCCCAACTGGGCGTGGGTGTGGCCGTGGAAATGAAGGATCCGGCGTCCCGGTCGCTGCACGTCGCGTTCGCCGCACTCGGACTCGCATTCCTCGCGATCTTCTCGTGGGTGCTGTTCTCTGAAGGGGTCGCCGACTGGCGCACGACGCAGACGAGATTCCGCGCGCTCGAGACGACGATCAAGAACCCGCACCAGCTCGCTGCCGCTGCCAGCGTGGGCGGCCTCCGCCAGATTTGGTTGCCGGAGCTCGATCGCGTCGACCGCTGCGTGACGTGTCATCTCGGGATCGAGGATCCCACGTTTGCCGGAGCTCCGCAGCCGTTTTCCTCACATCCCGGCACGTGGCTCGCGACCCATCCGAGCGATCGGTTTGGCTGCACGCCGTGCCACGACGGACAGGGGCAGGCGACCGACTACCGCAATGCGGCGCACCAGCCGCAGCCGTTCGTCACGCGTCCGATGCGGCCGCTCGAAACGATCGAGGCGAACTGCGGCGTCTGTCACCGCGCGGTCGACGCGCCGGACGCGCCGCGTCTCGACGAGGGGCGCGCGCTCATCGTGCAGTCCGGCTGCTTCAGTTGCCACGAGATTCCCGGGTTCGACGGATTGACGTTTCACGGGCCCGCGCTCGACAGCATCGGGTTCAAGGTGCGCCCCGAGTGGCTGCGCATCTGGTTGAAGGATCCAAAGAGCTATCTCGAGCGATCCAAGATGGGCAACTTCCGCCTGTCGAACGACGAGATTACCGGACTGCAGGCGTTCCTGCTCTCGCAGCGCGTGATCGTGCCGCTCGACAGCACGACCATCGACTGGCCGAAGGCGGATACGTCGAACGGCCGCGCGCTGTTTGGCGAGCTGCGGTGCGTGAGCTGCCATACCGTCAACGGCCGCGGCGGCACAATGGGTCCCGAGCTGAGACGAATCGGCGACAAGGTCCGCCGCGACTGGCTGTTCTCTTTTCTCAAGGATCCGCACCGCGTGCAGCCGGAAACCGCGATGCTACAGTACCGGCTCACCGACGATCAGCTGCGCGATCTGTCGGCGTTCCTGCTCGACGAATACCGCGCCGGCGACACCGGGCCCGAGCCGCCGCCGGTCGCGTATCAGGACGCCCGCGCCGTTGCGGCCGGACGCGCCGTATTCGAGCGGCGGGGTTGTAGCAGCTGTCACCGTCTCGGATCGATGAAGCAGGCCGGCCGAATCGGACCGAACCTCGCCGGGATCGCCGACCGCAATCCCGACGAGCTCGTCTTCGGCAACGCGAACGTGCGGCATACCGCCGACAATTACATCTTCCTGAAAGTGCTCCATCCCGACGCGCTGTTGCAGCCGTCGCTCATGCCGACCTTCGGCTTCGCGCGGATCGATGCGGCGAGAATCGCGCTGGCGCTCGCCAGCATCCGCAAGACCGATCTGCCATCGTCGTACGTGCGCACTCGTCCGCCGCCGCCGCCGAACAGGCCTGCGGGACGGTTCGGCGAGCTCGTGACGCGGTACCGCTGCCTGAGCTGCCACAGCATCGGCGGATTCGGCGGCGACCTCTCGACGGTGCCGCTCGATCGCATCGGCAGCCAGCTCAAACACGACTACGTGGTGACGTATCTCCAGAATCCGGGCGCCGTTCGTGTCAGCGTCGAGGCCCGCATGCCTCTGTTTCACATGCTGTCCGAGGAGGCAACAACGATCGCCGACTACATGTCCACGGTGCTGCTCGACGATGCGGTGGATCGCTACGACGCGATGTTTACCGCCGCGGAAGCGCGCCGCGGTCAGGAGCTCTACGCGCAGCTTGGCTGCGCCGCCTGCCATCAAATGGGAACCGCGGGCGGCTACGTCGGCCCGGAACTCTCGCACACGGGCGACCGTCTGACGCCGGGGTGGATCGCGGCATGGCTCACGAGTCCGACCACGTACAAGCCGGGGACGCTCCAGCCCGACTACGGGTTGTCGCGCACCGATGCGCGCGCGCTGACGGCGTATCTGAGCAGCCTGGGAACCGGCGAGCGATCGCCTCGCGCGGGAGGACGGCCGTGAGCCGGCTCCTGCGGCGGGCGTGCGGAGTGATCCTCGTTCTGCCGCTCTCGCTCACGGCCGGATGCGGACGGCGTGCGACGCCGCCGTCCGATGCCGTGGTGGATGCGATTCGAGCCGAGGAGCGTGTCGGGAATCTCTCCTACAGCGAAGGGCAAGGGAAGCATCTGTTCGCTCAATATTGCGCGACGTGCCACGGCGACGAGGGCCATGGGGACGGGCAGAACGCATCGAATCTGAATCCGCCGCCGCCCGACATCACGACGTCGAAGAACGCGCGGGACGCCGCGTACCTCCGCCGTGTCATCGCCCAGGGGAGCGCCGCCACGGGCCGATCGCCGCTCTCACCGCCGTGGGGCCGCAGCCTGAGCGCCCAGCAAATCGATTATCTCGTCGCCTATTGCCAGGCGCTCACGCGCACGAAACGATAAGGAGCGCGAGTGCGCGGTTGAGGGGAGGGCGCACCCTCAGTCGGCTATCAGCGCTGCGGCCAGAGGTCTTCCTGAAGGCGGTCGCGCTGGCGCGCAACACAGGCCGATCCCTCGAAGGACTCACGACGGTCAATCACCGCGGGATTCCGTTCGACGTCGAGACTGCCTCCCGCTATCGTGATCTGGCCGAGAAAGCCGCACAGTCCCATGTCGTCCTGTCCGTCCGGCGCCGTCCGACGCCATCGACCGGGTGTACGTCGTGCCGCAAGCCGTCGTACCGTATTCTTGGCAGCAGTGCCAACGCGTCCGGCGCGATCCTCACGGCGTTCATGTATTCCGATCTGCTGCTGCACGACATGGGCGCAGATCTCGCCGACGGCTTCGAGCAGGGATCAGCGACCGGCAGCGAATTCCGGACGGCGCCTCTCTGGCGCGTCTCTGATCGCCAGCACTTCCTCCACGATGGCCGCGCCTCGAGCATTCTCGAGGCGATCCTCGCACACGGCGGGCAGGCGTCGAGCGCGGTCGCCGCGTTTAATGCGTTAAGCAAAGCCGACCAGAACGCGCTGCTCGATTTTCTGAACGGTATTTGAGCTCGCCGTGCCGTGCGGGCCGTGAGTGCGATCGACGCGGGCGCGATTGTACCCACTCGCGGAGCGCCGTCACGGTCAGGTCGAGATCGCGGGCCTCGGCCCCGACGCTCTTGCCCTCGTCGAGCACCAGCCGGACGGCCTGCGCCTTGAAGTCGTCATCGAACCGCCGGCGCTCCAGGACAGCGCCTCGGGCGTGACGTGTCAGGGTGTGACGTCCCATGGCCGCTCCCACGAATGGAGCG
>Ga0137375_10006429_pt1 | contig 13949 bp, 11 predicted proteins | sample SagtaG_24_FD_104936 | JGI IMG/M metagenome (GOLD analysis project Ga0137375, IMG submission 104936) | Vadose zone soil microbial communities from Sagehorn Ranch, Mendocino, California, USA - Sage1_R_113_16 metaG | ecosystem: Environmental > Terrestrial > Soil > Vadose zone | place: USA...
CGATTCCCGTGCTCATCGACTCTGCCGGTCAGCTCGGCACAGCCAGCTCCTCAGCCCGGTTCAAGAAGCAGATTAATCCGATGGACACCGTCAGCGAAGCTATCCTGGCGCTTAAGCCGGTGACTTTTCAATACAAGAACGACAACACGGGCACGCAGCAGTTCGGTTTGATTGCTGAAGAAGTAGCCAAAGAGGATCCCGATCTCATTGTGCGTGATAAGAACCGCGAGATCTACACTGTGCGCTACGACGCCGTGAACGCTATGCTGCTCAACGAATTCCTCAAAGAGCACCATCAAGTGCAAGACTTGAAAGCCATCGTCGCAGAACAGCAGAGGAGAATTGACGCGCTTACTGCTGGCTTGGAAAAGGTGAGCGCCCAGGTTCAATTGAGCAAACCGGAACCGCAAGTGGTCCTGAAAAATCGGTAGAGTTAGGCGGGCGCGCGCTGTAGCCAGCGACTTGACGGACTAAGCGGCGTGTAAAACACGTTTTCGAAAGGTCAGACGCTCTACGGAGCTTGGGTGCTGCATTTGTGAACGGTTTGTAAGGCTGGCCATTGCCCGATTTCCAAATGTCGGTCCTACATCGCGCCTTTTGCCTCGCAAAGTCGCAAAATAGAACGATGAACTAACACACCGGTTCCGGACATATATTTGGCTGCGAACCCGCAGCATCAGACTATGGTCGTGACTGACCCATATATACTATGAGCGGGTTCTTTGAGGAATTGCAGCGCCGAAAGGTTTATCGCGTCGCCGCCGCTTACATCGTCGCCGCGGGGTTCCTGATTCAAATCGCCTCGGCCGTGTTTCCAGCATGGGAATTGCCGAATTGGAGTTTGCGCCTCGTGATCGCGCTTTTGCTGATCGGTTTTCCGATCGCGCTCATCCTCGCCTGGGCCTACGACATTACTGCGCAGGGAATTCAGATCACGCCGCAAACAGGAACCCATCGTCGGCGAAATCTCATTTTGCTCATCGTCGCCGCAGTCATCGTCTCCGCTGCCGCTGGATTTTTTCTTTTGCCGCGGGCCGTCTGGCATAAGGTGGACAAATCACTCGCGGTCCTGCCATTTCAAAATTTGAGCAGCGATCCAGAGAACGCCTATTTCGCTGATGGCATCCAGGAGGAAGTCCTGACGCGCCTGGCTAAGATCGCGGATTTGAAAGTGATTTCGCGCGCTTCGACGCAACAGTATCAGAGCGAACCGGGCAATCTCGCTGAGATCGCGAAGCAGCTTGGCGTAGCGAACATCCTTGAGGGTAGCGTCCAGAAGGCAGGCAATCAGGTGAGGGTCAATGTTCACCTGGTTAACGTGCAAACCGGCTCGCAGCTCTGGGCCGAGACGTATGATCGCAAGTTGAGTGATATCTTTGTCGTAGAGAGCGAGATCGCCAAAGGGATAGCAGAGTCATTGCAGGCAACGCTGACTGGTCGTGAGGAGCAAGCATTGGCTGCCAACCCCACAAACAATCCGGAAGCTTACGATGCTTATTTACGCGGGTTGGCTTTTGAAGCGCGCAGCAACTACTCAAACGATGCCCTATTTAATGCCATCGATTTTTATGACCTGGCAGTGCGGATTGACCCGAATTTTGCGCTCGCGTGGGCACGACTTTCTGGTGCGCACGCGCTTCTTTACTTTAACCGCGGCGACACAACTGCCGCTCGCCGCGACGCGGCCAAAGAAGCTTTAGAGCATGCGCAGAAACTGCAGCCGAACTCGCCCGAAACGCTGCTCTTCCTGGGTTATTATCAATATTGGGTGCTGCACGATTACGGGCTGGCCAAAACGACCTTCGAGCGCGTCAGCAAGATGTTGCCAGGTAACAGCGAGGTCTCATACGCCCTTGGGGCAATCGCGCGACGCGAGGGACACTGGGCCGAAAGTGTTGCCTACTGGGAACGAGGCCTCGCCCTCGATCCGCGGAACACGGCGTTACTAACTGAAGTGGCATTTACTTACGCCGTGCTTCGACAATTCCCGACAGCCATAAAGCTCTACGATCGCGCACTCAATATTCTCCCTAATGAGTTATACCTAACTGCGTCAAAAGCCACCATGTACCAGGCCGAAGGTAACCTGCAGGAAGCCGCGAAGTTACTGATCCATGTAACCGCACAAACGAATTCGGATCCGGCCGTTCGGGTCAAACTCGCCCAATTGAGACTTGAACGAAACCAAACTGAGGCCATCCGGTTTGTGCAACCTCGACAAGCTCAACTCCAATTTGGCTCTCCGATGGATAAGGGCATCAAGCAGGGCGGGCTAGCATTGATCCAGCGCGTAGCGGGGGACTCGGCATCAGCAAAAGCTGCCGCTGGACAGGCGCGCAGCGCGCTTGAGCCGATCAGCAAGGATCAGCCAGACAATGCGTTCGTTGCGGCAGCGCTGGCCGTTGCCTATGCCATGCTCGACGAGAAGGACTCAGCCCTCAACGAAGCGCAGCGTGCAATCACGCTAGTGCCGACTAGCAAAGATCGACTGTCCGGGCCCGCGTTCGAAGAGAATCTGGCGCTGGTTGAGACGATCATCGGAGAAAATAGCCGCGCGATCTCCACACTTACACGGCTGTTGCAAACGCCGTACAGTGGCTGGCTTTATACCCCAGCGCCCATCACGCCGGCCCTTCTTAGGCTCGATCCGCTCTGGGACCCTTTGCGCGCCGATCCTGCCTTCCAAAAGCTCTGCGAGGAAAAGCAGCCGTGAACGTCGAATCAAAAGGATGCTTGCCCTGTGATTTTAATCCTCAGTAATGATCCCGAAGAGACCGTGTTCTTCGTCGGCGATGCCAGCGGTGAAAAAGACTCCATCGCCCAGAGGGAGTAGATCCCACAGGCCTTCAAATTCGAGCGGCGTGCCATCGGCGGTCATCAGCGTCTCAATAAAAGCGCCCGTGACCGGATCGTAATTGTTGATTCGGCCGTCACCGAAATTGCCGACCCAGAGTCCGTCCTCCACGAGAGCCAGTCCCCATGGCGCGTTGAGCTCGCCGTTTGAGATCAGCCGCCTGAGGAAATTGCCGCTGGTATCGAACACATTGACGAAGCCAAAGCCGGGACCAGGAACGTCATCCTCCCTCGCGTGATCCTGCTTGGCGTAAGTCACAAAAATTTCGCCATTGAACTGCCGGATGCCGAATGGCCCGTAACCCGCCGGAAGATTTGGATCGACGAAGCCGCCAGGATTAACCTGATGAAAACTTTCATCAAAGGTTTGGACTTTGCCTGTGTGGAAATCTGTTACATATAAAAAATTGTGACCGTCGGCCACACCCAGTGTTGCGCCTTTGTAGATGGCGCTGTTACGACCACGGTTCCTGCCATTATCAACCGCGATAATCGCGTTTGTCTGGTCCAGGGTCGGGTTCCAGCCTGAAATGGAACCGTCTTCACTGACAAAAATAAAGATGGCCGGCGCAGAGTTTTCGTTTTTTGTCACTTGAAAGAACTCTGTGTTGTTGAAGACGACTCCAGTGGGATTCCCTCCTTCCCGGTTTCGGGCGGCCGTCGGAATCGTTACGACCAGCGAACGCGCGATGCCGTCTTGCCCGTAAAGGGTGGAAACACCAGTGCCGTTGTCGCTGACCCAAATCGTTCCGTTTGCTGAGGCTGCCATGCCCCACGGGTTGACGAGGTTTTCATCGACATGCTGCGCTACACCGGCGATGTCGGATTGGAAGTTTGTCCAAGAATAAGTATCCCCGGAAGCTTTCGGGGCCGCCAGAATTGCCAGTGCGACCAAAGGCATCGCAATTTTCAAATAAAAAGAAGTTGTTTTCATAGGTTTGATGATTGTTTGATGTAGGTAGAATCGCAGCGATCGATGCCGGGCGGCGTATCGCAATAGTAACGCCGTTGTTACTTTCTGCTGGGCACCTGGCATTTATGGTAGTCGCTTCGCTAAGTCGAGGCGTTTTGCGCTGTTAGCCATAAGTCGCGGCGACGCAGCGCCGTGGCTACAACGCACCGGGATCCGGTTTAACTGCCTCGCTGCCTACAGTCGCCGTAGCTCCGTGAAGGTGAAGGCGGGTGTCGATGCGTCTTTCGGAACAATGCGCCTTCACTTTGCGGACTTTAAGAACTCGACGATGGCCCGCTGTTCCTGGCCGGTAATGTTCGCGCGGAGACGCATGTGATGAACGACCACGTCCCATTGCGCGTTACTATACATGGTGGGCGGCCGCATATTATGGCAGCGCATGCAATTGTTAGTCCAAAGCTCTTCGCCGCTCAGGCCCATGTAGGAATCGCTCGAGACTGCGCCGCCCGATTGCGTTGTGGTCTGATCTGCGTTCGGCCCGGCAAACATATCCCAACCCGCACACACACAAATGAGCACAACCAAAGCTACGATATGGCTGCGATTCCTTGTCATATCGGTCTTTCGTCTAGAAACCCATGGCTGTCTGAATAAGCAGGGCGTTTCTGTTAGGCTCGCCGTTGGGTTGATCCCATTCATAAGCCGCTTTCAGTACAGTGCTGGGACTTAGCCAGTAATTGAGACCAAGCGTCCATCGGGTCTCCTCTGGATCGCCAAGACCGCTCGGATCGCGACTCAGGTGATCCCAACGGAAGATCAATTCGAGGTTCCTTAGAAAATCGATATCGAGTTTGGTAGGCCGATACGCGAGCTCGGCGTAACCGCCATCTTGTTTGGCTGTCAACGGAAAGGGGCCAAATCCCAGTGACCCATCGGGGTCGTAGACCGCGTGATCCACGTGGCTCCATGCGTACTGAGCGAACAGATTGATGCGACCTCTTAACAGATCAGAGTCGCGAGTCACCTCCAGGTCAACGGATTGAACTAACGCTTGAACGCGAGAAAAACTCGTTCCTTGAAACCCCGGCTTAGAAGTCTCAAAGCCATAACCCACCTCGACTCCAGGGATTGGCAGAAAACCAACCCTGCCGCCAACCGCCTTGTTGTCATTGTTATCCGTGTAGCTGTTGAAATCGAGCGTACCCGCAGTGCTAGCATCGAAAGTATTGAGGACAGGACCGTTGGAGACATAAAAGGCGTAATTTGCGCGGGTCGGGCCGATCGGAAATCCTCCGCGCACTTGAGCGCCTACGGATATATTTGGCAGGATGCCATGGTAAATCGCAAGCGGTCGGTCAGGCAGTTTGTTGATCCACTGTGGCTCGAAGCGCTCGACGAACACGTTACTAGGACTGAAGAATTCTCCGACGCCCAGTGCTACATAATCATTGAGAAGATACGAGATCTGGGCATTTACAAGGTTCACATTGGTGCCGCCACCGCTGGGATCGATCTCAAGCCGGCTGTCGAATAGGATTTTGGGTGTCAATTCCCAGAGAAAAATTGGGTCAAAAGAAGCCGAAAACGTAGATACGTTGCCGTTGCGCGCCTCAAACATCCCGTCAGCCCAACCCGCGAGTAAGAATTTGGTCGTTCCGAGCAGTCCTTCAGGTTGCACGACCGGGAGCGTTACTTCCGGCGCGGCCTCCGGCGCGACTTGCTTGTGGACATCCACGATGGCTCGATCTTCGGTTTTGTTTTGCTTTGGAGGCGCTTCTTCTCTCTCCTTCTTTATTGCCTCCAGCTCTTTTTTCATCGACAGCAGTTGGGCTTTAAGCTCATCGTATTCTTTTCTGGTAACATATCCGTCTGTTGTCGTGTCCTGGGCGCGAGCCGAGACGATTGTTAGGAGAGCTGCTTGAATAATCGCAGCCGAATAAAGACGATGGATTTTCACTTTGGCTTACCTCCTGACCAGCGATCGGAGATAGTTGATCACATTCCAGCGGTCGGTGGGCGAGAGTCGCGAGCCATAATTTGGCATTGGTTTTTTGCCGACAGTGATTTTCCAGAACAGCTCGCCGTCCGTTTCTTCTCGAATCGACGGATCGGAAAGTTTGGCCGGATGAATGCCCAGATCGGCTGCGTCGGGTCCATCACCGTTTCCCGTCTTTCCGTGGCACGCCACACAGCGCTTCACATAGATTTTCTGTCCCGCAGCGAGTGAGGATTCGCTCACAGCAACAGGATTCTTCTTTCGCGCCTCTGCTGCCGGGGCGATCCACTTTTCCGTTGAGCCCGGTTGTTCTCCACTGAAGGTGATAAGCGCTGAACCAAGCAAGGCCGTGAGAAATGCTGCAATCCTTATCAGGTGAAGACGCAACTGGGGAGTCATATACGCATGGCCGAGAAATTTCGGAAACTAGAAGGGATAGCAGTAGCTCAAAACCCCGATACTGTTGGGTCGTTGGTTCGCCATCGGAAACGAAGGTGTAAGCCTCGCGGGTTTCTTCTAAAAGAAAGGTTGCAGATCGTACACTTCCACCAAAGCATTGCCGGTACTGCTGTTCACACCGCGTACGATCGCGGTGTAGTTGCCCGGTGGGAGCGTTGCGATGATCGCAGACTCGCTTGGCTGAGTAGGAGCATGCCCGCTGTTCTGGATCGCGCTGACCTGGTCGGTGGTGATGATCCCGCCGATTATCGTAGTCTGCCAGTTATTATTAGAGCCAATCAACGTCCCCGCGCCATTGTGCAGGTCCAATGTCGGATCGGCCAATACATCGGGAACCCCAAACGGCGTGAGCTCAGGACCAATGGCACGCACGATCACCCTTTTTGGTTGGGTCCCTTGAACAATGAACCCGCCAATCATCACATTGTCACCCGTCTGAACAAATTCGCGAGTACTGATGTTGCCTAGAATTGAGTTAGTGTCGGGGTTAAGATCGTCCACTTCCACCAGAGCATTGCCGGTACTATTGTTCACACCGCGTACGATGGCGGTGTAGTTACCCGGTAGCAGCATTGCGATAATCGCAGATTCGCTTGGCTGAGTTGGAGCATGCCCGCTGTTTTGGATTGCGCTAACCTGGTCGGTGGTGATGATCCCGCCGATTATCGTAGTCTGCCAATTGTTATTAGAGGCAACCAACGTCCCCGCGCCATTGTGCAGGTCCAATGTCGGATCCGCCAATACATCGGGAACCCCAAATGGAGTGAGCTCAGGACCAATGGCACGCACAATCACCTCTTTTGGTTGGGTCCCTTGAACAATGAACCCGCCAATCATCACGTTGTTATCCGTCTGAACAAAGCCGCGAGTACTGATGTTGCCTAGCCTCGATGTGAGGGCCGGGGTGGATGTTGGCGAAGGTGTTGGCGTTTCACTCACTACCGTAATCGTGCCTACCATACCGCAGCATGCCCCGTGCGGAGTGCAGAAATATGAGAACGACCCGGCGGTGTTGAACGTGTGCATGAAGGAAGCTCCCTGGTTGAGAATCCCGGAGTCCCACAAGCCGGTAGGCATCCCTGGCGAACCCGAGGTACTGCTGTGTCCGGACGAGCTCCAGGTCCACCGCACCGTGTCGCCTGGATGAATCGTCACCGATGAAGGCGTAAAGACGAACCCGCCGTTGCCAACCGTCACCGTGACTGTGGTGCCGCTGGCAGCGCCCGGGTACAAAATCAGAAGCGAAGTGATAGCCATCGCTGCTGCCATGATGTGGGATGAAGAGCTTTTCATTGGATCAATATTTCGTATGAGAATGCCAACGATTTGCTGCCACATGCGATGCCGGAAAAGTAACGCGCTTGTTACCTATACCGATTGTCTGAGCGCGCGATCAAAGCGCACTCCCCTGAGTGGTTAAACGTTCTGGCCCTCAACCGTCAGTGTTCGAAACAATGACGGGGTTTATGATGATTCGCGAATCGTGTAACCTACGTGGCGCACCGTATGAATGAGCGGAGGATCGCTGATTTTTCTTCTCAGGCGTCCTATGAAAACCTCCACCAACTTGGTGTCATATTCGTGGGGGTGTTCCCATACCCGTTCGCATAACTCAGTACGTGTGAACACGCGGCCCGGTTCTCGCATGAGTACCTTTAACAGCATCAGTTCGCGCGCAGACAAATGAATGTGGCGGGAGCCGCGATGCACCTCATGGCTTGCCAGATCGAGAGTCAGGTCACCAACACGAAGCTTGAGTGCAGGTTCTTCCGGATACCGTCGTCCCAGCGCATTTACGCGTGCCACCAGTTCCCCCATTGCAAATGGCTTTGGCAAGTAATCGTCCGCGCCGAGTTGTAGTCCGGTAACACGGTCCTTCACTTCGCCGCGTGCGGTCAACATCAGCACGCGACTGGCAAGGTGTTGCGCACGCAGATGCCGCAGGACTTCAAAGCCGTCCATTCCGGGCAGAATAATGTCCAGCACGATCAAATCGAACGGGTTTGCCTTTGTTTGATCCAGAGCTTTTTCACCGTCGTGGACGATAATTGGGTGGTGCCCGGCTTCGGTGAGCGTTGATGCAATTCGCCGCGCTAATCCAGCGTCATCTTCAACTACCAGGATATGCATAAGTTTCCTAAGCAGGGACGGACCTTAAAACCGCGTCGTGAGTTGAGCTGCGACCAGGTGATTGTCGTTCCCCTGGCCGGTCGTTTCGTGTTGATAGCTATACTGAACCTTCAATTGAGTATGTGATGTAAAGCGGTAACCTGCGGCGAAGTCAACCCGCGCGAGGTCTTCACTCCAGCGAATGTTCCCGCCCATGGGATCACTGACGTCGCTGAAGAGTTGCTGGTTCCAGCGAATCGCGCCGAACAGTTGCGGCGTAAACTTGTATTTCGCTTCGATGTAGTAAGCAAAGGTGTCTGCATTTCCTACTCGGGGCACTTCGAAACGTGCTTCATAAAACTCGACCCACACCTGTAAATGGCGCCAGGCAAAGCTGGCGTCTTGTCCGAGAACAAATTCCCGGTAATCGCCAATATCGCGCCCTGGCGGCAGTGTAGCTTCGGCTTCACTCCGGAAATATGGCCCTTCGCTCGCTGACAAACCAAAATTCCACGCCTCGTTAGGCCGAAAACCGACACGCCCACTGAACGTCGGATACTCGAAACCACTCTCGGTAACGTTCCAGGATTCTGGACGCGACGATAACGATGCGTTCTTCATTTCCACAGCGTAATCAAGTCGATCCAGCCGGCCGGATACAGAAATGCCACTCGCATAACTGGGTCCCCAGATTACCGGATTGAACGCGTACTTTTGGTAGTAGTACAACCCGTAGACGAAGTCGAACACCGAGAAAGGCGCGAACTTGTCCCGAATTGGCGTGACGTTTTCATAAACTATCGGCGCGTTGATGAAGGGATTCTCCCAGGAGAGATGCCGCGGCACCCAATTGCCGACGACCGTCGCGAACTTGCCGATTTGCAGCGTCAAGCGACCATCATCCCAGGGCGTGATTCGCAGCGCATATTCGTCGAGCCGAATTTGAGCGCCGTTATCGCTCGGGTCAAAGCCGCGATCCAGCCGCGATTGCGAGAAGAAATAAATGTGCGAGCCGGCTTGCGCGTCGAGAAAGAGTGTCAAACGCGGATTAAAAAGCGTGTCGATGCCGCTGTCGATAAGGCCGGGCGCCGGTTGCTCGAAGTTATAGATTTCCAAATCGAGAGTACCGCTCAATCGCGCGCGCAGATTACCTTGAAATGCCGAGGCGGTAAGCGCGGTGTCGAGCTGGTCGAAAAAATCATCGACGTCAAAGGCGCAGGCTGTGCAGGCAAAAAAGCACAGGCTGAGGGCGCGCAGCTTCATGCAATAGCATTAACACCGTCCGCAGCAGGAAAGCGCACTTCAAATTCAGTCCAATCGTTTTCCGAGCGAACCAGGCATAAGTCGCCGCCGTGCAGTCTGGCGAGCTCGCGCGCCAGATTTAAACCGATCCCGTGGCCCGACGAGGCTGAGGGAGTCGAGCGATGGTGAAAACGCTCGAAGATATTTTCGTTAGGCGGAATTGTGCGGCCCGTGTTCCCAACGCTTAGCACAACATTTCTGGTCCCGCCAGCCCGGGATGCGTTGACTCGGATTAGCCCACCGGCCCGGTTGTACTTTCGTGCGTTCTCAAGGAGATTCTGCACAATAAGGGAGGTGTACTGCTTTTCTCCGGCCACAAATAAACCGGCGGTAAATTCCTTCTCAATTTTCACATCAAGCGAATCGGGAAGGGCGCTAAGATCATCGAGCCATTCATCGACGAGCTGACTAAGATTCACAGGTGTGGACGCAATTTGAAGATGTCCAGCATCCATGCGCGACAAAAGGAGCAAATCGTCGATCACGCCAGTCAAACGATGCGTTTGATGGAGCAGGGAGGATAACTCTTCGTAAACTTCCGGCTTGAAACCTTCGCGCGTCAGCAATGTTTCCAGGCCGACGCGAAGGACCGTAACCGGGCTTTTCAACTGGTGGGACGCATCGGCAGAATATCGTGTCGATCTTTCCAATTCCTGTGTGGTCGAAGCAAGTGCAGCTTCGGCGCGTTTTCGTTGCGCGCGATTCTCCTCCGAATCCAGCGCGAGTTTTTTCACTGGTGCCGAGAACCTGAGTGCTACCACATGGCTTGCGATGAAACCGCCTAACAAAAGCAACGCGCCTGCGCCGCCAATTTGCCAACGGAGGCGATGCAGTTGAGCCATCGAATAGGCGAGGGGATAAACGCAAATTTCGTAAGCGGCTGGGAACAGTGATCCAGGATTGAGCCGCTTGTAAAACAGAAGCTGAGGCCCCCCATCAAGATTGACGCGAAAGTTGTCTTGCTCGCGATCAGAATTTGCGACTGCAATCGCTATCTTTTCGTTGAGCGATGTTTGCGCAGATTTCGGGAGCGATGGCAAATGCAGTTGACCCTTAACCCAGACGCCACTTTTCATTCCCACCTCAGTGTTTTTCTCTTCAAGCTCAAGCGGTTTGAACCCGATGACTAGCGCTGAGATAACGTCGCTCGTGTAGCTCGAGAAGATCGGCACAGCTATTACTTCGTCGATGGTTCCTCTGTTGGCCTCGGAACTTTCCCGGATGTAACCGATTTGTTGCGTGTCGGGCAACCTGCTCAAGGCCAGTTGCGCTTCCTTTTTCGGATCCAATTCACCCACGTCGTAGGTATTTGGGGGCTTAATGACCGCGCCTGTGCTGTCGAGAAACCGATAAAATCTCGCATGCAGCGATTGCGCCGCCTGTTCCGGCGGCGGTTCATCGCCTTCCATTAAATCGCGCAGTTCGTCCTTTGCGCTGGGATACAGCAGGTCGATTGCATTATCTTCCATGGCCGCATGGATCCTTGGCTTGGCCGCAAGGGCATTGCAGCGCTCCGCCAGGGCCGCGTGACGCAATTCTTCGAGCTTGTGCAGCGAGGAAATTTCGGCCTGGAAATTCTCCTGCAAATTTCGCTCCGCATCGGTCGTGACCTTGCGCTGCGCCAGGTAAAAACCAAGGGCGGTCAGCGTTACTACGATGATCATTATCGCGGTGAACAACCGAGTTCGAAAGCTTGCAACACCTTCGTCTCTGGCTTGATCCGCCGATCTCATGGGAAATCCACGTGCAGCGTCTGACCGTTTTTCAGCTCGACCGGTTTCTCGCGCGTGGTCCTGCTGTCGATCCAGGCCTTAAGCGTGTAATGACCTGCAGGAAGTCCGCTTAATCGAAAGTGCCCGTCCGTATCGGTCATCACGAAATACGAAGTATTCAAAACCAGGATCAATCCGCGCATGTGTTCATGAATGTCGCACCGCAGTGTGACCAGACCCGGCTTATCGAAAACCTGTGTCGGGATCGGGCGTTCCTCCGCGCGATAACGGCCAAGGTCGAATCGCTTGGCAGGTGAGTAGGAAAAGATGTTGTGGTAAGTGTCGTCAAGATTCGGGAATTCAACCCTGGTTCCAACTCGTATCGGGAGAAGCGCCGGAACGAACGTTAAATCCTTTTGCGTGACCTCTTTCGTCGGCAGCGAAGCTGGACCCGGGGAAACACCGTCGAGATAAACTACCGCGAGCGGTGGTTGGGTGGAAAGCACGCCGCCTTTGGTGACGATCTCGTATCTCTTAGCCTGAACAGGAGCCGAATGCGATTTCGGAAGTTCTACCCGCCCTTCGACGACAGTGCCCGCCAAAAGCGCAACGGGCATGATGTAAAATACTGCGTTAAACCACAGCAACCCGCGGAGGCGCATTTTGCTTCTAGTTTAGCAGTGTTTCACCTGTCCGAAAGTGTGGGATGATGGTCCGCGCGATTGGCGTGGTTAAGTTTTTGGCCGAGTGGCAGCAATTGCCGGAAGAGCGAAGAAGATCGTGGCGATCACGCTCCAGAAGATCCCAATGGCACACGCGATACCGAGACCGGTGAGCGCTGGGTTTTGCGCAAGAGCGAGCGACCCGAACCCGCTTACCGCGGTCAAGCCTGCGAGCAAGACGGGCTTCACCACGCCAGCAATATCATGCTCAATCTCGCGTGTCTTTTGCCACACCAGTACAACGTATATCCCGTAGTCGACGCCGATTGCCAGAACAAGACGGAACGAGAGCACATTGAGAAGATTCAAATTGATATGCAACAGCTTCATCGAAGCGATCATCGCTCCAATCCCGAACGCCAGTGTGATGACCTGGATCATCCACAAACGAAAATTCCGATACAAAAGGGCCAGCAACGAGATGTCGAAGATCGCCATCAACGCGCTGATGATCAGCAGTTGATGATGCGACCACGGCAACAGGTCAGCAAGGGCATAACTCCAGCCTGAGAGAATCATGGGAACCCCGGCTACTGGCAGGTCGCGTTCCAGGTCTTTGCTTTGGGCGTGAGCTAAAATCGGTTGGTTGGTTGTAACGAATCCAGTGGTCAACGTCGGATCGTGGCCAAAGTAGCGATCAACCAGGAACCACCAGCTGGATGATTTGGGCAGCTGGTCGCGCCAGTTTGGCAGAGGTACGTTCGGATTGGTAAGACCTTGTAAGTCATCAAGCAGGGTGAACGCTGGCGCGAATGAATCCCGACTGAAACCTTCAGTGTCCAGAGTTTGCTCCAACGTCTCGCGTGCCGCTGGGAAATTGATGGCACTTAACTGTCGCCGATTTGTCTCCATCCAATCTGGGGAAAGACAAAGCGCAGCGGGAGTGGAGAAGCCCTTGATCTTTCCGGCCGCCTGGAGCTCTCGCCAATGGGCGACAATTTTCTGCCAATAATTGTGCAGTTCCTGCGGATTCGCCGACCGCACAATTGCCAACACAGGCTCCCAGCGCACCGGCATGGTGTGCATGATTTTCTCGAGCGCCTGGCTTGCCCTGATGTTCTTAGGTTGCAGCGAACGTGCGCTGGCCTCGAAATGAAGCGCTGGAATGGGTGAAAAGCCGATCGCCGTCAGGGCTAACAAAACAACACTTGAGAAAATCAGCATCGGCATGGGCCTTCGCACGGTCCAGCGCACATACCTTCTTACGCCTTCGAAAAGCCAATCATGAGGAATTGCCGCCTGTCGTTCCCGAACAAACAAAAACAAAATCGAACACATAAACAGTCCGGCGACGAAAATGCCGATGGCAATTAGCACGCCCAATTCCGAGAAGGCCATCGAGCCACTTAGGACCAGGGCAAGAAAACCGACAGCTGTGGTGAGTGCGCCGAAGAAAACCGCGCGTCCAAGTTTTGCTATCGATGTTGCGATTGCTTGACGATGCGCCTCTCCGTCCGAGCGCGCCTGGTGATAGCGCCCGATAGTGAGAATCGCGAAGTCGACTCCAAGGCCGACGAGAATCGCGCAAAATCCGACGCTGATCATGCTGAGTCGCCCGAAGAGAAGTTGCCCGAGAGTTAGGGCAACCAGGCAGGAGAGGAGAAGGCAGAGTGCCATGCCAAGTAGGGGAAGCCAACGGCGAAAACCAACAAAGAAAATCGTGGCTACCAGCAGCACCGAGCCAAGCAAAGTTACCACGACGTCGTAGCGCATGCTCAGCGAAATTTCCGATGCAAAGGCCGAGCGCCCAGTCACGAGGACTTGCAACGGGCCGCCATTCCAGCCCTCGGCGGCGATTGCACGAAAGCTGTTTACTTCGCGCATCAAACGCTGGCATTCAAAGGCGCTGAGGGACTGCTGGTTCGTTTCCGCCAGAAAAACTC
>Ga0137375_10006433_pt1 | contig 13943 bp, 14 predicted proteins | sample SagtaG_24_FD_104936 | JGI IMG/M metagenome (GOLD analysis project Ga0137375, IMG submission 104936) | Vadose zone soil microbial communities from Sagehorn Ranch, Mendocino, California, USA - Sage1_R_113_16 metaG | ecosystem: Environmental > Terrestrial > Soil > Vadose zone | place: USA...
CTTCGTCTTGCTCGGCTGGGCCTTGGTAGTGCGCTCTGTCTTAGTGTGTCTGGGGCTTCGGCAGGATCATATGGCAGATGCACTACATGAATGATGCAGACACCTCATTGACACTCTCAGAGGATGGCGACGAAAATTCACTTGGAATATGTTCGCCCTCATAGGGTCAATCCAGGCGAGAGGAGGAGCAATATGGCTATCGATCCGAAGGACATCGACGAGGTAGTAGGTAAGGTAGTGGCGAGCCTGGCACCGATGCTTGGTCTCCGGATACCCGTGATCTCCGGAGGGTTTCAGTGTACGGGATCTCGGTTCGCTTGCGGCCAGTATAAGTGCGGGACAGGTACCCCCAGCCACTCATGCCGAGATGTGTTCGAATGCAACATCACGTTCACTGAGCCGAAACTCCAGTTTTGAGGGCGGGCGTTTTACCTGGTTGGAACACAAGTGTCTGCGCAAGAACACACGAGGAGGCCGATATGGCAACCGATCCCAGGGATGTTGAGGAGATGGTGAATCGTATAGTTGCCAAGCTGATGCCGATGCTTGCTGGCCGGCTACCCGTAGGCGGGCTTGGAGGAGGGTTTGCGTGCACGGGTTCTAAGTTCGCCTGCGGAGAATACAAATGCGCTACTACCCCAGGCAAGCACTCATGCCACGATGTGTTCGAATGCAACATCACGTTCACTGAGCCGTCGAGCTTCCAACCTTGAGGCGAGAGTTGGCCCGCGTCGTCAGCCGCACATCGCTGCTCATAGCGGATGGCGACTCGCGCCGAAGGCGAAATGGCTGCTGTACCAACCCTCGATACAGTCGAGACGGCGAGCCGGGGCGCGGCCTGTTGTCAGGCTCAGGCCCGGACCGACAGCAGGCTGATGCCGCATAGGATGCGCTGGGAGACAGGGCCCAGCACGCGGCACGTCGTGGCGATGGGATGGGAGGCTTGGTGCGTTCTGCACGGGATCGAATTGGCGACGGGATCGAGCCCGAGGCGAGACCCACCTGTGAGACTCAACATGTCCGACAACGCACATTGCCGCTAGTGTCATCGCCGTCCGACATTCTCGAAAGAATTGCCGGTGTTTTGCTTTCCGATTTCCCCGATTGTGAGCGGTTCGCTGATGATGTGGCCAGAGATCTGTCGGTTTCGAGGGAATCAGCGTACGATATCGTGCGCCAAGTGGTCTCAGGGGTGAATTCCAGGTTATTTCCAGCTATTACACATCTTGAACTTGTTCACACGGAGGGATGCAACCTGGCCTGTAGTTACTGTTTCGAGAAGGATATGCGCGGCGATCGCCGTATGCCCTCAAATATTACAAGGAAGGCAATTGACCTGTTAATTGCGTATTCTCGAGATGCGGACACACTCTGGATCACTCATTTTGGTGGCGAGCCACTGTTGAACTTTGAGAACATTCGCTTCGCCACAGAGTACGCAGAGGAGAGGGCCTCTGCGCTCGGGAAAACAGTTGCATTTGACATAACAACCAACGGCACTCTTCTGACGGAGAAGAGCGTCGAGTATTTCTCGCGACACGGATTCAAAGTTCTCCTCAGCATCGATGGTCTAGAATCCACACATGACAAATATAGGGTGGATCGAGGGGGGCGAGGCACCTTTGGACGTGTAATGACGCGTTTGGCTCTCCTCAAGACCAGACAACAGTGGATCGGGGTCAAGATGACTGTCATGCCGACCAACGTTCCACGCCTGTTTGAAGATGTAACGGGATTGTACCGGCGTGGGGTTAATCAGTTCCTGATAGGCCATGCGACAGGGATCAGCTGGTCACCCACGGAGATCAAGAGCTACCGTGACGAATTAGAGCGCGTCTATCTTTGGTATAGAGAAAACAAGGGTCCAGAATTGCGTATCGCTGAGTTTGATCACCCGCAAGAAAAGACCGGGTTCTTTGGTTGTCAGGCTGGTCGCAATAGCATTGCAGTCTCAGTGACCGGTGAAATCTCCTCGTGCTCGAAGATCTTAGCTCTCGGTAACACAAACTTGGTCGCCAAGCTAGGTGATGTTGAGTTCGGGATCACTTACATCAAGAACCGCAGTGAGCTACTGGATAGCTCGGCGTTAAGAAGGGCCTGCGAAGCACGTGGAATCGCCTCCGAGTATCAGGGCGGATGCTTCGCGTCCAACTATGCGGCACATGGCGACTTGTTCACACCCAATGTGCAGGATCACGAATTCTCAGTTATCGAGCGACTTTTGTGCCGCGATTAACCCAAGAGTGTAGGCATCATGAACACCCTCCGGCGGCGGTCGCCCCGTTCGTGGACCCCATCCCCGTGACATAAGGTGCTGTGGCAGCGCTGTGGCAGCGCTCCTGGAGCGGCCAGCGTCCGAGTATGGGCGATTATGTCACGGGGCCGGGGGCCCCGAGGGGGGCGAGCGGTGCCGAAGGGCGTTCATGTTGACTATCCTCTCGGGCCCCAGACGGCCGCGAGCGTATCGTCCACGCGCAGCCCCGGCACGAGGGCCTTGGCGTCATCGGGAGTGATCATTCTCACGTCGGCGCCCACGCTCTGCTGGAGCGCCACGTTCTTCTTGAAGCGCGCCACGTCCTGCTCGCTCGACAGGATGAAGAGGTAGCCCTCCTGGCGGAAGTCGCACGGCACGCCCATCTCGTCCTCGAAGCGCTTGAAGAAGGCGATGCCCCGCAGGGAGAACTCGACCTCCACGCGCGTGGCGAACTGCACCCGGATCCCGCCCGCGGCCTTGCTCGTCGAGCCCGATCCGATCGCCTCGCGCTCGAGCACCACGACGTCGCGGGCCCCGCGCTTCGAGAGGTGGTAGGCGATGCCCGAGCCGATGGCGCCCGCGCCGATGATGACGATGTCGGCCGTCCGCGGCAGCATGATGTCCCAGTATACGGATGCCGTCCCACCGAAGCGCGTGCTATTATCCCGCCCGCCGGGCTCGGGAGATCATGGCCGAGAATCCACGGTACTCGGAGGATTGAGCATGCGCATCCTCGGCATCGATCACATCGGCATCGCGTCGGGGGATCTCGGGAAGCACATCGAGATCTTCGGCGGCAAGCTCGGCCTCGAGGTCCACGACATCGAGGAGAAGGACCCCTACGGCGGCCTGCGCTCGGCCTTCGCCCGCGTCGGCGACGCGGATATCGAAATCCTGGAAGACCGCGTGCCCGACGGCGACCAGAAGGTGATCGACCAGCGCGACATCGCGAGGTTCGTCGCCCGGCGCGGACAGGGCCTCCATCACATCGCCCTCCGCGTGGCCGATGTCGAAGAGGCGATCCGCGACGCCAAGGCCGCGGGCCTCACCGTCATCGACGACACGCCGCGGCCCGGCGCGCGGGGCTCGAAGATCGCGTTTCTCCATCCCAGTAGCACGGGCGGCGTGCTCATCCACTTCGTGGAGCGCCCCGACCGTGGCTGACGTGGACCGTCGCGGGGGCATCCTCGTCCCCGGCACCACGCTCACCGTTCCCCTCGAGTCCCGCTAGAAGCGAAGGAGCTGGCGGACGACGGCGCCCGCCTTGAGGGCGTCGAAGGCGGCGTTCACCGACCCGAGCTCGATGCGCTCGCTCACGAGCGCGTCGACCGGGAGCTTCCCCGCGAGGTACAGCTCGAGAAAGCGCGGGATGTCACGCGCGGGGACCGCCGAGCCCATGTACGAGCCCAGCAGGGTCCGCTCCTCGGCCACCAGACTCACGGCCTGGAGGTCCAGCCGCTGGTCGGGATGGGGCAGGCCGATGGTCACCGTCTTGCCGCCGCGGCGGGTGGCCGCATAGGCCTGGCCGAGCACCCCGGCGCTGCCCACGGCTTCGAAGGCGTAGTCGGCGCCGCCGCGGGAGATCTCGCGCACCGCGTGGACGGGGTCGCCCTCCCCCGCGTGCACCGCGTGGGTGGCCCCGAGCGTCTTCGCCAGCGCGAGCTTGTTCGGCAGGACGTCCACGGCCACTACCTGCAGCGCGCCCACCAGCCGCGCCCCCAGCACGGCCGCCAGCCCGACCCCGCCCAGGCCGAACACCGCCACGCGGGCACCGGCCTCCACCCGCGCGGTATTGACCACGGCCCCCACCCCGGTCATCACCGCGCAGCCGAAGAGCGCAGCCTTCTCGAGCGGCACCTCGGCCGGGATCGCGATGAGCGATTCACGGGCCGACACGGTGTAGCGGGAGAAGGCCGAGACCCCGAGGTGGTGGTTGAGCGCGGCTCCGTCACGGGCGTGGAAGCGCCGGGCCCCGCCGAGGAGTGTGCCCCGCCCATTGGCCTGCGCGCCGCGCTCGCAGAGGGCGGGGCGGCCCACCGCGCACTGGGCGCAGCGGCCGCACATCGGGACGAAGGAGAAGACCACGTGGTCGCCGGGCTTGAGGTCTTGCACTCCCGCACCCACCTCGGCCACGATGCCGCTGGCCTCATGGCCCAGCACCATGGGCATCGGGCGCGGCCGGGAGCCGTCGATCACCGAGAGATCGGAGTGGCAGAGCCCGGCTGCGACGATCTCGATGAGCGCCTCGCCGGGCCCCGGCGGCTCCAGCTCCAGCTCCTCCACCACCAGTGGGCGCGACTGGGCGTACGGAGCCGGCTTCGTCATGTCGTATAGGACCGCTGCTGTGGTCTTCACGGGCTGTCGCCTCCCTGAGTTGGCGCGGCGCCGTTCGGCATGATCGCCCCGCGCTCGATGACGTAGGTTCGGTGCACGAGCCGGGCGACATGCTTGAGGTCGGACTCGGCGATGAGGACGGAGAGGCCGACCCCCTTGAGCCCGGCGATGACTTCCGCCAGGCGGTGCGACAGCGCGGGCGCCACGCCTTCGAAGGGCTCGTCGAGCAGGAGGAGCCTGGTGCCGGCCATGAGCGCCCGCGCGAGAGCCACGAGCTTCTGCTGGCCGCCGCTGAGCTGGAGCGCCTTCCGGTCGGCCATGGCCTCGACCTCGGGGATCGCGGCGTAGATGTGGCGCAGGCGGTCGCGGGCATCCGGGATGTGAGTGGCCCACGCCGGCACGAGGACGTTTTCCTCCACGGTCAAGGCGGGAATCAGCCGCCGCTCCTCCGGCATGTAGCCGATCCCGAGCGCCGCGCGACCGTGGGGCGGGACCCGGAGGAGGTTCCGGCCGCCAAACTCGATCGCGCCAGCGCGCACCGGCAAGAGCCCGACCAGGCTGCGCAGCGTGGTGGTCTTGCCGGCCCCGTTGCGGCCGATGAGCCCGACGATCTCGCCGGCCGGCACCTCCAGGCTCACGCCGCGCAGCACGGGGATGGACTGGATGGCGACGTGGAGGTTCGTGACCGCCAGCATGGGACTCAGTCCTCGACCCCGATGACGAGCCGCCGCACCTCGGCGTCCCCCAGCACATCCTTGGGCGCGCCGCGCGCGATCACCTTCCCGTCGGCCAGCGCCAGCACCCGGTCGGCGTAGCGGGCAACCATCTCCATATCGTGCTCGATGAACAGCGCGGTCGTGCCCTCCGCGCGCAGGACACGCACCAGGATGTCGAACACGTCGAACTTCTCCTCGGCGCTCACGCCGCTCGTCGGCTCGTCCAGCAGGAGCAGCCCGGGTTTGCGGACCATCGCGAGGGTGATGTCCAGAAGCTTCCTCGCGCCCTGGGGCAGCGTGTCCACGCGCTGGCCCGCCAGGTGGTCGAGGGTGAAGCGGTGCAGGAGCTCGCCCGCCTCGGCGACGGCAGCCCGGTCGTGGAGCGGATGCCACCAGCTCTGCGCGCGGCCGGTGGCCACGCCCAGCGCGATCAGCACGTTCTCGATCACGGTGAGGGTGCCGAAGAGCTGGGCGATCTGGAACGACCGCGTGAGCCCCAGGGAGGCGATCTCGCGCGGCGGCAGCCCGGTGATGTCCCGCCCCCGAAACTCCACCGTGCCCTGGGCCGGCTTGATGTACCCGGTGACGATGTTGAGGAACGTGGTCTTGCCCGCGCCGTTGGGCCCGATCATGCCCACCATGGAGCCCTCGGCGACCCGCACGTCGATGCCCTCGGCCGCCACCACGGCGCCGAAGCGCCGGGTGATGCCCGTGGTCACCAGAATGTCGCTCATCGCTGGCGCGCCAAGCCGCGCACCTCGAGCAGCGACCAGAGGCCGCGGGGGAGGAACAGGATCACGAGCAGCATGACGACCCCAAGAGTCAGCTGCCAGGTGTAGGGCGAGTACGCTGAGGCGAAGCTCCGCCCCACCTCGAAGACAACCGAGGCCAGGAGCGGCGCCAGCACACCGCCAGTGCCGCCGAGCACCGCGACGAAGACGAACTCGCCGGAAGTAGTCCAGTACGCCATCTCGGGGTCGATATGGCCGACGGCCAGCGACACCAGCGCGCCGCTTACCCCGGCCAGCCCCGCCGCCACCAGGTACTTGGCGTAGACGGCCCGCCGCACCGAGGCGCCCAGGTACTCGACCCGGACTTCGCCGTCCTTGATGGCGTGAGCCAGGTAGCCGAGGGGCGACAGGACATAGCGGTGCGCCGCGTAGACGACAACCACGCAGATCGCAATCACCACGAGGTAGAGCGCGATCCGGAGTCCCGGGAGCCCAAGCGTCATGCCGGCAAAGGCCGGGGGCGCGACGTTGATGCCGTCCGTGCTGCCGAAGGCCTCGTTCTTCACCAGAAGCCCGTAGAGAATCATGGAAAATGCCAGGCTCAGCATGGCGAAGAAGATCTCGCGGTACTGGACCATGAGCAGCCCGACCAAGGCCGCGAGGGCGACTGCGACGATGGCCGCCGCCGTGATCGCCACGAAGATGTCGTGAATCCCCACCCGGTCACTCAGGAACCCCACGGTGTAGGCACCGGCCGCGTAGTAGAGCCCCTGGCCGAAGGACACGAGACCGGCCCGCATGAGGAATACGAGACCGAGGACGGCAAGCCCCTTGCCGAGCGCCACCGTGAGGAGGAACAACGCCCAGGTAGGCAGCCACGCGCCGGCGATGGCCAGCGCAACTGTCACGACCCCGGTCACGACGGTCGCGCGGCCCGCCATCAGATGCGCCGCACTTCGGCTCGCCCGAAGAGCCCTTGCGGGCGCAGGACGAGCACCAACGCCATGACCCCGTAGATGACGAACAGCTCGATCTGCGGGAGCAGATGGACGCTCGCCGAGCGCGCCAGCCCTACGATCAGGGCGCCCAGCGCCGCCCCTTCAAGGCTTCCCAGCCCGCCGACGACGACCACAGCGAAGGCCAGGACGATGACTTCCACCGAGATTCCGGGCACGACGGAGATCATAGGCGCCGTCAGCGCTCCGCCCAGGGCCGCTAGCGCGGCGCCCCCCGTGAACGCCGCCAAGTACATGCGCGGGACATTGATTCCCATGGCCAGGCTCACCTCCTGGTCATGGATCACCGCGAGGATGAGACGGCCGGCGTGGGTGCGGTTGAACACCCACCAGAGGATGGCGCCGACCAGGACCGCGAAGCCCACGACCATGAAGTCGTAGACGGAATAGACCAGGCCGGCCACCGAGACCCGCCCGAGGAGGGCGTAGGGCTGCGAAGCGTTGTAAGCGTTGACGCCCCAGATGAGCTTGGTGACGTCTTCCAGGATCAGGAACACCGAGTAGGTCACGAGCAGGAGCACGATCTCGTCCCGACCGTAGGCCCAGCGGAGCACCCCGCGCTCGATCAGCGGGCCGGCGATGAGCCCGACGAGGAGGGCCGCGCCGAACAAGACGAGGTAGCTGAGATACGGCGGGTAGCCGTGGTTGACATAGGCGATGACAAGCGACGCCCCGGCATACGCCCCCAGAGCGTAGAGGCTGCCGTGGGCGATGTTGAGGATACGCATCACCCCGTAGATCAGGGACAGCCCCACGGACATGACGAACAGCCAAGCCGCGTAGATCGTGCCGTCCACGGCGATGGCTGCGACCACGTTCATCGAAGGGTCACCCGACCCGGTGAGGCGGCCCGGCCTCCCGGCTGGGCCGCCCGCCCAACGGGTCTATGGGCACCTGGCCCCCTTGAAGCCGGAGGCGATCCAGTCGGCGGACTTCACGCCCTCCGGCGGGTTCACGCACGCCGGCTCGTAGCGCACCACGTCCACCACGCGCGAGCGTCCGGTGCCCGGGTCGAGCTTGCTGACTCCGTAAGCCGTGCCCTCGATCGCCTGATGCCCCTTGCCGTTCGCCATCGCGATCGGGCCGCTCGGCGTCTCGAAGGTCAGATGCTCGAAGGCGGCGATGACCTGGTCCTGGGTGGGCCACTTGCCGCCGTTGGCTTTGATCGCCTTCTCGTAGGCCGCTTTCACGCCGAGGATGGCCTGCGCCACATGGTAGACGGGATAGGTCGCCGGGGTCGCGTAGCGCTCCTGGTATGCCGCGATCAGCCAGCGGTTGAGCTCGTTGTCGGGCGCCAGCGGCCCGTGAGGGCCGCGGCCGCCGACGATGACCCCGTCCGGCAGCTGCCGGCCGAGCCGTGCCAGCACGGTCTCGCCGGTCGACAGCACCACCTGGGTCTTGTCGAAGAGCCCGCGCGGCGCGCCCTGGAGGATCAGGGCCTCGAGGTCGCCGCCCCAGAAACTCGAGTGCACGGCCTCCGGGCTGGCGCCGAGCAAGGCCGAGATCTCGGCGCCGTACTGGCCGGCGAAGAGCTTGGGGAACTGCACGCTCGCCTCTGTCACGCCCGGCTTGAGCGCAAGGACGGAGGCCTTGAAATCGTTCCAGGAGTCCTGTCCCCAGGCGTAGTTCTGGTTGATGCCGGCGATGCTCTTGAGGTTGGGCTTGCGCGAGAGCAGGTACCGCGCCGCCCCCACGCTGTCGAGGATCGCGTGGCCGGCGGTGCGGAACACGTACTTGTGCGGCTGGTCCTCGAAGATGCGTGGGGTGCCGCAGTCGAACAGCACCGTGAGCTTCTTCAGCTCCTCGGCGACCGGCGCCACCGCCAGGCAGTCGCCGCTCGAGATATAGCCGATCACGAGGTCCACCTGCTGGCGCTGAACCAGGTTCCGCAGCTCCGTCACCTGGCGGGTCGCGCCACCGCTCTCGTCCACGAACACCGTCTCGATGGGCACCCCGCCGACGCCCTTGTCAGTATAGGGAGCCGGCAGCTTGCCCTGGTTGAGGTTCTCGATCAGGATCTCGGCCCCGTTGCGCGCCGGGACGCCGAAGGGCCCGGCGGCCCCGCCCGAGAGAAAGGTGACGATGCCGATGGTCAGCTTCCCGGGTTTGGCCTGCGCCGCGGCCTGATCGGCAGCCAACAGCGGCGCCAGGCCAGCCGCGATCGCGGCCAGCGCCAGCATCCCGAGTAGACCTCTTGCCCGTGTGAAACGTTTCATTGCCGCTGCCATGTTGAGCTCTCCTTCGTGGTCGTGGGGTGGGATGTGTCGCGTCCACCGCGTCATCGAGTCGCTCGCCGGCGCTTCGTCACCTCCTCTTCGCTCGGGAGGATCCGCTCACCGTCGATCACGGTCCACCGGCCGAGCATGCGCACCGCCGGAGGGAACCGGTCGTTGGCCTCGGTGACCCCAATGGCGTAATCGCGAACGATCTGGTGGTCGATGGGCCGGATCCAGGACGAGGTCTCCGGCGGGTCGCCGGGGGTGCTGAGCGTCATCCCCTCGGCCGCGGCGACGAAGGCGTCGGCGTCATCCGCCGAGCCCGCCCGCTCCACTCCTTGCGCGATGAAGCGGACGCCGACATACGCGCCGTGGGCCGCGTAGGAAGGGTACCGCGCCGCCCGGGCATAGAAGCCCTCGACGAAGCGGCGGTTGGCCTCGGTCTCGGGCCAGTTGTTGTGGTGGCGGGCGCTCAGGATGAGGCCGTCCGGCAGCCGGGCGCCCAGCGCTTCGAAGATCTCGTAGTTCCCGCCGGCGTCGAAGCTCACCAGACGCGATTGCTCGTGCAGCCCCGCGGCCAGCGCCTGCCGCATGAAGGACACGGCGTCGCCGCCCCAGAACCCGTGCACCACCGCGTCGGGCCGGGCGCGAAGCGCCGCATCGATGTGCGCGCCGTAGTCGGCCTCGAAGAGCTTGCTCCAGACCTCGCCCGCGAAGCGGATGTCCGGTCGCAGCGCGGCCAGCAGCTCGCGGAAGTCTTCCCACTGGCGATGGCCGTACTCGTAGTCGGGCCCGACGTAGAGGAAGGTGCGCCACGGCTGCTTGCTGCAGTACAGCGCCCCCGCCCGCATCGACTGCTGCGTATTGGGACTGACGCGGAAGTAGTAGCGCTGGAAGTTCTCCACCGTGAGCCGGCTCGACGCGTGGTCGGTCCCGACGAACACCGTTCCGCTCTCCCGTGACACCTCGGTGACGGCCAGCGCCAGGGCGCTGGACACCACGCCCATCAGGAAGTCAACCCGGTCCTCCTCCGTGTACCGCACAGCCGCCCTCACCGCGTCCGTCGGATCGCTGCGCTCATCGCTCAGGAGTAGACGGACCGTCCGCCCCAGCACCCCGCCTGCGGCGTTGATCTCGTCGGCGGCCATCTCAGCTCCGATGATCGAGTCGTACCCGAAGCGGGCCCCGCGGCCCTGGAGGGGGTAGAGACACCCGATCGTCATCTCGGGCCCCCGGGCCGACGGCGCGCTCCGCCTCGGGCGCCCGCTCCTGCTCGTCTTCAGCCGCGCGGATCGCGGCGTGCTACGCGGCCTCTTCACAGGCCCCCCCTCGCAGTGCGATGCTGGTCGGGCTACTGTCCTTCTTCGCTGCGGGGGGCGTCAAGGGCACGATGTCATCAAATTGCGATTGGTTTATATGATATGGTCACAGCATGTTGCCCACCGTCCAGGACGTGCTCCGCCTCGACATCCTCGGTCGCGTGCGGCCCATGGCGGGAAGGGGCAGCCTGAGGCGGGAGATCCGCTGGGTGCATATTTGGCCCGAAGTCCTGCCCTGGCCCCACGGCGGCGAGTTGCTCCTCACCACCGGTCACAGCTGGCCGGGCAGGCCCAGAGAGCAGCGGCGCATTGTCCGCGAGCTCGCCCAGGCCCAGGTGGCCGCGATCTTGTTCGCGACGGGCCGTTTCTTCCCGAAGATCCCGAAGGCCGTCCTGGACACCGCCGAGCAGATCAAGCTGCCGATCCTTGGTGGGCCGCCCGACATCGCGTTCGCGGAAGTTACGGAGGTCGTCAACCGGGAGATCATCCGCCGCCAGTACGAAACCATCGAGCGTTCCGAGCAGATCCATACCAGCCTCACCGCCGTGGCGCTGGAGGCCAGGGAGCTGGCAGACATCTGCCGGGCCCTGTCCCGCCTGATCGGCAAGACGGTGGCCATCGTGGACGCGGACTGGCGGCTTCTGGCCAGCGCCGGCGACTCGGCACCTGATGCGGCCGAGGCCGGGGGAGCGCCCGAGTGGTTCTCCGTCGAGGGCCTCAGGCGTGGCGCCCGACAGGACCTGCTGGGCCAGATCAGCGGCGCCCAGGGAGCGATGCGCGTCGGCGACCATCGAGGCGGTGGACCCGATCGGATCGTCTGTCCCATTCGCCTTGGAGGCGAGGCCGCAGGCTACCTCTGGATCCGCGAGGGCAACGGGGCCCTTCCGGCCCTCGACCTGCGGGCCGCGGAGCACGGGGCCGTCGTCGCCGCTCTTCACATCCTGCGCCAGCAGGCTGTGACCACCGTGGAGGAGCGGGTGCAGAACTCCTTCGTCCAGGCCCTGATCCAGGGAGAGTTCGACAAGATCACTGGCATGGAGGAAAGGGCCCGACTCCTCGGATTCAACCCGTCAGGGACCCACATGGTGGGGCTTGCCCTGCTGGGGGAAGGCAGCCGCAAGCGGGCCCTGGCCGGCCCGGAGGAGTTCCACCTGCGCGAGCGCCTCGATCGGGCGCTGCGTGTGAGCCTGACCGAGGCCCGCATCCCCGTCCTCCTTGGGTACTTGATGAACCAGGTCGTCTTCCTGCTTCCCATGCAGCGCGAAGGCGCTGCGCAGCGGGCGGTGGTCACGGCACTGTGGGAGCGCGTCCGGCGGCTCGAGCCCGGGATCCCGTGCGCGATGGCGCTCGGGAGCGCCCGGCCGCGGGCCGCGGGAGCGGCCGCGAGCTACGCCGAGGCCGACAGCGTGCTCACTGCCTCTGAGGGCACCGGCGTGTCCTGGCACGAGGATCTGCTGCTGGTGCGACTACTCCGCTCGGTTGGGGACGGCCAAGTGCTCGACGACGTCGTGGAGCGCACCTTCGGCCGGCTTCGCCGGGCCCGGCAGGGGGAGGTGCTGTGCGAGACGGTGCGCGCGCTCATCCGGCACGGGTTCAACCAGCGGGCCGCCGCGCGCGCCATGCGGAGCCACTGGAACACCATGCGCCATCGGATCGTCCGGATCGAGGACCTCCTGGAGCAGCCGCTCTCGAACCCGCAGACAAGGCTGCAGCTCGAGCTCGCGGTGGAGATCGACCGCGTCCTGCCCCGCGGCAAGCCCTGACCGCAGACAGCAATCCACGCAATAGCATTCTCCAAGGACATGGCGGCGGCGTAAGGGGCTGAGAGCTATGCTCAAGGCCGAGGGACTGACGCACATTCATCTTGCGGATGGCCTGGACCCGCCCAGGTTGAGAAAGCTGGGGTAGCCCCCCACGTTCAGCCTCGGCCGTCAGCCCAGATCGGGCTCGATGCGGAGGCCGCTGTTGAAGCGGTTGGTGAAGTTCGCCGTGCAGACGACGAGCGCCAGCTCGACGATCTGGTCTTCGCTGAAGTGCCGCTTGAGCTCGCCTCGCGCCCATCGCTTCGCCACGTATGTGGACCAGCTGGCCACGACCCTCGGCCACCAGGATCGGCATGCCCCCCTGCGGGCCTATGTCACCGGCCTGTGTCTGCCCGGGGACCGGAAGAGTATCGAGCCCATGGCCGCGCGCGTGGACCCGCGCCATGTCCGCTCCCGCCACCAGTCGATGCACCACTTTATCGCCGACGCCCCCTGGGACGCCGCCGCCGTGCTGCGGGTCGCCCGAGAGTGGGTGCTGGCGCCCATGGTCCGGCATGGCCCCGTGGCCGCGTGGATCGTGGACGACACCGGGTTCCCCAAGAAAGGCCAGCACTCGGTGGGCGTCGCCCGGCAGTACTGCGGTGTCCTCGGCAAACAGGACAACTGCCAAGTGGTGGTGAGCGTGTCGGTGGCGAATGACGCCGTGAGCCTGCCGGTGGCCTATCAACTCTACCTGCCGGAGAGCTGGGCGCGTGACCGCCGGCGCCGTCGGGCCGTGGGCGTGCCGCCGGCGGTAGCGTTCCAGCCGAAGTGGCAGATCGCGCTCGGCCAGATCCAGACGCTGCAGGCCGAGGGCGTGCCGCCCGCGCCCGTCGTCGCGGATGCCGGCTACGGTGATACGACCGCGTTTCGCGACACGCTCACGACCGCGGGATTGACGTATGTCGTCGGGGTCAAGCAGGAGACGACGGCGTGGCCGCCGGGCGATGCGCCGCGGCCCCCGAAACGCTGGCAGGGCCGCGGCCGGCCCCCGACCCGCGTGCGGCGCACCGCGACGCACACTCCCCAGAGTCTCACGCAGTTGGCCGCCGCCCTGCCGGCGACGGCGTGGCGGACGGTGACGTGGCGCGAAGGGACACGCGGCGCGATGCGCTCGCGCTTCGCGCGCCTGCGCGTGCGGCCCGCCCATCGCGATGAGCAGCGCGCGGCACCGCGGCCGGAAGAGTGGCTGCTGATCGAATGGCCACGGGGAGCCGGCGAGCCCACGAAGTACTGGCTCTCGACGCTGCCGGAGACGACACCGCTCGCCGAGCTCGTCCGCCTCGCCAAGCTGCGCTGCCGGATCGAGCGCGACTATCAGGAGCTCAAGGACGAGCTTGGGCTGGATCATTTCGAGGGCCGCGGCTGGCGAGGATTCCATCATCATGGCGCGTTATGTATCGCGGCCTATGCCTTCCTCGCCGCCGAGCGCGCGAGGCTTTCCCCCCCTGCGCCTCTGGCCTTCCTCACAGCCCCTCGTCTTCCCAAAGGTTTCACGCCGCGGGGCGCTCCCGGTGCGGCCTGAACGGCATGTCCCCACCTCGATCGCCACGGC
>Ga0137375_10006438_pt1 | contig 13936 bp, 10 predicted proteins | sample SagtaG_24_FD_104936 | JGI IMG/M metagenome (GOLD analysis project Ga0137375, IMG submission 104936) | Vadose zone soil microbial communities from Sagehorn Ranch, Mendocino, California, USA - Sage1_R_113_16 metaG | ecosystem: Environmental > Terrestrial > Soil > Vadose zone | place: USA...
CCCGCGCCATACTTACCAACGGGCTCACAGCACCAAGGAGATGCCGGCGTCGACCGATCCGGCGCCGGCATTCTCACCCCGCCACGGTGGCGACCGCCAGCGCCGCCACGGCTACTTACCATGCGATCCGATCGGCAACTGGTCGCAACCTACGGCAACGGTCTTCGCCTGCTTCAGCCGTTTCGCGGTTGCGCCGTTTGCCACCGGTTGCCACTGGTTCCGACCGCTCGGCTCCATAAATGCTCCATCCCGGCTCGGCAGCACAGGAGCGGAGCGTGGTCGCGAAAGGCGGGAGCCTTCCTACCGGCGGGCGAAGGCGAGGTGCGCGACGGCCTCGGCGTGCAGCGCATCGTCGACCACGACCGTGCGTTCGAGCGCTTGCCCGAGCTGCTCGCGCCGCTGCGTAGGGAGCGCGTTGACCTCGGCGGCGATTCCCGAGGCGGCGAGCGTGGAGCCGAGCTGGGCCGCGGACTCGAAACTCAAGGGAAGTGCATCCCGCGTAACTCGAACTTCCTCGAACCCCGCGTGCTCCAGCAGCTCCCGAAGCTCATTGGCGTCTGGCATACGCCAGGGGCCGCCTCGGTAGCGATCCGCGAGTTCGTCGCCAGCTACTTCCCTGACTGCGGCTTCGAGGGCTGCGAACGCGGGCGCCTGCGCGATCTCTGCCCAAACTGCGATTGCGACGCGGCCGACCGCCCGAAGCGCGCGGCGCATCTCCGCTAGCGCCGCCGCCGGATTCGGGAAGAACTGGAGCCCCTGTTGACAGACCGCGACGTCGAAGTCGGCATCCGCTACCGGCAGTCGATCGGCCGGCGCTTCGTTGTAGTCGATCGGCGCGGCGCCCGGTAGAACGGGTTTCCCCTTTGCGATCGCGAGCATCGCAGGGCTCAGGTCGACACCCGTCACCCGACCGGCAGGGCCGACCTCGATCGCGGCAAGCCGCGTCACGGATCCGGGCCCGCACGCAACGTCGAGGAACGCCTCCCCGGGCTGTGGCTCAAGAGCGTCCAAGAGCAGCCGCGCCCACGGTGTGAAGAGCCTCGGCACGAGCACGTCCTCATAGATCTGCATCGCCGAGATGTCCGCCGTCGCGAACGACACGGCCCATGCGCAGGAGGTCATATGCCGCTCCGGTGTTCGAAGTTCAGAGCGCGTGCGGTATGGGGGCGCGCCTCGTCGGCGCGCCCCCGGTACGTCTAGCCGATCGGCTGGAAGGCGTGCCTGAGGTCGTACGCCGCAACCTTGCGGCCGGGGACGACGCCGGCGACGCCTGAGAAGCGGTAATGCAGCCCTGCCCACACTCGGGCGTCGACGATCTCGTGGCGAAGGTCGTTGGGCATGTCGAAGTGCCGCACCGCGTTCAGGTTCCCGGCGGGCCCCGTCGCGTCGAACCCGTGGATGTCGAGGTCGATCTGATTGGTGCCGAGGAAGGTGCTGAACACCTCGGCCATGGCCGACGTGATCACGCCGTGCGCCGCAGGGTACTCCGGGTGGTTGGGCGTGGTCAGAAGCGGCCGCCAGCCCGTTTGCTCGACCGTCGCGGCGTTGCCGTCGTCGTAGCCGGGTACGGGGCCGAAGCCGTCTGCGGTGACGGCGGTGGGGTCGATCGCGGTAACCGGCCGCCAGAACAAGTAGTGGTACTTGGCCTGCAAGGCCGACATCAGCGCATCGGCGCCGACGACGTTGACCATCGCGGCCAGCCGTGCTGTCGCGAGCAGGCTGAGCCCGCGCGCAGCGGCGACGTCACGCGCGGCCCGGTTGTACTGGCGGATCACGTTCGCGGACCAGAACCTCGCGACCGCGGTCTGCTCGTCGCTGCGCACGCCGCCGGTCGCGGCACCGTAGGCCTTGATCTCGTCGAATGCCTCGACCCACTCGTCGCTCTGAAGCAACGGCGGTGGATCGGGGAGGAACTGGTCCAGGCTCTGCAGGACGAATGCGCGCACGTTTCCCACCCACGGCGTCTGCGGCGCGGCGAACGGCGGCGTCAGCCGCCAGACGCCCGGACCCGGCGGCAGCGTCGGGAACGATGACGTCACGCCGATCGGGGTCATCCGTCCGTCGCCGCTGCGGAGGGTGATGATGTTCGTCGCGGCCGCGAGACCGACGGCCTGACCGTCGCTTTTCGCAGGCCTGTCCGGAATCAGTCCGAGCGCCTCCGTATAGAGAGCGCCGAGAGTTCCCGCCTGCGATGGGAAGTAGTTGACGAGCGTCTGGTAGGCGGCCTCGACGACCGCTGCGTCGCTCGACGCCCCTGCAGGGGCCGTGATTGCCGGACCGTATGGCTCGAAGCCGCCGTGGATCGCGACCGCGGCGTCGTACACCGCAGCGGAGACGTAGGCCATGTAAACGAAGCCCTCCGCTTGGAACGCGCCTGAGCCCACGACGGTGTCCTCGGCGATCTTGTTCCACTGTGCGACCGTGTTCCCGGGCGGCAAGGCTGCCGCCGCCTCACGCGCCGTGCCCGCCACTCCAGCGATCACGAGTGCCATCACGGGGATGGCCGCGACACGGAGTGCACGAGCTCTCGTCGTCCCGTCCCTCCGTCTCAACGCAATCGTCATGCCAGACTCCTCTCATTCGGCGGTTTCCACTGCCTGGCAGCGAGTCTGGCGGGCAGCCCTTTGCGCGGACGTTGCTCGGCTTTGCGCGGATCCGGTCTTAGACTCGAGGGGGGAGAATCGTGAGCGGGGCGCTGGAATTTCGGGTGCTAGGGCCGGTCGAGGTCGTCCGCGACGGCGTGGGCATGCGGGTCGGCTCGCCGACGCAGCGGACGCTGCTCGCGCTGCTCCTCATGCACCCGAACGAGGTCGTGTCGACGGACCGGATGCTCGAGGTGCTCTGGCCCGACGACCCGCCAGAAGCGCGCCGGAAGCTTTGGTTCCATGTCTCGAAGCTGCGGGCGATTCTCCAGCCTGCGGGGGCGGACGACACGTCGGGCGGAATGCTGAGTACGCGTCCGGCCGGCTATGCGCTCCGGATCGATCCCGACCAGCTCGATGCGGCCCGCTTCGAGCGGCTCACACGCTCCGCGCAGTCAGTGCTCGAGAGCGACCCCGCCCGGGCGACCGAGATGCTTCGACGTGCGCTTGCCCTCTGGCGCGGAATGCCGTTCCAGGATGTCGTCCACGAGGAGCCGTTCTCGTCGGAGGCCGCTCGGCTGGACGAGCTTCGCCTCAACGCCCTGGAGGACCGTCTCGAGGCCGACCTCGCTCTCGGGCGAGCCGGCGAGCTGATCCCCGAGCTCGAAGTCCTGATCGCCGAGGATCCTTACCGCGAGCACCTCCGCGCCCAGCTCATCGTCGCCCTCTATCGCGCCGGGAGACAGGCCGAAGCACTCGCGGCGTACCGTCAGGCGCGGCAAACGTTGGTCGAGGAGCTCGGGATCGAGCCGGGCGAGCGGCTGAAGGAGCTCCAAAGGCAGATGCTCGGCCACGACCCCGCCCTCGCCCTCGCGGGTAGCCGTCCTCCGCATCTCCGCATGGCCGCGCCGCGAGAGGAGCGGAAGGTCGTCACCGTCTTCTTCGCCGACCTCGTCGACTTCACGGCGACCGCCGAGCAGCTCGACCCCGACGACGTCCGCGCCTTCCTCGCGCCGTACTATGCCCGCATTCGCTCCGAGCTCGAGCGCTTCGGCGGCACGGTCGAGAAGTTCATCGGCGACGCGGTGATGGCGCTCTTTGGCGCGCCGGTTGCCCACGAGGACGACCCTGAGCGAGCAGTACGGGCGGCGCTCGCCATCCGGGACTGGCTTGCCGAGCAGAACGGACCCCAGCGGGTGCGGATCGCCGTCGCGACCGGACAGGCGCACGTAACGCTCGGCGCGCTTGTGCACGAAGGGGAGCCGGTGGCTGTCGGCGACGTCGTCAACACGGCCGCCCGGATACAAGTCGCCGCCCCCGAGAGCGGCGTCCTCGTCGGCGAGCAGACGTTCGATGCGACGAGGCACGCGATCGAGTACCGAGAGGCAGGGACGGTCGCCGCCAAGGGGAAGAGTGCACCGATCAAGGCCTGGGAGGCGATCCGCGTCCTGGCACAGCCCGGTGTCGACCTCTCGCGGCACCACTCGCCCTTCATCGGCCGCGAGCGCGAGCTCACTGCCTTGCAGGAGCGGCTCGCCTGGGCAGCCTCCGAACGCGCGCCCCAGCTCGTCACGATCCTAGGAGTCCCCGGGATAGGCAAGACACGCCTCGTCTCAGAGTTGCAGCAAGCGACCGCCGGGGCGAACGAGCCTCTGAGGTGGCGTCAGGGCCGCTCGCTCCCCTACGGCGAGGGCATCAGCTTCTGGGCTCTCGGGGAGATGGTCAAGGCGGAGGCCGGCATCCTCGAGAGCGACGCGACCCAGGAGGTTGACCGCAAGCTCGGAGCGGCGGTGCGTCGGACCGTGGAAGATCCTGCCGAGTCCCGCCGGATCGCGACGTACCTGGGCGCTCTCATCGGTCTCGGCGGCGAGGACCCAGCTACCGCCGACCGTCGCGCCGAGACGTTCGCGGCCTGGAGACATTTCCTCGAGGCGCTCGCGGACGAGCGCCCGCTCGTGCTGGTCTTCGAGGACCTGCACTGGGCAGACGAGGCTCTCCTCGAGTTCGTCGACGAGCTCGTCGACCGCGTCAGCGGCGTCCCGCTCCTCGTCGTGGCTACCGCGCGACCGGAGCTGCTCGAACGCCGGCCCGGCTGGGCGGGCGGCAAGCCGAGCGCGCTCACCATCTCGCTACCTCCCTTGTCGGAGAGCGATATGACACGGCTCGTCGCAGCACTGCTCGAGCGGGCGGTGCCGGCGGCCGAGACACACGAGGCGTTGCTCGGTCGCATCGGCGGAAACCCGCTCTACGCGGAGCAGTTCTGTCGGATACTCGTCGAGCACGGCCGGCTCGAGGAGCTGCCGCAGAGCCTGCACGGCATCATCGCGGCGCGACTGGACGCGTTGGCCGATGTGGAGAAACGGCTGCTGCAGGACGCGGCGGTCGTCGGCAAGGTCTTCTGGGTCGGCGCGCTCGAGACGATCGGTGGCATCTCGCGCCGCGAGGCCGAACAGCTTCTGCAGGCGCTCGTCCGCAGGGAGTTCGTTCAGCGTGCGCGCCGCTCGTTGGTCGCAGGGGACACGGAATACGCGTTCCGCCACGAGCTGCTTCGGGACGTCGCCTACGAGGAGATCCCGCGGGCGGGGAGAGCCGAGCGCCACCGGCGCGCGGCCGAGTGGATGGAATCGCTGGGCCGCCCGGAAGACCACGCCGAGTTGCTCGCTCACCACTACCTCGCTGCACTCGAGGGCGCACGCGCGGCGAGCGGGGATTTCGCGATCCTGGTCGAGCGGGCCGAGCACACGCTCCACCGCGCCGGCCTCCGAGCGATCAGGCTCTCGGCGAACGAGCGGGCGGTCGAACACTTCTCCCACGCGATCGCCCTGGTGGGGCAGCTCCCCGAGAGCGAGGCGCGCAGTCGCATGGAGGCGGAGCTGCAGCTGCAGCTCGGGGTCGCGCTGTTCGCGCTCCGCGGGTTGGGCGCGCCCGAGGTCGAGGAGGCCTACACGCGGGCCACGGAACTGATGATGGCGAGCGCGCCCGCCGTCGAGCAGTTTCCGGCGCAGTTCGGCCTCTCCATCTACCACGGCCATCGCGGAGACTTCGACCGCTCGCTACGCCTCGTCGACAGGCTGACCGAGGTGTCCGCCGCGGGCGACGATTCGATGAGGCTTCAGGCTCTCCACGCCCGCTGGATGAACTCGTTGTGGAGTGGTCGGATCGAGGAGACCGTCGCGGCTGCCGACGAGGGACGGGCGATCTACCGCCCCGAGGCCCACCACTCGCTCTCCTTCCTCTACGGCAACCACGATTCCGGCGTTTGCGCACTGGCGCTCCAAGCGCTGGCCTTTGCCTTACGAGGCGAGTCGGTGAGAGCGGTGACGCAAATGCACGAGGCGATCTCCCTCGGTGAGGGCCTAGGGCACGCGGCGACCCTCGCCCAGCCGCTGACGCAACTGCCGTGGGTTCTTCAGATCAACGGCGACGCGGAGGGGGCGCTGCTCGAGTCGGAGCGGGCCCTGGCGCTCGAGCACGAGGTTGCCCATCCTCAGTTCTTTGGCATCGCGCGCGCGATGCGCGGCTGGGCGCTCTCGTGTTTGCGACGGGACGAGGAGGGCGTCGCAGAGCTCGAGAGAGCGCTTGCGGATGAGCTCCAGGCCAGCGACGTCTGGGCCGCCATGATCGGGACGCTCCTCGCCGAGGTCCACCTCGGCCGCGGGAGATCGGAGGCAACTCGAGCTGTCCTCGACCAATCGCGGTCGCTCACCGAGTCGATGCCGACGTACTTCTACGAGGCCGAACTCCTCCGCGTCGAGGCCGAGTGGCTCCGTCTACACGAGCGCGAAGACGACGCCCGTCCGCTCCTGCTTCGGGCGATCTCCACCGCCCGGCACCATGGCTCCTGGGCCTTGGCGGTGCGCTCTGGGCTCACGCTTGCACGTTCACCGTCGACCCAGCACGAGGCGGATCTGAGCCTGCTCGCCGACCTTTGCGAGCACCTTCCTCCCGAAAACGACACCGACTACGGCCGCGAGGCGAGAGCCCGCCTCGGCGCAGGCGTCGCGACGACAGCCCCGTAGACGTGACGAGGGCTTTACAAGCCGTAGTGAACGCCTCTCTCTGGCGAGAGGTCGGCTTTCACACACGAAAAGCTCCATACGGAGCTCCAGACCTACCGCACGGTGACATTCGAGCAAGTCGATCTGAACAAAAAAGTGAAAAAAGTGCCAATTTCCGGCGCTTTTGCAGAGCCCTCTTCCGGACTCGAACCGTCGACCCCTCCTTACCATTGCGAACCGAGGGGGTCGGCGGTTGGGCGATTTGGCTTCGTTGAGCCAAAATCGAGTGGCGTGGATAGGCAGAAATGGGCCCGTTTGTCGGACCCGTGCGGACCTGGTTCGGGCCTTACGGCGACAACAGTGACCGCGCGCCTGCTCCACGGTGGTCGTCGCCGCAGACCGTGATGTAGGGACCTGTCCCACGGGCGGCCGCGGTCAGCCGACCGCTGATCGTTCGATCATCGAGTAACCAATCGTCTCGGCCGAGCAGCTGGTGCGCCCCGGTTCGGGTGGTGTGGCAAGTTGTGGGGAAATCGCCACAAAGGACCAGATCTTCGGAGAGCGACCTTCTGGGGGCCGCGACCTCGACCGGCAAGCGGTCGGACAATGAACCCGTCCCCGTGGGTGGGTTCGGTGCGCAGGGCGAGATGTAGCTAACGGGCTTTCGTGCCGGCGACGCGAGATGCCGGCACGTCTGCCGGCGTCCCGGCCGGTGCGCCACACCTCGCGGGGTGGGTGCGACGCGAGCGCGATCGTCGACTGCCCGAGTTGCGCTGCTCGAAGTCCTGGGTCCGGGCGCAGGATGAGGCGCCCGCGGCGAGGAGCGCCTGTCGGCGCGGGATCAGTGCTGCGAGCCGCATCACCGAAAGGATCGCCCGGGCCGCACGCCCAAGGCGCGCTCATTCGAGGGATCCCGATCGCCGCTCAGGCGCGGGCTGCAGAGCGTCTTGAGCCGTATCCGATGTCTCGAACAGCCGCCTCAGGGCAGGAGCGTCCGACGTCTCCGTGAGGACGAGTACCTCGTCGCCTGGCTCGAAGGCGTGCGATCCGCGTGCCTGCCGCGGCTCGCCCTCGCGGATGACGAGGCTGATCCAGGTCCGTTCGCCGATCGGCAGGTCGCGAATCGTTGCGCCGTCGGCGCGTGAGCCGGGAGCGACGACGAAGCGCCGAGCCCCGCGTGGCTCATTCCGCAGTCGGATCGAGATGTTCCACGGCTCCGGCTCGACAGCCCGGAGGGGGACGCCGAGCCTAGCGGCGACGAACGGGATGCTCGTGCCCTGGACGACGACCGAGAAGGCGACGACGACAAAGACGATCCCGTACAGGCGGTCGGCGCCGTCGACACCGGCGAGGAGGGCGAGCGTCGCAAGCAGGATCGGCACGGCGCCCTTCAGTCCGCCCCACATCACGAACAGCCGTTCGCCCGGTCGCAGGCGCGCCGGGAGCAGCAGTGCGCCGACCGCAAGCGGGCGCGCCAGGAAGGCGAGGATCAGCGCGAGCAGGAGTCCGTCGAGCCAGAGGTGCCGGGCGCCGAGGTCGGTGAGGTCGATCGTCAGCCCGAGCGCGACGAAGACCACGATCTCGGCCAGGTTCGCGAGCGAACTGTGGAACCGCTCGATCTCGGCCTTGTAGGGCGCGCGCGCGTCACCCACGAGCAGCCCGGCGATGAAGACGGCAAGGAAACCGGAGCCGTGCGCGATCGCGGCGACCCCGTAGATCGTGCCGGCGGCGGCGAGCGTGCGCAGCGGGTAGAGCCCCTCGTTCGGGAGCGAGCGGCGCATCAGCGGAAGAAGCAGCGCGGCACCGGCGAGCCCGATCGCGAGCCCGACCGCCATCTCGATCGAGAACTCGCGCACCACGATCCAGAAGGAGGCGTCGGGGTGCCGCGCGAGTTCGAGCATGCCGATCATCAGCGCGATCCCGACGGGATCGTTGGCACCCGACTCGCCCTCGAGGATCGTGCCCGTGCGACCGCCAACCTCCCGGTTGCCGAGCACGGAGAACATGACCGCCGGATCGGTCGGGGCGAGCGCGGCACCGAGGATGCCGGCGAACGTCCACGAGAAGCCAAAGAGCAAGTGCGCCGCCAGCGCCATCAGCGCCGCGGTCGCGAACGTGCCGAGCACGCCGAGCGAGGCGATCTCGACCGCCGAGGCGCGGAAGCGCCGCCAGCCGACCTGCATGCCGCCGTCGAAGAGGATGGCGATCAGGGCGACGACCCCGATCCGCTCGACCTGACGGATCGAGGTGTGGTCCGCGAGCGCGGGGAAGAGGTCGGACGCGAGCGCCGCGGCAAGCAAGAAGATCGCCGGGCCGGGGAGCGGGAAGCGCTCGGTCAACTTGCTCGAGGCAAGCGCCAGCGAGAAGCCAGCGGCGACGAGGAGGACGATCCTGCCAAATTCGAATAGCTCGCTCACGTGGAGGACTAGCTGCGGTGCGCCGGCCCCCGCGGCACCGTCGGGGGCGGATCGGCTCGGTCGAGTTCCGCGTGGATGCGCATGAGTTCGTGGCGGAGCGCCTCTGGTTCCCGACCGTAGAGAGGCGAGGCGCCGGAGGTCAGTAGCCGCTCAACACGCGCAACTGGGCGCACAGCGACCGTGCTCGCGCGCAGGCGGGCGGCAGTCGCGCGCAGCTCCGCTGCCGCTCCTCGGACCTGGCGGGGGTCGAAGACCGGGCGGGCGGTCGGAACGAGCGTGGGCCAGCGCTCCGCCGCCCGCACGAGCTCCTCGAGCGCATCCGCCAAACCGGCTCGCGTGCGCGGCCGCTGCAGGCGCCGCCGCTCTCGCTCCAACGTCGGCAGCGGCAGGCCAATGCGCCCTGCGATGATCAGCTCCCTTGCCCGCTCGCGCTGCACCTGGGTGAGGAGGGCGAGGCCGATCCCGAGCCCGAGCTGCACGATCCCTGCGGCGACGAACAGCGGCAGACCCCAGACTCGCCCGGAAGCAGCCCCGATCGCACCGAGCAGCACCGCCGCTGCCGTCACCAGCGATTGCCGCCAGAGGTCGCCGCGGAACTCGTGGCCGCGAACGAGCGGATGATTCGGGCCGAGGAGCTCTGCCGGCGAGCGAGACTGCGGGCCGGGCACGGGCTGCCCGGCAATCGGGCGCCGCAGGGTGAGATGCGGACGCCTCATCGGATCGCGACCTCGTTCGAGCGGGCGGCGATGCGGACCCAGCCCGGCGATTCGGGTCCGGAAAGGCGGCTGCTGGGATATGAGCGGGGAAGTGGTGGGCATGTCCGGCGCGCGTCCTTCGACGCGGCCGACCAGACTTCCCGGCGCACCAACAGCGACTTTAGCGCGAAGGGCGGCGCGGCGGGTGCTGGTCCGGTCAGACGGTCGAAACCTCGGTTGCGGCACTGCTTGTGAGCGACCGGACCGCTCCAGCAGCAACGAGGTTTCCGGGGGTCGCGTCCGGTCTCGCTCGCCGGCCCTGTGCCGAGGCTGAACGAGCGCTAGCCCGGGGCGGCGTGTGCGGTGTGTGTCAGGTGGCCCGCTCTTCCGGTGTAGAAGTCGAGCCGGAAGAACATCGGGATGAGCATGATCGGCATCATCAAGCCGTGCTCCAACAAGGGCAGATCCCCCCTCGGCAGAATCGCGAGCCAGCCGCACGCGAGCAGCGCGATCGCCAGAACGGGCATCGCAGCCGACATCTCGGCGGTCGATCGCCGGGGCATGCCGCGAAACAGCATCCAGGCCGCCATCGGTCCGGTCATGTTGAACGTGATGACCAGTACCGACAGCTCAGGCAGCTGCCTGAATGGTTCGGAATAGCCGAATAGCCCGGCAGCCCAGAAGTACACGAGATCCCCGACCGCGAAACCGATGCACATCGGCACGCACATCTCGAAGTAGTGCCGGACGAAATGTCCGATCTGGCTGCGCCGCGTGACTCTCGGCGTGATCGCCGTGGCCATCTGCGACTCCCTTCCCGGGTGCGGCCACCGCAGCAAGCGCGATTGGCCAGTTCGGGTGTGCGTCTTGATCGGACCTGACTCGGCCGTCACCGCAGAACCCCGGAGGTTGGTGCTGAGCCTTTCCTTCGTTTCCACCATCAGGACCTCCTTAGAACTGCGGATTACCACGTCAGAACGTCGTGAGAATCAGGGAGTCGCCGCATCCTCCATCCGCATTTTCCCGCAGCTCTAAAAGGTCGGCCGGCACGTCGATGGCCGAATCCGGGTAGACCCGGGTGGGTCCATCTAAGGTCGACTTCCTCGAATCGGACGCTGGGGGTTTCCGCCTCAAGTGCCGAGTTGCACGAGGCCATTCGCGGCGGCGAAATCGACGAGTCCCGCTCGCGACGTGATGCTGAGCTTGCGCCGGATGCTCGCCCGGTGCCATTCGGCCGTTCGCACCGAGATATGCAGATGTTCCGCGACCTCCCGGTTGATGTAGCCGCGCGCGAGTAACAGTAGGACGTCGCGTTCTCGGGCGGATAGAACTTCCGGGCCGGGTGTCATCGTCCCGAAGGGTGTCGGACGGCGCCGGCCGCGACATCGGCGTCTTCCCCGTTTTCATAGCGCGTGACTACGCAGTGAGCAGCCCGTAGTTCCTACGGAAGACGGCGCCGGAACAGGTCCCGATAATCGCGGCTAGCGAGGCACGGGACGAGCCACTAAGTGCCCCAACGCCCAGCCGCGTGACGATCCCCGAAAGCGAGGAGGCAGGTGTATGGAGCTGACGTCGCGTGAAACCTGGACATTGATCCACGGGCTGATCCTCGGGTCGCTCTTCCTACTCGCGTTCGCGGGCGGCCTCGCCGGCTTGTACAGCTTCCGGACCGAGCTCGTGACGTCAGAGGGGATCCGGGAGCGGCTGTTCCGGCTCAGGGTCGGTGTGACCGGGATGGCTGTGCTCGCCTGGGCGACGGTCATCACAGGGACGTGGGTCGTCTACCCCTGGTATCGCGAGTCGCTCGCCGGTAAGTCGCTCGAGGCCTGCGCCGGGCTCCAGGCTCCCAACGACAAGTGCTCGCCGAAGGACTTCCTGCTCTCGAACACCTCGGGTGATACGAGCGACTGGCACGAGTTCGGGATGGAGTGGAAGGAGCACATCGCTTGGATCGCGCCGATGCTGGCCACCGCGGCCGCGTTGCTCGTCCTGTACTACGGCCGCAACCTGGTCACCGACAGACGGTTGCGCATGATCGTCCTCGTGCTCTTCGTCGGGGCCTTCGGCACGGCCGCGATCGCCGGCCTGTTCGGCGCGCTGATCACGAAAGCTGCGCCGGTTCAATGAAAGGGGGCGACATGAACGTCGAGACATCAACTCCCTCCGGCCCTCCGAAGCCGGTTCCGGCCGAGAGTGCGCGTCCGTTCGGCCCGGCCGCGGCTATGCTGCTCGCCGCGGGCCTCGGCACTTTCATCCTGGGGCTGCTGACGACGCTGGCGGAGGCAAGCACAGGAATCAAGGACGGTCTCCAGTGGAACGATCGGGTGGGGCCGCTCTCAGGCAAGACGATCATCGCCGCCGCCGTCTTCTTCGGCGGCTGGGGGCTCTTGACGGGGGCTCTGCGCAGATCGGACCCGCCGTGGAGGACGGTCGTGTACGCGACTGGCGCACTCGTGGCGCTCGGGCTCCTGATGACCTTCCCGACGTTCTTCCAGGCATTCGCGCCTGACTAGCGAGCGAGGGAGTCGGGTTGAGGTGGCGACGCGGGTACTGATCGCCGGCGGGGGCGTCGCGGCTCTCGAGGCCGCGCTGGCCCTGCGGGACCTGGGGGAAGGTCGCGTCAGCGTCGAAATGCTCGCGCCCGAGCCTCAATTTTGGTACCGGCCGCTTGCGGTCGCCGAGCCGTTCGGTCTCGGCGAGGTGAGGCACTTCGACCTGGCCGAGCTCGCCGCGGCCGCCGGTGCGACGTTCTCGCCGGGGGCACTCGCCGGCGTTGACGCCGGAGGACGCCTCGCCCAAACCTCCGCGGGCAGCTCCATTCCTTACGACGTTCTGCTTGTCGCCTGCGGAGCCGTCCCGACCCCGGCGGTTCCCGGCGCCCTGACCTTCCGCGGGCCCGCGGATACCGAGCGAGTCCGCGCGCTGCTCGAGGAGATCGTCGCCGGTCAGGTGGGGCGGGTCGCCTTCGTCGTGCCGTGGGGAGCGGTCTGGTCGCTGCCGATTTACGAGCTTGCGCTGATGACGGCGGCTTACCTCGCCGAGCGCGAGCTCGACCGCGTCGAGCTCGCGCTCGTTACGCCGGAGGACGAGCCGCTTCAGCTGTTCGGGCGCGCGGGAAGCGAGGCGGTGCGGGAGCTGCTGGAGGAGCAGAGAATCGCCGTTCAGACGGGCTCCTCCCCGGTCGAGTTCGTCGACGGCGAGCTGCGCCTCGTTCCCGAGGGAACGATCGCGGCCGACCGCGTCGTCGCCCTGCCACGCCTCCGGGGGCCGCGGATCGACGGTCTGCCGCAGACGGTCGAGGGGTTTATTCCCGTCGACCCGCACGGTCAGGTACACGCTCTTTCCGACGTCTTCGCCGCCGGCGACATCACCAGCTTCCCGGTCAAGCAGGGCGGAATCGCTGCCCAGCAGGCAGACGCAGCCGCTGAGATGATTGCGGCGAACGCCGATGCGGACCTGACGCCGCAGCCGTTCCGCCCGGTGCTGCGGGGGCTGCTCTTGACGGGAAGGCAGCCGCGATACCTCAGGCACGACATCACCGGCGGCGCGGGCGACGTCTCGTCGGCCAGTCCCGAGCCTCTCTGGTGGCCGCCGGCGAAGATCGTTGGGCGCTACCTCGCGCCCTTCCTCGGCGCCTTTGCCGGCGTCGAGGGCCCACCTGAGGCGCTCTCCGCTCCCGGCGCCGTCCCCGTCGAGGTCGAGCTCGACGCCGCAAGGGTCCACGGTTTGGCCACGCTCCGGTTGGAGCCAGCGCCCGATGCTGAAGGCAAGGGTGGCGCCACGGTCGCAGATGCCATGTCGACCGATCCGCTCGTCGTCGCCCCCGAGGACACGCTCGGAGAAGTTGCCGAGAGGATGCGCGCAGGCGACATTGGCTCGGCCCTCGTCGCCGACTCCGGGCGGCTGATTGGGATCCTCACGTCACGCGACCTGCTCCGCGCGTTCGCGGGCCGCGTCCACCCGAGCGAGGCGCGCGTCCGCGAGTGGATGACTGCTGAGCCTGTCGCCGTCTCAGCCGCGACGCCGATCGTGGCGGCTGTGACCCTGATGACCGAGTATGGCTTCCACCACCTTCCCGTCGTCGACGACGAGCGGCCGACGGGGATGCTTGGCCTTCGCCAGGCGGCGCGTCAGGCGCGCGGGCGGACCGGGATCGGTCTCGGGTTCTGACGGCGATCGGGATCTGCCGGCTGCTTTCGTCAGCTCGTCCGCGTCCAGCCGAATCGCTCCTCGGCAAGCCGCGG
>Ga0137375_10006448_pt1 | contig 13923 bp, 14 predicted proteins | sample SagtaG_24_FD_104936 | JGI IMG/M metagenome (GOLD analysis project Ga0137375, IMG submission 104936) | Vadose zone soil microbial communities from Sagehorn Ranch, Mendocino, California, USA - Sage1_R_113_16 metaG | ecosystem: Environmental > Terrestrial > Soil > Vadose zone | place: USA...
AGCCACCGGCGAACCTTTCCGACAGAAATTCGGGTAAGCCGCGCAGCTTCGGGTACAGTATAAAGGCCCGCATTTAGAAGATGAGGTTCACGCTCGTGCACCGACGCTAATGAAGCCTCTACAGTGCCTCGATGCAATCAAATCTGTGTGGCGGCATTCCGGGTCCGTTAGAAAATGGAGTCGCGTCTAAACTCTGACATTCTCTTTCGCTCGCGAGAAAATCCGCCGGAATGTGTACGGTGCGCGCGGTACCTTAATCGCAGTAACCCAAATGAAATTTGCCAGAACTTGCATCGCTCTCGCCGCGCTTCCGCCTTCGCGAAGGCGACGACCGGGCAGGTCTTCCCTCAATCCTCGAACAAAGGCTTTAAAAGCGAGCTGTATCCGTGGCGCTGGCTGGCGAATCTGTCACGCGCTGGCGTAACGAAGCCATGGATACTTCAAAAACTAATCAATCGTTTCAGTTCCGTCAGAACATCCCGGCCTATCGAATGGCAGATCGCGCAGAATGGGAGAACCAAAAAGGAGTTTGCCCATTGTGCATTGGTCGAGTCAAAGAGGCCTACGTTAGGCGCGCCATTGCAGCAGTCGCGAAGGATTATGGCACAATCGATCGCGACAAAGCCATTGCCGTGCAAGTCAAACTCGACTCCGTGTGCACTGCAGTCCAGTTCGCCTGCGATCTTCCAGACGATGACCTCGTCTTCTTCGATCCATCTGACGAACAATTTTGGGTGTTCCCGCCCGGCGTTGAGGATCAAGCCGTAGAGTAGATGTCGATCTTGCGGACAGCTCCCGAGAGATTCCGCCAACGCGCCGAGCTGGACACGCCATTTGAACGCGGCGAAGGCGGCGTGTTGAATGAAACCCCTGTTGTAGTAATACTTCGCCTTCCAATCACATTATGAAGCTCTTACGTGTTCTTCCCGTCTTCATTGCACTCCTTACTGCCTCTCAGGCGATGGAGAAGCCATCGTTTCACACCAAAGGCACACCTACAGGTAAACCAACCGGTGCGCTCAAACCCGGCGAGTACTGGTGGCATTCTGAAATTTCCCCCCAGGGGCCGCTCATGCTCCTTGTCAGCATTCCGGAGCAGACGATGCATGTCTACCGCAATGGGATTCTCATCGGCCGCTCAACCGTGAGCACAGGATCCAAAGGTCATTCCACGCCGGGCGGTGTGTTCAGCATTCTCGAGAAAAAACAGACGCACCGTTCTAAAAAGTATGACAATGCGCCGATGCCTTATATGCAGCCACTCACATGGACCGGCATTGCCATGCACTCCGGCGCGCTGCCCGGTTATCCCGCCAGTCATGGTTGCGTCCGCCTGCCTTATGATTTTTCGCAGTTGCTCTTCAAGGCGACCGAGAAGGGCGGCACCGTGGTCGTGGGCGACGGTAAAACACCGACGCCGCATCTTGCCTCAAATCCGGGTTTACTCCTGGCGCCGAAGGATTTCACACCGGAAATGGTGCGCCAAATGGCAAAGGACGAGTACGACTGGAGGCCCGAACGCAGCATGGAGGGGCCAATCACGATTGTCGTAAGTTCGGCTGATGACGCGCTGTATGTATATCGCAATGGCAATCCAATCGGACGCGGCACGGTTCAGGTCAGTGGTCGGGGTGGTCTCGGCAACCACGTCTTCACGTTACTCGAAGGCAGCACCGGCAAACCAAGTCAGCTCGCGCCCGGACGCGAGGCAGGCAGGTGGATGCGTGTAACCAGCGAAGGCCGCCCTGTTGAGGCCGAGCAGTTGGCTTCGCGAATCCGTTTCAACACCGAATTTGCTCAAAAACTCGCGGACGAGATCAAGCCAGGAACAACAGTGATTGTCACAGATCAGCCCGTCGTGCGGAATCCAACAGCTGACTCCACATATTTTGCGGCGGCCAATTGATATTACTCGCGACGTGTGCTCTCGCCGGATGACGAAAAGTAAGACCATCGCGTCATGAACGCGGCGCTTCCCGCGCATAAGACGAAGATCGTCGCCACGATCGGTCCAGCCTCGGAATCACCCGAGATGCTGGTGCGGCTCATTCGCGCGGGGCTGAATGTCGCGCGGTTGAACTTCTCACACGGGAGCCCTTCGAAACACGCCGAAGTTATTCAGCGCATACGCGACGCAGCGCGCGAAACTGGGCGGCGCGTTGCGATCATGGCAGATCTTCCGGGTCCGAAACTGCGGCTGGGAAAAATCGATCCGGAACCGATTCAACTTCTGGTCGGCGCGCATTTCACGTTAACGAGTGAGGACATCGTTGGCGATGCGCAGCGCGCCTCAACGACTTTCGAGCAGTTGCGGCGCGTGGTGAAGCCGCGCGACAAGATTTTTCTCAATGATGGTTTGGTACAACTCCGTGTCGAACGCCTGGTGGGCAACGACGTGGAGTGCATCGTCGTTGTGGGGGGCGAACTGCGATCACGGAACGGACTGAACCTGCCAGGTATCGATCTTGGTATCAGCGCCTTTACCGAGCATGATCGCGCCTGCCTTGAGTTCGCGCTTAAAGAAGGTGTCGATGCGGTGGGCCAGTCATTCGTTGAGCGCGCTGCGGACATCCACGCCGTGCGCGCTGCTGCGGCCCAAATCGGCAGACAGCCTTTCATATTTGCAAAGATCGAGCGGGCCGATGCGCTTGCGCACTTTGACGAAATTCTCGCCGCGGCGGATGGCATCATGGTCGCGCGCGGCGATCTGGGTGTGGAGGTGCCGATCGAAGAGATCGCGTACACACAGAAACAGCTCATTGCCAAAGCGAACCTCGCCGGCAAACCGGTGATCACTGCCACGCAAATGCTGGAATCGATGGTGTCGAGCCGCCTGCCTACTCGCGCCGAGGCAACTGACGCAGCCAATGCAATTCTTGACGGCACAGATTGTGTCATGCTCTCCGGCGAATCAGCGTTGGGCAAATTTCCCGAGGAATCAGTGACGATGCTCGCGAAGATCGCCGCATTTACCGAAACACATCGGCCGCCCAGGAGCTTTGCTGCTCAACGCGAATTCGTTCAGCAGAAAACAGGAACCATTGGCAGCGATCGCATGGCCTCGCTTGTCGAGCACGCGCTGGATACGGTGCCCTGCGACCTGTTGCTCGTGCCCACGCGTGCCGGGATGGTCGCGCGCGCCATTTCGCGTTTCAAACCGCCGGTGTGGATCATCGCGCCGAGCTCAGATTCCACTGCATGTCAGAATCTCGCGTTTTCGTACGGCGTGTATCCGATCAATCTCGCCGAGGAACCGGATGACTGGCGCGAGTGGATTGCGCGCTGGTCAGGCGAGAACGGAATCACCGCTGAGCGAGTCATGCTCGTCGCCGGCCCATCGCCGCGAAACCCGAAAGCCAATTACCGGATCGAGTTGATGCGCTCCGACGCGGAGAACATGTCAGCCGCGGAAAGCAATTTGTAAGACGAAAGTCCAACACGCAAACTCGCATGATTTATGAAGAATCATGAAGACGGTAAAGCGCGTGGGAATATTTAACTAAGGATTCACTATGCCATTCGAAAAATTTGACCTTGAGAACCTGGATAAAGAGCGGCGCAAGGCCGTCGCAAAGTCAATTCGCACAATGACCGTCGAAGAACTCAAGGCGCTCGGAAACGAAATCTTTCGTTACGCAGACGATCCGTGGCGGGAGAAGTTCTTCGGCTTCATTGCTGAGAATCCCGGCGCCACTTTTCATCACGCAGTTATGAGCGACGGCGTCAACATCGTTTACTGCCGCGATCAAGATAAGGGCATGTGGTTCCTGCCGGGGAGCGGCATGGGACCATTGCAAGCCACAGGCCGGAAGATGATGAGCGAAATAATCCGCGGAAAGCGTTGAGGGCACCGCCGAGCCAAATGAGGGGCTACCGTGTCGCAGTGTTCTGTTCTGACATTCCGATTTTTCCAAGCACGATATGAGCAAAGAAAAGACCTCCTTTGGACAATCCGACATTGTTCGTCTCAGCGACGAAGATGCGGCTGTCGAACTTCTCGAACGCGCGGTCGCCGGCCTGTGGGACGTTGTTAACGAGCTAACGCGCTTCCGCCGCACCACCCGCCAAAATTATCGCGTGACCATTTTCGGCTCCGCGCGGCTCAAGCGTGCCACACCCGTTTACAACGGCGTAAAGAAACTTGCCGCCGAACTAACAAAGATGGGGTGCGATATCATCAGCGGCGGTGGTCCCGGTTTAATGCAGGCAGCAAACGAAGGGGCGCACTCAGTTCACCCCAAGGCTCTCAAGCGCTCGATTGGTATCCGTATCGCGCTGCCATTCGAACAGGAAGTGAACCCGTTTGTCGGCCAGGCGTACGAACATCGCACTTTTTTTTCGCGACTGCATCATTTCATGATTATGTCTGACGCTTTCGTTGTCGTTCCCGGCGGTATCGGAACTCTCTTGGAGTTGTCGCTCGCATGGCAACTCCTCCAAGTCAGCAAGCTTTATAACACGCCTCTGATTCTCGTAGGTAAAATGTGGGCGGAGCTCCTTGAATGGGGGCGCCGCTCGATGCTCCAGAAAGGCAACGAACTCGCCAGCGAGATCGATTTTAAAATTCCGCATTGCGTAAACACGATTGATGAATGCATCGCGCTCATCCGCGAAAACCGCGACGCCTGGTTGGCCGCGCAGACGATAAAATGACCGTATGAGCAAGCGAATCGGCGTTGTCACGGGCGGCGGAGATTGTCCGGGCTTGAACGCGGTGATTCGCGCAGTCGCCAAAGCTGCGGCGAACCGCGACTGGGAATGCATCGGCGTTCTTGGTGGCTACGAAGGTTTGCTCGAACCACGGCGAACGATCCCGCTCGATTACCAGATACTCAGCGGATTATTGCCGCGGGGCGGAACGATTCTCGGCACGGCGAACCGCGGGAGATTCTCCGCGAAAGTTAGCCACGGCGAGAATCGCGCATTGCCGAAGGAATTACTTGAGGGAGTGAAGACAGGTATGGACGCGCTGGGTTTATTTGCGCTGGTTTCCATAGGCGGCGACGGCTCGCTGAGTATCGCGCAGCAACTGTTCGAATACGGGATTCCGGTAGTGGGGGTGCCCAAGACCATAGACAACGATTTGGAAGGAACGCTGTTTACATTCGGATTTGATTCCGCCGTGTCCTGCGCAACCGATGCGCTCGATCGCCTTCACACTACCGCTGAAAGTCACAACCGCATCATGGTTCTCGAAGTCATGGGACGTTACGCCGGTTGGATCGCTCTCTACGCAGGTGTGGCGGGCGGCGCGGACGTGATTCTGATTCCTGAGATTCCGTTCTCCTACGAAAGCGTCTGCGCTAAAATTCAGGAACGCGAGAACGTCGGCAAAAAATTCACAATCGTCATCGTCGCGGAAGGCGCGAGAGAGAAAGACGGCGGATTTGTAACTTCTGGAGCACACACCAAAACCGGCGAGGCGCGACTCGGCGGGATTGGCGCGGTTGTGAGCGCGCAAATAGAGAAATGCGCGGGGAAAGAATCGCGCGTATGCGTTCTCGGGCACCTTCAGCGCGGCGGGTCGCCGACCACATTTGATCGCGCGCTTTGCTCGATCTTTGGCGCAACGGCGGTCGAACTTGTCGCTGCCGGTGAATTCGGGAAAATGGTCGCGTTCACCGGCCCGCAGGTTGGCGCGATCAAGATCAGTGACGCCATCGGCAAGCTGAAAACCGTGCGTCCCGACGGCAATCTGGTTCGCACTGCGCGCGCACTCGGCATTTGCTTCGGCGACTAATCCCCTCGCTTTATCACGCGTTGCGTCGCCTTCGCGCAAGAAAATACGACAACGAAATCCCGGCTAACATCGCAAGAACTGCGAGTAACAAGATCTGAGGCGCATGCCTGATGAGAAAAAAAGGTGAATAGCGCTGATAAAGCACAAAGCCGGGAACAAATCTGTTCCACGGGACGAGAAGCACCAGCAAGAAACCGATTGCGGAACAAATCGGCATCCCCAACGCCCTGCGGTTTCGACTGTTCCAGCAATATGCGCTGCTGATCATAAGCGATGTTAAAAACAACATCGAAAGGCATATCCCGGCTACACGGCGGAATTTCACGCCACCAACAGTAGTTGCGTAGCGACGAAAATTCTTCTCGAGCAGTTTCGATAATGCCTCAACTTTATCGGCAGACTCGCCGCTCACCGACACACGGCGTAACGAATCGCCCAAATCAGTGGTGACCGATGAAATGGGTTTATCAGATTGGTAATACGTGTAAGAGAAACCGAAAACTTCGTTTGGAAACGCGACGCTGCTCGCAAGCGACAGATGCGGAATCTCGATGTCCTGACCGTCAATATTAACCTTCACAGTCTCCCGACCGGAATCTTCGGGACCATTCGCCGCATCAATAAGCGAATGGGTCTTCAGCAAAATAGCGTCGAGATCAGTCGCTCCCAATTTCACGGCGGGCAGATCACGAACCTGTGAAAATTCCCCACCGTCGGACAGCGACGTTGTTGCGAGTGACACGCAAACGCTCAGAAGAACGGCGAACCGCATTTTGGGGGCGTAACAAATACTCGCCGTGTCCAGCTGAGACCAGGGAGCGATTATCTTGCGCCTCTCCTTCTCGGTCGCATTCGCGAACTTTTAGCGTTGTTGCCAATCAGGCCAGATGCTGCCGCTCGCACTTGCGGATCCGACATTCGATAAACACTTCGGTCGAGCAGGTAGTGAATAAATCCCGTCGCGAATCCGAGAGCGAGTAGCACAGGCAGCCATGTGGATGTTCGTAATTGCGTCGCAAGCGCACCGAATATTCGGTCGCCATAGTAAGTGCCGGTCTCGCGATTTGCTTCTACCTCAAAAACCGGGAGCAATACGAGCGACAACAACATGAATAGGAGCACGACCGCCCATGGCCGAACATTCAATCTGTGTAAGAACCGGCGCACAATGCCAGTCGTTGGAGTTGACTCCGCCGATGGCGTTTGCGACGCCAGCCCTGTAGCAAGTATCCAGTGTTGCGATGTCCAGATCACAAGGAAGAGAAACAAACTTCGCGGCCGAAGCGCTAACCCAACCATCACTGCGAGCCCAACGATGTACAAAATGCGCGGCAACGACCATTGTGGCGTGCGCAGTTCGGCAACCAACACGATTGCGGTGATGGCAAACAGCGCCAGCATCGCGCCGCCGCGGATTCCATTCTCAGCTGATACAATCCACGTCGGAAACCAGCGATCGACCCACTGGTCCTGATAGGCGACCGCTCCAGCTAGAATATCCGCGACAAACACAAGCACGCCGCCAGCAGTCAGCGCAAAAAAGCGATCGAAGCGCCTTGTCTGAATACACGAGCCGCGATCCGCTCGCGAACGGTAGAGTGAAAGCGCACCGAAATGTTGCGCCGCGAAATGGTATGTCACGCAGGCGTAATCGATAATTGCCAGTCCAATCAGTCGTTCCTCGCGCGTCCATGGCAACGCTGAGTCTGCCGTAAGAAACAGCGCAAAACATCCTGCTGTTACGACAATCGGCAGCACAACGAACCGGATCGGCTGCTGGCGCAAGAGCGGCCGATAAGCTTCCGTGCAGTAGGCGAGATATGTACTGCCTAACCGGTGACCGATCCAAAACAGAGCAGTCAAACCGAAGTAAAGCAGATCGAGTGGACTCGACTCGGGATCAGAATAGCCATGGACGAGCAACAGCACGATGGGCGCGAGCCAGAGCGCGCTGAGCATCCAGAAGCCATCCCAAACAGGTCCACGCACCCATTGCGACGAACACTTCCGCACCCAAGGCGCTGCCGTTCCGATCTCAAATACGGCGGCGGGTGAGGAAAGCTCGGCCATTCGAGCATTGCTAAGTGCGCCGTCGGCGCACTTAGATTAGTTACTTAATATGCAACCCCCCGCTATCACTTGAGTTGCATGTCAACGCCGCCGCCAGTCGCATTGACGGCAATGCCGCTTTGTGTGGACGAAATGCGGACTATCACACCGGCCTGATTTGACATGAGGGTGCCAGCTTTTCCAGCACCAAGAGTCACGCCCCGCGTTCCCGCGCCACCCACGTTATAATGACCGTTGAAATCTTGAAGATGCTTCAGGTTGAAAACCTCACCATAAGCGGAAGAGTTGGTCATCCCGACTTTGCCTACGGACAGTCCTTTTACTTTAACCGGATAGTCTTTGCCCTTGTAGGTGAGGGTGCCTGAACCCCAGTTGACACCAATTCCGAGAGCGAACGAACCCCCGCTCACCCGCAACGTTGCGTCTGGTTTGGAATGATGCGTCGCCGCCTGCGTGAAGCCCGTCGTCACTGCGAGTACGAGCGATAGAATTGCGATTTTCTTGACATTATTCATATGAATTCCTTCCATTTGGGTTTCTGAAACTACGGGTTATATCCGAGGGTTCTATTGGACGAAGGTCTTATATGCCGGTCGGCAGAATTCATCTATCCCTATTGGGCAACGGTTAAAAGGAAAAAATTATGAAATCACCAAGCCGTAAATTATTCCATCCTGTCATCGCCATCGTCGGTCTCGTATTTTTTTCATTGGGGTCCAGCGCATTCGCGCAACAGGCGCAATCGCAAGTGATGAACACAACTACCTCGGACACGGAAGAGGCGCCGAAGCTTCCGAGTGGTGAATTGGATTCCCTGGTCGCGCCGATCGCTCTTTATCCAGATCAACTCCTGGCTCAAACACTCGCCGCGTCCACCTATCCACTTGAAATTATCCAGCTCCAGCAGTGGATGGATCGAAACAAGAATTTGCAAGGCAAAGCACTGGCGGACGCAGTGGCCAAGCAACCGTGGGACCCAAGCGTCCAGTCATTGGTGGAGTTTCCAGACGTCGTTCAGCGGATGGCGGGCAATATTCAATGGACCACGGACTTGGGAAACGCATTTCTGGCGCAGCAATCTGATGTGATGGACGCAGTCCAGCGGATGCGTGGAAAGGCTCAGGGCACAGGAAATCTAAAGACCAGCGCGCAACAGAAGGTGGAAACCCAGACAGTCGAAGGGGGCAAACAAGTTATCGTGGTGCAACAAGCCAACCCTGATGTTGTTTACGTCCCGTCGTACGACCCGACGGTCGTTTATGGTCCGCCCGCGCCCGAGTATCCTTACTACCCTTATACCTATCCGGGCTATGTGCCAGGGACGGCTTTAGCGTGGGGCGCGGGAATTGCGGTAGGTGCCGCTGCTTGGGGCGCTTGGGGCGGTAGCTGGGGCTGGAATTGCGGATGGGGCCACGGTGACGTCAACGTCAACGTCAACAACAAGTACGTGAACAATTATAACAAGAACAATTACAACAAACAGAATTTCAACAAGCAAGGCGGCCAGTGGCAGCATAACGCGCAACACCGGGGAAATGCCCCGTATGGGAACAGGCAGACAGCGAATAAGTACGGCGGCACCGCTCGAGGCCAAGGCGGGAGAGCGGCCGGTGCTGGAGCTGGAACACGTCCTGGTGCAGGAGGAGCTGGAACACGCCCCGGTGGCGGCGGAGCGGGAACTCGCCCAGGCGGCGGCGGTGCTGGAACACGGCCTGGGGGTGGTGGAGCCGGAGCGCGTCCTGGTGGCGGCGGAGCTGGAACTCGTCCGGGTGGCGGCGCCGGCGCCAAACCTTCGACCCGACCAGCTGGAGGCACGGCGAAAAACCAGGTCGGCAACCGAAGCGCATCATCGCGACCTAGCTCCGCTTCTCGCGGCGGAGGAGGATTTAGCGGCGGCAGCGGAAACTATGCGAGAGCAAGCAGCAATAGAGGCGGCCACAGTATGGGCGGCGGCGGTTACAGCCGCGGTGGCGGCGCTGGAATGAGTCGCGGTGGCGGCGGTGGCCGTGGCGGAGGCGGCGGTCGCGGCGGTGGAGGACGCCGGAGATAAAAGGAAGGAACTGTGAATGAGGGAAACTAAAATGAAATCAAAACTAAGAACTATGACTTCCTCGAAATTTGCGCTGATCGCTTCTGCGATTGCTACCTTTTGCTTGTTAGGCCTCAGCCTGCACGCCGCTCCGCCGTCTAAATCCGACGCAGCTTCGGCGCCGCAGCCAGCTCAAAAACAATTCGACACACCGAAACAGGCGGCCGATGCGCTGGCTCAAGCGGCTGAGTCGTTTGATACGGGAACGCTGAAAGACATCCTTGGTCCAGACAGCGAAGACATTATTGCATCCGAAGACCCGGTTCAGGACAAGAATCGCGCGGCGGAATTTGCAGCGAAGGCAAAAGAAAAAATGTCCGTTGAGACAAACAAGAAAAATTCGAATCGGGCCCTTGTTTTGGTAGGTAAGGATGACTTTCCGCTTCCGATTCCGCTCGTGAAGCAAAAAGGGAAGTGGTTTTTTGATACCAAGGTCGGTCGTGAGGAGATATTAAATCGACGCATCGGCGCGAATGAACTGAATGCGATTGCGATTTGTCGTGGCTTCGTTGACGCGCAACACGAGTATGCGGCGGAAAAACATGATGGTTTAAAGGTGAACCAATACGCACAGCGCGTCATCAGCACGCCGGGGAAACATGACGGTCTGGCGTGGCAAAATCCGGATGGGACATGGGGAGGTCCGGTCGGAGAAGAAGTGGCCAGAGCTCTCCAGGAAGGTTATTCCGCGCAGGGGGGTAAACCTTATCACGGTTATTACTTCAAGGTGTTGAAAGGACAAGGACCCGCGGCGCCACTGGGAGAGATGGATTTCATGGTTGGCGGCGCAATGATCGGCGGCTTCGCCCTCGCCGCTGCGCCTGCTGAGTATCGGGTAACTGGAGTCACGACATTTATCGTTGGCCCGGATGGTGTCGTTTACGAAAAGGATCTCGGACCCGATACACTGAAGACGTTCCAGAGCATGGATAAGTACAACCCTGACAAGACTTGGAAAGTGACCGAGGATGACGTGGAAGAGGACGTACAAGACCAGGGTTCCGAGCCGCAAGCACAATAAGCGTAACGACTCATCGCTGTCGTTAGCAGAACGGCAAGGAGTCTTTCCTTTACCGGCAGGACACGCTCATTTAGTTGGTGGCGGATGAGCGTGATTGCGTTCGTTTACGCACTAACTATCGGGGCGAGGATGTTTATCTCACCGGCGATTTAGTATCGCCATCTGAACCCATTTACTTCAATGCTCGATCAAGTATTTGGCCGGCTCTTCTTAAGCCAGTGGATCGTATTTGCGGTTCTGCTGATTTTGCTGGTTGGCCTTTCCGAATTGGCATGGCGCATGGGCTTGGCGTGCGGCCGGAAGAAATCGGAAGCCGACAAGGACAGTGGCACCGTGAGATCTGCAGTGCTGGCTCTGTTGGGATTGTTGCTTGGATTCAGTTTCGCTCTCGCGGGAGCACGGCACGAGACTCGACGCGAACTTTTGGTTGAAGAGGCAAACTCCATCGTGACGACAGCACGCCGGGCGCAGCTGTTATCTGAGCCACACGCTGCGAACGTCGTCCAGTTGCTGCGCGAATATGTTCCACTTCGGATCGAGGCGCATCGTGAGGGGCAATTTTCAGATCAATTTGTAACGACGCGCAAACGCAGTGCCGATCTTCAGGACGGTATGTGGGCTGGGAATTTCCGGGCGTCAGTCGATTCTTGAGCGATTCGTTTTTCCAATCCTCATCCCGATCGTCATTGCAATAATTACGGACATCGATACTCCGCGCGCCGGCTTTGTCTCGCTGGATGAACGACCGCTGCTGGAATTGAAGGAAATGCTGAGTCGTGCTTCCGCGACAAGGCCTTGATCTTCGTGGAAAAGCGGTGGTCACAGTCGGTCACCGGCGATTTCAGTGGCCGAAACACAAAATGTGTTTATCTGTTGAATTATGAAGATGCTCACCGTGCGATTTTTCGTCGCGGCGTGTTTTTTAGCTGCCGCAGTAGTTGCTTTCGCCAATCCTTTTAAAAGCAAGATCATCTCCAGCAGCGATTCGGTTCTTGTTATCACGGTGCCTGGCGATCATTTCATGAAGATCACAAATTTTACGCAGGACGGAGGCACAGATCGGGCCGTTGTTGAGGTGACTTTGCCGGGTGACACTGAAAATGGCGGAACCACCAATGTTCTCACAGCAACGCGAATTGATTTTAGCACTGGCAGCAACGCGCAGAACGCTCCCGAAATTGGTAACCGAGTGACAATTGCAGGTCCCGCTATTGTGAAGGTCAGGCCAGTAGTCGGCGCAAAGCTCTTCATCAGTTATAGAAAAGAGCGTGACGAGGGCAGCGGCGGAGGTGGTGGTGGAGGCGGAGGCGGTAGCCCAACGCCGATTCCCATCTTGACGCCCACGCCTACTCCTACGGCTTCACCGACCTGCACTCCAGGTCCTCCTTTTTTCACACCGTGCCCCTTCTCCTGATTTCCAGCCCCGGTGCTGACCTAGCCAGCAACGGCGTCAATCGCCTTCCATTCTTCTGGAGTTAATTTCAGATTGGCGGCGGCAACGTTTTCTTCCAAGTGCGCGAGAGATGACGTGCCGGGAATCGGAAGCATTACCGGTGACCGCTCCAACAGCCACGCCAGCGCCACTTGAAATACACTGACGCCGTGTGCCTTTGCCGCGGTGTTCAGCGGGTTTTCTCGTTTCAATCCGCTGCCTCCTCCGATCGGGAACCACGGCAGAAAACCAAGCTTTTCCTTTTCGCAATACACGAGAACGCCTTCGGACTCGCGGTCTTCAACGTTGTAACGGTTCTGCACGCTCACGATCGGAACGATCTTGCGCGCGCGATCGATCTCTTTCCGGTCAACATTCGATAAACCAATGTGCCGAATTTTTCCTGCGTCCTGCATTTGCTTGAGCGCGCCGACGGATTCTTCAATCGGCACTTTCGAATCGACCGTGTGCAATTGATATAAATCGATGCGATCGAGGCGCAGCCGTTTGAGACTTCCATCGAGCGCTTGCTTAAGGTGGTCAGGCCGGCAGTTTGGCACCCACTGACTGGGGCCGGGGCGTGTGAGGCCGCCTTTCGTCGCGATCACGAGCCCTTTCGGATAAGGATAAAGCGCTTCGGCTATGAGCAGTTCGCTTGTATCCGGACCGTATGCGTCCGCGGTATCGATCAAATTCACGCCAAGTTCCACCGCGCGTCTGAGAACTTTTAGCGCGTTTTGTCGATCGGTCGGCCAGCCCCAGATGCCTTCGCCTGTGACGCGCATCGCCCCAAAACCAAGACGATTGACAGTGAAGTCGCCGCCCAAATTAAATGTCGGATTTGTAGCCATGTTTGATGATGTTGCCGTGTTAGCTCCAAGAATCACATCGGATTTGCCCGCCAGAAGCGCGGCGCCACTCGCCAAAGTAATTCCAACAAACCTGCGGCGCGTGACGCCGCGTTCTTGGTTCCGCGCAGCAAGCTCGTCCGTCATGACGCGAGGAGATACGTTCATGAAAACCGTTTTCAAATGCAAGGTAATGATTCCCTTCGCTCGCGCATAACAACATCAAATGCGTTTTCGAGATTTTTCCCGAAAGCGACAATGCCGTCTTGATGACCCGCCATCACGAAGATCTTTTTGCTTCGCACGTCACTTATCTCGAACAGACGCATGATTTCCTCCGCCATTTCCGGCGTGCCGTAAGCAACAGACTTCGAAGTTGTCGGTGCGCGATCGAGAAGCGTTGCCCACAAATCCGAATCGTGACAATGAATGACCGCAGAGATCGATGAATCGGATTCATAAATCGCGGCGTGCGTCAACGATTCCGATGAAGGAATCGCACTGCCTTCGTAGCGGAGCCAATTCTTTGCGAAATCGTACGCCACGACTCGTACGCAATCTGTCGGCGTCAATTCGGGCAGATCACCCGTCGCTGAACCCGTAATGTAAAAGTTCCCGCTCACCCCGTCGCGGACGCTCAAGTTGCCGAACCTGACGCCATTTGAGTCTACGCCCATCAAACGCTGCTCCAGAAGTTTCCGCCTGTACGCATTCAGTTCAGCA
>Ga0137375_10006452_pt1 | contig 13920 bp, 17 predicted proteins | sample SagtaG_24_FD_104936 | JGI IMG/M metagenome (GOLD analysis project Ga0137375, IMG submission 104936) | Vadose zone soil microbial communities from Sagehorn Ranch, Mendocino, California, USA - Sage1_R_113_16 metaG | ecosystem: Environmental > Terrestrial > Soil > Vadose zone | place: USA...
AAGCGCCCCGGCGTCCTTGGCCGCCTGACGGCCCCGAACCGAATTGCGCCACCGGAGCGACTCCCACCCAACTACTCACCCGAGACGGTGCAGTAGAGCGATGAGCCGAACTCGAAACCACCAACCGACGCGAGGTGACCATCAACCCGAAACCACGACTTGACAAACGGCCCCCCTTCATAGAGAGAGGACGCCCCAGCGCGCCGCGTGATCGCGGGCCAGGGGCCCGGCAAACGTTGCCGGTTACATCGCTAGAGGGCGTCGTTGCGCCTCGGGCTCGTCACGACGTTGCAGTTCGTTGTGCGTGCGAGCGCTCTGCGAGTCGGCCGTGGACGAACTGCACGGCCATCGCTCCTTCGCCGACGGCGGTCGCGCAGCGCTTAGTGGAGCCCGAGCGCACGTCGCCCGCGGCGAAGACACCCGGCAGACTCGTCTCGAGCAGGCTGTCGGCGCCTGCGGCGGAGCCTGTGAGGATGAAGCCCTTGTCGTCGCGTGCGACCACGTCGCCGAGCCAGTCGGTACAGGGCAACGCGCCGAGAAAGAGGAACAAGAACGAGAACGGCAGGCGCTCGCCGCTTTTGAGCGTGACCGCCTCGAGTTGGCCGTTGTCGCCGTGCAGGGCGGCGACTTCGCTGCGATCACGAACCGCGACGCCGTAGCGCTCGAGCTCCCGCACGAGGTAGTCCGACATCGTCTCGCGCAGATCGTCGCGGCGATGAAGCAGCGTCACCAGCGCGCCGCCGCGAGCCAGCCAGACGGCAGCCTGGCCGGCCGAGTTGCCTCCGCCGATCACGCCGACGCGCGAGGCGCCGCAGAGTTGCGCCTCGGGGGGCCCGGCTGCGTAGAACACGCTCATCCCCTCGTAGTTCGAGAGTCCGTCGACGGGGAGGCGCCGGTACTGCGCGCCCGTCGCGAGCAGCACGGTGCGCGCTGCGACCTCGTGATCCTCTTCCAGGCCCACCACGTAGCGTCCGTCGTCCGGTTCGAGTGACACGGCACGGTAGGGCGTCGCGGTGCGTGCGTGGAACTTGCGCGCTTGCGTGACCGCGCGGCTGGTCAGCTCTGTACCGCTGATCCCCGCTGGGAAGCCGAGGTAGTTCTCGATCCGTCGGGACGAGCCCGCCTGCCCACCGAGGGCAGTGCTCTCGACGACCAGGGTCTCCAGGCCCTCGGACGCGCCGTAGACCGCAGCGGCCAGGCCCGCGGGGCCGCCGCCGACCACGACCAAGTCGACCTCCTCCCGGGGCGCGAGCTCGCGGCCGATCCCCAGCGCGCGGGAGACCTGACCGGTCGACGGGCCGCGCAACTCCACGCCACCCGGCAACCGCACTAGCGGCAGATCGGTGGCGTCCAGACCCTCGACCAGCGCAGCCGCAGCCTGGTCGCCCGCTCGTTCCGGGTCGCGCCACGTGAAGGGCAAGCGATTGCTGCGGGCGAAGTCGACCATCCGCACCGTCGCTTCGGACGAACGGGGGCCGATGACCTCCAGACCGACGCCCTGAACCTGCTGCAGCGCCTCGCGCCGGGCAATGAAGGTCGACAGCAGCAGGTCGCTCAGAGGCCCGTCCTCGAACAGCAGCGATCGCAGCGCGTCACGGTCGACTGCGATGTAGCGCAACGCTTGCGTGACGACCGCCGTCAGGAAGACGGTCTGCCCGGACAGGAGGTTCATCTCGCCCAAGAAGCCCGACGTGCCGTGGCGGACGATCTCGTGGCCGGCCGCATCGAGAATCGCCACCTCGCCTTCGATGATCGCGATGAAGGGGTAACGCTGGTCGCCCACACGGAACAGCACGTCACCGACGCGTGCAGTGCGCTCCTCGCCAAGCTGGGCGAGCGTCGCCAGCTGCGACGCGGACAACATCGGACTGGCGGGACCAGGCACGACGCGAGCTTACCCACACCGTTCCAGACAGCTCGCCGAGGTTCTCCGGGCCGCGGTTCCCGGCTCGCGTCCGCCAGTCGCTAGTCGCGCGTTCACTGGGCCGGTGAGGGCCTTCAGACCGCGCGCAGCAGCCCTCGCTCGAGCACGAGCGGAAGAAGGAGATCGCGATAGCCGTGCTCGTCGAACAACACGGTGAGCTGGTCGCCGTCGTAGCGCTGGACGGTGCCTTCTCCCCAGCGGTCACTCAGCACGCGTTCGCCGACCGCGAACGGCTCGACTGCGTTCGGCCTCGTGACGCGGATCGCATCGTTGTCGCAACGCCCGCACGGGCCGCGGTAACTCTGGCCGAAGTACGTCAGCAGGAAGGAGCGGCGGCAGTCCGTGTGCTCGGCGTAGCGGCGCATCATCTCGAGTCGGGAGCGCTCCACCTCGTCTTCGCGCTTCGTCTCCGTCGCTGACGCCGTGAGCGCTTCGGCCACGCTGAGCGCCCCGGTCCAGCGAACATTGCCGTCGGCCTCCCAAGCTGCGGCGCCGAGATCGACGAGACGGACGATGGCCTCGGTCAGCTGCCGTGGAGGACGTTCGTCGAGGTCGCGTCCGGTGGAGAGGCGTTCCGCGACGCGGGCGACGGCGGTTCCGCCGACACTCCGCGACGTGAGGTGCCGTGCCGCGCCGAAGTCCTCGGGCCGAAACAGCAAGCGCGCATGTGCGTCCTGCTCGTCCCGTCCGGCGCGTCCGAGCTCCTGGTAGTACGCGTCGAGCGATGCGGGCGGGTCGACGTGCAGCACCCAGCGCACATCCGGCTTGTCGATCCCCATCCCGAACGCGATTGTCGCCGAGACAATTCGCGCGGAGCCCTCGAGAAAGGCCGTCATCGCCTCGTGCCGCGCTCGCGCCGGGAGCCCCGCATGGTAGAGCGTCACGGGATGGCCGGCCGCGGCGAGCACCTCGTGCGCCGCCTGCGCGCTCGCGTGCGTTGCTGCGTAGACGATTCCTGCACCCGTGAGCTCGCCCGCTGCGCGCACGAGCTCACGGTGCTTCTCCGCCACGGAGCCGGCACGCCGCGCAGACAGTTCGATGTGCGGGCGATCGAAGTCGCCGATCACCACCTCGGGTTCGCGCAGGCCCAGGCGCCGGCAGATCTCCAGCCGCACCGGAGGCGCAGCGGTCGCGGTCAAAGCGACGCGAACGGGCACTTCGAGGGCGTCGGCCTGAGCGCCGAGACGCATGTAGTCGGGGCGAAAGTCGTGGCCCCACTGGCTGATCAGGTGTGCCTCGTCGACGACGAAGAGTCCGGGTCGTGCGCGACGCAGCGCGTCCCGCGTCTCCACGTTTGACAGCTGCTCCGGCGAGACGAAGACGAAGGTGTCGGAGTCGCAGGTGGCAACGAGCGCGTCCGCCCGTGCGCCCGCCGACTGCTGCGAGTTCAGGACGACCGCACGGAGGTCAGCCGCCCGCAGATGTGCGAGCTGGTCGTCCTGCAGCGCGATCAGCGGCGAGACGACCACCGTCGGCCCGTCCCGCATCAAGCCTGCGAGTTCGTAGATCGCCGACTTGCCGCCGCCGGTCGGCAACACGGCCAGCACGTCGCGCCCACCGGCCGCCGCGGCAACAGCACGCAGTTGTCCGGCTCGCAGACGCTCGAAGCCGAGGCGAGATCGAGCGAGCTCCTCGATCGACCTATCGCTCATACGGACAACGCTAGCCCTTCGAAGGCCGATCATGACGCGACGCGTTCAACGGGCCTGGTGAGCTCCGCGCTCGGGACAGGATGAACGCGAGCCGGTCGCGGAGGCGGACCGCTACTCGACTCGGCTGTACGTCAGTTCGAAGTCGGTCGTGTAGTTGGTGCCGTCCTCGGCCTTCTCCCAGCGGCCGTCGATCGTCCTGCCGTCGTCGTCGAATCTGCCGGTGAAGCGTTGCGGGAACGGCTTGCCGTCGCGCCAGAGCTTCCACTCGCCGTCGCCGATGCTCATCTGGTAGACGCGACAAACGCCTCGATCGTCGGAGTAGAGCTGGTAGTAGGTCCCGTTGGCCGCGTCGCAGCCGATGATCGAGACACTGTCAGGCGCCTCGGGCATATCGACCGTCGAGCGCTCGATCAGGTGGGCTCCCGACTCGTGCCATTCGAAGATCGTCCGGCCCTCGCCCGGCCACGGCGGGCCGCCGGGCGGCGTCGCCGTCATTCTCCATTGGCCGACCAGAGGCTCGAGCTTCTTCAACGCGTGCTCTGCGGTGGGCTGCTCCATCGTTGTCCCTTCTTACTCGGCTCGTTGGTAGATCTGGACTTGGACGCCGTCCGGGCCGACGGTCTTGCTCTCCGCGAGCTTCAGCTTCAGCCGGTCGATCCCGTCGGGGAACAGGCGCTTGCTAGGAGGTGTCGGGTTTGATCAGCTCCCGCGCGCGCTCCAGGTCGCTCGGCGCGACGAGGATCTCGCGCGGCCCGCCGCTCCCGGTCGCGTCCCAAGCGCCGGCACCCATGTCCGTCTGTCGGTGGCCGCAGGCGATTCCCTCGGTCCTCAGAAGACCACAGATCGCCTCGGCCTCCATCCCGTCGCCTACTACGGTGAGCCGAACACTGAGCATCACATCACCCTCTCCTGCCCGCGGCCGTTATCTCGCCGTGGAGCGCTTTCAGCGCGGCGACGTAGATCTCCGAGAAGGTGGGGAAGGGCTGGATGGTGTCGCGCAGCACATCGAGTGGGACGCGAGCGCGGATGGCCAGCGTGGCCTGCTGCAGCCACTCGCCGGCCTCGGGGCCGAGCGCGTAGGCGCCGGTCAGTCGTTCGCCGTCGCTTAGGAGTGTCATGAAGCCGTTGTCGTCGGCGTAGGCGCGGGTGTAGGTGGCGGTCTTGGACACCTCTGACACCGGAGCGGTCGCGCTGAAGAGGGCTTCGGCGACGCCGACCGAGGCCGCCTGCGGGTCGGTGAAGACGACGAGCGGCACAGCCTCGTAGTTGGCCTCTCGCGGCTCGCCGAGGATGTTGGCCGCGACGATGTCGCCCTGGTACTTGCCGACGTGGGTCAGCGGCCAGAGGCCGTTGACGTCGCCGATCGCCCAGAGGCGCTCGCCGGCGCGCAGGTGCGCATCGACGGGGATGCCGTGCTCGTTGGCCTCGACACCGACGGTCTCCAGACCGATGTCGGCGACGCGCGGGCGCCGCCCGGTGGCGACGAGCAGGCGGTCGCCGCGCAGCTCGCGGCCGTCCTCGAATTCGAGGACGTAGTCCTCGCCGTCGCGCCGTGCTGCGGTCGCGTGCGCGCCGAGGACGAGCTCGATGCCGTCGCGGCGAAGAACCTCGCCGAGTGCCTCGCCCAGTGGCGCGGGCTCGCGGGCGAGCACGTGCTCGGCGCTGTCCACGAGCGCGACGTCGCCGCCGAGGCGTCGCACGGCCTGCGCCAGCTCGACGCCGACCGGCCCAGCGCCGAGGACGAGGAGCCGGCGCGGGACGGCCTTCATTCCGGTCGCCTCGCGGTTGGTCCAGACCCCGTCGAGCTCGCGGAGACCCGGGACGGGCGGAACGATCGGATCTGCGCCGTTTGCGAGGACGACGTGCTCGGCGGTGTGGCCCACGCCGTCGACCTCAACGACGCCCGTCCCCGCGAGCCGGCCGCTGCCGCGCAGCAGGTCGATGCCGGCGCCTGCCAGCCAGCGCTCCTGGCCGGCGTCGGAGTAGTCGGAGACCATGAAGTCACGCCAGGCGAGCGCCGCCTTCACGTCGACCTCCGCGCTCGCCGCCGCGTTGCGAGCGGCATGCACGGCCTCGCCGGGGCGGAGCAGTGTCTTCGACGGGATGCATGCCCAGTAGGAGCACTCGCCCCCGACCAGCTCGCGCTCGACGAGCGCGACACGCAGGCCGCCCTCGGCCAGCGCGCCGGCGCAGTGCTCCCCCGGCGAGCCGCCGCCGAGGACGATGACGTCGTAGTCGCTGCTCATCAGCGGGCACCTTCCATGTGGAGCGCGGCAGCGTCGGATGCCTCTTCCGGGGTGCTCCCCTGATCGCGCGCGATGATGTAGGCGGCATACCACCCCGACCAGTGGTGCTTCGGAGCGGTCGCTTCGTACGGGCCGTGGTGCTCCTCTGCCTCTCGCAGAAGCTCTGTCAGAGTCGCAACGTCCATGAGCTGGTCCCCCTTCTTCAGTAGTTCACGTGTCGTCACCGTGCGGGCGCGATCGAGCACTCCGAGGCGGGTGGCGTGAGCTGCACCGCCCGGAAGTCGTCGCCGGTGACGAAGTCGGCGTCCAGCCGCCACCCCAACGTCTCGCAGAAGCCATTCGCCCGATCGACGTCGGAGACGGGCACCACCACGACCTCGAGCTTCATATCCACGCCCTCAACTCCTCTCCGTCTGTCGTAGGGGCATCGATCAATGCCGGTCGGGTCGATATTGGCATCACCGTCGCGCTTCGCGCTGTCGCGCCCGGTAGCACGTGGTTGATCAAATGTGTGGTCGCGACTTTTAGACGCCGCTGTAACAAGGCGTGGGGCGCATCGGCGCCCCACGCCTTCCCGAGGTTGTTCGTCCTACGCGTTCGGCGTGATCTCGCCGAACAGCCCGTCTGCTTCGTCGTTGATACCGGCCGTGAAGAACAGCGTGTTCGGGCCGGCGCCCGGCGTGGTGGGGGCGAAGCGAAGTCCCCACAGCCCGGCGATGGTGATTGGGCCGCCCACAGGGCTGCTGAGCTGACCGACGTGGTCGCCGGTGGAGGGGTCGTAGGCGTTGATCCGTCCGTCGCCGAAGTTGCCGACCAGGATGTCGCCACCGAAGGCGGCGAACGTTGACGGCGCGAGCGTCACCGCCCACGGCGAGTCGAGCTTGCCGCGGCTGACGAACCTCTGGAGCAGGTCTCCGTTCGGGCTGAACACGTCGACGAACCCGTTACCGGGACGGGAGACATCATCGTGCTTCTCCGCATCCTGCTTGGCGAATGTCACGAAGAGCTTGCCGCCGATGTTGTGGATTCCGAACGGCGCGAACCCAGCCGGGACGGTTGGATCGGTGAAGCTGTTGACCAGGTCGAAGTGACTGTCGAACACGTCGACCGTCCCGAAGCGGAAGTTGCTCGCGTAGAGGAACTTGCCGGCCGGTGTGGTCACGAGCGCGAGGCCCTTGTACGCGGCTCCGACGTCACCTGCGCTGTCCGTTGCGGTCGACCGGTCGACGGCGATCACGGCGCGGGCCGGATCGACGTTCGGGTTCCAGCCCTCGATCGTTCCGTCTTCGGTCGCGAACAGGAAGAAGCCGGGGCCCGAGGCGCCGGCCTTCGAGATCACGAAGTCCGACGAGCCCGGGTCGAAAGTGTTGAACGCCTGTCCGGTCGGCGTTCCCACGGCGGCGGCCCCGGCTGACGGTGCGGCTGGAATGGTGACGACGAGCGGGCGCGCATTGCCCGCTCCGTCGTAGAGCGTCGTCACTCCCGCGGCGTTGTCGGACACCCAGATCGGGCTGCCCGGGCCGACCGACGTGCCCCAGGGGTTTCGCAGGTTCGGGTCGGTATGGGCGGCGAGCCCTGGGATGTCGGAGACGAGGTTCGTCTGCAGATACGACCGGCCGGCAATCCCACCGCCATCCGCCTTTGCAGGGGCGTCGACTGCCGTCAGGGCGACGGCCGACACCGCCGCGAGTGGCGCGAGTGCAACGAAAGAGCGTCGAGTTCTCATGGTTCTTCCTTTCCTCTATGGAGTGGACGGCGCTACTTGCCTGAGGAGTCGTGTGCCGGCAGCAGCGCGTTGTGCAGGACGAAGCCCGCCACGTCGTTCCCGAGCTCGAGACCGGCCTCGTGATCGATCCGGGTGTGAACGCCGGCATAGATCCGGCTCAGACCAGCCTCGCCGACGGCGGCGCTGAAGCTCGTGAACGAGCGGGTAACGCCCGGCAGTGCCGGTGAGGTGACCGAGAACTGTTGGTTGTCGCCGTAGAAGCTCGTGAGCACGTCGGCTCCGGCGGCGCTGATCGTGCTGTGGGCGCCGGGGTACGAGGGGTCGGCCGGCGTGTTCCCGGCGAGCGGGACCCAGTTCGTATCGGCGACGGTCTGCGGGTTCCCGTCGGTGTCGGCAAGGCGGATTGCCGTGATCGGCCGCCAGAGCTGGTAGGTGTACTTGGCGTCGTAGAAGGCGATCGCCGAGTCGGCGAGGCTGAGGTTCAAGGCTGCGAACAGCCGGGCAGTCGTTGGCAAATCGCTGTGGTGAGCGGCGGCGACGCTTTGGGCGATCTGGTTCCAGAAGTTCTGGATCGCTGGCGCCCAGAACTTCCCGATCACCGTCTGGTCGGCGGTGCGGGTCGTGCTGGTCGCAGAGCCGAGGCTCTGTACTTCGTTGATCGCGGCGGCATACTCCGGGCTCGTCAACGCGGGCGGCGGAGCCGGCCGGAACTGGTCTCCGGTCTCGAGCACGAATGGGATCACCTGTCCCCAGGTGGTGAAGACGGGCGCCGGGAAGTTCGGCGGCGTTGGCCGGTAGTCGCCCGGATTCGTCCCGGGCACGAACGGGGGCGGAGTCGCGTTCGAGCCGTCGTCGGCGCGGATCGCAACCATGTCGCGAGCGACCTGTTCACCCAGACGGATGCCCTGCTCCTTCGCCGGGCCGGCGGGCACCTTGGCGAGCTCGGCCGCGTAGTCGGCATCGAGAGCGCTCTGTTGCGCCGGATAGAGCCCAACGAGCGCTGTGTGCGCGGCCGCGTCGGCGGCTGCGGTCTCCGAGGCGTCGCGAGGTGCGCGCACGTCGATCAGGTACGGCTCGTGCGAGCGGTCGATCGAATTCACCGCGTCGTAGATCGCCGCGTGAAGGATCGCGAAGTTCCGTGTGGGCTGGATATTCGCCGGCTGGGCGCCCGGCGTGTTCACGATCGACAGGAGAGCCTGGTTCCAGTCGATCACCGGCTGCCCAGACTCGTGGACCTTGCCAGCGGCCCGGATGCTCCTCTTCCCATGCGCCACGGGCTGCGCGAGCGCGGTTGCCCCGGGCAGTGCGAGTGCGAGCGCTGCTGCTGTGATTGCGAATGCCTTCATCTGATCGATCTCCTTCGGGTTGATTGCTGTATGGCGGTTACGGCGTTCGCGCCCTGCGAATCGGAGCTGCGTCGGCGGCCCAGCCGCCGAGGGCGAGAAGCAAGACCGCGACCACGATGAGAGCGAGGAACAGGCGCCGTCTCATTGGCCGGTTGCCTCCGGTTGGAGTGAGCGCGCCCACTCGTGGAAGCCGTGCCGGTCGCCGCTGAAGAGGACGGCGAGCGTGTCGTCGCGCGCCGTCAGGAAGACGCCGCGAACCTCTTCGCACGCGAGCAGCTCCCAGCGAAGGTACCGGCGCTCGTTCGCGGTTGCGGCCCAGCTCGTGTCGAGCTCGTAGATGCTCATGACGGCGGGTCGATTGGGTAGAGCCACGCTTCGAGGCCGGTGGCGGGTTCGCCGTCGCCCTTCAGCGCGAAGCTGTGGATGCGGGCCTGCGCGCCGGTGCCGTCGACGCGGCTGACGCTGTAGAGGCGGCCGAGCCAGAGGCGCCCGTTGCGGATCGAGAACTGGTAGCGGTCGAGCGCGCGCGGCGCCGGCCCTGCGGTGCGATTCCCTTCGTTGTCGAATTGGCTGCCGTGGCAGGGGCAGCCGAAACCGGACGGCTGGGCCGGGACGATTCCGACCTCGCCGCCGTTCGTCCGTTCGGCCCTCCGCTGTTGCAGGTACAGAGGCCCGTTCGGCTGGGTGGGGCAGCCGACATGCGTACAGCGGCTCGACATGATCGTGAAGCTCGGCAGGCTTCCGAGCGCGCCGTTGTTGCGGATGTATGCAGCACGCCGCGAGATCTCGCCGGCGTGCGGATCGGCGAGGAACGTGGCGACGACGAACTCGCCTTCCGGGAACGCGGCGATGGGGCCGAGGTCGACGGGGCGCCGCCGCTGACCAAGGACTGAGGGCAGGATGGCGAACCCGGCCGCCGGTAGCCCGGCGCCGAGGGCGACGAGGCCGCCGAGGCCGAGCGTCGCCCGCTCGAGGAGGCGGCTGCGCGGGAAGCGCTGTTCATGCGTTTGGTCGCGGGGCTTCCGTGCGGCCGGGGCCGTCTCCGTGCGGGGCGTGCGGCGGTTGCCGCGCACCCAGGCGGCGCCGGCCAGGAGGGTGATCGTGCCGCCGAGCGGCGCGATCAGCAGCGGGCTGATGATCAGCCCGACGAGCAGGACGGCGATGCCGACCGCGAAGCTGATCGGCCAGATGCCGGCTCTGTTCTCGACTACCGACAACGCTGTGGTCTCCTCTCGCTCGGGTGACGAGAGCGAAGGCCGCTCTCGCAGGTCGGACACCCGCGGTGCGGCCCGGAGAGATCGTCGAGCGCTAGGTCGTCCTCTCTCCCTCTCGAGTCGCGCAAGCCTGAGGGCTTCGCGGGAGAGGCGACCTTGGCCTCGAACGGCGCCGTCGAGAACGCCGTGCACCGACGCTAGCAGGACCGGCGCACGCTGCGCCATCGGCCTCGACGAAACCGATCGTCTGTCTCCCGGCGTACGACGATCGATGACCGCCCGTGGGACTACGTAAGCCCCAACCGTCGTTACGTCCTTGACAGGGACTCCGTGCTCAATCTCCTGACTGCCGACGTAAGCGCCGTCTGGCCGCTTGCACGAGCGGCCGAATCGGCCCGTACCGACGTCCTGAGCCACGGCGACGGTGACGCGACCGTCGAGCTCGGCTTCCGTTCTGCCGCGGTGCGCGTCGGCTTCTGGCTGGGCTGGGCCTCGATCATCGCGGTGCTCGGCGGCCTTGCCCTCGACGTCGAAGTGCGACACCGCTGGCTGCTGGTTGGCTTCACGCTCGGCGCTGCCGCCGCCAACACGGTTGCGATGGTCGTTCCGTGGCAGGACTGGCTTGCGGTTCGTCGCGGCCGGCTCTTGCTCGATCTCTGGTGCGGCGGGCTGATCGCGTTTGTCGCAGTGCTCGTCGTCAACGGCGGCTCGACGTTCGCACTGCTTCTCTTCCTCGCGATCCCATTCATCGCGGTTGTGCAGGTCGGCTGGCGACGTGCCTTCTGGCTCTGCATCAGCGTGGGGACGTGCGCGGTGATTGCTTCACTGGTTCCGCTGTCGGCCGGCGCAACGGCGATGCGGCTTGCGCTCGTTGCGGCTGTCGTCGGAGTGGCCCTTCTGCTCGCGCGGACGATCCGCCGCGAGGCGTCGGCGCACAAGCAGGCCGCTGCGCGCGCGGAGCTCGAGCGGACGCTTGGGAAGGAGGCGAATCACCGGATCAAGAACGACCTGCAGACGGTTGCCGACCTTCTTCTGCTCGGGCGTCCGGTCGGCGTGGACGGGACGGCGTTCGACGAAACGGCGGCACGCATCCGGTCGATCGCGACGGTGCACCGGTTGCTGACGGAGACCGAAGACCAGGTCGACGGGGGTGCGCTCTTGCGCAGCATCGCAGAGAGCGCGCCGGTGCAGGTCGCAGTGGAGGCGGAGCCGACCGCGTTCGACGCTGCGACGGCGCAAAAGCTCGGCATCGTCGCCAACGAGCTGGTCACGAACGCGTTCCAACATGGCGCCGCACCGATCGTCGTGCAGCTCAGCGCCGGCGCACAGACTCGGCTGCGCGTCGATGACGGTGGACGCGGCATCGATGGTAAGACGGGTTTCGGCCTCGAGCTTGTTCGGCGGATGGTCGAGCAGGGCCTTCAAGGCCGCTTCGAGCTGCGGGCAATTCCCGGTGGCGGCACGCGCGCCGACGTCGTCTTCCCGACGGTGTCGCGATGAGAGTGCTCATCGCCGAGGACGATCCGGTGATCGCCCTCGGCCTTGCCGAGCGCCTGCGCTCGCTCGGGCACGAGCCGATCGGGCCGGCTTGCGACGGAGAGGAGGCGATCGAGCTGGCGAAAGCGAGCTCGCCCGACCTGTACCTGTTCGACATCGAGATGCCTAACGTCGACGGACTGGAGGCTGCGACGCAGCTCGCCGATGCCGGTCTCCGGCGCCCGGTTGTCGTCGTCACGGGCGTCGACGACCCGAGCCTGATCGAGCGGTCGATTGCAAGCGGCGTCAGCGCCTACCTGACCAAACCGGTCGACTCGCGCGAGCTGGATGCCGCGATCGAGCTCGCCGCCGCACGGCACTCCGAGTTTCAGGCGCTCGAGGCGGAAGTCGGTCGGGCCCAGCAAGCGCTCGAGGACCGCAAGCTCGTCGAGCGCGCGAAGGGGCTGTTGATGACGGCGCTCAACCTCTCCGAGCAGGACGCGTTCCGCCGGCTACAGCTGACAGCGCGCGAGCGCAACCTGCGCCTCGCCGACGTCGCGAGCCGGATCGTCGAGCAGCAGAGTCTGCTCGAGCCGAAGCGCGCACGACCGCCTGCTCGCTAGTGCACTAGACGCAGCGCGCGCGATCCTCGCTGCTCACGCGTAGACCCGAGCGCTCCTGCTAGCGTGATCTTGCGACGTTCGAGAAGACGTCGCGCGAGGCCAAGGCTCGCCTCTTCCGAGTACTTCAACCGGAAAGGCAGGGCCATGGTGTCGAATCGTCTCAATGCAAGAACACGCTCCGCTGCGGAGTCGACCGCGTCCGCGGAGACGCCCAAGGACGCGTTGGTAGAGGTCGCGCGGCACGCCGCGCACATCCAGATCGCCGCGATGACCGCAGCGGGCAAGGCGATCGCCGGCTGGGCGCACGCCACTAACCGGCTTGCGCAGGCAGTCGGCGACGAGCTGCTCCGCCGCATCGACGGGCAGAGCGACTCGCGCGAGCTGATCGTGCGCGTCGCCTCGGCGACAGACGTCCATCTTCGCGAGCTGACCACGCTGCCAGGCACGGCCACGGACCACTTCAACACGCGGCTCGAACGCGTGTCGATCGACGACTAGGAGGTTTCGATGAATTACCGGATCAAGCTGCTCACCGCGTTCGCCTCATCTGCGGTGATCGCGGCAATCGCGGCAACTCTTGCTTTCGCGGGCGTGGCGCAGACGGGCGGAGCGAAAGTCGCCGTTGCCAAGTCGCCGCTCGGACGGATCCTCGTCGACAGCAAGGGAATCACGCTGTACGACTTCGTCAAGGACAAGGGCACGGTGAGTGCGTGCTACGGCGCGTGCGCCGCCCTCTGGCCGCCGTTGACGACGAAGGGGAAGCCGGTCGCCGGCCACGGCGTCCGCGCCTCGCTGCTCGGCACGACCAAGCGGAAGGACGGCAAGCTCGAGGTCACGTACAACGGCCACCCGCTCTACTACTTCGTGACCGACAGGAAGCCGGGCCAGACGACAGGCCAAGGCGTCAACCAGTTCGGCGCCCCGTGGTGGGTCCTCTCGGCTGCAGGCAAGGAGATCCATCGTGGCTAGCGCACCGAGCCACGCCACGCACGGCCGAGGCATCAGGACTGACAAAACCCTCCAAGCTCTACCGGCTCGCCCGAAGCGTCGCGGCGAAGTAGGGGGCGAGATCGCCCGCTACTTCGGTGCCGTCTCGATCCTGGTTGTTGGAGTCGTCCACGCCCAGCAGTACTACGGCGCTTACTTCTCGGTGGTGCCCACGATCGGCACGCTCTTCCTGCTCAGCTTCATCGGCTCCGGTGTGGTCGGGGTCGTGCTCATCGCTCCGGTGAGACGGCTCGGCCGGAGCATCGGCGACCTGATCCTCGTCTTCGCTGCTCTCGGCGCAATCGGCATCGCGGTCGGATCGCTCGCGAGCCTCCTGATCAGCGAATACACGCCCCTCTTCGGCTTCATGGAGTCGGGCTACCGGCTCGCGGTCGTCCTCACCCTCGTCTTCGACGGCCTGGCAACCGTCTTGCTCGGAGCATTCGTCCTGCTCGTCGCGCCCCGGCTGATTCAGACCATCACCACGAAACGGAGAACCCGATGAAGCACACGCCGCTCAACACCTTCGTCGGCGACAAGCGCGCCGGCCAGACGACCGGCGAGGGCCTGTCGAACTTCGGCGCCGAGCCTGAGCGCAAGCATGCGGCGTAAATGACGTCTTGGTCGCTCACATACGTCGTCGTTGCGCTCTTCATCGGCTGGGCGCTATTTCAGGTGCGCACTCGAGCGGTGTACAGCTGCCCGGCGTGCGGCTCGAAGAGAGAG
>Ga0137375_10006454_pt1 | contig 13918 bp, 7 predicted proteins | sample SagtaG_24_FD_104936 | JGI IMG/M metagenome (GOLD analysis project Ga0137375, IMG submission 104936) | Vadose zone soil microbial communities from Sagehorn Ranch, Mendocino, California, USA - Sage1_R_113_16 metaG | ecosystem: Environmental > Terrestrial > Soil > Vadose zone | place: USA...
ACAGAGGAGGAGTGCAGCGAAGGCGGCGACCGACAGCTTCATGACTCGCGCCATCGGGCGCGGGCGAGCGTTGTTCGTTGGGAATCCGTCCCAAGCCCACCCGAGTTCGTAGAGCCCCCGTCTGGGACGCACTCTGTCCCGTCGCCCGCGCACTGCGTGGAGAGACACGTGCATTAAGGGTGAAGTGGCCGAGGCTGCCTTTAACAACGTGGCCCATTTACGGCATACATCGAACTTAAGGGCAGCTTCCGGAGACAACGCCACAGTTCAAGCAGAGCCACTGGGCGCAGCTACTGGCATCGGTGTCATCGAGCGCGCTCACGTAGTTGGACCCATACAACCCGGTGAGGTCGTGGTCGCGGAGAAGATCGACCGCATTAGCCGGTTGCCCTTGCCCGAGGCCGAGCGCCTGGTGGGCTTGATTCGGGCCAAGGATGCGCGGCTGGCGGTGCTGGGCGTGGTCGATCTGTCGGACTTGGCCGCCGAGGCTGAGGGCGTGACCAAGATCGTGTTGGAGTCGGTGCAGGAGTTGCTCTTGAAACTAGCTTATGTAGGAGCGAGTTCCTTATTTCGAGAACAGCTACTTACCGCAGTCGTTGAAGTCATGGTCAACAGAGTACTCACAACATCCCCATGATTCACCAAGACATGTCTGGACGGCCAAGGACGAAGTTGCTAATTGCTCGGCCTTGTCCAATGTCGATGCGCAAGCGTCTGCACATAGGCTATGCGATAATATGGATTCGCTTCCATCAGTAGTGTTGGTACAGCGCCCCGCGTGAGCCCGAACACAGAAGTTGTTCGGGTCATTGATAGGCGGTGACCAGCCACTCCAGTCACTACCACTAACGTAGCGGCATCGTTCCTCAAATCCTCCGAAAAGTTTGTCCCAGGCAACGTTTACGCACTGCATTGGGGCGTTGCACTGATTAAGGTAGACAGCTGGGTCTGTGCAACAGGGTGTATCGTAGACACCGCATCCATCGTACTTTTCCGGGATACGTGGAGGTGGATCTGGAGGTGGGTTAATCGCTATGGACATCTGTTGCTTTTTGTAGCCAGAGTCGTCACCAATCCATGACCAATCACTAGGATTATTATTGACGGAGCACACAAGACCTGTCTGAGAATATCTGTTATTTGATCCTAGTCTTCGATGGCGAAAGCATACCTTCTTAGACGAGGAAGACCGAATCTGAAGCGCTTGGTTGCTCCACCCTGAGTCATCGCCTAGTGGAATCCATGAACTCATCTGTCCGTCATGCGAACACGACCAATCGGTTTCAGTCCATCCAGCACTGCCAAGTGCGTGAAAGCGCATGCAGACTTGGCCGTCACCTTGATATGTGAAAGCAAGCCGCTGATTTATCCATTTTGTATCGTCACCAAGATTCAATTGGTCACTCTCATGTCCATCTTGGGAACAGACCGTGCCATCATTGAGATAGCCTGTGCTTGGAGAGACACGATCATGCTGAATACAGAATCTTGATATCACCGATGTATCAGATGCTAGGCTCACCTGTGTCTCTCCTCCAGCCCCGTCAATCGACGACTTGAACCAGAATGCCGCATTCCGATTGTCGGATGTGACGCTCTGGTAATAGCCAGGTGACAGTTCGTAATTAAACAGCGGTGCCCAGCCGCAGGTACCTGTGCACTTCCACCAGTAACCATGGAACTGTGCCGGCTTGCTTCCCTCCGATCCAACGAGTGCTGTCGTCTTCCAGTAGTTCACGCGGTTTGTGACAATATAAGCCCAGTCCCATCCCTGTATGCACGTTCTGGGCGAGCCGCAGAACGATGACGTGAACCACTGTTGTTCCGACGTGAGTGCGCTGTACAAGGTCCCTTGCTTCTCCTTAGTGATGACGTGTGTACCCGTATCGAACACGCGGTCGATCTCGGGCCGTGTCACCTCCTTAGCGGTGACGAGACTGCTACGGCGAGCCTCCGCAGCGAGCAGCACGGTTGGCACGATAGTGCCAGCGTGGGCAAGCGCACGGTAGACGTCGGGAAGGGGTTGGTCCGCCATATTTGGGGTTACGACCGGTGGCTGCTCGTGTAACCTGCCTCGTTCCGAAATCAGGACCACACCGGGCTCAACCTCAAGGAACTCTACGATATGGCCAGGCTCGATATCGATCGAAGCAAGGCTGGTCTTAGTACCATGCATGACCAAGCCCGTGTTAACTGATGTATATCCATCGGATACAACTTGCGCATCAGTAGGTTCATGGTCTGGTGTGCTTGAATTCATTGCATGGGTACCTGGACCACATTCAGATACTCCAAGACATAACAATAACACTATGAAGAGATTTTGAATCGCTTTCATGATTACTTTTCCTGGTGAAGCATTCGCTTCTCTATTCTCAATTGTTGGCTGGTTTAGTAGTCATTGATGGTCTCCTTTGAATCCGTAGATGTTGCCTGTTGCTCCGATCTGTCAGACCAGGGGGCCGTCCGCAGCTAAGCTGAAGTGTTGACGCGAGGTTGAGAAATTTGGCTGTGAGAACACGAGCTTCCGTCAGAACTTCCGCCGCCAGACCTCTGTTTGGACGCGAGGTGCTCACGGAGCGTGCGGTTCTCTTCTCAGTCGTTCGATCTCGGCTTCGAACCGATGGAGTGCGGACTTGATATCTTCCACTGACAGGTTGCTATGGTCTTCCGTGCCCGTGCCCACGACCGGGAGAAGATCTCAAGTCAACTCAGCACGCAAGTGGCAGCCAGGGACTTTTTGAGAAGTCTCTACGTTTCTGTGTTTTGAAGGATCGCTGCTATGACCACTTCCATGCCCGCTGGCCTTGCTAGAACTTCCAGCTATCCCGCATGGAATGGCTGCGGTGATGAGGCTCTCAAGCCGTGCACCGAGATCAGGTTGCTCACGCTTCGAAGCGTGTTCTGCGAGTTCCCAGAACCGTGAAAACCGGCCTTCGCATCGGTCATGCGATTGGAAGCCGACGCATGCGGACGTGTGCCTCGTTCGCGGTCACGACGGCGCCCTGCGCCAGGTCGTCTCCGACGGATGCAAGGATCGCGAGGATCAAGTCTGCCAGCTCGCTCGCCCCTTTGCCTTGGACCCGGAGGCGAACGACCGCGGGCGTCGGCGCGTGACTCAGGGCGAGCAGACTGTGAAAGTCTGCGTCCAAGGTGACCACCACGGCGCCCAGGGTGCGGGCCTTCGCAAGAATCTCTTCATCGGGTGCGCGAGCCATCTCAAGGTCCCCGACGTGGAGCGCCTCGTGTCCCGCGGCCCGCAGACGCAGGGTGGCGGAGCGCGGGAGCCCTTGGTCGAGCAGCACCTTCATCCGGTCTTGGGCAGTTCGACCACCACGTCCTCGAGCATGGCGGACGCATAGCCGAGCGCGTGGACGATATCCTCGTCCTCCAGCTCTGGATACTCCTGTCGAATCGTCGCGCGGTCGGGATACGTCGCGAGGATCTCCAGTACGCGCCGCACCGTGATGCGCAGGTCGCGCACGCAGGGCTGGCCATTCAGGCGGCGAGGGTCGACGGTGATCCGATCAAAGCGCATAACGGACTCCCTCCTGGTGTGGTACCACGCCTGGGCGCGCGAGGTCTCCGCGCCGCCTTGCCCCGTGCGCTCGGTGCTGGTCCCGGTTCAGCGCAAGGGCCCCCGGCCCCGCGGCGGGTGTGCAGCGGGTGCTTGGGGCCCAGGGTGGGATCCCCGTGGCGCCCGTGCACCCAGGCCCTTTTGGCCCGGGTGGGGGCGCCTTGGGGCTAGGGAGCAGGTGGGGCGCGGCTGGCCAGCATCCCAGCAACCCTAGCGTACGCATCGGGGTCTGTCAATAGTTCGTTATAACAAACTACCAACAAACTTTTACTTCACACTTTGTTTGTTGGGTGATGATCTGCTTCGTACTTTTGTTGTGAGAAGTATCATTGCTTCGCACTTCGCGAGTCGGGTCCGTGCGCGCTTCGCACTTTGCCTATCCGAGGGGTGCGCGCTTGGCGAAATCTCAAGCCGCGGGCACCCCCGTTGGCACGCGTTTTGCCAATGCGCGGGGGCTTGCGGTTTGGCTTGCCTGCGTTCTGCGTTGAGGTTCTCCGGATTGTCGCGAAGGACGCTTCTTGGTGATTCTTCAGGAGGCACCAGGGTGGAAGGAGGAGCTTGACGTCTTGCTGCACACAGGAGACTGTTGCGACGTCCAAGAACTCGACCTGTGGAGGGTCTGCGGACAGGAGAGAACTGTAGTCTCTCCGGACGTGCGTCTCCGTCTCCTCGCTCATTCTTCTTGGCGGGAGAAAACGAGGGAGGAGATCGCGACCGGAAGGCGAATTCGACGAGAAAGAGGCTCGACCGATGTCCAACCGTTCCGGCCGCCGGCGCCTTGTGCGCTGGCAAGGCGAAGTGTTGCCTGCTGAACCGGGGTTCGTCAACCCCTTGGGAGCCGTGTCATGACCGCGGCTTCGAACGTCTACCCGTTTCCCGGTCCCGTCGACGGCACCGTCCTCGAGGAGGACTGGACCCGCGATTTGCCACGGAAGAAGACCGGCGAGATCAAGAACACCTTCGCGGTCGTCTGTGCGATCTTACGCAATGATCCTGAGTACCGCGGAACGTTTTGGTACGACGAGCTATGGCTCGAGCCACGACGCGGCGAACAGATCTTCGACGATGAGAACGAATACCTGAAGATCCGGGAGCGCATCGAGCTTCGGTACGATCTCGGTACGATCGCAGAAGCGAACGCATACCACGCGGTTCACCTGGTTGCGAAAGAGCGATCACGGCACCCCGTCAAAGCGTATCTCGAGAACCTGGTCTGGGATGGCGTGCCACGGCTCCATACGTGGCTCAAAAAGGATCTCGGTGCCTCCGGCAACGAGGCGTATCTCGCAAAGGTCGGAACGTGGACCCTGCAGGGCGCCGTCGCTCGGATCTACGAGCCCGGGTGCCAAGTCGACTACGTCATGGTCCTCGAAGGAGACCAGGGACTTCAAAAGTCCTCCGTACTGCGATCGCTTGTACCGAATCAAGACTGGGTTGCTGCGCACCAGGCCGAACTGAACACCAAGGATGCCTACCAGGTCCTGGATGGCAAGTGGCTGCTCGAGATCGATGAGGTCGACCGCCTATCCAAGCACGAGCTTGGTCATATCAAGGCGTTCGTGACCAGGCGGAGCGATCACTACCGACGCACCTGGGCGAAGAAGGCTCGCACCTACCCTCGCCAGAGCATGTTCATCGCAACCTGCAACTGCGCGGAGTATCTCCACGACCCCACCGGGAACCGCCGATGGTGGCCTGTCACGGTCACGTGGATCGATGCAGAAGGGATCGCTGCAATCCGTGATCAGTTGTGGGCGGAAGCCGTGCATCGACACCGCGAGAATGAGCGTCGATGGCCCACCTTCGAAGAAGAGAAAGAGTTATTCAGGCCGGAGCAAGAGCAGCGACGCCAGCAGCATCCGTGGGAAGAGAGTATTGGAAGATGGCTGGATGCTCCCGATCAGAAACAGGAAGAGGAGTTCACCGCTTTCGAGATCCTGACCGGATCCCTCAAGATCCCGATCGCGGATCAGGATGACAAGGTCCGAGCGACGCTGGGCCGGGTCATGAAGGCACTCGGATGGACAAAGGGAGAGACGAGGAAGCGCTCCGACGAGAAGAAACGAGATCCATCCGGCAAGAAACAGCGAGTCTACGTCTACCGCAGGCCAGAGCCGGCTTTGGATCCAAAGACCCCCCCGCAGCTGGAACCAGCACCCTGTGAGACCTGCGGCGGGCACATCGACGGATACGGCGTGTGCTCCGAGTGTGGCGCGGGCGCTGCTCCGTAGTCCGAAGATCGCGCGCGCCGCAAGGCGACCTGAAAGTGTCTCGAGTAGGATTGTCGCGGCGGGTCTCTGGTCCCTCCGGCCCGTCGCTTGCCCAAGGTAACAGCATGCTCGCTTCGGGGAAGGTCGCGCCTGCGCGTGGCTCCGGGCGCCTCGTGCCTCGGCGTCCTCGCCATGCTCGTCGCTCCCCTCCCCTTCGCTGCGCGTGCTGTTCCACGCGTGGCGTGGGCGACGGGGCGGAGGGTGCCTCCGGCGGGGGCTCTGCGGGCTCGGGTGAGCAAAGGGTACGCCAACGCGCGCAGCTCAGCCTCCTATCGTCGGCTTGCTTCCTGAGACGTCCATCGCCGCAGTCACTACGGTCGTGCTGGTCGTGCTCCAGACCGAAAGGTGTCGTGGGGTGTCGTGGCTTTTAATGAGGAGGGTACGACACCGTTTGAACGCATGATTCACTGCGTGTCGTGGGTGTCGTGGGTGTCGTGGGTGTCGTGGGTGTCGTAACATGCTTGCGCATGCAACCACGATGGAGCCCATGCATGTGGTTGTCTCGTCTACACCAGTGCACACGACCGTGAGTGTTTTGGGCAAAGGTTGAAATGAGGCTACGACCCACCCGACACCCACGACACGCAGTGAATCATCATGGATTCCTCGTTGCCGCGACCTACGACCCTCCCTCCGACACCCTGGAACCCCCGACACCAGGCGCCTGTGCGCTCAGTGCGTGCCTCTGTTGGCGCAGGGGCCCCCGGCCCCGCGGCGTGAGTGCAGCGGGTGCAGGGGGCCCAGGGTAGTCTCCCCGTGGCGCCCGTTGACCCCGGCCGGACTGGCCAGGGTGGGGCGCCGAGGGGCTAAGGGGCAGGGGGTGCGCGGCTGGCCAGCATCCCAGCAACCCTAGCGCACGCATCGGGGTCTGTCAACAGTTCGTTATAACAAACTATCAACAAACTATATCTTCACACTTTGTTTGTTGAAGAAGTGTTTGCTTCATACTTTTGTTATGAGGAATGCTATCGCTTCGCACTTCGCGAGTCGGGTCCGTGCGCGCTTCGCACTTTGCTTATCCGAGGGGTGCGCGCTTGCCACTTTCGCAAGCCGCCGGCCCATTCAATGGCATGACCCTTGCATGCATTGCTTTTCTGCTGTAAGTGTGCAATATTGCACACTTACAGCAGAAAAGCAATGCATGCAAGGGTCATGCCATTGAATGGGCCGGCGGCTTGCGAAAGTGGCAAGCGCGCACCCCTCGGATAAGCAAAGTGCGAAGCGCGCACGGACCCGACTCGCGAAGTGCGAAGCGATAGCATTCCTCATAACAAAAGTATGAAGCAAACACTTCTTCAACAAACAAAGTGTGAAGATATAGTTTGTTGATAGTTTGTTATAACGAACTGTTGACAGACCCCGATGCGTGCGCTAGGGTTGCTGGGATGCTGGCCAGCCGCGCACCCCCTGCCCCTTAGCCCCTCGGCGCCCCACCCTGGCCAGTCCGGCCGGGGTCAACGGGCGCCACGGGGAGACTACCCTGGGCCCCCTGCACCCGCTGCACTCACGCCGCGGGGCCGGGGGCCCCTGCGCCAACAGAGGCACGCACTGAGCGCACAGGCGCCTGGTGTCGGGGGTTCCAGGGTGTCGGAGGGAGGGTCGTAGGTCGCGGCAACGAGGAATCCATGATGATTCACTGCGTGTCGTGGGTGTCGGGTGGGTCGTAGCCTCATTTCAACCTTTGCCCAAAACACTCACGGTCGTGTGCACTGGTGTAGACGAGACAACCACATGCATGGGCTCCATCGTGGTTGCATGCGCAAGCATGTTACGACACCCACGACACCCACGACACCCACGACACCCACGACACGCAGTGAATCATGCGTTCAAACGGTGTCGTACCCTCCTCATTAAAAGCCACGACACCCCACGACACCTTTCGGTCTGGAGCACGACCAGCACGACCGTAGTGACTGCGGCGATGGACGTCTCAGGAAGCAAGCCGACGATAGGAGGCTGAGCTGCGCGCGTTGGCGTACCCTTTGCTCACCCGAGCCCGCAGAGCCCCCGCCGGAGGCACCCTCCGCCCCGTCGCCCACGCCACGCGTGGAACAGCACGCGCAGCGAAGGGGAGGGGAGCGACGAGCATGGCGAGGACGCCGAGGCACGAGGCGCCCGGAGCCACGCGCAGGCGCGACCTTCCCCGAAGCGAGCATGCTGTTACCTTGGGCAAGCGACGGGCCGGAGGGACCAGAGACCCGCCGCGACAATCCTACTCGAGACACTTTCAGGTCGCCTTGCGGCGCGCGCGATCTTCGGACTACGGAGCAGCGCCCGCGCCACACTCGGAGCACACGCCGTATCCGTCGATGTGCCCGCCGCAGGTCTCACAGGGTGCTGGTTCCAGCTGCGGGGGGGTCTTTGGATCCAAAGCCGGCTCTGGCCTGCGGTAGACGTAGACTCGCTGTTTCTTGCCGGATGGATCTCGTTTCTTCTCGTCGGAGCGCTTCCTCGTCTCTCCCTTTGTCCATCCGAGTGCCTTCATGACCCGGCCCAGCGTCGCTCGGACCTTGTCATCCTGATCCGCGATCGGGATCTTGAGGGATCCGGTCAGGATCTCGAAAGCGGTGAACTCCTCTTCCTGTTTCTGATCGGGAGCATCCAGCCATCTTCCAATACTCTCTTCCCACGGATGCTGCTGGCGTCGCTGCTCTTGCTCCGGCCTGAATAACTCTTTCTCTTCTTCGAAGGTGGGCCATCGACGCTCATTCTCGCGGTGTCGATGCACGGCTTCCGCCCACAACTGATCACGGATTGCAGCGATCCCTTCTGCATCGATCCACGTGACCGTGACAGGCCACCATCGGCGGTTCCCGGTGGGGTCGTGGAGATACTCCGCGCAGTTGCAGGTTGCGATGAACATGCTCTGGCGAGGGTAGGTGCGAGCCTTCTTCGCCCAGGTGCGTCGGTAGTGATCGCTCCGCCTGGTCACGAACGCCTTGATATGACCAAGCTCGTGCTTGGATAGGCGGTCGACCTCATCGATCTCGAGCAGCCACTTGCCATCCAGGACCTGGTAGGCATCCTTGGTGTTCAGTTCGGCCTGGTGCGCAGCAACCCAGTCTTGATTCGGTACAAGCGATCGCAGTACGGAGGACTTTTGAAGTCCCTGGTCTCCTTCGAGGACCATGACGTAGTCGACTTGGCACCCGGGCTCGTAGATCCGAGCGACGGCGCCCTGCAGGGTCCACGTTCCGACCTTTGCGAGATACGCCTCGTTGCCGGAGGCACCGAGATCCTTTTTGAGCCACGTATGGAGCCGTGGCACGCCATCCCAGACCAGGTTCTCGAGATACGCTTTGACGGGGTGCCGTGATCGCTCTTTCGCAACCAGGTGAACCGCGTGGTATGCGTTCGCTTCTGCGATCGTACCGAGATCGTACCGAAGCTCGATGCGCTCCCGGATCTTCAGGTATTCGTTCTCATCGTCGAAGATCTGTTCGCCGCGTCGTGGCTCGAGCCATAGCTCGTCGTACCAAAACGTTCCGCGGTACTCAGGATCATTGCGTAAGATCGCACAGACGACCGCGAAGGTGTTCTTGATCTCGCCGGTCTTCTTCCGTGGCAAATCGCGGGTCCAGTCCTCCTCGAGGACGGTGCCGTCGACGGGACCGGGAAACGGGTAGACGTTCGAAGCCGCGGTCATGACACGGCTCCCAAGGGGTTGACGAACCCCGGTTCAGCAGGCAACACTTCGCCTTGCCAGCGCACAAGGCGCCGGCGGCCGGAACGGTTGGACATCGGTCGAGCCTCTTTCTCGTCGAATTCGCCTTCCGGTCGCGATCTCCTCCCTCGTTTTCTCCCGCCAAGAAGAATGAGCGAGGAGACGGAGACGCACGTCCGGAGAGACTACAGTTCTCTCCTGTCCGCAGACCCTCCACAGGTCGAGTTCTTGGACGTCGCAACAGTCTCCTGTGTGCAGCAAGACGTCAAGCTCCTCCTTCCACCCTGGTGCCTCCTGAAGAATCACCAAGAAGCGTCCTTCGCGACAATCCGGAGAACCTCAACGCAGAACGCAGGCAAGCCAAACCGCAAGCCCCCGCGCATTGGCAAAACGCGTGCCAACGGGGGTGCCCGCGGCTTGAGATTTCGCCAAGCGCGCACCCCTCGGATAGGCAAAGTGCGAAGCGCGCACGGACCCGACTCGCGAAGTGCGAAGCAATGATACTTCTCACAACAAAAGTACGAAGCAGATCATCACCCAACAAACAAAGTGTGAAGTAAAAGTTTGTTGGTAGTTTGTTATAACGAACTATTGACAGACCCCGATGCGTACGCTAGGGTTGCTGGGATGCTGGCCAGCCGCGCCCCACCTGCTCCCTAGCCCCAAGGCGCCCCCACCCGGGCCAAAAGGGCCTGGGTGCACGGGCGCCACGGGGATCCCACCCTGGGCCCCAAGCACCCGCTGCACACCCGCCGCGGGGCCGGGGGCCCTTGCGCTGAACCGGGACCAGCACCGAGCGCACGGGGCAAGGCGGCGCGGAGACCTCGCGCGCCCAGGCGTGGTACCACACCAGGAGGGAGTCCGTTATGCGCTTTGATCGGATCACCGTCGACCCTCGCCGCCTGAATGGCCAGCCCTGCGTGCGCGACCTGCGCATCACGGTGCGGCGCGTACTGGAGATCCTCGCGACGTATCCCGACCGCGCGACGATTCGACAGGAGTATCCAGAGCTGGAGGACGAGGATATCGTCCACGCGCTCGGCTATGCGTCCGCCATGCTCGAGGACGTGGTGGTCGAACTGCCCAAGACCGGATGAAGGTGCTGCTCGACCAAGGGCTCCCGCGCTCCGCCACCCTGCGTCTGCGGGCCGCGGGACACGAGGCGCTCCACGTCGGGGACCTTGAGATGGCTCGCGCACCCGATGAAGAGATTCTTGCGAAGGCCCGCACCCTGGGCGCCGTGGTGGTCACCTTGGACGCAGACTTTCACAGTCTGCTCGCCCTGAGTCACGCGCCGACGCCCGCGGTCGTTCGCCTCCGGGTCCAAGGCAAAGGGGCGAGCGAGCTGGCAGACTTGATCCTCGCGATCCTTGCATCCGTCGGAGACGACCTGGCGCAGGGCGCCGTCGTGACCGCGAACGAGGCACACGTCCGCATGCGTCGGCTTCCAATCGCATGACCGATGCGAAGGCCGGTTTTCACGGTTCTGGGAACTCGCAGAACACGCTTCGAAGCGTGAGCAACCTGATCTCGGTGCACGGCTTGAGAGCCTCATCACCGCAGCCATTCCATGCGGGATAGCTGGAAGTTCTAGCAAGGCCAGCGGGCATGGAAGTGGTCATAGCAGCGATCCTTCAAAACACAGAAACGTAGAGACTTCTCAAAAAGTCCCTGGCTGCCACTTGCGTGCTGAGTTGACTTGAGATCTTCTCCCGGTCGTGGGCACGGGCACGGAAGACCATAGCAACCTGTCAGTGGAAGATATCAAGTCCGCACTCCATCGGTTCGAAGCCGAGATCGAACGACTGAGAAGAGAACCGCACGCTCCGTGAGCACCTCGCGTCCAAACAGAGGTCTGGCGGCGGAAGTTCTGACGGAAGCTCGTGTTCTCACAGCCAAATTTCTCAACCTCGCGTCAACACTTCAGCTTAGCTGCGGACGGCCCCCTGGTCTGACAGATCGGAGCAACAGGCAACATCTACGGATTCAAAGGAGACCATCAATGACTACTAAACCAGCCAACAATTGAGAATAGAGAAGCGAATGCTTCACCAGGAAAAGTAATCATGAAAGCGATTCAAAATCTCTTCATAGTGTTATTGTTATGTCTTGGAGTATCTGAATGTGGTCCAGGTACCCATGCAATGAATTCAAGCACACCAGACCATGAACCTACTGATGCGCAAGTTGTATCCGATGGATATACATCAGTTAACACGGGCTTGGTCATGCATGGTACTAAGACCAGCCTTGCTTCGATCGATATCGAGCCTGGCCATATCGTAGAGTTCCTTGAGGTTGAGCCCGGTGTGGTCCTGATTTCGGAACGAGGCAGGTTACACGAGCAGCCACCGGTCGTAACCCCAAATATGGCGGACCAACCCCTTCCCGACGTCTACCGTGCGCTTGCCCACGCTGGCACTATCGTGCCAACCGTGCTGCTCGCTGCGGAGGCTCGCCGTAGCAGTCTCGTCACCGCTAAGGAGGTGACACGGCCCGAGATCGACCGCGTGTTCGATACGGGTACACACGTCATCACTAAGGAGAAGCAAGGGACCTTGTACAGCGCACTCACGTCGGAACAACAGTGGTTCACGTCATCGTTCTGCGGCTCGCCCAGAACGTGCATACAGGGATGGGACTGGGCTTATATTGTCACAAACCGCGTGAACTACTGGAAGACGACAGCACTCGTTGGATCGGAGGGAAGCAAGCCGGCACAGTTCCATGGTTACTGGTGGAAGTGCACAGGTACCTGCGGCTGGGCACCGCTGTTTAATTACGAACTGTCACCTGGCTATTACCAGAGCGTCACATCCGACAATCGGAATGCGGCATTCTGGTTCAAGTCGTCGATTGACGGGGCTGGAGGAGAGACACAGGTGAGCCTAGCATCTGATACATCGGTGATATCAAGATTCTGTATTCAGCATGATCGTGTCTCTCCAAGCACAGGCTATCTCAATGATGGCACGGTCTGTTCCCAAGATGGACATGAGAGTGACCAATTGAATCTTGGTGACGATACAAAATGGATAAATCAGCGGCTTGCTTTCACATATCAAGGTGACGGCCAAGTCTGCATGCGCTTTCACGCACTTGGCAGTGCTGGATGGACTGAAACCGATTGGTCGTGTTCGCATGACGGACAGATGAGTTCATGGATTCCACTAGGCGATGACTCAGGGTGGAGCAACCAAGCGCTTCAGATTCGGTCTTCCTCGTCTAAGAAGGTATGCTTTCGCCATCGAAGACTAGGATCAAATAACAGATATTCTCAGACAGGTCTTGTGTGCTCCGTCAATAATAATCCTAGTGATTGGTCATGGATTGGTGACGACTCTGGCTACAAAAAGCAACAGATGTCCATAGCGATTAACCCACCTCCAGATCCACCTCCACGTATCCCGGAAAAGTACGATGGATGCGGTGTCTACGATACACCCTGTTGCACAGACCCAGCTGTCTACCTTAATCAGTGCAACGCCCCAATGCAGTGCGTAAACGTTGCCTGGGACAAACTTTTCGGAGGATTTGAGGAACGATGCCGCTACGTTAGTGGTAGTGACTGGAGTGGCTGGTCACCGCCTATCAATGACCCGAACAACTTCTGTGTTCGGGCTCACGCGGGGCGCTGTACCAACACTACTGATGGAAGCGAATCCATATTATCGCATAGCCTATGTGCAGACGCTTGCGCATCGACATTGGACAAGGCCGAGCAATTAGCAACTTCGTCCTTGGCCGTCCAGACATGTCTTGGTGAATCATGGGGATGTTGTGAGTACTCTGTTGACCATGACTTCAACGACTGCGGTAAGTAGCTGTTCTCGAAATAAGGAACTCGCTCCTACATAAGCTAGTTTCAAGAGCAACTCCTGCACCGACTCCAACACGATCTTGGTCACGCCCTCAGCCTCGGCGGCCAAGTCCGACAGATCGACCACGCCCAGCACCGCCAGCCGCGCATCCTTGGCCCGAATCAAGCCCACCAGGCGCTCGGCCTCGGGCAAGGGCAACCGGCTAATGCGGTCGATCTTCTCCGCGACCACGACCTCACCGGGTTGTATGGGTCCAACTACGTGAGCGCGCTCGATGACACCGATGCCAGTAGCTGCGCCCAGTGGCTCTGCTTGAACTGTGGCGTTGTCTCCGGAAGCTGCCCTTAAGTTCGATGTATGCCGTAAATGGGCCACGTTGTTAAAGGCAGCCTCGGCCACTTCACCCTTAATGCACGTGTCTCTCCACGCAGTGCGCGGGCGACGGGACAGAGTGCGTCCCAGACGGGGGCTCTACGAACTCGGGTGGGCTTGGGACGGATTCCCAACGAACAACGCTCGCCCGCGCCCGATGGCGCGAGTCATGAAGCTGTCGGTCGCCGCCTTCGCTGCACTCCTCCTCTGT
>Ga0137375_10006456_pt1 | contig 13917 bp, 7 predicted proteins | sample SagtaG_24_FD_104936 | JGI IMG/M metagenome (GOLD analysis project Ga0137375, IMG submission 104936) | Vadose zone soil microbial communities from Sagehorn Ranch, Mendocino, California, USA - Sage1_R_113_16 metaG | ecosystem: Environmental > Terrestrial > Soil > Vadose zone | place: USA...
GACATCAAGAAGACGAAGATCCCCGGGTGCCACACCCTTTCCCAGTTCTCGTTGACGGAAGGACGACTTTCTTGCCAGCTTTACCAGCGCTCGGCGGATTTGTTCCTCGGGGTGCCGTTTAACATCGCGAGTTACGCCTTGCTCACTCACCTCCTGGCGCACGTCACCAGCGTAGGGGTCGGGGACTTCATCCACACGTTCGGGGACGTGCATATCTACACGAACCATCTGGAGCAGGTCGAGGAACAACTCAAGCGCCAGCCCTACCCGTTGCCCCGGCTCCGGATTGATCCCTCGGTCACTAGCCTGGATAACATCGAGCGGCAACAAATCCAGCTGATCGACTACCGGCACCACCCGACCCTTGCCGGGGAAGTCGCGGTGTAGGGGATCGATCCCATGCTTCTCTCCATCATTGCCGCAATGGACGCCTGCGGCCTGATCGGTGATGAAACCGGCTTGCCTTGGCATCTGCCGAACGATCTCCGGCGTTTCCGGCAGCGTACCTGGGGAAAGCCCATCATCATGGGCCGACGGACCTTTGAGTCAATTGGCAAGCCGCTCCCGGGCCGGTTCAACATCGTCCTCACCCAGAATCGTGAGTACAGCGCCCTAGGCTGTCGAGTCGCCCGGGCCTTTCAGGAAGCCTTGTCCTTCGCCGAGGACTACCTCACTCGTACAGGCGGCGACGAGGTCATGGTGATCGGCGGCGGCATGGTCTATGGGGAGGCCATCCAGCGCTGCGACCGACTTTACCTCACCATCGTGGAGGGCCAGTTCAGGGGAACGACATACTTTCCCGTCAGAGAGTTGCTACGGCAGACCTGGCTGCCAGCCTGTGCGTCGCAACCGCACCCCGCTGATGAGAAAAACTGCCACCGGCACACGTTCCACATCATCGAGCGTCTTTGGGATGTATCACACCGTTCTCCTCATCAGAGAGAGGGCATCCTTACCCGTGCCTCCGTTGACGGAGAGGAGGCGCTGTCGGGTGTGGACCTAGCCGCGATCCTGGCCCGGGGTAATATGGGGTCGTGAAGCCCTTGTCTCGCAGGGTGCCTGGCAGCGCTCGGCCTCGACGGGCGCCGAGCATCCAGACAACCATGTTAGGAAAGGATCCAGTCCGATGCCTGTCCCTTGTGAACTGTTGCCTCGTCTGGACGCGACCCCTGGCCAACTCAAGCAGTTAGGTGCGGCTCTTGAAACCTGGGTCCGCCGCGAACTGGGCAACGAAGGCGTTCTGTATTCGTTTGACGGGGAGGGACTGGCCAGCTTGCTCGGTGGTGAGCCGCCCAACCCGTTGGCGTTACGGGTGACGCCACCCAATGAGAGGGTCAGTTGGGGGCAAATTCGACGAGACTTGGGGCCATTGGCCAGTGACCGTTCACTTCGCTTTACCGTGAAAGACGATCCGCCCTGGCCGCGCGCGAAGGTGATCGAGAACCTGCGCCGGGCGATTCCGGCCGAATTGGTGGATGATATCCTGATCGACGGTGAAAGCTGGTCAGCGTAACCGACGACTGAAAAGGGCTGCGGCATGAGTGCCGGTTAGGTGTTCCTCCCCTCCCTTCACTGCTGCGCCAGCAAACGCCAACGCGAGAGGGCGGTTGCGGGCAGAGCAACACTGGAGGTTGGCTACACTATCTACCCTCCTGAACATCCGGTGCCAAAGTGGACACGTTACTTGTCGGGCGGCGAAAGTCAGAAGGAAGAATTCCGTTGTCAAGAAAGACCAGTCAACAACCTCCCGTCGTGGAGGCCGAACCCAGCGGGCGCAAGCGCTTCCGCGCGCGCCTTACGGAGGCTGGTCTGGCAGTCGAAGATTCCATTGCACTCTGTGCGGAATTCATCCAGAGGAACGACTGGCAGGAGGTTCGGAGAAAAGCTCGACGGGAGAACCTGCTGGGCAAGGGCAGTCAGGCGCGGACCGACAAGCTGCTGCGCGCGGTCGAACGACGCATCATCCGCGCCGAACCGCCGTTGCCGTGCCCTCAACTCCTGGCCCGCTACCTGGCGTCGAAGGTTTCCGACACTGCGAAGGCCCAGTTGTTGTTCGTGCTGGCGGCCTGGGAAGATGTGGCCCTGTCGGAAGCCTACCGGCGGCTCGTTGTCCCCTCCTTGGTGGGCGCTTCCCGCAGGGTGCCCGGGAAGGTGCAGATCCTGGAATTGTTGGAGCAAGAAGCACAGACCCGGCCGGAGGTCGCGAACTGGGGACACCCCACGCGGCTGCGCTGGGCCGAAGGCTTCCGGCTCGTACTCCGCGAGAGCGGCATGATCGCTGGCGCAACGCTGGATCAGGAGTCGCTCCGGCAGCCTGTGCTCCGTGAGGAAACGGTCTGCCTCCTGTGCCACGGTGTGGCGGACAGCGGCGTCAGTGGCGGGGCCATCCTCCGGCACGGAGTGTTGAGCCTTCTGGTGTTGACCGAGGCCGATGCGGTGCGCGCTGCACGCGCCCTGGACAACCACGGCTGGTGGACTTTTTCCCAGAACGGCGCCCTGATAGAATTCCGCCGAAACAACCCTTCCGGGCAAGAGTGGGTGGATCATGTCCTGGGACAATGAGGCATGGGAACGCTTCCTCGACACGGTCGTGCAGATCGCCCAGGGGCGACGCCACGACTGGCGTAATTCCTTCGTCCTCCACCCCTACGACCCAGGGGCGGAGCGCGACGCCCTTGTGGCCGTCCACAACGCTCGCTCCAGGATCGAGGCTTGTCAACTCACATTCGAGGTTCTCTCCTGGGGGGCCTTTGTCGCCGATTTTCTGCGGAAGCAAGGCTTCCTTCGGCAATCCGTCTCTTCGGAAGACGACAGCGCTCGCCTGCAACGCAACCTGGCAAACCGCTTGCCCGAATACCTGGCGGAACGCACTGAACAGGCCCTCCAGGGCAAAGGGCGCACGCACGTCGCTGTGATCGTTCGCACGGGGGCGATTTTCCCCTTCACGACGACTTCGCAAACACTTGCTGCCTGTGAAAGCCGCCGCGTCCAGGCTACGTTGGCCGTTCTTGGCCCGGGCCGCGTGACGGATCGCGGGCGCTCGTTCGGTCTGCTCAACGGCCCGCCTCACCCCGGCTACCCGGCCTTGATCGTTGCCCCCCAAGACAACACTTGACGGAGTGCCTGGACATGCCCTCGATTCTCGACCTCTTCGACCTGGACTACCAGCCGAACCGACCCTTTGAACGGGTCATCCAACCGGACGACCCCAAGACTCTCTACCGCGACCTGCGTGACTACGTCTTGCCGCCCGAGGTCAAGGCATGGCTGTTCGATACCCCCAGTGGCTTCGTGCATCAGTACCTGGCCAGCGCCAACTCGGTCCCTGATGCTGTCTGCACCTGGATCACCGGGTTCTTCGGGTCGGGCAAAAGCCATTTGCTCAAGGTCCAGGCCCACCTGCTAGGGAACACAGACGTTGCCGACGAGAGTGGCCGGCCGATCAAGGCGACGAAGTTTCTGTGCGACCGCTTCACTGTGCCCCACATGGCGACCTTGATTACCGGGCAACTTAGCGCTCGTCCAGTGGTCGTGCAGATGCTCGAATATGCTCGCGGCGGCAACCGCCAAACCAAGGAAGCCTCGATCAGTTACATCATCCTCAGCCGGTTGGAGCGCTCTCTCGGCTACTCCAGTGTCCCGTGGATCGCCCAACTGGAAAGGCTCCTCCGGAAGAACAACCGGCTCGACGATTTCCGCCAACTCGTCACCTCCACCACGGCCGCCGATGGTTACCGCCAGGAATGGGAAGGCATCAAGAACGACGATTATTTGGCCCAGCCGTTACTCATCCAGGGGCTGCACAAGCTCTTGCCTCGGACCTACAAGACAGAGGCCGCGGCGACGGATGCCGTGCGCTTGGCGGAGAAGAACCTGCCGACCCAGGAGGCCGTCGTTCGCCGACTCGCCGAGGAGGCCAAGGCTGTCGATCCGCACAAGGGCCGGCTGATCCTCTGCCTTGATGAGGTTCGCCTCTATCTGGGCAACAGCATGGAGCGCATCACCGAACTGCAGATCCTCGCCCAGCAGGTCAAGTCGGTCGGCCAGGGCAAGGTGTTTCTGATCGTGACGGGCCAGGAAGCTCCCGAAGATGTCGATAGTCGCTTCCACGACCCAGCGTCGGGCATTGGCGTCCTCGCGGATCGCTTCCCCGAGAAATTCCGCCTCAGCGAGACGAACATCGACTACGTGGCTTGCGAGCGGTTGCTCAGGAAATCGAACACCCCCGCGCGCATCCAGCCCCTGCGCGATTTGATCGCCACAAACCGGCCCCAGCTATCAACCGCGGTCCGCCTCCCGAACGTCCTGCAAAATCCCAACGGGCGTTTCACCAACACCGAACCGGCAGACCTGGAGCGTTACTATCCGCTGTTGCCGTACCACGTGGTCCTTCTGCAACAAATCTTGAACAAGTTGCGCTCCAGCGGCCCATCCGGTGGTGTCGCCGGGGATCGCGAGCGGGCTATCCTCATCGTCATCCGCGCCCTCTTTGGGGAGCCTGCAAACCCCACCCTGGCAGCGGCGGCCCTCGGCACGTTGGCGACCTTTGATCGCGTCTACGACGTGCTTGAGGAGGAGTTGAAGGCGATCCACCTCAACCAGCGCGACCAGATCGTCAAGATCCAGCAGAGCGGCGACCCCGAAGCGCCTTTCCTGGCCTCGGTCGCCAAAGCCGTGCTGCTGCTCCAACAGGCGGCCCAGAGGTTCGGCCGCGTGACCGAGGAGTTTGTCGCCGCTGTCCTCTACCCGCGCCTCGGCGCCGACCCTAACGCCCACGCCGCCCGTGTGAAGGAGGCGCTCAAGAAGCTCACCGAGGCCCCCCATCAGTACGCCACGCTCGATCCCGAGTTGGGTTACCGCTTCCTCACGGAAACCGAAACCCGCTTCGAGAAGATCGTGGCCGAGCAGGACGTTACCGACGCTGATCGGTTCGGCGTGCTTCTGGAGTCGGCGGAGAAAGCCTTGAAGAAGAAGTTCTTCAAGCACGACTACGCAGGCACCCTGGGCAAGCGGAAGTTCACGGTCAAGGTCACCCTCGTTGACGCACCCGGCAAGGCTTCCCTGGCCGCGGGCGACCACCTGGATTTGCAGATCTTGACACCGGCCGCGGTCGAGGCGGATCCGCACTGGGCCGATACCGCCCTGATGAACAGCACCAGCGCCCCCGAGCGGCTGACCTGGTCGATCAAGGATCCTGGCAAACTGATCGAAACCGTCGAGCGCATCGTCCGCGTCCGCAAGGCGCTCAAAGACGCGCGGCTGAATACCACGGACGGCAAGGAGCAGGAACAGATCGAGACGCAGCGGCAGACGGTTGAGCACCTCGCTCACGACGACCAGCGGGGCTGCCTACCGACGCAAATCCTCCAGGGTCTGGGCCAGGGGACGTTGGTCTGGAACGGCAACAAGCAAGATTTGCACGGCCTACTGGGGGCCGAGGAAGTCTTTGCCGAAACGGCGAACAAGGCCATCAAGGCGGTCTACACGGAATTTGACGCCGGGTCGGCAGTCGTCGTCGATGCCGACCTGGCCGAGATCCTCAAGTGGAAAACCTCACGGCCCAAGTGCGTCGAGAAGCTCCAGCTGATGGACGCCAGTGGCAAGGTTCTCCTTGATCGCCCGGTGCTGAAGGCCGTCGTGGACCGACTCCGGCGGCCCGACCACAAACCCGAAGAGATGCGCAAGGGCGAGGCCCTCGCGAACGAGTTCGACGGGAAACCGTTTGGGTGGGAGGACCATGTGGTGCGTGCCGCTCTGGCGGCCCTCCTTCGCGCTGGCGCCGTGACCGCACGCGAAGGTCAGATTGAGATCCGGACCCCAACCGAAGTCAGGGCGGTCGAGGTTTTCTCCGGCTGGAACCGTTTCAAACACGCGGTCTTCGAGTATGTTGGTGAGTTGACCCCTGCCCAGCGCCAGCTGGCGACGGAGGCGCTGCAAACCCTCTTCGAGCGGGCCGGTGAGGACACGTTCGAGAAGATCGACCGTGCCCTCGGGGAAGTCCTGGCCACCTGGTTGCCAGAGGTGGTTGAACTCGTCGGCGTGTCGCAGGCCACCCATCTCCCCTGCCACGACATCCTCGCGAAACTGCAGCAAGATCTGAAGACCGTTCAAATGGCCCAGGCCGGGACGCCGCGAATTCAGGCGTTTCTGCAGGACCAGCGTCAGGTTCGGCTTGCCTCCGGGGTGCCTGTGTACAAGGCCGTCCGCGAGTTCCGGATCAACGGCCTGATGGAGGAATATCAGAAGACCCGCAATTTCGTCAGCTACCCGGGCGCACCCTTCGTCCAGCGGGCCGGCGGTGACCTGCTGACCCAACTCGAATCGCTGCGCGGCAACCTTGCCCATGCCGAGTTCTATTCCGGTACACGGTGGGCCGCCATCACGGAAGCACACCACGCGATCCGGCAGGCATACGTCGCCGACTACCGGCAGGCGCACACGCAGCGGCAACAGGCAATCAACGCAGCGGTGGGGCGGGTTCAGGGGCACCGGAACTGGAGTCGCCTGGATGCGCCCGCTCAGGAATTGCTCCTCGACTCAATCCGGCGGAACCTCTGCGACGCCAACCCCGGAGGACTGGACGAAAACACGGGCTTCGTGTGCCTGACCTGCAAGACGGATGCGAATAGCCTGGCTGCCCAGGTCGCCACCCTCCCCGTTCTGGAGAACCAGGCGCTCGCGCAACTCGAAGCCCTGGATCGCCCGCCCACGCCGCCACCCACCACTGGTCCAGGTGTGAAAACGGTCGTCGTGGCGGAGGGGCAGGCCATCGCCGGGCCGGATCAGATCGCGGCCCTTGCTGACAGCCTCCGCACCGCTCTGACGCAGGCCCTGCCAGAGGGAAAGGTAACTGTCGATATCCGGGTCCATACAGCCGCGAAGGAGTGAGCCGCGGAGCGCTCGCCGGCAGCGGAAGTTGGGTTGCGGCCACTCCTTCGAGGAGGTGCGTCCTGATGGTCGTCAACGCCTTCGACAAGGCAGCCCGCTATGCGGCGCGGAAACTGGATCCCCTCGGCTTGCTCCGCTGGCTGCTGGGCGAGGTCTTCACGGCGGCGTGGCGCTGGACGCGCTGGCTGGACACGCAGTCGGTGCCTTTTCCCGGCGAGCCCGACCGGCGCGCCGACAGCGTCGCCGAGTTCGAGCGGCGCACGCACGACGCTCCGCCCGTGGCGGTAGTGATCGAGTTCCTGTCGGAACCGAGCGGCAAGGCGCTGGAGCGGCTGGCAGATTACTGCCTGGTCTTTCGCCGCGAGTTGCCCTACCAAACCGAGCCGCTGGTGAAGTACGATGTGATCGGCGTGCTGGTCAACCTGACTGGCGGCACCGACTCCGACGAATGGAGCATGTGCCCGCAGGATGCCGGCGGCCTGGGCATGCGGCTCAAGGTTGGCCTGCGCAACCTGGCGCAGCACAGCGCCTCCCAGACGCTCGTCGGGGTGGCAGCGGGATCGCTGCCCCTGGCGCTGCTGGCCTGGGTGTCGCTCATGGCCGGGGCCGACACGCCGGAGCTGGTGCGCGAGTGGCGGCGTTTGGTGGAAGCCCTGGTGGACGAACGCCAGCGGGCCGACTATGCCGGGATTGCCCTGGTGTTCGCCGACCTGCCTGGCTGCCGCGCCGTCTGGGAAACAGGTTTGGAGGGCTGGAACGTGAAAACCTCGCAGATTGTTGAAGAGTGGAAAGAGGAGGGCCGCGCCGAGGGCGACCGTCGGACCTCGCGTGCGAAGTTGCTGCGCTTGCTGCAGCTGCGGTTCGGGCCTGACCTGCCTGCAGACCTGCAGCAGGCGGTAGAGGGACAAAGCGACCCGGCGGCCCTGGATCGCTGGTTCGACCTGGCCGGGACTGCGACTTCCCTCGACCACTTCCGGACTGCCTTCAACGCCAAGAGCGACTGAGTCGTTGCTTGCCATTGCGGAGGGGCCTGTGCTGGCCAAGGAGCGTCGCGAGAATCTGCTGTCCCACGTCAAGGAGGCCCGCCGCGTCATCGAGGACGCCTTTGACCGTGCTCTCAACGGGCTGGGTCTGTTCAAGGACAGGGCGACAGGGGCAGAGCGCATCGACAACCCCGCTCGGCTCAACCAGCGGCGTATCGTGGATCAGGTGCTGGCCCGCGACCGCGAAGTCGGCGGGCTGGGCTACGCCGAGGCGCGACAGCGCTACGTCGAACATTGCGCCTTCACGCTCGTCAACCGCGTCGCTGCCTTGCGGGCAATGGAAGTCCGCGGCTTTTTGCCGAAAGTCGTCATCGCCCAGGACGAGCAGTATGGCGGCCTGTCCCCCTGGGCGCGCGATCTGAGCGAGGCCGGCAGCGTCGAGATCCTTGGGGAGAGCATCGCCATCGAGACGCCCGACGAAGCGCGCTGGCAGGCGATCCGCGCCGCCTGCGAGGAGGTTTCCAAAGATGTTGGCATGCTGTTCGACCTGCGCGACGAATATAGCGCGTTGACGCCCGAACCCGTGGCGGTCAAGGCGCTGCTCCGCGAGTTGACGGCAACCGTGACGGAAGCGGATTGGCACGCCGACGACATTCTTGGCTGGGTCTATCAATACTACAACGTCCCGGCGAACGCGGCCTACAAGGAGCGGCGGAAGCGGCGCGGCTACCGGATGACCGCCGACGACATGATCGTCGCGAACCAGTTCTACACGCCGCACTGGGTCGTGCGCGTGCTCGTCGATAACACCCTGGGGCGGATCTGGTGGGAGAGCATCCCGGACCTGGCACGTCGCCGCTGTGGAGCAACGGCGGCGGTGAGCGAGATTGCGGTCGAGGACGCCAGGCTGCGCCAGGTTTGCCGTGCGACGTGCGCGTACCTGGTGCCGCTGCCGGACGAGCAGCGCCTGGGCTGGTGGGGCGAGGAGGCCAGGGCCAACGCCGAGGCCCGTGCCGTGGAGGAGGCCCGCAAACGCCATCAGGAGGCAGGCGGCAAGCCGGCGGAGGCGCCCCAACCGCCGGTGGCAGCGGTGCCCGCGCGAGCGTGGAAAGCAGTGCGCGAGTTGAAGATCATCGACCCTGCATGTGGGTCGGCTCACTTCCTGCTGTACGTCTTCGACATGTTGCGGCGCATGTACGCGGTCGAGCCGGCCGCCGACCGCCCAGACCCCGCCAAGGTTCCGGACCTCATTCTCAGTGGGAACCTGCACGGGGTCGACGTGGATCTGCGGGCATGTCAACTGGCAGCGTTCAACCTGTATCTGAAAGCGCGGCAGAGCTACCGCGAGATCACGGTTCGCGACGAGTTTCACCCTTCGGGGATGAAGATTGTCTGTGCTGGTGCTCGCGTGACCGACGGGGAGAACCGCCGCGAACTTCTGGACTCCTTCGCCGATAACTTCGCAGTCCAGGAGTTGGCGAAGGAGATCTTGAACGACCTGTCGCGGACGGGTGAGATCGGGTCTTTGCTTCAGGTTCGCCAGAAGTTCGAGCCTCTCCTGCGGAGGCAGAAACGCCTTCGAGGTGAGCCGGTACAGGGGAACCTGTTCGGCACCGCTGAATACCGTCCGCTGCATCTGTTCAAAGACACAGTGATCGAGGAGTACACGCTTCCGCAAATCCTGGAGCGGCTTTCCCGCTTTGAAGCGGAAGCCAGGCCGAGCGGTGATGTGGGGCGACAACTGTTCGCGCGGGAACTGACAAAATCCTGCGGCCTGGCGGCCTTGCTGAGCGATCAGTACGATGTGGCGCTCATGAATCCTCCCTATGGCGAGATGCCCGACACATGCAAGGACTACTGCCGCGGTAATCGGCGGCAGGGTATCACGGCGCACTATCCGAATACCGCCAACAATCTCTATGCTGCGTTCATGGAACGGTGCATTGATCTCGTAGGCGACAATTGCCTAACCGGCTCTTTGACATCTCAAACTTTCATGAATCTCTCGACCTTCGCCAGGACGAGAACGGAGGTGTTGAACAAACTGGCTCCCCCTGAGATCCTGTGTGATACTGGATTTGACGTGCTCGACGGAGCAAAAGTGGTGACTGCCGCTACCGTGTTGCGGAGACAAGGGCGGCCCGACCATAGTCGCGCGTGTCCATGCTTTCGCATGTTTCAGGAGAGTGAAAGTGACAAAGAAGCGATTGTTGTCGAAGCGATTACTAGCATGAGAAGCGGGTTCACGCATCCTCGGGTGTATTATTCCTCGGTTGATGTTTTCAGTTCTCTCCCTGGTTCAGTTTATGCCTACTGGGTTCCAGTCGGGATTGCCAAACTATTCGAGACTTATCCCCCTCTGGACCGAGATTTCCTTGGCCGATCTGATCTCCCCAAGTTGACTGATGTCAAGAGCGGAATAACTACAGGTGACGATCCACGGTTTGTAAGATACTTTTGGGAAATTGACAGGATGAAGGTCGGCACCAATCTCACTGATACGCGAGAGGGACGGTTTTGGTGCCCTTTTGGGAAAGGTGGTTGGCTTGACGCTTACCAGGCTGATGTGAGTTGCGTGGTCAACTGGGCCGATGATGGTAGAGAAGTGAGAGCCTGCTTCGGTGCCCGCCCTCAGAACGAGGGATTTTTCTTCCGGCAAGGTCTTTCTTGGCATCGCGCTCCGCAATATCCCAGCAATCAACTGAGGGTGAATGCAAGGGTACAGCCAGAACACACTATCCCGGCGATTCCGATCAATTGCATTTTCCCAAAGACTAAGCCCATGTGGGAACTGCTTGGCTATCTTAACTCCGAGTTGATTTTCTTTCTCGTTCGCGTCTTTGAGATTAGGCTGCTACTTGCGGGGCCGGTGGCGTCACTTCCGTACCCTGAAGATAGAAACCTTGAGCAAATTGGACAGTATGCGCGCTCCGCGTACCACCTTCGACTTTCCCTTCGATCAACAGACGAGTGTTCTCCCTACTTCGTCTTGCCGGCGCTGCTGCTGGCTCTCCAACCAATCGATCAACTCGGTAAGCCTCAAGGACACCCGCATGCTGCGGAATTCCGCTGGCCTATTGGAGAGGCTGCCGAAGGCGAAATCCCTGACGCTGTGAGACTGTTCCGTGCTGTCTATGCCAATTATGGGTTCTCTGAGATGGCTCTTCGGCAACTTGCGGCCATAGGACGAAAGCGTCTGGTTGGTATGAGGCAAGGGATCGCTACCCTTCAACAGGAGATCGATGCTGCGGTGTACGGGGTGTTTCAAACCAGCCTGACGGATCAGCAGCAAATCGCGAGAGAGATTGCATTTCGGCAGTGCCAGCCAGTATTAGAGGAGGGAGAGGATCCCGCGGAGGAACCTGAAGGGACCGCTATTGACCATGCCTCTGACTCTTCCCTTGAAGACGAGAGCCTCTTTGTCGCAGATCAGATTACTAAGCTCCTCTCATACGCGGTCAAACTTGTCCTTGAGAGGGACAGCGACGGTCTGATCCCCATCGTACAAACGGAAACGAGACTCACATTGGCGGATCGCGTCAAATCCCATTTCGGTGAATGGTTCGGCGCCGCCCAGATCGAGCCCAAATGGGCCGAGGCGGGCGAAATCCTTGGCAAGCCGGTCGAGCGGTGGCTCGCCGAGGATTACTTCGACTTCCACACCGACATGTACCGCCGCCGTCCGATCTTCTGGCAACTCACGAGCGCCTACTGCGTCCAGCGCGGCTCCTTGCCCGGCGCCTTCTCCTGCCTGGTCCACTACCACAAGCTCCAGGGCAACACGCTTCAGAACATTCGCGCCCACTATGTGGCCCCCGCTCTCCAGCGGGCTCAGGCTCAGTACGACGCCGCCCGCGGAGCGTATGAGACCCAACAACGCTCAGCGGCCAATCGGACGACGTTGAACCGAGCAAAACGTGCTCTCGACGATGCCGACAGGAACCTTCAGGAACTGGTCGAGTTCGACCGGCGCTTGCAACACCTCGACACCGGAGCACGCCCCGTCACTCCCCCGCCAGGCGCCGACGATCCCTGGCTCAAACAGAAGATCGCCGAGGTCACCGGCGGACCGCAGTACGGCCGCGGCTGGCTCCCGGTCATCGACTACGGCGTCCGCGTGAACATCGAGCCGCTGAAAGTCGCCCGCATCCTGCCGCGCGCCGCGGACCGGATCAACTGACCACCCCAGCGCAAGGGGTACGGGATATAATCCAGGATGCCATGCCTGAAACCGTAACACCTGTGGCCCAGGATCTGGTGGAGTACCTGACAAACATCCTCCAGCCCCTCTTCGACGAAAAGCGCGTCGTGGTCTGGTACGACCGCGAGGGGGCGCTGGAAGCTCCCCTGCGCGCGGCGGCTGCCCTGCGCGGCTGGACGATGGTCCCCGCTTTGGGTGCCAGGAACCCGCTGGCGGCTCGTGCCGACATCGAGGACCAGATCCTGAAGGATGGCCTCCAGTTGCCTGTAGAGCGGCGGTGGCTGGTGTACGTGCCCTGCCCGCGTCAGGATCCGTCGTGGTATGAAGACCTGGAATTGCTCGGGCGGGCCGTGCAGCAAACTCTCGCGGAGGTCATTGCCGGTCGGCACGGCTTGCCGCCCTCGGTGGCCACCCTTGTCAAGGATCGCGTCGCCCGGCGCCTGGTCCAGAAATGGGACGAGGTTTTTCCCAACGGCACCTTGGGTCTCGACCTGGATGCCCTCAGTGCCGCCCTCCTCGCTCTGGCACTCGGCGAACCAGGACCGCTCGCCCCGAGGGCCGCTGTCCTTCGTTTCCTGCGCGACCCGTCGCAAACGGCGGCGACCCTCCAGGCTGAGGGCCTCGGCAGCACGTTCGTGCAGATCGTGCGCACGCAGCTGGGGTTCGGCCGCTTGCCCGAGGGCGACGAGGTGCGGCCGACCCTGCTCGTGCGGGCGATGCTGGCGAGCGAACTGGTGCATCGCGGCGCCTGCGAGACGGCCCTCGCAATCAACAATTACCTGCCGCAGAAAAACCACCTCGCCACCTGGGCCGGCATGGCGGAAGCGGCGGTCAGGGATGTGGAATGCCAGCCCAGTTTTTGCCAACTGGCCCGCGAGGTCGAAGCAGAGGTCAATCTCGTCCAGCACGCGAGCGACCTGCACGCCCTGGCCCAGGTGGCGAGCCTGCCCAGCGTCGATGATCGGCTCCTGGAGGAAGTTGCGGCGCGTTGCAGTCCACCCGGCGGACGCAACTCCGCGAGCCTCGGCGAACTGGCCCGCTGGGCGGAGGAGCGCCTGAAGCTCGCCCGCCTCGGCATCGCCGTCGCCGAGGACTGGGTCGTGGTCGCCGATGCCTCACGGCTGCTGACGGGGTGCGAGACCGCGGAACGAGAACTGGCCGCTTTGCAGGCGCCGTCCGCAGACGAGTTGATCCGCCGCTATGCCGATCCAAACGACGGCTGGTGGCGCCTGGACGATCTGCACCGCGGCCTGGAACTGCGGTTCGATGCCTGCCGTTCGGGTATCGTCGAACACCTCGGCCAGCCTGCAGTGGCGGCCCTCTGGAAGTGGTCCCGGCAGCTGGCCCAGCAGTTCGCTGACGCCTTCGAGCGCTCGGGAGGCTACGCGGCGCCTGCCGACGTGATCCCGCACCATCGCTTCTGGAGCGAGTTGGTCGAGACGGGCGACCTTGGGGAAACGGCGATCCTCTACGTCGATGCCCTGCGGCTCGATCTGGCCGAGAAGCTGATCGGCCTGTTGAGCCAACCGGGGCGCACAGTCACCCGCCGGTTGGCGCTGGGCTCCCTGCCCAGCAAGACGCCAGTGGGAATGGCGTCGCTCCTCCCGCGCCGTGGACAATCCTTGGTCGTCCTGGCCAAGCGAGAGAAACTCCGGGCGGAAATCGGCGGGCGGGATGTGTCCGACCGACCCGACCGGGTCGCGCATCTCCGGCAGGCGGTCGCTAATCTTGAGGTGGGCGAACTGAAGCAGATCACCGAGTCCCAACTTCGCGCATGGGCAATCGCTCGGCGCCCGGTGCTGCTGACGACGCTCGACATCGACAACAGTGGCGAGATCGCGGCCA
>Ga0137375_10006461_pt1 | contig 13909 bp, 20 predicted proteins | sample SagtaG_24_FD_104936 | JGI IMG/M metagenome (GOLD analysis project Ga0137375, IMG submission 104936) | Vadose zone soil microbial communities from Sagehorn Ranch, Mendocino, California, USA - Sage1_R_113_16 metaG | ecosystem: Environmental > Terrestrial > Soil > Vadose zone | place: USA...
ACGCGCCTGGCCTTCCGTCAGATCCCGCACGAATCCGGTAAAGTGCCTTTCTTCTTGCAACAGGACCTCACCGACCGACAGCTCCATCGGAAACGTGCTGCCGTCCTTGCGCTGGCCGACCACCACCCGCCCCGTACCTATGATGCGCGGCTCGCCCGTGGACAGATAGCGAGCTAGGTGGCCATCGTGCTCCTGCCGATAAGGTGACGGCATCAGCATACTGACGTTACAGCCCTTGACCTCGTCAGGGGCGAACCCAAACAGACGTTCGGCGGTGGCGCTGAAAGACTGAATGATGCCGCGCTCGTCGATCACCACCATCGCATCTGGGACTGTGGCGAGAATCGCCTGCAGATGCGCTTCACGATTATTCAATTCCTCGATGAGACTGCGGATAGAATCGAGCGCCTGTTTTGCAATATCATCGGAGGCGCCGGATTCCGGCGGAGGCTTACCACTGTCTGGCTGTCCGAATTTCCCACCCATGAATTCTCACCAGTGCCTGGTGGCGGACCTCACCCCGCCCACAGAAGAGCAACGTGCCAAGAGCATAGCTGGAACCTCCCGTGCCGTCCACATTGAGCGATCCGGGGTCGGAGCTAGGTCAACGTCGAACCTGCAAGACAGGAGACTATTTGGCGAGCGTCGCGATATAAGCCGCAATGTCCTGGGCATCACGGCGAGAGGGCGTCAAATTCATCCTAGGATGGGGAGACAGTATCGCAAACGCAATCAACTCGGGCGCATTTCCGAATTTTTGGGCGATGTTCTCAAAAGGCGGTGAGTTTGCTAGCTCCCGACGCGCCCCTGGCTCGACAATGTGGCAGGGCGAACAGTGCTGCTGCGCTAGACGTTTGCCATTGTCCACATCTGCAGCAACGGCGCTCTGCACGGCAAACGCGGCAACAAATAGCACGCCATTAAAGGTTAGCTTCATGGGTACCTCCTTCTCTAGACTATGCCGATGTAGCATGCGTCTTTCGATACAACTCCTCGGGACAGAAGAGAGTCAGCAAACTCGTATGAAGAGTTGCGCGCGGAACGTCTAGTGGAATGAGACTCGGAAGCAAGTCCGCGTTAGTGGTCGACGAAGGAGATAATCCGCCAACTCAATCAAGGCCGTCCCGATGGTGAGCAAGCGATATGGCAAAACCACACGCCACCAGAACATTTGCGCCGCTTCAATTTGAGGAACCGCACCGCTTCGAAGATTTGGTGCGCGATCTTATGTACGACTATCGCGATTGGTTATCCATTGAAGCGACTGGTCGAAGCGGCGGTGATGATGGTTACGATATTCGGGCATTCGAAAGAAGCGCAGCTGATATTGCTCATGATGAAAACGACGAAGAAGAGCGGAGCGAGCCCCCGGAGGGCCGCAGGTGGATGATCCAGTGCAAGCAAAAAAGCAACTGGGTCCTACTCGAGTAAAAGATATCGTTGAAGACGCGGTTGCTAGGGGTGACCCGCCCTACGGATACATCTTAGCCGCGCCTGCCAATTTTTCTAAGAAGGCATACGACGCGTTTAGGACGGCCCTAAGCGAGCGAGGCGTTCGGGAATTTCATCTGTTCGGTAGAGCCGAACTTGAAGACATGCTTTACATGCCGACAAATGATCGAATTCTGTTCGCTTTTTTCGGCGTGTCTCTCTCGAGCAAGAAGAGAACTAGAGTCTCCGAGGTGCGGATTACCGTCAACAACAAGAACAAGCTCTACACCATTCTAGGGGCGACAGGGGCGTACGAAGGAGAGATAGATCGGCACGTCTTGTTGCGTGACCTCAACGACACTCATTACCCAGATAAGGAGCAGTATTCAGATTTTGAACGAAACCCGCGGTGGAAAGAGTATATCGCAAGCCAATTTTATCCAGAAGGTTTGCGCTTCAAGGTGCGCGAGCATTTTGCGTACGTGAACCGCGAGAAGAAGGAGTGGGATTTCTTGCCGGCGATCGACCTCCTCTACAGAGAGTCGGATCGTCAGCAGGTTGGAGATGAACCAGCTCGTAACATTCAAGTCAATTTTCGGGAACGGGCCCACTCGTTTTGGGAGCACCTTCCAATATCTGCGCAAGCCAAGTTTTTGGTTGATGGGCTTGTTCTCTATCAAAACTTTGCGCTTATCGACAAGCAGGGCGATCCAGCATTCAACTTCCCTCATTTGTATGTCGATTTCGGCAAGAACGGGCCATTCGACGCCAATTGGGCATATTTACAAATCAGTCGCGATGAGTGGGAGCCAATCGATGGCTACAAACGCGTTCAAATCTTTCCGGATGAATTCCCCGAACGAAAATTTGGCAAAGTTCACACGGATCACAGTTTAAGGCTTGATCCGCATAAGCTAACTGCCCTCAAACGTGACGGATGGAGCCTTCTGCTTGACCCAGATGACACCTACGCCTTTCTCAAACCTACGGACGTGATCCCAGTCGCGGATAGCGAACAAAAGGGTTATCGGTTGCACGCAGAGGTGACGCACAGGTACAGAGTCAAATTCGAGGACATGGACGAGAACCACCCCCTGCATTGGGAAGTGCAACAGCATTTCAAGCAGGTGCAAACGGATCAGGTCATCAGCGTTATAGAACTTGTCCGAGTATACGACCATCAATTTGCAGCCAAGTAACCATACACCGCCCGCGTGCATCACACGCCCGTTTGGTCTTTCTATGTTTCATGCCCGTAACCTTGGACGTACTCTTTGACGTAAGCGTGCCGGCGTAGATAAATCGGACGCGGAGCCATGGCTCAGCTCTCCTCTCTGCGAATTGAAGGCGCGGCGTCGATCCGGATACCAGCTAGACCACGCACGCGCCCGGACGCCCAGACCGACGTGCGCACATCGGCTGTTGCTGATCTTTGATTCGGCAGCGCCCAACCCATCACTGCCCCGGAATTCTGATATCGAATGCCGTCAGCGAGAATGTGTTGCCGAATATTGCGGAGCCGACGGCAGCTGTGCGCGAGCAATCGCGAGTTGAAATTGTCAGTTCAGTGACCGCCTACCACGACACTGCCGTCTCTCAATCTTCGGTACACTACCGCACGCTCGCTCGGCACCGTACCGGCGCCTAAGGAAGCCACGGCATGGACCAAGGCTTGCAATTCTCACCGGCGCTGCGGTTCAGAGTGGTAGTGAGAAGCGCAGCACGGGAAAGACAAAAGAGAAAGCGTGGCGAAGGCCCCAGCTGAGCCATGCCCAACCGAGGCCTCGCCTCCCTTTGACCGATCGGTCCTCTAATTGATTTTGATGTGAGCAGGACCGACACTTAACCGTCCCAACGATTCTGGAGGTGTCGCGTTCCCTACATAAACAAATTTCGCATGATCCTCTTGCAATCGACGGCTGGGTCTACCGTCCTAGCGCCTTGCGCAGCCGGTGATGTGGCCTGCATTTCCCCAAATTGGTGCAGTAGCATTTTTTGTTTTTTTGCCGTCGTGGCCGGCGTTCAAGCTCCCCAACGAGCTCCACTGGCGCGTGACATGGCGCTCGCCAAGTGCTGCTCAACGATGACGCGGTCCATGGCTGAAACCTAAGACGACCGTCGGTTTGTGCGTTGACCTGCGTCAATGGCGACGAGCGGCAGAATTCACTCGTTCTTCCCTTCGTTTCGCTGAGCTTCCTCCGCCTGCTCCGTCCAAAACTGCGCCATACTCATCAGCGCCGCCCTGTCCTCGGGATCACTCATCTGTTTAGCGCATGCCAAATAGTGTTCAGCCATGCGCCGGCATTCTGCCGCGTCTTTTGACTCGGGCATGTCAGCACCGAACTAATGGTCTTTTCACGTCAATGAAAGAGCCCTCATAACGTTCCTTTATTCTTCGATTCCATATGCGATTTTAATACCTTATGGCTACAATCAGTCGCGCCTAGCCGCGCGTGTGTTCCGAAAATCGCGTGACCCGAGTTAAGCTTTTGGCGCATAGCTTTTGAATGCCAGCACCACGTTCCAAGCATTACGTTGCTTGAGTATCCCTATTTTTCTCAACATGGCTTGCCCCGATGGCCCATGGCGACGACCTTGAAACGCATCGGCTGTGCCGCCTTTCCGTCCGAAATTGCCGGTTGTAGCCTTATCCGGGGCACGTGCCTCAGAGGGAGGGGCCATGGCGGACAAGACGGTCGCTCACCTGAACATTGAGTACTTTCGAAAGCTGCTGAGCTCCGAGACGGACGAAACCAAACGCCAAACCATCCTCCGGCTCCTTGCCGAGGAAGAAGCTAAGCTGGTCTCGACCACGAAGAAGCCAACACAGAAAGAACAACGCTAGGACGGGGGCCATTCGCGCCAGTGAGTGGGCTGTATTTCCAATCGTTGCTGGGTTACCGCATCGATCCATCCGCCGTCGGTCCGCCGGCACGGAAACACAAGGGCGGACACTCGCTGTGGATGACCGCCGGCTCGAGGTCACGATCAAACGGCGCTGTTTGAACATGCTGCCACATGGCAGCAATTAACGCGCGCGTGCGATCCCAGTCTTTGATCTACGTCAGTTGGTGTTCGCGGATTGGGAGCTAGACAGGCAGGAGCTTCCACTAAGAAGGAATGGCGGTCATGACTGCCTTTGTGCTGGGAAACTTCAAACTCGTCATGCTGTCCGCGCTGATGGGCTCAATCGTTGGCGTGTCTCACCTCCGCCAAAGCGAACCTCGATGATACAAGTCAGCGGCGCGCCTAAGCTTTGCAATTGACCGGGCGAGGCTATAGGCAAGAACGCCGTAAGGTTCGCTTCGCCCTGCTGAAGGAGATCAGGAGCAAGGCGGCGACGAAGCATTAGCCGTCTTTGAAAGAGATTGGGCCGCCAACGTAGGGCGGCCCGAGTCGAGGGAGGAAACGTCAAGTAAGCTCGGGGATGTTAAGGCCATTTTGCGCAGGATGGCACTCGTCAAGGATGAAATTCACAGCTTTATAAGCGCCCCAAGAGGCTACGTGCTCTCTCGTCGGAATTGACTGCCGCAGTTCTTGCGAATGTCGCCACCAGCACTCGCCAGCTTTATCGCTGCTGTTCTTCAGCCGCGAGCACCTTGCCGTTTTTAGGATTGACCAAGTGCACACCACCGCAAGGAATGCACTTGACTGATTGATACGTCTCGCCGGGCCCATCGCAAGGGAAGGCCGCAAGCCAAGCTTGCACCTGAAGGCCCGTTTTTGGACAAATGAAAACAATACTCATGTTTAAAAGAATATGACCCACGCGAGGGTTGTTGTTGACCTGCATCAATGTCGCGCTCGTGGATCCGTTCAATTTGAATACGGGCGATGACCCATAGATGAAGCCTAGGAGACAACTACGATGCAGAAACTCTTCACCACCGTGGCGTTAGTTGCCTTGGTCGCGACTTCCGCTCTTGCACAAACGAAAGATCGGGCCCCGCAGCGGACGCGCGTGGAGGCTCCGCAAGCCTATACGACGCAGCAGCAACAGCAGCGGCGCTCGACCAATCGCTCTCAGGACGTGTATGACGTTCGTGGACAGTATGTTGGATCGGATCCGGATCCGACCGTCCGCGCTCAGATCGCGAATGATCCGAACCAGGCTGGCGACTGACGCCTGAAGGGCACGTACGCAGCCCTTGTCATGGGGGGGCCGGCAGAAAACTCGTGAACGATCGCGAAGAGAGCTTTGCAGACCACGTGTTTGGTATCGCGATGGGGCGGAAAGAGCGCCGACTGCTCGTGCCCGCGCCTCAGCCGAGACGTTAAACTTCAGGGGAACAGGCTGAACATGACCGCAGTTTCCGGCATCTTCGCGATGCACGCCATTTTTGCTTTGATCGTGAGCATACTAATCGCGTTCGATATTGTTGCCGCGGCTGGTTCTATGAGGAATCTGGATGTCACAACCGCGGATATTGTAACCATTGAATTCTGATGTCAGATCAACTGAGTATCGCGCTGGCCAGCGGACGACCGCAACCGAGCGCCGCACGACCATGCAGCTGCTGAACGAGGCGACTACGGAGCAGGAAAACCGGGCAGCAGACAAGTCCTAGCGAGCTGCGGCCTAGCCGTTGTACCAGCCGCAATGGACTCATATTCCGCAATGGCGTTGAGGAACAGCGCGGCTCGCGGAACCACCATCCGCGCTAGATCACAGCGCGCACGATTGCTGCTTATTCCATGGAAACGATGGTAATCTTGCGGGTACGTGCTGCCCCTTAAGGGCTTTATCCGGATTTCCAGCTCTCTCCCCGCCTGGTACCCAATCCTCAGTGAGACCGCGGGAGGGACGACTATGAACGCTTCGCTTTTCACAGATGATGGCGAGACCCACCTCAAAATCGTAGCTCTTGCTTTGCTCGCAGCGACCGTCGTCGTCTGGGTCTCGATCTTCGCCATCTGAAGTCAGGTCGGTCTGCCTCGCCGACCGGCCCCATGCGTTCAGATTTCCGAGGGGGGATGTTGTGGTGAGAACCGTAGCCAGAGAGCTTTGCAGAGGGGTTGTCGTAACAGCCACCGCATACTCGGCGCTCTGGCTGGTGCAATCACGAGAACTCCAAACGGTCGCTCAGTTCAAACCTGTATCATCGCCCGTTATCGTCGCTCGCTCGAACAAGGCCAATCGGCTCACGCCTGTTGCTCCTGCTGCAAGAGCCGCAGTCCCGGTCGGTTGCGAGCGTCCCTTCAGTTCGTTAGCAATCGTGCCATCGTCAAAGTTCAGCATGCGTTGCTTGACCTGACGCGAGCCCCCGGCGGGTTAATTGAAGTAAGAGCGACGCGGCCGAAGGCGGCAGCTCGGGTTTCCAGGCGATGCGTCAGCGCGCCAGCGTGGCGATGTAGGCCGCGATGTCAGCCGCTTCCGTCCGGGTCAGCGACATATTTGGCATCTTGGGGTGGGGGTCGAGCAAGAAGAACGTAAGCCGGTTCACGTCAAAATCCGGCTTGCGGCCGACGGTCGCGAACGGTGGAGCTTCTCCCGTGGTCCGTTGCTGGTTTGGCGCGACGACGTGGCAGGTTGCGCACCAGCGCCGGGCGAGGGTCTCGCCGTGGGCGATATCGGCGGCTTGTAAGGCGCCGCTGTCGAGGAAGGCTCCGATCGCCAGGACCGCCAGTGTTGTGTAAATCCTCAGCACGGTCTTACCTCCTTCTGCGAGACTTCCCGCGGGATATCGATTGATTGCAGACAAGGCAAGATCGGTTTTGACTTCGTCGCATCGCTAGTTGCCCTGCCGCAGGCTGAGAACATAGGCAACAATGCTGCGGAGCTGGTTGCTGTCGAGCATCACATTAGGCATCGACCGATGCGGGCTTTGCAAGGCCGCGGAAAGTGCCATAGCGGTCATGCCTGGCACATTGGCAATGGTCTCGAACGCCGGGGACGCTGGATTGGGCGATCGCCCTGGCCCTCGTTCAACCGCGTGGCATTCCGAGCAAAGCTGGCGTGCCAGCATCAATCCGGCACTGGCGTCGTCCTGGGCCCAGGCTGGTGACGCCATACTTAGTAACCCGATGATCGCGATAGAGCTCGTTAAGCGCCCAATGTGTGTCATGACTGATGTCCATCGCCCGCCGCTGCATTCAGCGCTCGTCGGGAGCTGGCTCTAAATCTCCAACGTGGCTTTTTTCGAGGTGATGGGCGAAGTTATCGTGCCAATGCGGGACTCGTGGACCCATGCATGAAGTTCTGCATCTCTTCCAGGCTCAGACGACCGTCCTTATTGCTATCCATCGCCTTAAAGATCCGCTCATGAGCTGCCTGGAACTCCGGAAGAGAGATGCCACCGTCGCCATCGGCATCGACGAGCGCAAATATCATACGCGTCATCATTGAATGCGTCAGAGCATCTGGTCCACTTACTCCGGGGCCCATTATCCCTCTGCGAGGCATGGCGCCGCTTCTACCCATCATACCGCCACGCCCCGACATGCCGCCGCCCTGGCCGGTTACCTCAGAACTTTGGGAGCGTGGAAATTGCGGCTGACTAGCGAGACCACCTCGATCCTCTTGTGCCGATACAGGTAGGGCGGCACAGGTCAGGGCCACCGAAACGGCGAATGTCAGAAGATGTTTACGCATGTCGAAACCTCCGAAATGGATGTGTCTGGAGCAACTCTGGACGTTGTATTGCGTTCCAAGAAGCGCAGGGCACGCGTTATTCAGCTTTCAGCGTGGCCAATTGCGTGAGCGAATGCGCCCTTGGCAATTTCGGCATTGCATGTCCGAGCGCCGTTAGGCCTTTCCGATGGGAATGCTCTTCTCCGCCTTGACGGCTTCGGCTCGTTTGGGAACGACGATGCGCAGCACGCCTTTGTTGAAATCGGCTGCAATCTTTTCCTCGTCGGCGCTATCCGGCAGGCGGAACGATCGCTCGAAGCTACCAGAGCTACGCTCGACTAAATGATAGGTATCCTTCTTCTCGTCCCGCTCCGATTTCTTCTCACCCTTCAGTGTCAACACCCCATTCCGGACTGTGACCTGAACATCCTTTTCGCCCATTCCCGGCAGTTCGGCCTCGAAGACAAACTCGTTCTCATTCTCGCGAATGTCGACGGTGGGAGCGCTGATCCCGCTTGGTTCGGATCTGCTCACGCGAGGCCACGGGCCAAGAAAGTTAGGGCCGAGAAAGTTGTCAAATATACGATCCATCTCCGCCCGCATCTCGGTGAACGGATCTCGATAGCGCGATGTGACACTCCCGACTGTCTCTTGCTTCTTGATGTCCTGTGCCATGGTAAGCTCCTTTCGTGCCGCGTTGCGGAGGTTTGGACTTAACCCTTGGATAAACTTGTTTAATTCAACTCGTCAGCCGGGCCCGTGGCACTGATGTAGATCAATGTTCCTAAACACACTGCAGGAATGATCAAACGGCGGCAAAGCCCGCAGGCCTAGGAGAACTATGAGCTTCCGCTCTGCCATCAATTCGATCAACCCGAACACCTTACGCGCATTCGCCGGCATCGCGTTGACGCTTCTCATTGCCGTGGCTATCACCAGCATCTACTCGGAGAACAAGAAGGAACGTGAAGACTATCCGCGCATTCACACTCAGTACCTCCCGAAACCGGCGCCCGGCTGCCGAGCGCGCGAGGACATGGATCGGCTGCTCGATCTTTGGGACGACGAAGAAGCCAGAGAGAACTTTCTTACGCTGGCCTTGCAGTCCGGTCGGTGTGTCCGGCTCGACAAGGGGACCGAGGTAGTGGTCGAGCAAGCACCCTTCATGAGCGACAATCTCTGTGTGCGGCCAGTCGGGGAGCCCGCTTGTCTGTGGACCAACAGCGGTTGGATCAAGCGCGAGCGGCCGGCGGTCCCAATCCGGGGAGATCACCTGGCGTGAGGGCGCAACCGCCGACGCGAGTCCGCCTTCTTGATTGTCGCATCCTCGATGTGGCGCCGAGCGTTGCGGCACGCTGAATGTCTGCTCTACCCTCAGGAGCGGCGGATAGCGGGCATCGCGAGGAGGTCCGAGTCGGGCCAAAAGCCGAAGTCTCGCCTATGCTAGCGCCGGCCGCGGGGACCCGTAGCGCAGGCGTGCAGCAATCATACCGGTCGGCTGCGTCTGCCCAGCAGAACATGGATACCAACGAGTATCGGGAGTGCCAGCCCAACGACGATGTGGACATAGCCGGTCCAGGCGCGCAGGACGTCCGAGCCAGAATAGTAAAGGCCAAATGCGGTCACGATCAGCAGGCCGTTGATCGTCACCATCAGGCTGCCGGAGACACGATTTCGGTTCGCCCGCCAGCCGAGCCTCATGTGCAAGGGATACAGCGTGCCCAACAGCACGAGTGTAACCATGGAAGCGCCGCCGTGGATCATCAGCAAATTGGCGGCAACCGCCTGCCAAGCCTCGCCTCTATCGCCGTCCTTGAGCGCATCCGCCACAAGCCACACCGCGCCGCTCGCGAACAGCGTCGTAAACAGGGCGTAGATCGCGCCGAGGAAGGGTGGGTTAAGCCGCAAGGTTTTCGCCGCCCAGCCAGCCAGGAGTGACAAGAATCTCGTCTGTGATCGAAACGACTAACGCGCTGGCGTGATAGTGACCAAGCAGCGCGGCCGATTCTTCGCCCTGGATCATCACCACCTTGGTCAATGCATCCGCCATCAGGCAGCTCGGTGCACGGACGCTCACACCTGCGATAGCGCGAGGTGGCTCCTGAGTGCGCGGATCGATGATCGCCTGGCGCGCGACGCCCGACGACTCGAACAGATCGAGGCGGCCTCCGCTCGACGCCAGCGCCTCGTTTGCGATTTGCACTTGGCAGATGATTTGATCGGGCCCGAGCGGATGACGGATGAAGACGGCCTCCGGCTCCGCCCCGAACGTAGCGAGGTCGCCGCCCGCGTTGACCAGTCCCTGCGGCAGCCCATGCTCGCGCAGGGCATCAAGTGCACGATCGACTGCAAATCCTTTGGCAATGCCTCCGAGGTCGATCGCGACATTTCGATCGCGAAACCGGATGCGGTCTCCGGGCAGCAATTCAATCGGATCATCTGCACTGGGGGCCAACGGGGCGGGTGGGCGAGCGCATGTCGGGCCCGGCAGCAATCCCGCCTCCTGCAACACCGGAGCTATCCCGACGTCAAACAGACCCGCCGAGCGTCGATATAGCTCGACCGCCATCTCCAGGACCTGAAACGTCCACGGATCGACCGTGACCGCGCCGGTCGCGGCGTGTTCATTGAGCCGCGACACGTCGCTTGCGGGGTCGTGGAAGCTCATGCACCGATGGACGCGATCAATCGCGTCGAATGCGTCCTCCACAGCCGCCGCCATGACATCGGGCGCCGCGTGTGCGACCGCGATCTCAACAAACGTCCCGAGCCGTGGCTTTGCCCGGCGCACCCTATCGCACGCGGTTGCCATAAGCCGCCAAGACCCTTTTGACACCTTCGGTCACGTGCTGCGACGACAGCGTCGCGCCTGAAATGTTGCGGATGTCCTGCCCAACCTTCAACGCGCTCGCACTGCTTTTGCCAACAAACTGCGCGACCCAGCTGGCGTCGCGAACCTCGCCGCCATACGACTCCCGGTATTGCAGAATGTCCACGCGTTTGATCCGCCCACTCGGGTCCAGGGCGACGGAATAGTCAATATAGAGATGCTTGCCGATGACGTGATCGACCACAATCAGGCCGAGCACCGTCCCTCCGGATTGCGCCTTCCAGGCGCGGCCATCGACCGGGGCGAAGGTCGTCGCCGATGGGAACGCCTGTTTCTGCGCCTGCGCGATCGATAGATATTGAACCGCATAAGCCGGCGGCACGATCGTCGAAACGAGCGCCGCCGGTGCGGCCAGTCGAATCCAACTGGTCATTGGGCCTCCTGGATGTGTCTCCTAGGTGTGTCTTGCCGCCTCAGCGCCTTCACCCCCAAGGTCATGCCGCTCGATTAGAAAAAGAATCCGACGCCGCCAAGCACTGAATCCGAATTGGCACCGCCCGGATCCTTGTTCTTCACTTTCTGGTAGGTCGCCTTGAGCACGACTTTCGACGACGGAAAGACCGCGAGGCCTGCTGTGTAGAACTGCAGGCGGCCGGCGCCCGTCGGCTCGTTGGCGTCGGTCCCGGCAAACCCGTTGGTTTGCAGGTTCTCGTATGTGTAGCGATAGAACGGAACCGCCTCCCATTCGCTGTTGAGGAAGGTGCCGAGCTGGAAGTGATAGGCGACCTCGCCGGACCAGCCGAACATCGACTTACCGACATTGTTGTTTGGATCGCTGTCATTGTTCGCACGCAGATTGGCCGGATTGCCAAAGGAGACGCGGACATATTCGCCGCGCAGCTCGAGCCCCGTATTGGGCACGCGATAGCGGAACTCGGCGTCAAAAAGCGCTAGGCTGTTGCGGCCGAGCGTGCCTCCCGCGTCCGCATAGGCTCCGCGCGGGGTGATGTTCGGCGAGAAGTAACCGCTCACGCTGCCGGCAAAGCCGGGCAGGATCGGCGGCGCGAAGTCCAATTTGCCGGCATAGGCGATGGTGTTGTTGAGCTGCCGGAAATCGCCGATCACCGGCCGCGAATCGTGCAGCGCGCTCAGGCCCGTAATGCCGGCGGCATAGCCGCCCAGAGGAACGGAATTGCCATCGGTCCGCTTGTCGAAATCGTCGCCAAAATCCTCGACGCTCGAGCTGGCCTGGAACTGATAGCTCAATCCATCCATCAGCCTGCCGTAGATGCTGGTGGCAGGCACCATGAAGGTGGACGGGATCAGGCCATTGTAGAGCTCCGGCCGATTGACGCTGTAGAATTGGGTCGGCTCATGGTGCTGGTTGATGTAGCCGATCGGCACCAGGTCGACGCCGGGAGAGCGCCAATTGAACTTGTCGTGTATCTTGAAATCGATCCAGAGCTGCTCGATCTCGGCGGTGCCATGCCGCTTGTCGTCGGCATCAAAAGCGATGCCGCCATGCTCGAATTCGATTTCGGCGTTGAAGATGATGTTTGGCGTGATTGCGTATGTTGGCAGCAACACGAAGCGATGGACGTCGAAGCCATTCTGCCATTTGCCGCCGGCATCGGGATTTTTGAAGGCGCCGAATTTGACCTCGCCGTAGGCACCAAGACTGAGACCTGGAACGGGAGAGTCGGTCAATCCCAGAAGCCCGTTGTTCGTGGGGGCCGTCGGTGTCGGCGATGGCGCGTTGCCGGTGGGCGGCGATGCACCCGTTGCCTGCGCCCTCGCGGCACGCGCCGGTGCAGTCTGCGCTGGCGCTGTTGATTGAGGCGTGGTCGTCGCGGAGGCACTTCCCTGCTTCTGCTGCTTGAGCTTGCCCTCCAGCATCTCGATGCGCTGTTCCATCGCGCGCATCTTTTTTAACAGCTCCTCATTGGATTTTTCCGAAACGGATGCAGTCCGGGCCGAGACGTCGCTGACGTCTCCGGCAACGACCGCACTTCCGCTTGCTGATAGGATGGAAGCCGTTGCAATCAATGTTGGCAGGGCGCTCTTCACATTGATGAAACCTGTGACGTTTCGACGCTCACGATCGACTGACATGACTACCCCCGTGTTGCACTGCCGTTCCACAGACATCACAAGTATAGGCATGGGCCTGCGTCAAAGCGTCAAGTTACAACGTCCTATATTGGAACTATTATGATCTAGAAGATTAGAATTGTTACAGACTATCTGTTTGGAAGCATAATAAAGAGGCTCGAATTGGCTGTCGACCTCAGCAAAATCCTCCTGGCGCACTTTGCAGCTCGCGAAACACAGGCTGACGGTGCCAGACATCCATGCGACCGTGCTGACGGGCAATCGTTCCCGTTCGTTTGGCTGCGGCGAAGCGACCTCTTGCGACGTGTCTTCCCGGCCACTCACGTCGGCTAATGGAATGGTCCGGCCGTGCTCCTGCCCCACCAGCGAGCGAAGCTGGCAAGGGGTGCCCAAGACAAGGAGCACGCCATGTCTCAGACACTCAAGACTTCAGTCGCAGTGATCGGCATTGATATCGGCAAGAACTCGTTTCACCTCGTGGGTGTCGCGCGACAATCTGGGTGAGAACAGCGGCGGCAATCAGAGTTTGAAGCGGCGGCTGGTAGCGAGGTCATGATCGCCTTGGGTCCGGAGGTTCGCAAGCATTTTTTCTCGGTGCCGCTTTGTTGATTGTCGCTGCGCGTCAATCAGGCTTTTTCCTTGATTGTCGCGTGGGTCGGCGGCCGCCCTGGTCCACGCTTGCGGTCGAGTGCGGCGCGGCGTCGATAGCTCTCGACATTCATCTCGAAGATGGTCGAGTGATGGACCAGGCGGTCGATGGCTGCCAGCGTCATGGCTTGGTCTGGGAACGCCTTGCCCCATTCACCGAATGGCTGATTGGCGGTGATCAACATCGAGCGCCGCTCGTAGCGACTTCCGATCAGCTCGAACAACACACTCGTTTCGGCTTGATCCTTGCTGACGTAGACGATGTCATCGAGGATCAGCAGATGATACTTGTCGAGCTTGGCGAGCGCACTTTCGAG
>Ga0137375_10006468_pt1 | contig 13896 bp, 9 predicted proteins | sample SagtaG_24_FD_104936 | JGI IMG/M metagenome (GOLD analysis project Ga0137375, IMG submission 104936) | Vadose zone soil microbial communities from Sagehorn Ranch, Mendocino, California, USA - Sage1_R_113_16 metaG | ecosystem: Environmental > Terrestrial > Soil > Vadose zone | place: USA...
CGACCGGCCGGGAGGCGACTTCGAGATCTGGTTCTGGCTGGTGCGCGGTTGACGCAGACGTTCTATGCTTGCCCTCGCGTGTCGCCGACCGAGGCCGGGGCCACGAGGGAGGTTCGACTCGCCTGTCGTCTGCTACGGCAGTTCCCCGCTTGCGATCTACATGCGCGGCGTGACGAAGGAGCTGCACCGGCTCGTCAAGGCTCGGCGCTGTTCGAAGCTGAAGGGCGTAATCGGTAAAGCAACAAGCCTGTCGGGTGCGCAAATCCATCCGGTGGTTAGAGAGCGCGTAGGGTTCACAAACTCTGTCATGCGGCCGAATCGGCTGATTTGCAGCGGGATCGAGTCTACGACCCGCCGCGCTTGGCTACACGATTCTGCCCGCCAACGCAAGGAGTACGAGCCGCCGGCCGACCTGCTCCCCGGCACCCCGTAGGGTTCGCAAATCCGGACGACGCAGGGATCTATCCGATTTGCACCGCGATCGAATTTGTGAACCCTACGAGGTGGACCATTCATCTGGAGGCAAGGCGAACGCTCCCTCACGCGCGTGTAATTGATCGCGCGTGTAATAGATAAGGAGAAGAGCGCCCAGTCCGGCGACAGCACGCTCGCGCACGCGGCTGTCTTCGCTGTGGGACAAGCGTGCAGACTGTCGCCTCTCGGCCGGCTTCACCACGACTACCGGCTCGCGCGCAGCTGAAGGCGAGCGCGAGCCGGGCGACCGTCGGGCCCGTAAGGTTCGCAAACTCAGGCGCGTAGGGAATCCGGTCGGCCGCGCGGATCTACCCGATTTGCAGACCGACCCGCCACCTCAGCACCGCCCTGACGCAGGTGACCCAGTTTTCGAAGCCGATGCTCTCGAGCCGCCACGCGGATCGCGGGTCATGTCTCACTGATAGTCGTTCAGCAGACGATTGCGTAGCGCAGCGGCGCGTTCCGCCCTTCGGATGTTCACGCTCGAACGCCTCCCGGCTCTCGAAGACGACAGGCTCGTTTCCAGCAAATTGGCCGGCATGCAGGCGATCTTGCAGCATTCCTATCGTACGTGCTGTCGTCTTTCCCAGTCACTACGCGACCGCAGGTTCTCGACCAAGCGCGTTGAACTCGGGGCGTGAGCACCTTCGGTGCCGGCAGGCCGGCGATCAGCGCGTCATACGCTGCAACTTCCCTCGGCGTCAGCGCAGTGGAACGCGATCAGCGCCTCGGCGCGCTTTCGCTCCTCGCCCATCTTCTCGCGCGCGTAGGACTTCGCATTCGCCAACACTTTCCTGCACTTGTGCTCCGGCACGCCCCTGAGACGAGGCGAGCTGAGGATCAGCCCGCAGTGACGATCCGAGCGCAGTCCACCTGAGTCGATCAGTTCCGCAATTGACTTCGCCCTGTTGGCCATGCTCGATCAATACAACGCTCCGACACACGCTCAACTGACGAACGTGGCATACGAGCTGACGATGACTGACTGACAAAGCCGAACTGACGACGCGAAGAAATTCAAAGGGCTGGTCGTGCCTCTCCCTCCACGTCAGGGAGGATGCCCATCTCTCTTGCGCGGCCAACGCAATGCGATATGCACACACGACGTGCATCGCGAGCCAGGTTTCAGCCGCCAGGGTGCATGAAAGCTACAACGTCCTGCTTCCTGCGCTTGCGAAGCATCACCTCCCCGCCGTTGCTGTCCTGGCCCACCATCGTATTACCCTCGACAGACCAAAACTCGTTACTTCCGAGAGCCCCAAAACTTTGGATCGCTTTTTTCAACGCAGCCGCGTTAATTTTCCGAAGATCATGCTCGCTCGCGAAGATTCCAATGTGGTCAGGCACGCCGTCTTTCGGACTGGAAAAATCAAGTGCTGCATCGTCGCCGGAGACAGGATTGCTCGTGACCGTGTAGTTGTAACGTCCTGCCCTAGCGTCGTCAACCATGAAAGGAACGTAGGCCCATCGACCCGGAGGTCTCTTGGCATAAGATTTCAGCCCTGCTTTCGCGCCGCAGAATGTCACGAACATTGCGCACCAGGGACCGGGCAGGTCATAGAAACTAGCGAACATAACTTTGTTGCTGCCAGGAGGACTTTCTTTTACACCCAGATGCTTAACTGCGACCTCCAGCTTTCTAAAGCCCGGCGGCTTTGCCTTAATCGCCGCTAGTCTCTTCTTGCGTAGCTGTTTCATTTTAGGCGTCGGCGGCGTCACCCCATTGAGGAAATTGATCAGCTTCCCAGCTGCTTTGTGGTCCGGGTGCGTAAACCCCAACCAGTATTTCGCGCGAAACACGGCTCGATGCGTATCCTCTCCGAACTCGCCATCCGCCCCACTCGGAGACTGTAGGAAATCGTCATCCCTTAGATCTGGGCGTGCAGGATTCTTGAGTGCTTTCTGCAGCGCTCGTACGTCGTCTCCCACCATCATGGGCGTTGTCAGGAACAGAGTCCTAGCTGCCATATCTCCCCCTTCGCGGTGCGTCCAAGTTGCCGCGAAGCGATGGAGAGCGCACGCGGCCACGCACCGATCGGGCGGGAGCCATACGGCTTACCATCCATGTAGCGGCTCGGCGCATCCATCCCTCCACGAGGCGCAGCGCCGCAGGATGACTGCGCTGGTCGTACGAACTGTCACATTACGCCGACTCCGCCCAAAGATCAATGCCGCGACCGGCCTCAGGCCGCAGCCATGCGTGCGAGCGCTTCTTCGCGAGCCCATCGCTCGTCGCGTTGGCGGACGTAGCAGTCGGACGTCGCGTGCTTGTCGATCCCGAGCGCACGCGCAGTCAGGCTCCTTCGATGTGGCGGAGTCCGCCACATCCGCAACATCCGAGCGCAAACCCAGAGCCGATGCCGCTTTGGACCCTCTCCACGCTCTGGCAAGTGCGTCCCCCCACATAGCGCCGAAGGCCTGAGGGGCGCCATTATTCGTGTCGCGTTTCAAGCGGCTGCTCGGAAGTACTCGTGGATGAGGCCGACGAGGCGGTCGCGGCGACGGATCTCGCCGATAGCCGTGTGGCCCAGCCTCTGCGGCTCCGGCGGCTGCAGCTTGAGCGCACGATGCGGCCTCTGAGAGTTGTGGTGGACGTAGACGCGTAGGACGCGCTCAAGGTGACGGCGGTTCAGGATCAGCAGCCAGTCAAGACACTCTGCTCGGACCGTTCTGACGAAGCGCTCGGCGATCGCGTTCGCCTTCGGCGCTCGCACCGGCGTCTTCACGATCCGGATCTGCTCGCTGTGAAAGAGCTCATCGAAAGACCCGCTGTACTTTCTGCCGCGGTCGCGGATCACGAAGCGGACGCCCTGGTCTGTGAAGTCGAGGCCGCGGTTTGCGTGCCTGCTGGGTAACCCAGGCGCCGGTGGGATTCTTCGTGCAGCCGGCAAGCCAGACCCGACGACTGGCGTGGGCGATGAAGAACAACACGTAGTAGCGGCGCAAGAAGACACTCTCGACAGTGAAGAAATCGCACGCCACGACGCCCGCCGCTTGCGCGCGCAGGAACTCACGCCAGCTCGGTCCTGCGCGACGCGGTGCGGGCTCCAGCCCAGCACGCGCAAGCAGCCTGCGGATGCTGGTGGGCGAAATCCGTAAGCCGAGCTCGGCCAGTTCGCCACAGATCCGCCGATGACCCGAGCGCGGATTCTCCCGGGCCAGCCGCAGCACCAACTCGCACACCTCAGCCGGCAGCGGCGGCCGACCACGCCGGCCGGGGAGCCGGCGCCACCTCCCACGCACAAGCGCCCGATGCCAGCGCAGCAACGTCCGCGGAGTGACCAGACGCGCGCCGCGCAACCGGCGAGGCAGGTGGGTGACAGCCACTGCGAGCAGCGCTCGATCAGCAGGCCCGAGCTTCGGCCGCACGACCTGGCGGCGCAGAACATCGACCTCGTGCCGCAGCACCAACAGCTCGATGCCCTTCAAGTCCAGCCCACGGCGACTCCGAACGAGCCCGCCAAGCAGAGCTGAACGCGAGGTAGACAAACGAGAAGACCATGCCGGCGATCCTCCCAGCCCTCGCCCAAAAACGGTGCGACACGACCCTTCAGGCCACGATCGGCGCCCACGAGCGCGTGCAACAGTTAATCGAAGAGGCGGAGCGCATGAATTCGACGCCGCTAAAAGCCGCGAGGCTATAAGTACCTGATCATCGCGGCGATCGCCGGAAGCGAGAGCCAGGCGGCGATGGTCGTTGTGTAGAGAAGCTTCTCCGCCTGCTCCTTACCGATGTGGTGCCCGAGAAACATCGGCGCATCGTGGCGGCCGAGGAATGGGCCAGCCGTCAGCTTTAACTCGTCTCGCTCGAGATCTTCGGCGCGCTTCCGCAGCCACTTGCATATCTGGATGTTGCGGAGCTCCCAGCGAAAGAGTGCGAAGGTGATCGTTGCGCCGAAGAGCGAGACAAACACCGTCGTTGGCCAAGGTGCCACCCCTCCCCCGAGGAGATCCAAGACTGCGAAGATCCCGATCCCCGACACGAGCGGAACGAAGCCGAGCAACTTGAAACTGATGTCGTCGGTCGTACGGATGTCGGTACAGATTTCCGAGTAGCGCTGTTGCCAACTCTCCGAGGACGCGGCGGTCTCGTCTGTCAAATGCTTGCCACCTCCTTTTACTTGATCATGGCGCATTCGCGACCGCCAGAACTTCCAAATCTCCGTAGAGGAGCCGAGCACGTGCAGACTCGTCGACGAGTCGAGCACGATCCCGACGTAGAAGCACTGGGGCGACCCTCAGCCCACCGCCCTAAAGGCTGCAATCCGCATTGCACCAGCCAAGGAAGCGAGTCTCATTCCAGGCCCACCCTGATCCTCGTCCACATGCAGTTTCCTTTCGACTCACCGCGGTCGCGCGACCGGCTTTGTACCTGCGCCGGACAGCGCGATAATCGCATGTAGGAGGATCAATGTCGGTTCTAGATGCGGGATCACGCGCGCCAACGTTCCGAAATCGCGGTGCGATGCTCGCGTCGGCGTTGCCGATGGACCGCCGCCTCGCGCTCGCGGCGGGCTCGAGCCTTCCCGAACACTGCACGGGCGCCGTCGTCAAGGCTGACCTGTCGGGGTTCTCGAGCCTTGCGAACCGGCTCGCGGCCGCGCTCGGCCCGAAACTGGGCGCCGAGGAGCTCTCAACATGCATCGATCCCGTCTTCGCTGCGATGATCGAGGAGCTGCACGCGTACGGCGGCAGCATCATCGGGTTCGCCGGCGACGCCGTCACGTGCTGGTTCGACGAACGTCCGGCGGGCGCCGCTCCGGCACGCGCGCTCGCGGGCGCGCTGGCGCTCGAGCGGCGGGTGGCGGAGCTCGGCGGCCGCGCCGCGCGCGACGGAGAGCGGCTCGGGCTCTCGGCGAGGATCGGCGTCGCCGCGGGCCCTGCACGACGCGTCGTCGTCGGAGATCCCTCGTCCCGCGTGGTCGACCTCCTCATGGGCGCCACGGTCGCCAGAGCCGCCGCGGCCGAGCGCGCCGCACAGGGAGGCCAGGTCGTTGCAGCACGCGAGGTCGTCGAGGCGCTCGCACCTCGGCTCCGCACCGCCTCCGTCGCGGGAGCCTTCGCGCGCGTGCTCGCGCTCGAAGGCCCCGTGCCGCGACCGGCGTTCGACGACACGCCCGCAACCGCGCCGCTAACTGAAGAGTCGCTCCGGCCGTGGCACCACCCTGCGGTCCTCGGTCGCCTGCTCGCCGGCGACGAGCTGCTCGCGGACGTGCGGATGGCGGCGGCGGTGTTCGTCCGCTTCAGCGGCATCGACTATGACGCCGATCCGGACGCGGGGAGGCGGCTCGACGCGCTCATTCGGATCGTGCAGCACTCGCTCGACCGACACGAGGCGATGCTCGTCGACGTGGCGAGCGACGAGCGCGGCAGCTATGCCTGCTGCATCGTCGGTGCGCCGGTCTCTCATCGTGACGACGTGCGCCGCGCCGTCGACGCGGCCCTCGACCTGGTGGCCGTCGCGCAACGGGCGGAGCGGCCGGAGGAGCTCCAGGTCGGCGTCGCGTACGGGCGTGTCTGGGCGGGGACGTTCGGGACGGCGATCAGGTCCTGCTACGCCGCTCGCGGCGACGCCGTCAACCTGGCGGCCAGGCTGATGGATCACGCGTCGGCGGGTGAGGTGCTCGTGACGGCGCAAGTGGGCGACGCGGTCGCGGCCTCACACGTCACCGAGCCGGTCGGCGGCGTGGAGCTGAAGGGGCAGGCGAAAGCACTCGACGTCGCGCGCGTCCGGCGGCGAAGGAAGCGTCCCGCCGCGACGGCCGCGGCTATCCGCAGGCCGCCGCTCATCGGTCGCGACGCCGAGCTGGAGGTGATCAAGTCCGCGCTCACCGACGCCGCTGCGGGTGCGGCGCGCACCGTCGTCATCCGTGGCGAATCGGGTCTTGGCAAGTCGCGCCTGCTCCAGGCCGCCGCGGGCGAGGCGAAGGCACGCGGCTTTCGCGTCGTCGCCGCGGCCGGCAGCGCCGTGGAGCAGAGCTCGCCGTATCTCGGCTGGCGCGCCGTCGTCGAGGAGTTGCTCGGCGCGAGCAGCTGGATCCTGTCGCCGGAGGACGTCGACCGCATCCTCGCTCCGCTCGGCAAGGAGGGGCGGGAGCATGCCGCGCTTCTAGCCGGCGTGCTTCCGATGGCCCCGCCGGAGACGGAGCTGACGCGGTGGATGGCGCCGGCGTCGCGGCAGGAGAACACGCAGCGGCTGCTCGTGCGCCTCTTCGAAGCGCACCGCGGGCCGGCTCCGGTCCTGCTCGTCGTCGACGACCTCCAGTGGCTCGACTCGGCCTCGTGCGAGCTCGTCGTCAAGCTGCTCCGGAGCTCGGGGCGGTTGGCCGTCGTCGCCGCCGTCCGACCGGACGCTCCGGCCGCGCAGGCGAACCTCGACGCGCTGAGCGGTACCGACCCGCACGCCGTCGAGCTGGGGCCGCTCGATGCCGGCGATGCGCTCGCGCTCGTCGCGGCAACGTTGGGCGTTACCGAGCTGCCGCCGGCGGTCGCGCGGTTTGTCGCCGAGCGCGGCGGAGGTCATCCGTTCTACAGCCTCGAGCTCGCGCACGCGCTCCGCGATGCGCAGCTGCTCGAGCTGCGGGGCGCAAGCGCGCACCTGCGCGCCGGGGCGGATCTCGACGCGCTCGAGTTCCCCGAGACCGTGGAGGCGATGATCGCGAGCCGCGTCGATCGCCTGCCGGCGCAGGCCCAGGCCGCGCTGAAGATGGCGAGCGTGCTTGACCAGGCATTCGCGCCCGACCTTCTGCACGAGCTCGGCCGAAGCCTCGGCGCGCATGTCGCCGACGAATTGGCCGAGCTCGCGGCGCTCGACCTGCTCGCGCCCGATAGCGCAAGCGGCGGCTACACATTCCGGCACGTCCTAATCCGGGAGGTCGTCTACGGCCGGCTCCTGTACGGGCAGAAGCGCAGGCTGCACAAGCGTGCGGCCGAGATTTTCGAGCAGAGCGGAACGGTCCCTGCCGGGGTGCTCGCGCACCACTGGGAGCGCGCCGGCGTCGCGGGTCGCGCAATCGATGCGCTCGAGGTCGCGGGCGAGGCGGCGCTCCAGGCCGGTGCCTTCCGCGAGTGCGCCGGCTTCGTCGCCCGCGCGATCGCGCTTGCCGAGGGACGACGGCCGCCGGACGCGCTCGAGGTGGCCGAGCCCGCGCCTCCGGTGCCGCCGCTTCGGCGCGCCGCCTGGGAATGGCATGGCGCGCAGGCTCACTACCGGCTGGGCGACCTGCGCGAAAGCCGCGCGCTCGCGGAGGCCGCCGTGTCCGCCTTCGACCGCCCGTTTCCCCGGCGGGCGGGCCTCGCGGTTGCGATCGCGATGCAGCTGCTCCGGCAGCTCGTGCACCGCCTCGTGCCGCGACGCGTGCTCGAGCGGACGTCCGAAGATGAGCAGCGTCACCTGCGCCGCACTGTGCGCGCGTACTTCAACCTCGCCGAGGTCTACTACCTCGCGTCGCTGAAGCCGCGCAGCGCGTACGCGGCTCTGCGGGGACTCAACCTCGCCGAGCTGGCGGGGCCCTCCCTGGAGCTCGTCGAGGCCTACGGCGCGATCTGCATCATCTGCAGCCTCGTCGGCAGGCAGAAGCTGGCGGAACGGTACGGGCGGCTTGGCGCCGAGACGGCGGCACGTGTCGGGCTGCCGTACGCGACGGCGATCAACCTGCACCAGATCAGCCTCCAGCGGTCCGCCGTCGGCGGCTACGACTCGATCTTCGACCATGAGGCCGAGGCCGCGACGCTGTTTCGCAGGCTCTCCGACAAGGGGCGTTTGCGGGACTCGCTGGCGATCGCCGGAATCGCGGCGAACCACGCCGGGCGCCTCGATCTCGCGCAGCGGCTCCTGACCGAGCTGCTCGCGACAGGCGACGAGAACGAGCACTTCCTCCAGGAGGTCTGGGCGGCAACGTGGCTCGGCGCGGTCGCGCTCCGCCGCGGTGACGCGGCCGGCGCGCTTGCGCAGTTGCAGCACGCCGCTTCGCTCGAGCAGCCGGCGGACGTGACCGCCGTGACGCGCCACGCGCTGCTTGCGCTCGCACTCGAGCGGACGGGGCGGCCGGAGGAGGCGGCGGCGGAGGCGGAACGGGCCGCCGTGCTCGTGCGCGAGACCCGCGCCCGCCCGACCACTCACTCGGTGCTCGACGGGTACGCCGCGCTCGCAGAGGTCGCGCTCAAGCGGTGGGACGGCGCGGAGTCGGAGCTCGAGCGGGAGCTCTGGCGGCGGCGGGCCGCGGAGGCGTGCCGGAACCTCCGCACGTACTGCCGCGTCTTTCCGATCGGCGAGCCCGCCCGCCGCCTCTATGCGGGCGAGTACGCGTGGCGGCTCGGCCGGCGGCGCCGTGCCCTCCGCGCGTGGCGGCGTAGCCTCGCCGCCGCGCAGTCCCTCGACCTGCGATACGAGGCCGCTCGTGCGCATGCGGCGCTCTCCGCGGGCCTGCGGGAGGACGACGCGCGCCGCGCCCGCCACTCGGCGTCCGCCCGCGAGCTGCTCGACGCGATGGGCGCCGCGGCTCCGGAAGATGCATCCGGCGAGGCGCGTCTATTGGGTAAGTCCGCCCAACACGGCACAAGGGAGACAGCATGAGCGTCGAGACGCAGACCCAGGAGATGACTGTTCGAGAGCAGATCCAGGAGATCGTCGACTGGAGCCACCGCCTGCCGAGCCGGCTTGGCTTCTTCGCCGCGCTCTACTCGCGGGTGGCAAAGGCAATCGAGGACGAACGGCACACGTTCGAGCACCCCGATTGGCTCGAGGACGTCAACCGTGCGTTCTGCGCGCGCTACCTCGACGCCGTCCGCGCGTTCTGGGACGAGCAGGAGGCGACGAGGGCGTGGCAAGCCTCATTCGACGCCGCGCTTCACAGAAAGCTCATGATCGTCCAGCACCTGCTCCTGGGGGCGAACGCACACATCAACGTCGACCTCGCGATCGCGACTGCGCAGACGATCGAAGCCGAAGACCTGCCGGCATTCGAAAGCGACTTTCATAGGATGAATCACGTTCTCGGCGGTCTCGTCGACAGCACGTGCCGCTCGCTCTCGCGGGTCTGGCCGTTCCTCGCGCTGGTGAACAGGTACTTCCTGCGGGAGGAGGACGCAGTCATCAAGTTCAGCATGAGTCGGGCGCGCGAGCACGCGTGGGAGCAGGCGCAGCGGCTCGTCGTTCTCGAGGGCGCGGAGCTCGAAGCGGCGATCGCCGACCTCGAAGTGCGTGCCGAGGTGCTGGCGCACCGCATCATCCGGCCCGACCAGCCGCTGCAGGCGATCGTGCAGATCGTGCGGCGCGGGCAGCTGCGCAGCATCCCTCGCGTGATCGACTCGATCGTCGCCGGCGCGGCGTGACCGACGCGACACGAGGGCGCGAGCGGCGGAAGATCGCGATCCTCGGCGGCGGCCAGGCGGCTCTGACGGCCGCGTTCCAGCTCACCGACCCGGCCAACCCGCGCAGCCGCGAGCTCGACGTGACCCTGTACCAGATCGGCTGGCGGCTGGGCGGAAAGGGCGCCACCGGGCGGCCGGTCGACGAGCCGTGGGCTGCACACAGGATCGAGGAGCACGGCCTCCACAACTGGTTCGGCTTCTACGACAACTCGTTCCGCCAGGCGCGCGCGCTCTACGCGGAGCTCGCGCGGCCGGCGGGCGCGCCGCTCGCGACGTTCGAGGAGGCGTTCGAAGGCGTCAACGCCGCCGTCTACCTCGAGCACGTCGCCGGCGAGTCTCGGCTCTGGTCGATCGAGAACGTCACGAACGACGCCGAGCCCGGGGAGGGCGGCATGTTCCTCTCGCCGTGGGAGTACGCGGTGATGGCGCTCGAGATGCTCGAGCAGATGCTGCACGGATCTCACCTCGCGTCGCTCGGCCAAGAGAATCGGCGTCTTGCGGATGTCCACGCGACGGTGACGCAGCGCGCCGGCGCGTCGGGCGTCGACCTCGAGGGAGCTTCGGCCGCGAGCGCCGCCGGTCTCGTGCGTACGGCGCAGCGCCTGGCGACCCGCGCGCACCAGTCGCAGGGGACGACGCACCGCCTGCTCGGCCTCTTCGACGAGCTGGCACCCGAGGTCGCCGCAGCGCGGTCCTTCGTCCGCCGCGGCGACGGGCCGTTCACCCGCGCGGTCGGCTGGGTGCTCCACCTCTTCATGGACGTCCTGTGGGAGACGGTGCGGGACGACGTGTCGAAGCCGGAACGAGACGAGGCGCGGCGGCTCTGGATCGTCGCGAACCTCGTGTACGCCTGCGTCGTCGGCGCGATGCGCGACGGCGTCGTCAGGGACGGCTTCGGCGTCATCAACGACAGCGACTTCCGCGAGTGGGTGGGACGGCACTGCTTTCCCGACGGTGGCGTGCTGCGCGACTCGGCAATCGTCGAAGCGGTCTACGCGGCGTCGTTCGCATACCCGGCCGGAGACGCACGTGTTCCGGCAGGAACGGCGTACCCGCCGCACGGCGAGCTCGAGGCCGGCACGGCGCTGTACGGGCTCGTGCGTGCCGCCTTCACGTACAAGGGCGCGTTCGCATACCGGTTCCGCGCGGGAACCGCGGACACGTGCTACGCGCCGATGTGGGAGGTCCTGCGGCGGCGCGGCGTTCGGTTTCGATTCTTCCATCGCGTCAAGCACCTGCGGCTCGACGGCAACCGCGTCGCCACGGTCGTCGTCGAGCGTCAGGCGGAGCTCGCGCACGGTGGGGAATACGAGCCGCTCGTCGACGTCGACGGGCTGCCGTGCTGGCCGAGCAGGCCGCGCTGGGACCAACTCGTCGACGGCGACTGGTTCCGCACCGAGCGCGCCGACTTCGAGGCGCCGTCCGAGGCCGTGCGCGCGCGCGAGCAGGAGCTCATTCTCGAGGCCGGCCGCGACTTCGACGACGTCGTGCTCGGGATTTCGATCGCGGCGCTGCCGGAGATCTGCTCGGAGCTGCGGGCGGCGAGCCGAAAGTGGCGGGAGGCCCTCCGGCGCGTTCAAACCGTCCGGACGCAGGCCCTCCAGCTGTGGCTGACGGAGACGGCGGAAGACCTCGGCTTCCCCGTCCCGAACCGGCCGATCGTGACCTGGCTCTACGACGCGGACAATCACCTCAACGTCTGGGGCGACTTCAGCGAGCTGATCCCCCAGGAGGGCTGGCCCGCGGAGGGCAGGCCGCGCCAGCTCGCCTACTTCTGCAGCACCCTCCCGGAAGACGGCGACGCGCCCTCCGCCGCGTTCCCGGACCGGCACGCAGCGCACGCACGCGTACGGACGAACGCGGTCGGACTCCTCGACCGCGGCCTCGGTGTGCTCCTCCCGGGCACCGTGCGCGAGGGCGGGTTCGACTGGGGGCTCCTTTTGGATCCGCGCTCGTCGGCCGGCAGCGGCGCCGCACGGCTCGAAGCGCAGTACTACCGCGCGAACGTCATCCCGACGGAGCGCTACGTCCTGTCGGTCAAGGGCAGCTCCGCGTACCGCCTCGCGGTGCACGACGCGCAGGAGTTCACGAACCTGTTTCTCGCCGGCGACTGGACGCACTGCGTCCTGAACTCCGGGTGCATGGAGGCGGCGACGATCTCAGGGATGCTCTGCGCGAACGCGATCTGCGATTACCCGCGCCTCGGCGACATCGTCGGCGCCCGACGTCCGCACGCGGGCTCGGGCGTGCGGCGCCCGTCGCTCTGGGCGCGACTGTGGCGCTGGCTCGTTCAGCGCGTGCCGAAGCGCTCGCGGTAGATCTGGCCGCGGTACGCGAACTGGTGGCGCAGGATCAGCCGGACGAGCGGTCCGACCAGTGCCGGTCTCGTCGTGAACGCAACGTCGTCGACGAGCAACGTGCCGCCGTTCTCCGCGACGAATCCGTGGCGGTGCCGGAAGGTCGCGAACGGCCATGGGATCTGCACGGCGTGGTCGACGAACCAGATCGTGGCGCCGCTCTCGTCGAGCTCCTCGATCCTGCTCACCCAGTCGCGACCGCGCGGCCCGAGCCCGCGAAAGCGCACGCGGATCTCCGCGCCGAGCCCGAGCCCGATCTGCAGCACCTCGAGCCCGGCCGACGGCGGCGCGAGGGCCTCGACGAACGAGGCGTCGCCGAAGACGGGGTAGACGGCCGCAGGCGGCTGCGCGACGCGGTGCTCGAGCACGAAGCGCTGCATTGCGTCGGCGAGTCTACGACGGACGTGGCGGCTCCGCCTCCCAGGGTCAAGGTCGCGATTGCGACTGCCGGTCCGGTCACGACGAAGCCGGGGCCGAGTGCGGCGCCGTACGTGCGGCTCGCCGACCTGAGCAAGCCGGGCATCCGCTAGTACGTCGGCAACTCGCAGTTCACGAGCTCGGAGCGATCGATCCCGACGGCATCGCTCGCTCCGAGGCCCGCCTCTCGCTTGACGGCGGCGCCACCTTCCCCGATCCTGCTCGGGAGCGCCGTCGGCAACCAGACCAGCCTGAGCTTCCGGGTCCCGAGCACGCCGCCACGCGGGCGCGGGTGAAGCTGACGGTCTGGGACACGCAGGCCAGCACCGCCTCGGACGTCTCGGACAACGACTTCCAGATCCATCTCGCTGTCGCAGGTCAACACGACGCTCGCGACTCTGACGGCCACGCCGACGAGCGTCGTCGGCGGCAGCAGCGTGCGGACCTAGCCGCTTGGGCTCGCACGCGGCGGGCTGCACCGCCCGCCCGCGTCCGCGATGAACGAAATTCCGATGGGCCGGGCAGGGATCGAACGTGCGACCTTGGGATTAAAAGTCCGGTCAGATAGACAGCGATGAGCCGCAACGAGTTGCAACCAGCTACATCGAGCCCTGCAACAAGTTGCAACGAACTACGCTAGATGCGGGAACGCGGAGACGAACCTGTACGCGCAGGCGTACGCGCAGGCGCGCCCGATCGGCGTCTCGTTGGAAGCGTACGGGCGAGCTGTGCCAGCCTGGTGGGCCGCTCCACCAAACCTGAGCGCCGAGCGACGATGACGACTCATGAATCGCCCCGCTTCCCGGCTTGACTTTATGTGGACCGGCTGCCACCGTGGCAAGGACGTGAGGACCCGGCGCGGTGAAGCGCCCTGGGTTTCGTAGAGGCTCTTTTACTTGACTGACACGCATCGGGTGTTGTCTGTTCTGTTATTCAACTCCTCGTACTCGGCCGGCGGCAAGTCATTGAGTTCTTCGTGCAGCCGCTCGGTGTTGTAGAAGCCGATCCAGTTGAGCGTCTCGTGTTCGGCGTGCTCGTAGCCGGGGAAGCGACGGCCGTCGACGAGCTCGCTCTTGAAGGTCGCGACCCAGGCCTCGGCCATCGCGTTGTCGTACGCGTCGCCGCGCGACCCGACCGACGGCGCCGCGCCGGGCTCGTTGAGCCGGTCGGTGTAGGCGAGGCTGGTGTAAAGCCCGAGTTCAAGCGGCCGTCGCAACGCTGCCGGTTTAGACAGGGGATCGTAATGCGCTGGCTGGCGGTGCGTGATCCAGTGGAC
>Ga0137375_10006479_pt1 | contig 13888 bp, 10 predicted proteins | sample SagtaG_24_FD_104936 | JGI IMG/M metagenome (GOLD analysis project Ga0137375, IMG submission 104936) | Vadose zone soil microbial communities from Sagehorn Ranch, Mendocino, California, USA - Sage1_R_113_16 metaG | ecosystem: Environmental > Terrestrial > Soil > Vadose zone | place: USA...
ACCGCGTCCGAAAAGATTTCCGCTACGAAACTGACGGTGCAGTGATCAAAGTGGATGCGCTCGTGCAACGCGAGCGGCTCGGTTTCACCGCCAAATCGCCGCGATGGGCGATTGCATACAAATACGCAGCGGAACGAGTTGAGACAAAGTTGCTCGATATCAAGGTCCAGGTCGGGCGAACCGGAATTCTCACGCCGGTAGCGGTGCTCGAGCCCGTCATCGTGAGCGGCAGCACGGTCTCCCGCGCGACTTTGCACAATGAAGATGAGATCAAACGCAAAGACATTCGGATCGGTGATACGGTCGCGATCGAAAAAGCCGGCGAAGTGATTCCGGCGGTGGTCGAGGTCGTGAAATCCAAACGACCGCGAGGAGCGAAGGAGTTCGATTTCTTCAAGCACATTCACGGCAAGTGTCCAGTCTGTGGCGGCTCTATCCGGCGCGATCCGCAGTTCGTTGCCTGGCGCTGCGAAAATCTCCAGTGCCCAGCACAGACGACGCGGCGTGTCGAATTTTTCGCGGCGCGTGGCGCGCTCGACATTGAAAGTGTGGGCGGAATCGTGGCGGACAAGCTGGTTGAGCGTGGGCTTGTACGCGAGCCGCTGGATCTGTTTGAGCTAGGAACCGAACAGCTCGCGAAATTGAACCTCGGCACCGAAGAAGCGCCCCGTGTTTTTGGAGAGAAGAACGCGACAAAAGCGATCAGCGCAATTGACCGCGCCAGAACTTTGCCGTTATCGCGCTGGCTCTACGCTCTTGCTATTCCCGATGTAGGAAAGACGACCGCAACCCAGCTCGCAAGATTTCACGACAATATTGACGACGTCGCGCATTCCCAATTGCTTCGCGACGTTCTCGAGTATCACGAAAAAGAAAAAAACGAGCGTGCGGAAATTACTGAACGGCTCATCAAAGCCGGGTTCGCTAAACCTTCCAAAAGCAAGGCCGATAAAGACCGCAGCATCGTGACCGAAGTGGGGCCGGTCGTCGCCAAAAGCGTGCTTGATTTCTTTGCGTCGTCGGCCGGGCAAAAAATTCTGCGGCGGATGAAGCAGCTCGGCATCCAACCAAAGAGCGAAAAAGTATCGGCGAAAAAAGCGGCGCAATTGCCGCTGGCTGGGAAAACTTTTGTGCTAACCGGAACGCTGTCCTCGATGACGCGCGAGGAAGCGACCGAAAAAATCGAAGCGCTCGGGGGGCACGTCACCGGCAGCGTAAGCAAAAAAACTGATTACCTGCTGGCTGGCGCGGAGCCGGGCAGCAAGTTCGATAAGGCGAGAGAACTCGGTGTTCGGATTATCGATGACGTAGAGTTTCGAAAAATGCTGTAAGTGGGTACTGCAGAGTTCGAAACAGCCAGAATGGCCAAATGCCTTGTCGGCCGCTGGCCGGGTGTTCCAGTCCTCTACGGTGTGCGCTGCGCTTCGGAATCGAGCTTGAGTGGAATAGCCCGATTGATGGTGGGAGAAGCGATTAACGGCCTGCGTTCGCTGGCTGGATGAAGTTCGGCCTGCACATTAAAGGTGAGTTTTTCACCCCCGCGCACCACGGTGATCGGGACGGTGTCGCCAGCAGTAATAAAAAACGAAGCATCCAGCACGTCTTCCGGTTGAGTTACTTTGGTTCGTCCCACTTGCAGGAGAATGTCCCCGGATTTTATTCCGGAACTGGCCGCCGGTGTCCCTTCCATGATCTGCGTCATTTCCGCTCGTGAACCCTCCACCGGCGCAGGCGCCTCGGAAACATTGATCCCCACCCAACCGTGCCGAGCCTCGCCGAAGCGGACGAAATCAGTGCGGATTTTCTCAGCCGCTTCGATTGGCACGGCGTAACACGAAGAGTTGTTTTCCAGACTGCTGACCACAATGCCAACCACCTCACCTTTCATGTTCAAGAGCGGTGCGCCCGCCTCTCCGCGCTGCGTTGGCAGGTTGACACGCACGTGAGTGGTCGAAAAGTAGCGGCCGAGATATTTCCGATCAAATCCTGCGACCATTCCGAAGCTCGGTGTCTTCGGCAAATCCAAGGGATAACCAATGGAGACGACAGGGGTTGCCACCTCCAGCTCCTCGGATTTTCCAATGGGCAACGCCGGAGTAACCGCGTCGATTTTCAATATCGACGTCCCGCTGCGGATATCTGCCAAAACCTGCCGCGCCGGATATTTCTTGCCATTAAATTCAATCAGGAAATTGTCTGCTTCCCCTCCGACTGTGTATGCAGTGTAAAGGGTCCCCGTGGGATCGATGAAAAATCCCGTGCCCGAAATTTCGCTGTGCTCGTCGTCACCGTGAATCCTAACGACTGCGTTGGCCATGCGACCAAAGATATCTTTAACCTGCTGGCTGATCGTAATCGCGGACTGCTCTTGAGCGTAACAGAGAGGAACCGCGGCAAAGGAAAGACCCAACGCGAGGCTGAGTCCGCAGATTGACGCCAACCGAGCCCCGGAGGGAAACCCCGGTGCGCGACTAAAACCTAAAACTCGACTCATAACTCACGGGCACGCTATCGAGCACGTAACGGGGCGGGGTCCCGCGACTGCGGGAGTGAGTTTGGGTGCGCTGATCAAAGCTGCGAAGTGGTTGCGTCCGGAAAGTCCGCGCGGCTACCGGAGACGCAAGCGTCCATTCGCCTCCAGCATTCACCGGTTCGGATAACGCTGGCGGACTCTGGAGAGCGACATTGGCGGTTTGTGGTTCCTGATAAATCCTCAATGAAATGACTGCGGCGCATACCAGGACGGCCGCGGCAGCCACAGGATAAGAAGCCAGGGACCGAACATCCAACCGGAACATGAAATTGTGAGCGCGTTCCCAGCAGATCCGCCAAAGTGGCTGGCGGAGCAATTCATCGCGCTGCCGGCGATGAAACTCGTGGAGGAAATCTTCGAAATAACCGGGCGGCGGTTGCTCGTAGCGCTTCAACCGAAGCAGCCTCGCGATTTCGTTGTCGTTAAATTCGTCCATTTGGGCGCGGTTAAGAAACAGGGTTTTTCCGAAATTCGTCCAGATAATTCTGCAGTTGCCGATTCGCGTAAAAGAGCCTGGAACGTACCGTTCCTTCTGAAACACGCAAGATTTTACTAATCTCCGCGTGGGGCATCCCCTGGATATGGAACATGGTAACCACGGCTCTGTGTTCATCAGACAATTTCATCATGGCCTCGTTCAATCTTCGCTGCAGCTCAGACAGGTCTGCTTCCCGCACCGGACTGCTGGTCGCGGTCAATTCCATAAATTCCTTGTCATTTTGAACGCCGGCATCGACGTCATCGAGGCTCAGCTGAAAACGACGGCCGCGCTTCTTGAGAAAGTTCAGCGTCATGTTGACCGCGATCGAATGAATCCAGGTATAAAAAGACGACTTGCCACGAAACCCGCGGATTGCTTTGTAGGCCTTGGAAAAAATATCCTGCAAGAGATCGTTCGTGTCCTCGTGGTTTGAGGTCATGTTGTAAACCAACCCGTAAAGGCGCGGGGTATATTTGATGACAAGCTGATCGAACGCACTGGCGTCGCCTGACTGCGTGCGCGCCACCAACTCCTGATCTTCGTCGGTTCTCGGCTGGTTCATCGCCTCACGCTTAGACTTAGCACGAGCGTCGAGACCGGACGATAACAAATCGGAAATCCGGCGAGCAGGTTCGCCGCAGCGAATCCGTCCGGTGGCGGATATGGCGACCGAAGCACTCATTTTCTTCAACGGCGCAGGTGATTAGCGCCGGTCGCGGATCGACAGCAACCAGAGCAAATTGCCCAACGCCGCGATAAATGCCGCCACGTAGGTGAGCGCCGCCGCGTTCAACACCTTGTTTACCCCGGCGACTTCGGGACCCGGCTGAACGATCCCCATTTGCTGCAAGATGATTTTCGCGCGGCGCGACGCGTCGAATTCCACCGGCAACGTGATCAGCTGGAAGACCAGCAGAATCAAATAGCAATAAATGCCGAGCGTAATCAAACCAGTGATGTGAAAAAACAGCCCGCCGATGATCACAAAGGGCAGCATTTGCGATGCGACCATTGTTACCGGCACAATCGCCATTCGCGCCTTGAGCGGCGCATAAGCTTTTGCGTGCTGAATGGCGTGACCGGTTTCATGGGCGGCGATACCCACAGCCGCAACCGAGGGCGTGTGATAGACGCCGCTGGACAAGTGCAGCTTCTTGTCCCTTGGATCATAATGGTCCCCAAGAAAATCGTTCGTCTCGACAACCTCGACATCGTTAATTTGGGCCGCCTGCAGGATTTCGCGAGCACACTCCGCGCCGGTGATGTTTGAGGCGGCGCGCACCTCGCCCCATTTTCGAAACGCGCTACTCACCCGAAACTGTGCCCAGAGCCCGATAATCAGCGGCACGCCTATGTAAAGCAGCCAACTGGAACCGCCGAAACCGTAAGGATAAAACATGCCTGTCTTAAGTGTGTCTAGGAACCTTAGACGCGCAAACGCGTGCTTCGTTCATCGGTGGATGGAGCAGTCCCTGCTCGACGCTAGTTTAGGCGGCAGAAGCCGCATTTGTTTAGCATCGCCCGACGGAGCGGCCGATCCACCTCAGATTTCCAATTGCTTCGGAAAGCGCGAAAGTACGCGGCAACCGTTTTTTGTGACCACGACTACGTCTTCCAGGCGCACGCCACCCAATCCGGGATAGTACAATCCGGGCTCAACCGTCAGCGTTTGCCGAGCTTTCAGCATAACTTTTTGCAACCGAGGATGCTCGTGGATCTCCAACCCGAGTCCATGGCCGGTCCCATGAAAAAATCCAACTCGCCGGCCTTTGCGAATTTCCGTCGGAAAACCACGCTCTGTAAAGAATTCCTGGATTGCCTTGTGAATCGTCATTCCATCCACGCCGGCCTTGATCCTTTTCAAAGCCAGCGCCTGTCCGGCTTTCACCGTTTTCCAAAGCTTTCGCTGCGCGTCGCTCGCGCGTCCGCGCAAAACGGTGCGAGTCATGTCGCCAAAATAGCCGGTCTTCGCGTCGCGCGGAAAAACGTCGAGAATGATCAGCGAGTTCGCGTAAAGCGGACCGGACCCGCGCTCATGCGGATCACACGCCTGGTCGCCGCCGGCGACGATCGTCCCCGCCGGAACGCCACCGGCACGCAAAACCGCGGAATCAATTTCTGCCCGCAGTATTTCGGAGGTCAGCGTTTTGCCGCTCCAGCGCAATCGCTTTCCGGCGCCAGGTTTCGATGCTTTCAGAATTTCAATTGCGCGCCGGAGCCCTGTTTCGGTAATTCGCAGGGCGCGGCCCATCATCTCAATTTCCTTGTCGGATTTCGCTTCACGTTCCGGCCAGAAAAGGCCGTCCGTTGCCCGGACACGGATTTTGTTTGCGGCAAGCGTCTCCGCGTAGCCAAGCGGGAAAGCTGCGGGAACAATTGCCGATCTCACACCGCGCTTTCGCAGGAAATGTGCGAGAACTTTTTCGTAGGGAGGCGTCTTCCTGGATTTTCCCTGCACTTCGCGTTCGAGCGCGCTGAACATGACAAACTCGTCGGCATTGGCCTGCTTGCGGCCTCGATCAACCTCCAGGTCGCTCAGGACGAGGGTGCGCTTGCCGTTTCGCTCCAGGAAAATAAATGGATCGGGCGCCCAAAAGTTCGTCGCGTACAACATGTCGGGATCGGTCTCGCTCGCCGCAACGATGAGGCGCGCTGGTCTTGTCTTTGGTTTGCTCATTGTGGCCTGTATTTTTCCTCGGCAACGTCGCTGGAGCAACTTTTCATTAACACCCTGCTTTAGCTGGGTGTGAGACGCGAACTTAGTTCCCGAACTGCTTTAGCGGTTTTCCTGCCGCATAGTAAACCGCTAAAGCGGTTGCGGCGTTATGATAGTCGAAAATCACCGCGCTGAAGCGCGGTGTTAATAAGAAAGCGGGTCAACTTCTTCGCACTTCCAGTTGCTTTCGCAAAATCCAATGGAGTAGTGCCAGTAATCCAAGCGTCGATCCAATCAGAACAGTCGTATTAAAGACAAACGCGCTAACCTTTATCCCCAGATACTGTTTTTGAGCGCCGAAGAAGACATTCGGCCGATTACCGCGGCGATAATCGCTTTGCTCCATTTCGGCGTTGGAGATCAGATCAGACACCTTCTGATTTACATAAATCTGCTCGGCCGTGACCGGACCATTTGCGTTTCGGAAAAGTGAGCGATCGAACGTCTGTTTCCCGGACAGGACACGGTCGATTAGTTTGAGATAACGATCGATCTCCTTCACCGAACCTCCTTCGAGACCCGATAGCAATGCCAAAACTTCCTTCAAGTCATCCAGACGCTTGCGTTGCTCAGGAGTGTTCGCATCATGCGCGAGTCTTTGAATTTCGTTGCTGGCTCGATCTTGCCGGCGCGTCAGCGGGTTGAGCTTGGCTTGCGCGAGAATTATCTCCTCGTACGACCAACGCATGGCGATAAATTGACAAACAAGTGGCACCTCCAGCTTGCTCTCCATTTTCCTGCTTTGGTCCGTGCTCGGATGTTCGGAGAACCAATGCGAGAGCGTATAAACCAGAGCGAGGTTCCGGTTCATGTCCTCGTATTTGATAAGCGCTCCGCCCATGATGATCTGCGGAATCAGGACGAGCGGGACGATGTTGGCCGCCGTTTTTGGATCGGCAACGAGTGAAGAAATGACCAGACCAAGCGACACACCGCCCATGGCCGTCATGAGCATGATTCCAAGGTAAATCCAAAACATCCCGCGGATTTGCAGGACGTAATTCCCGATCAGGACAAAAAGCACGCACTGGATCAGGGCAAATACCCCGAGGGTGAGCGTCTTTGAGAAGATGTAGTACGACAGGCGAACGTTGAGATTGCGCTCTCGTTGCAGCACGGCGCGGTCGCGAATGATATCGTCCGCGCTGTTGGTCAGCCCGAGAAACATCGCGACGATCAGGCCAAGGAACAAAAACGTCGGGATGTGATAAGCGGACGCAAAATCGTATTTCCCGCTCTCTGAGTAGCGCAGAAGCGTCGCGATGAGCAACGCCAGCACGGGCGAGACGCCGATCGTAATGACGAGGTTGGCGCGATTGCGCAGTTTGCTCATGAATGCGCGACGCAACAGCGTGCGGAGCTGCGTCCATTCGTCGTGCCAGCGAATTGGCAGGCGTTTCTTTTCGGCGGGCGCGGACGGCAGCGGCGCAGCCGGTTCCGCGCGCAAGGAAACTTGTTTGACGTCCTGGATCAATCGGAAAGCTTCGTACTTGTCGCGCCAGAATTCCGGCGAATAACGGCGGGCTGCGACCAACTGGCCACGGCTGTTTTCCTCGTAAATGATGTCGCCGCTTAAATCGCGCAACGGCGTCTCCAGAACGTCAAAAATGAACTCGGGGCGCGTCGTTCCACAGGAGGGACAGGCGCCCAGCTCAGCGCCGAACTGGTGCTGGTGTTCCGCTTCAGCAAAATAGCGAAGCATGTCTGAAGGCGTGCCGAAAAATACGAGCCTGCCTCCTTTGTCGAGCAGGATCGCTTTATGGAACATTTGGAAGATTTTGGAGCTCGGCTGGTGAATGGTGACAATAATGATCTTGTTATGGGCCATTCCGCGGATGATCTCCAGGACATGCTCGGAGTCCTTCGAGGAGAGACCGGAAGTGGGCTCATCGAAAAGATAAACGTCGGACATGCCGATCATATCGAGGCCAACGTTGAGGCGTTTGCGCTCGCCGCCGCTCAACGTTTTGCTCTCCGGGCTGCCCACCACTGCATCCCGGCGTTCGCCGAGGCCGAGCTCGATCAGCTTTGCCTCCAGACGCCGGGTGCGATCGCGTCGCGACAAGTGCGGGGCTCGGATTGCCGCCGCAAACTGGAGGTTCTCGCCGATAGTGAGATGCTCGTCGAACGCGTCTTGTTGCGGCATGTAACTGACGTAGTGCTTGAGAACGTCAAGGTTCGGAAAAAGCGACTGTCCGTTGAGGATGACTTCGCCGCTGGTGGGCCGGAGTTGTCCGGCCAGCACCTTTAAGAGCGTGCTCTTTCCCGAACCACTCGCACCCATCACGCAAACGAGTTCGCCCCGACTGATACTAAAAGAAATTCCCTCGAGCCCGACCTCCCCCTTGCCAAACCGATGCGTGATCTCGTTCACATCGAGTGTGCGAATGATGTTGCGCTCTTCCTCGATGATTCGCTCCGAAAAGTTGCACCGCAGAAATTGTCCTACGTCGATCCGAATGGTATCACCATCTTTGAGGGGCGCGGTCGTGCGCACGGGAGTATCGCCCACCAGAATCGGACGATCGGCTTCAATTACCTGCAACTGGCCCACCCGCTCGTCGTAATCGCAAAAAATCTTCAGCAGCACGTCACCGCTCGTGCCGGGAGAAAGCAGAATATCGTCGGCTTGAAGCCGGCTGGGCTCGTTGGAGACCAAATATTCGGATTTGGAGGCCTTTAATTGAAACCGGCCGCCCAACGCACGAGCCCGCCGGCGCAGATCGCTTAAATCCATCTCGCTGTCGTTATGGAAGATGATCCTGTCTTCCAGGGCCGCCTCCACCTTGGTGTCGGCTTTCAATTTGACTCCATTGATCTCGGCATCGACATCGCGCAGCGCCTTCACGCGCACCTTTAATCCGAAAGTAATCCGGAGCGAGCTTTCGCGCGTCCGCGAGCGCTCCAGTTCCACTTCATCCGCGTCTTTATTTACACGGATGAAAATCTCCGGAAGTGAAACGTTCTTCTTCGCATTGAAATATTGAGCGAGCTCTTGATAGCTGAGCACCTGATCGCCAACCAGAATGCGCTGGCCCGGATAAATTCGGCAGAACCCGCCACGCACCAGTGGTCTTCCACGCACGGACACGTTCTGGCCGCTATAATTTTTCAGCAAAATCAGATCGTGATAGCGAAAGGCCATCAAACGATCGTTGTCGGTCAGGTTCTTGACTGTCACGTCTGCCTTCCCGTCCGTCCCGAAAGAGAGCGATTCGAGCGGGGACGCGCCGTGCTGGTAGATCGAAGGATCCGAATCCTCCGACGCATTGAGCTGGTAAACGATGTCGATCGCTTGCGCGGCCATTCCGAGCTGTGACATGAACGAATAGAAGGCAACGACCTGTTCTTGTTTCAAACCGGCTTGCGAGATCAGATCGTAAAGCTGAACGCCAAGCATGATTTTGCGCTCCGTGCTCAGCTGCAGGCTCAATTTCTGCGCCATCGCGGCGAGGTCTTGCTGCTCATAAAGCGCCTGTCGAAACAACTGCCGCAGCTCCGAGTAAACCGCCTCCGGATAATCGTAACGCAGAAAACCGAGGCTCGAGTCGATCTCTTCCTCGAGCAGAATACCGTCTGCTTTGGTGAAACTCGCCAGCACTTGAATCAACAAGGGCAGCAAGTTTGGCCCCTCCGAAACGCTGCGAGGCTTGCGCAAAGCCCGGCGCACCAAGCGGCGCCCCGTCCGTCGCACCCGATAGGCAAACGGAGTCACCCGCTGTACGGCCCGGTCGATTTTGTCTGCTACCGTGGAGACCAGTTCTGTCATTTGGATATTTCGGCCAAAATTTTACCGAGATCGACGAGCGACGCAATGCGTGGCTACGATATAGAGGCGACGAACGAGTCCGCCATTTTGCATTGCCAATTGTTCATGGTAACCTTTTTCCCCAGTTAAGATACTGTTTCCATTATGCCAAAATCCGGTCGTAACTCTCAAAAAGAGAATAAATCCCGCGGCAATGAGCCCAATTTTAATTGGCGCGGCATCGTCCTCCTGGCGATCGGCTTCGGGTGCATTGCCCTCGCCATGGTCTATTTCCGCGGTGGCATGCAGCCCCTCGAAGACGTACCTTACAACCGCTTTCTCGAGCTGCTGGAGAACAAGCAGATCGTCAACGATAAGAATTATCCTCTGATCCTTGTCGTCGAAGATGGCCGAACGACGCAAACCCTGCGCGGCGCTTACATTCGCCCGGGAGCGGGGCCAACGTCCGCCCAGCCCGTTCTGTTTCGAACCACAGTCTATTTAACTTTCACGAATAATTTGCAGGAAAAACTCGCGGCAGCGGGCATTCAACCGGCGATCAAAACCGAATCCAATGTGCTTGCGCAAACCGTGGTCGGGTTCCTTCCCATCGCCCTGTTCCTGCTCGTGCTTTACTTCTTGTTCCGCCAGCAAATCCGAATGGCCGGGAAAGGCGCCCTCAATTTCGGGAAATCGAAAGCGCGCATGCTGGCCCGGGACAAGAACAAAATCACATTTCGCGATGTCGCCGGCGTCGAGGAAGCAAAGGACGAAGTGCAGGAGCTCGTCGAGTTCCTGCGTGACCCAAAGAAATTCCAGAAGCTCGGCGGCCGCATTCCGAAGGGCGTCCTCCTGGTCGGGCCGCCCGGCACTGGCAAGACGCTGCTGGCGCGCGCCATCGCTGGTGAAGCGGATGTCCCGTTCTTTTCGATCAGCGGCTCAGATTTCGTTGAAATGTTTGTCGGCGTCGGCGCCTCGCGCGTTCGCGACATGTTTGAGCAGGGCAAAAAATCCGCGCCATGCATCATCTTTATCGACGAGATTGACGCGGTCGGCCGTCATCGTGGCCATGGCGTTGGGGGTGGGCACGACGAACGCGAGCAAACCCTCAATGCATTGCTCGTCGAGATGGACGGCTTCGATACCCAGGAAGGCGTGATTATCATCGCGGCCACCAACCGCCCTGATGTTCTTGATCCGGCGCTGTTGCGGCCGGGTCGTTTCGATCGCCAGATCACCGTTAACTTGCCCGATGTCAAAGGGCGCGAAGAGATTCTGCGGGTTCATGCCAAGAAAGTGAAACTGGCGGAAGGCGTCGATCTTGCGGTGGTCGCACGCGGCACACCGGGTTATTCCGGCGCGGAGCTTGCCAATGTGATCAATGAAGCGGCGTTGCTCGCCGCCCGTCGCGGCCTGAAAGGAATTACGCTGGCTGAGCTTGAAGAAGCGCGTGATAAAGTCCGCTGGGGCAAGGAACGCCGCAGTCTAGCGCTGAGCGAAAAGGAAAAACAAAACACCGCCTATCACGAAGCCGGTCACGCGCTGCTGCTCGAACTTCTCCCGCACACGGAACCGCTCCATAAGGTGACAATTATCCCGCGCGGTCCATCGCTTGGATCGACCATGTGGTTGCCGGAGGAAGACAAATACACCAACCGCAAAAACGAATTGCTTGCTGGTCTGGCCGTCAGCATGGGCGGCCGCGTTGCTGAGGAAATTATCTTTGGCGACATCACAAACGGCGCGCGCGGCGACATCAAAATGGCTACCGCGATTGCACGCCGGATGGTCTGCGAATGGGGCATGAGCGAGAAAATGGGCATGGTCGAATATGGGGACCACGAAGACTACGTTTTCCTCGGCCGCGATATCTCGCGTGCGCGCGATTACAGCGAAGCCACGGCCGAGCAGATCGATCAGGAAGTAAAAAAACTGCTCGATGACGCGTATCAGCTGGCGAAAGAGACGCTCATTGCGCATCGCGACAAGCTCGAGGTAATCGCAAAGGCGCTGCTCGAGTTCGAAACGCTCGACGGCTCGCAAATTAAAGAAATCGTCGAACACGGTCGCTTGATTAATCCGCCGCCGGGCGTTGCGCCGCCCCCGAGCAAACAAATGCCGGCCGAAAAACCGCCCAAGCAAGTTGTAGCTGCGCCCGACGTCACGCCACCGCTCCCCGGCGCCCTCGGCGGCGCCCCAGCGTAGGATGGTTGAGGGTCTCTGGCTGAGAGCTGAGTGTTGAGGGTCAAGGCTCGATCAGCGATTTTCGCAATCCGCTCAACATCCGGCTTTGCTTTTCAGCTGCCAGATAAATTTGCTCGTATTGAGCCTTATTGAGCCACCTCTGTCGCTCCGACACTGTCGCCTGCGATACGACTTCAAATAGCGAGCCGGTTGCGATTTCAATAAAGCGCGAGAAATCTGGACGCGAGCCGCGCGAACTTCCCTCGGCAATGTTGGAGGAAATGGAAATTGCCGCGCGCCGCATTTGATTCGTTAGTCCGAATCGTTCGTCGTTTGGGAAACTTCCGGTCACCTCATAAACAAGATCGGCGAATTCGATCGCGGCTTGCCAGGCATCGAGTTTTTCAAAGTTAAACATCCTTTCTTATATGTCACTCAACCTTCAACGCTCAACTCTCAACCGCTCCTCAATCCAACGGACTCTTGACTCCAATCCCCGGCCGGTTCAGCACGTAAGTATAGATCATCGTCGTGCTCACGTCCTTGTGACCAAGAAGTTCCTGAATCGTCCGAATGTCGTATCCATTTTCCAACAAATGCGTCGCGAACGAATGCCGCAGCGTGTGGCAGCTTGCCGGTTTGTCAATTTCCGCTGCGCGCACCGCGTTTTTCAGGGCAACCTGCAATACATTTTCGTTCACGTGATGTCGGCGCCGTGCCCCGGTGCGCGGGTCTGCTGAAATGCGTACCGAAGGAAAAACAAACTGCCACGGCCAAGACCTGGCCGACGCTTTGTATTTGCGTTCCAACGCATGCGGCAAGTGCACTTCGCCAAATCCGTCCTCCAAATCTTGTTCGTGCTGCGCCTTCACTTTGACCAAATGCCGCTGGAGCGGCGCGGCCAAATTCACCGGCAACATCGTGACCCGATCTTTTGCGCCCTTGGCATCGCGGACCATGATTCGCGCGTAACCGAAATCCACGTCCTTCACACGCGAGCGAACGCACTCCATCAAGCGCAGGCCGCTGCCGTAGAGCGATCCGGCCATTAGCCGCGGCGTTCCGTGCAAATGCGCAAAGATTTTGTGAACCTCGTTTCGTGTCAGCACCACCGGGACGCGCTTCGGCCTTTTCGCCCGTTCCACTTCATCGACCCAGCCGACCTCCTGTTTGAGCACTTGCTGGTAAAGGAACAGGATCGCGCTCAACACCTGGTTTTGCGTGGACGCCGCCACTTCGCCGACGGTCGCCAGATGGGTAAGAAACGCCCCAATCTCCGCCGCCCCATTTCTCTCGGATGGCGCAGCTCATGGAAACGAACAAACCGCTTTACCCAATCGCAATAGGAACGCTCCGTGCGCAAACTGTAATGTTTCACCCGCAAGACATCCCGCATTTGGTCGAGCAACTTTTTGGGCTTGCCAGAGGAAACCGCCGGCGCTACCACTGCCGTTGACATGCCCTTGGTTGTAGCGATTCACCGCCCCAAACACAACCGGATTATACAGATTTTATCTGCCTTTAGTTACAGATTTTTGGGGCCGAATTCTCGTTAGATGAGGAAAATGCTCGCAGTGGTCATCGGCGCGCTTGTCTTCGTTGGTGTCTGGTCGGCCATCTTCCAAGATATGAGCGGCGACTGGCGCACTCATCAGCGGCTAGCGCGGTCAGGTGTGCAAGTCACCGGCGCGGTGACAGCGAAAGAGCCGATGAACCACGCATCCATCCGCTACGACTACTATGTCGGCGGCATTCGCTACCCAGGCGGACCTTGTGCCGCAGGGGATCTCGACCGTATTCACCTTGGTGATCCGGTAGCAGTCACATACCTGCCTGACTCGCCATCCATTTCCGTGTGCGGCGATGCACAGGCCGCATACGAGAATCGTTTTGGCCAGTTGTTCATCATCGCGCCATCGTTTGCATTAGTCGGCGCACTCGGCATGGGTTTCGGCGTGTATTATCGATACCTTCGGAGGCCACGGCGTAACTCATCTAACCAATCGCTGGAGCCAACCGCTGGCCGTCGCGATGACCACATTTAATTTTATGAAGCAGTTCTCGATGTTTGCCGCGCTCGCCGCCAGCGGTGGCTCAGCTCCGTCTCGTTAGATCGCATGGGCACGAAGCCCCAACCGAGAACCTGTCCAGTGTGCGGACATCGTTTCATCCCGTGGAATGTCTGGTTTGCCAGCACACACTCGTGCATTCGCTGTCCGCATTGCG
>Ga0137375_10006480_pt1 | contig 13888 bp, 10 predicted proteins | sample SagtaG_24_FD_104936 | JGI IMG/M metagenome (GOLD analysis project Ga0137375, IMG submission 104936) | Vadose zone soil microbial communities from Sagehorn Ranch, Mendocino, California, USA - Sage1_R_113_16 metaG | ecosystem: Environmental > Terrestrial > Soil > Vadose zone | place: USA...
CCGTGCTCAGCGCCCGCCACCGCCCGGCGGGCAAGGCGTGGCCGCAGGCCGTGCTCAGCGCCCGCCACCGCCCGGCGGGCAAGGCGTGGCCGCAGGCCGTGCTCAGCGCCCGCCACCGCCCGGCGGGCAAGGCGTGGCCGCAGGCCGTGCTGAGCCCGAACTCAGAAGATGGTCGGGCACCAGGGCGCGGGGTCCCACGAGAAGGCCGCCGACAGCGCCGGGAGAGCGCCGCTGCGTACCTCCGTGGCCAGCCCCGCCCGGGCCAGCGGGCCGAGCGGGGTACCCCCGAGGTAGACCGCGCCCAGCGTGGCCGCAGGCAGGATGACGTCCGGATCCGCGGAGGTCCGCTCGCACTCCGCGGTGCCTGCTCCCGGGGTGATCCCGGGTCCCCCCAGGACCGGCCCGGACGCGCGCACCCTCCACCGGCCCGCGTTCCACGGGCACATCTCGTCAGTGACCTCGATGACCGTGTCGAGCGGGGCCGCGTACCGCCGCGCGGCCAGGGCGGCCGGCACGTCGATGATTCTCACCCAGAGCCCGTCGCTGACCTGGGGCCGGGCGCGCCGGGGGTCGGCCAGCAGGTGCAGCAGCGGGTCGTCGGCCGGCCGGAGCCGGGCCGTCACCTCACTGACCAGGTCGCGGCTGAGCAGGTCCGACCAGAGCGCGGCGGTGGCCGCGGGATCGGTCGCGACCAGCTCGCGGACGTCGAGCGAGGAATCCGCGAGAAACGTGTCCTCGTCCCACCGGCCCCGGCTGGTGTACAGCCCGTAGCCGCGGGGGCCTGTGTCGTCCTCGGCGAGGACGCAGCGCAAGGGTGCGGAGCGGGGGCGTCCCTCGTCCGGGTCCTCCACGATCCGGTTCCACCAGGGTTCGTTCCTGATGAAGAAGCCCGGCTGGGCGGGCAGCAGCGTGTCGTAGACCTTGGCCAGCTCGGCCAGGGCCGCCTGCGGCTCGGTGACCCGCAGCCGCAGTCCCGGATCCGCGGGAGCCCAGGAGCTGAGCGCGCCCTCGCCGTCCCGGACGGTGAAGCTCGCATGCCAGGAGGCCCGGCCGTAACCGAAGCGGCCGTAGATCCGGGCGTCCGAGGCCCAGAGCACCGCGATCGGCTCACCCCGCTCGTGGATGTCGTCGATCTGCCGCCGCATCAGGCTGGTGAGGATGCCGCGCCGGCGGTGCGTGGGCATGACCGCGATCCAGGTCACGCCGGCGGCCGCCGCCATCGCGCCGGGCACGGTCATCCGGAAGCTCCAGGCGCCGGCGCTGGCCACCGGGGTAGCGCCGTCGAACGCGGCCAGGGTGCGGTCGAATTCGAGGCGGTCCAGCATCTCGGCCCGGTGCCGCTCGGTGGGCGGGCTGTCGTGGAAGGCGTGCTCGTTCGTGCGCTGGAAGGCGTCGAACTCGCTCTCTCCGACCGCCCTGACTGGGAAGTGCGCTGCCATGTCCGCATTCCTACCTGGTCCCCCCGCGCCTGCGCCAATCAGTTTGGGAGCGTGCCAGAGCGATCAGGGTGCGGATACCCTTTCGCCCATCATGGTTTCCCGGCTGCTCACCCGTCCTGCCCGGCTCGCCCGCTCGCTGGCCGCCCGGGTGGCCGGTCAGATCCGGCGCCAGTTCATCACCCGGAACCGCCGGATGGCCTTCGTCCTCACCCTCGCCACGCTGGCCATCGGGGTGGCCGCGGTGCACCTGTCGGAGTGGTGGTTCTCGCCGGGACTGATGATCCTGCCGGTGCTGGCCGGGGGGCTGCTGCTGTGGCCCCGGGCGCTGCGGATCCTGTTCGGCCTGGTCGCGCTGATGCTGCTGTACGACGTGCTGTACGACCGAGCCGGGGCCGGCATCATCGCGACGGTCGCGGTCACCGCGCTGTTCGCGGACGCGCTGGCCCGGACCCGCTGGAAGCTCGGCGTGCAGGGGCTCCGCGGGGACCGGATGCTGGTCGAGCTCCGGGACCGGATCCGGGCCCAGGCCCGGCTGCCCGAGCTGCCCGCCGGCTGGCAGTCCGCCGCCGTGCTCCGGCCGGCCGGGGGCTCGTCGTTCGGCGGTGACTTCCTGGTGTCGTCGTGTGACGGGAAAACCCTGGAGGTCGCGCTCGTCGACGTGTCCGGCAAGGGCGTGGACGCCGGGACCCGGGCGCTGCTGCTCTCCGGGGCGTTCGGCGGCCTGCTGGGGTCGATGCCCCAGGAGGAGTTCCTCGGCGCGTGCAACTCCTACCTGCGCCGCGGGCCGGCCGTCGAGGGTTTCGTCACCGCGGTGCACCTCGCGCTCGACCTGGCCACCGGCGAGTACATGCTGGCCTCGGCCGGGCATCCGCCGCCCGCCCATTTCGACGCGGGCAGCGGTAGCTGGAACGTGACCCAGGCGCGCGGCATCGTGCTGGGCGTGGTCCCGGATCCGCGGGCCACGCCGGTGCACGGCGCGCTGCGGTCCGGGGATGCGCTCATGCTGTACACCGACGGGCTGGTCGAGGCGCCCGGCCGGGACATCGACGCCGGCACGGACCGGCTGCTGGGCGAGGCCAACCGGCTGGTGGCCTCCGGGTTCCGGAATGCCGCCACCGAGCTGGTCCGGGTGGTCAAGGCAGGCGGCGGCGGGTCCGACGACTGCGCGCTGGTGCTGATCTGGCGGACGTGAGCCAGCCGGCCGGTCCGGCGGGCCACGGTCAGACCGTTATCTATGGTGCAGGCTCGCCGGCCGGGGCGGGCAGCGGGGCGGCAGGCGCTGAGCCGGCCGCGGGCGGCTCAGCGGCGGCGGATGCGTACCCGGAACGGTTGCGGAGGACCTGGAGAGCGTGCTCGACCAGGGCGATCAGGGCATCCCGGCACGTCGCCCGCTGTCGGGCGTCGCACAGGACCACCGGCACGTGAGGATCCAGGTCCAGCGCCGACCGGACCGCCTCGGTCCGGTACCGCCGCGCCCCGTCGAAGCAGTTGACCCCCACCACGAACGGGATGCCGCGCTGCTCGAAGTAGTCCACGGACGGGAAGCAGTCAGCCAGCCGCCGGGTGTCGGCCATGACGATCGCGCCGAGGGCGCCGCGGGCCAGCTCGTCCCACATGAACCAGAACCGTTCCTGGCCAGGCGTGCCGAACAGGTAGATGACCAGGTTCTCGCGGATCGTGATCCGGCCGAAGTCCAGGGCCACGGTGGTGGTGGTCTTCCGCTCCACCCCGTCGAGCCGGTCCACCGCGGCGCCCGGGGCACTCAGCGGTTCCTCGGTGCGCAGGGGCCGGATCTCGGTCAGCGACCCGACCAGCGTGGTCTTGCCCACCCCGAATCCGCCCGCGATGAGGATCTTGATGGTGACCGGCATCCGCCCGCGGCTGCCGGCCTGGTCAGAGGCGGCGTAGTCCATCGACGACCTCCTTCAGGACCTGCATGTCGGGCAGCCGGGCGGGCGGGATGGGGTGATGAATCGAGACGAGGGAGCGTTCCTGCAGATCGCCCAGCAGGATCCGGACCACCCCCAGGGGCAGGTCCAGATCGGCCGCGAGCTCCGCGACCGAGGTGGGCAGCCGGCACAGCCGGAGCACTTCGAGGTGCTCCGGGTCCAGGGACGACGGATCCAGACGGACGCCGCGCACCGCCGTGATGATCGCGATCAGGTCGAGTTTCTCCCCGCTGGGCCGGGTGCGGCCGCGGATGACCGCGTAGGGCCGTACAACCGGGCCGGCCTCCTCGTCCAGCCAGTGATCGTCGTGCGACGGCATGCCGGAGTCAGTCCGTGAGCTCCCCGGCCGTGCCCGGCCGGGGGTTCACCGACAGGTGCTGGCCCACCCGCTTCACCAGGATCGCCATCTCGTAGGCGACCAGGCCGGCGTCCGCGCTGGCCGGGCTGAGCACCGCGAGGCAGCTGCCCTCGCCGGCCGAGGTTACGAACAGGAAGGCGGTGTCCATCTCCACGATGGTCTGCCGGACGCGCCCCCCGCCGAAGTGACGGCCCGCTCCCCGGGCCAGGCTCTGGAACCCGGACGCCACGGCCGCCAGGTGCTCCGAGTCTTCCCGGGTCAGCGCGCTGGATGCGGCGATCGCCAGGCCGTCCCGGGTCAGGATGACCGCCTTGTCCACGTCGGGGACCCGCACCACCAGGTCGTCAAGCAGCCAGTCCAGGTCGCTCGGCGAACCGGTGCCCGCGCCGTTGTTCTGCTCTGCCGCACTCATCTGCTCCCCCTTGCCGTCACTCGTCGCCCTGGGTGCCGGCCTCGCCAGTCCCCGGGGGACTGGGCTCCGCCGCTGGCTGGGTGCCGGTCATCGTCTCCGTGGTCTTCTCCCGCGAGTCGAACAGCGAGCGCCCGCGCTCCCACCCGCGCTGGATGGCGGTGATCGTGCTCCTCGCCTCTTCGGGTGAGCGTTCGTCCGCGGTCCCCGCCGCGGCGGAGTCGCCGTTCGCGGAGGGCTGCGCGTACAGCGTGTTCTCCCGCAGCTGCGGGGCCAGGCTGGCCTGGCGGACCCGGTGGGGCAGCGAGTCCGCATCGGCGAACTCCGCGTCGCCATGATCCAGGTCGTGGTGCTCCGGGGTGCCCGCATGGACCGGCCCGGCCGCCGGCGGCCAGCTTCCCTCGTCGCCGTAGTCCGGGAACCCGGTGAACCCGTTGCCGCTCTCCGCGGCCGGGCTCGTGCCGTTGCCCGGCCATTCACCCAGGGCGTCCGCGGCGGTCCGGCCGTCCGCCGCGGCGTAGGCGGCCCACGGATCGGTCCCGCTGTCGGCCGGCCACCGCTCGGCTGTGTCATCCGCCGCGGCCGCGCTCACCGCGCTGGCGGCACGCCTGCCGCCGGTGCCGGCCCCCCCGCCGGGGACGGCCGCGATGCTGGTCGTGTCATCGCGGGCCGCGTGCCGGCCGCTCAGCTGCACGCCCGTGCCCGGGTCCGTCCCGTCCTGCTGGTAGCTCTCCTCGGAGACGACCAGCGTGTTGGGGATGAGCACGATCGCGGTCGTCCCGCCGTAAGGGGAGCCCCGCAGGGAGATCCGGATGTCGTGCTTGCGGGCCAGCTGGCTGGCGACGAACAGGCCCAGCTGGTCACTGCCGGACAGGTCGAACGGGGGCGGGTTCTCCAGGAGGTCGTTGAGCTCGGCCCGCCGCTCCTCGCTCAGCCCGAGCCCGCGGTCCTCGATCTCCACCGCGAACCCGCGGCCGACCACATCGCCGCTGATCAGCACCGGGGTATTCGGCGGGGAGAAGACGACGGCGTTCTCCGCGAGCTCCGCGATCATGTGAATGACGTCCGCGACCGCGGGGCCGGTGATGGCGGCCCGGGTGTTCGCGGTGACCTTGATCCGGGTGTAGTCCTCCACCTCGGCCACGGCCGCCCGGAGCACGTCCACGAACGGGACGGGCCGGCGCCAGGCCCGGGCCGGCGCGTCGCCGGACAGGATGATCAGGCTCTCCGCGTGCCGCCGCATGCGCGTGGTGAGGTGGTCGATGCGGAACAGGTCCTCGAGCTCCTCCGGCTCCCTGGCCCGCCGCTCCATCGCGTCGAGCAGGGCGAGCTGGCGGTGCAGCAGCGACTGGCTGCGCCGGGCCAGGTTCCGGAAGATGTCGCTGATGCCCTGGCGCAGCCGGGCCTGGCCCACGGCCGCTTCCACCGCGGTCTGCTGGACCGCGGCGAAGGCCTGCCGGACCTGGCCGATCTCGTCCGAGCTGGCGGGCAGCTCCGGAGCCTCGGCGGAGACATCCACGTCCTGGCCGGCGGCCAGCCGGCTCACCACATCGGGCAGCCGCTTGTTGGCCAACTCCAGCGCGGACTGGCGCAGCCCGGCCAGCTCACGGATCAGGCCGCGGCCGATCACGAACGACACCAGGACGGACAGGATCACCGCGAGCAGGCCCAGCCCGCCCGCCAGGGCGAGCTCCAGGTACGTGCGGCTGGAGTTGGTCGAAGCCTGCGCGGTGATCGCGTCCGACGCCTGGGTCCCGGCCTTGGACAGGCCCGCAGCCACGCCCCCGACGGCCGCCTCCCACTGCTGGGGCAGCACGGGCGGGGGGCTGCTGGCGCGCGTGTCGGACATGAGCCGGTTTTCCAGCGAGGCCAGGGCGGCGGAAGCCTGCGGGCTGACGGCGCGGGTGTAGTACCCGCGGTACTGAGGCTTCAGGTCAGGGAGGGTCTGGGCGTACAGCGCCCGGCGGGCCCCGGCCAGCTGGGTGAATTGCTGGCGGTCCGCCGAGGGGAAGGACCGTGCAGCCAGGTCGCCCGAGATGATCGCGCTCTCCTGCAGCATCAGGTCCTCGGAGCGGCCCATCCGGATGAAGGCCAGAGCCTGGGTGACCAGATTGGAGTCGCTCTGCTCGAGGATTGCCCGCTCGATGACCGCGTAGCCGTCCGCGACGATGGAGTTGTACTCGCCGAGGGCCCGTGACTTACCGATGATCTGTGAGTGCACCTGGGCGCGCAGCGCGGGCAGGCCCTTGATGTCCTTCAGCAGGGTGGCGATGGCCAGCTTTTCTGGCGCGGTCGCGTTGTTCATCGTGTTGGACGAATTAAGCGCGCTGGCCGCGGCCGCGGCGGTGGCGTCGGTCTTGTTCTGCTGGGCCTGGAGCACGGCCAGGTTGCCCCCGGTGGGGCTGGACAGGTAGACCATCGCCAGCGGGCGCTCGGCGTCGAGCTGGCTCAGGAGCGCGCCGGTCGGCTGGCCGGTGGCGGATTTGATGGTGGTCGCCTGGGATAGGTTGACCGCTCCCCGGGCGGTGAGGAACGTGGCGAACGCGTACAACCCGATCAGCGACAGGACCGGGACGAGGATCAGCAGGAAGATCCGCTGGCGTATGGACCGGAGACGCAACCCCATGGCTCAGGCCTCAAAGTGTGAGTGGAACGGAATTGTGACCATATTGCTACGAAGGAGTTTCGGAGCCCCCCCGAAGGTCCCGAGCGTAGCAGTCAGTAACGTTCCTTACTGGGAAAATGCGGGATCAGCCCAGTTAGACGCATTTGTCCCCATTCGGGGTAAATGCAGTGTGCCGGTGAGCCTGGTGGGGCAGCGCTGGCCGGCTTACCCTGCCCGGCCGCTTACCCTGGCCGGCCGTCTCACCTGCGGGGGTGCCCCCGCCCCGGGGTGCCTCCGCGCCGGGGTGCCCCCCGCCCCGGGTGCCTCCGCGCCGGGGTGCCCCCCGCCCCGGGGTGCCTCCGCGCCGGGGTGCCTGCGCGCCGGGTCCCTCCGCGCCATGGTGCCTGCGCGCCAGGTCCCTCCGCGCCGGCCGGCCAGGTTGCCGGCCCGGGATTTCATCTGTTCGGGCTACGCCGGGTGACGAGCGGCGGGCGGCTTGGCTGCCTGCCCGGCCCCGCCCGGCGGGCCTCGGCCTGGCCCCGAATATGACATTGGTGTCAGTGAATGAGAGGCAGTCCCGGGGCCGGGGCCGCAGCATAAGGAGGCGCTCCCGGTAGCACTGTACCGTCGCGTATAGATTGCGTTCGGTAACCTTGCCCGGCAAGAGGGCGGGCGGTCTCTCCCAGGGCCTACTGGTACGCTGAGATGAAGCCAATTCGTAATGCATTTGAAACATATGCGGGTCGCCGTGACAATATTGTGGGCGGGCCTATGACCTGCGACGATGTGCTGGACCGGGGCTGGCCGGGACCAAAGCGATAACCCGTGAAACGTAGCTGGACCGCGCGTTGCTAATGGCATACGCAATGTGATACGCCGCGTGCGTGCCGGCCCCGGGTGCGTGCCGGCGACGTGGCCGGGCATAATGAGACCGTGCAGTTCAACTGAAGGCCGCGTTGAACGAGCCGGGCCTCATCGGGACGATCAGCGACGCCCGTGTCAGGTGACGCCCATGTCATTGTTTGCATTTGTATGGCAAGTGTGCGGTGATAGGTGCTGTGAGCCAGGGGGTAACTCGATTGGGTGAACCGCGTGGCACGGCGGTGGTTTCCCCGTCGGCGGAAGCCATCGGTTCTGCTGCGGCTGCCCAGGCATCGGGCGAGAACTTCCCGGTGGCCCTGCGGATGCTGCCAGGCCGGTACCGGCGGCGCCTGGAAGCGGTCTACGGCTTCGCCCGGGCCGTGGATGACATGGGCGACGAGGCGCCGCCGGGTGAACGGGGCCGACTCCTGGACGCGCTAGAAGCCGACCTCGGTCGGCTTTACCAGTTCCAGGACCCGGCCCTGCGCGAAAGTCCGGGCCAGGCCGGGCCGGCGATGGACGCGCCGGCGGCGGCCGCCCCGCAGATCGGGGTGGTACGGGCCCTGGCCACGGTGGCCGGGGAGTGCGCCATCCCCCAGGAAGCGTTCGTGGACCTGATCAGGGCCAACCGGCAGGACCAGGTGGTCAGCCGGTACCCGGCCTTCAGCGACCTGGCCGATTACTGCCGGCTCTCGGCCAACCCGGTGGGCCGGATCGTGCTGCACGTCTTCGGCGCGGCCACACCCGAGCGGATGATCCTCTCCGACCGGGTCTGCACCGCGCTCCAGCTCGCCGAGCACTGGCAGGACGTCGCGGAGGACTTCCGGGCAGGCCGCATCTACCTGCCGGCCGAGGACATGGAGCGGTTCGGGGTCGCCGAGAGTGACCTCGCGGCCCTGTCCGCCGGGCCGCAGCTCCGCGCCCTCATGGCGTTCGAGGTGGAGCGCGCGAGGCAGCTTCTCGACGAAGGCGCCCCCCTGGTGGGGAATTTGCGCGGATATGCGCGGGTTGCCGTGGCCGGTTACGTGGCCGGCGGGCGAGCCGCCCTGGCCGCGATCGCCGGGGCCGGACATGATGTGCTGCGCGCGACCCACAAGCCGCGCCGTGGCCGGCTGGCCGCAGAGATGCTGAGGGCTTATGCAGCTGGGAGGTGATGCGATGGACGTGGCGGCCGCCTACCGGCACTGTGAGGAAATCACCTGGTCTCAGGCCCGCAACTTCTCCTACGGCATCCGGCTGCTGCCCCCGGACAAGCGGCGGGCGCTGGCCGCCGTGTACGCGTTCGCCCGCCGTATCGACGACATCGGTGACGGCACGCTGCCCCCGGCCGACAAGCTCGCGGCGCTGGCCGGGGCCCGGGCCAGCGTGACCGCGCTGGCCACCGGGCACGCCCCGGCGGGCCCGGGCACCCCGCAGCCGCAGACCCCGCAGCCGCAGACCCCGCAGCCGCAGACCCCGCAGCCGCAGACCCCGCAGCCGGGGATGCCTCAGCCCGGGACGCCAGGGGACGGCCCGGCGGCCGGGCCCGCTGACCCCGTGCTCGTGGCCCTCGCCGACGCCGGCCGCCGGTTTCCCATCCCGCTGGAGGCGTTCGGCGAGCTGATCGACGGGTGCGAGGCCGACGTGCGGGGCACGAGCTACGTGACCTTCGACGACCTGCGGCACTACTGCCGCTGCGTGGCGGGCTCCATCGGGCGGCTCTCGCTTGGCGTCTTCGGCACCCGGGACATCGACACCGCCGCCCCGCTGGCCGACGCGCTCGGGGTCGCGCTCCAGCTGACCAACATCCTGCGGGACATCCGCGAGGACTACCGCGACGGGCGCGTGTACCTGCCCGCCGAGGACTTCAAACGGTTCGGCACCGAGCTGCGCCCCAACGGGTCAGGCTGGCCGGCCCCCGACCCCAAGCTGGTGGATCTCGTGACGTTCGAGGCGGAACGGGCGCGGGACTGGTACTCACGCGGGCTGCGGCTGATGCCGCTGCTGGACCGGCGCAGCGCGGCATGCACTGGCGCGATGGCCGGGATCTACTTCCGCCTGCTGGAGAACATCGCCGACGCCCCCGAGCTCGTGCTGCAGCGCCGGGTCTCCCTCTCACCCGGCCAGAAGGCGATGGTGGCGGTGAAGTCGCTGGCCGGCTCCGCGCTGCGGTCCGGGCGCCCCGGGCCGCCGCAGTCCACGAGCACGGCGGGAGCCCCGCGATGACCCCCGACCCGGTCAGTCCGGCCCCGGTGAGCCCGGCGGCCCCGGCCCCGGCGAGCCCGGCCCCGGCAGGGGCGTCCCCGGTGAGCCCGGCGCCGGGCAGCCCCGGCCGCCACGTGGTGGTGGTCGGCGGTGGCCTGGCCGGGATCGCCGCCGCGATCGCCCTGCGCGAGGCGGGCAACCGGGTCACGCTGCTGGAATCCAGGCCCAGGCTGGGCGGTGCGACCTGCTCCTTCACCCGGGGTGGGCTGGTGGTCGACAACGGCCAGCACGTGTTCCTCGGCTGCTGCACCGCCTACCGTGAGCTGATCGACCGGCTCGGGATGAGCGGGTCGGTGAACCTGCAGGACCGCTTCGACGTCGCCGTGCTCGGCCCGCATGGCCAGGCCCGGCTGCGCCGGACCCGGCTCCCGGGCCCGCTGCACATGGGCCAGGCGCTGGTGACCTACCCGCTGCTCTCGCCCGCCGAGCGGCTGCGGGTCACCCGGGCCGCCCTGGCGATGCGCTTCCTGGACCCGGCCCGCCCCGGCCTCGACACCCAGCGCCTGGGCGACTGGCTGGCCGCGCGGGGGCAGAGCGAACGCGCCCGGCGCGTGCTCTGGGACCTGTTCACCGTCTCCGCCCTGAACGTGGCCGGGGACGACGCCAACCTGTCCCTGGCGGCCACGGTGGTGCGCACCGCGCTGCTCGGGGCCCGGGATGCCGCGGACATCGGGACGCCGGCCATCCCGCTCGGTGACCTGCACGGCCAGGCCGCCGCGCGGCGGCTGGACGAGCTCGGCGCCACCCTGCGGCTCGGCACCAAGGTGATCGCGGTCCAGCCGCTGGCCGGCGGGGGTTTCCGGGTGCGGCTGGCCGATCGGGGGGTGGGTGACGCCCCGCTCAGCGCGGACATCCCCGTGGCGGACGGGGTCGTCCTGGCGGTGCCGCCGGAGGCCGCGGCCCGGCTGCTGCCCGAGGGCGCCGCCGCGGCCGGCCCGGGCCCGGAGCGCTGGCGTGAGCTGGGCGCCTCACCGATCGTCAACGTGCACGTCATCTACGACCGCCGGGTGACCCAGCTGCCGTTCGCGGCCGCGGTGGACTCGCCGGTGCAATGGGTCTTCGACCGCACCGGGCCCTCGGGGCTGGACGCCGGGCAGTACCTGGCCGTCTCCGTGTCGGCCGCGGATGATGTCGTGGACACGCCTGCCGCCCAGCTGCGGGAACAATTCGTCCCCGCGCTGCAGCAGATCTTCCCCGCCGCGCGTGACGCGCGGATCACTGACTTCTTCGTCACCAGGGAGCGCCGGGCCACCTTCCGGCAGGAGCCCGGTTGTGGCGAGAAGCGCCCGGGAGCTACAACCAGGCTGGCTGGCCTGGTGCTCGCGGGCGCGTGGACCGATACCGGGTGGCCCGACACGATGGAGGGTGCCGTGCGAAGCGGACTCAACGCAGCGCGGGAGCTGCGACGCGATTTGACCCAATCACGCCGCGGGACTCCCGTGGCCACGCGGGCGGCAGAGGTCGCCGGGGCCACGTCGTGACCGCGGTGATGCCCGCGGGCGTGGAGACCGCCCGTGATCTCGTCGGCCCGGCCATCGCCGCAGCGGTGGACCGGCTCAGCCCGGAAGTCCGCACCGTCGCCGCCTACCACCTGGGGCTGGACGGCAGCGGGGCGGGAAAGGCCCTGCGCCCGGCGCTGGCGCTCCTGTCGGCGCGGGCGGCCGGGGCGCCGTCGGAGCGCGGCGTTCCCGCCGCGGTCGCGGTGGAGCTCGTGCACAACTTCTCGCTGCTGCACGACGACATCATGGACGGCGACACCGAGCGCAGGCACCGGCCGACCGCCTGGACCGTGCACGGCGTCGGGGCGGCCATCCTGGCCGGGGACGCGCTGCTCGCGCTGGCGCAGGACATCCTGCTCGAGGACACCGCAGCCCAGGGAATCTGGGCCGCGCGCTGCCTGTCCGCCGCGGTCCTCAGGCTGATCGCGGGACAGGGGGCGGACCTGGCGTTCGAGCAGCGCAACGACGTCAACCTGCCCGAGTGCCTGACCATGGCCGGGGACAAGACCGCGGCGCTGATGGCCTGCGCGTGCAGCATCGGGGCGATCCACGTCGGCGCGCCGCCCGGGCTGGCCATGGGCCTGGCCGGTTTCGGCGCCCACGCCGGGCTGGCCTTCCAGCTCACCGACGACCTGCTCGGCATCTGGGGAGCACCCGAGGTGACCGGCAAGCCGGTCCGTGCTGACCTGCGGGCGAGGAAGAAGTCGCTCCCCGTGGTGGCCGCCCTGACCAGCGGATCGCCCGTCGCGGGCGAGCTGGCCAGCCTGCTGGCCAGGACCGAGCCGCTGAGCGAGGACGACCTGGTCCGCGCGGCCCGCCTCGTGGAGGAGGCGGGCGGCAAGGACTGGACCGAGAACGAGGCTGCGGCGCAGCTCGCCGCCGCGGAGAAGTGCCTGGCCGAGACCGACATGCCCGATGACGTGCGTGCCGAGTTCGCGGGGATCGCCGAGTTCATCACGGCGCGCCAATGGTGAGCGGGCCGTTGGCACACCTCTGCGCTCACGGGTGAGCGGTGAGGTCGCGGTGATCAGGAGATTGACAGGTTGACCGCTGGTGTGGGCCATCAGCGCTGGGGCCCAGCGGTGCTGACGGGGTTCAGCGCCGGGATGAGTCCGGGCCTGGTGTGACTGCTGAGCCAGGTGATGGTGCGGGGCAGTGTGGTGAAGGCGAGGTGAGACGATGACAGTGACGCACGCGCGATCCGGCGGTCCCTCAGCGCTCTCTGGTGCGGAGGCCGCGCTGGCCCGCGCCCGTGACCACCTGCTCGGCCTCCAGCATGATCAGGGCTGGTGGCAGGGGGAGCTGGAAACCAACGTCACGATGGACGCTGAGGACCTGCTGCTGCGTGAGTTCCTCGGCATCCGCACGGAGGAGGAGACCGCCGCCGCCGGCCGGTGGATCGCCTCCCAGCAGCGGGCCGACGGCACCTGGGCCAACTACTTCGGCGGACCCGGTGACCTGTCCACGACCGTCGAGGCCTACGTTGCCCTGCGGCTGGCGGGGCATCCGCCCAGCGCACCGCACATGGCCAGGGCAGCCGGGTGGATCAGCTCGCGCGGCGGCATCCCCGCCACGCGGGTGTTCACCAGGATCTGGCTCGCGCTCTTCGGCCAGTGGTCGTGGGACGACCTCCCGGTCATGCCTCCCGAAATGGTGTACCTGCCCACCTGGTTCCCGCTTAATGTGTATGACTGGGCCTGCTGGGCGCGGCAGACGATCGTGCCGCTGACCGTGGTGGGCTCGTTCCGCCCGGTCCGGTCCCTCCCCTTCGGCCTGGACGAGATCCGGTCACCCGGCCAGGATGAGCCGGGTGACCGGGCCCGCAAGTCGGCTCAGGCCGCGGACCGGACCGGCTGGGAACTCGCTTTCGGCGGGCTGGACCGCGTCCTGCACGTGCTCGAGCGGCACGGGCAGCGGACCCGGCCGGTGCGGGCCATGCGCCGCGCCGCACTGCGCCGCTGCGCCGACTGGATCATCGCCCGCCAGGAGCAGGATGGCTGCTGGGGCGGGATCCAGCCGCCCTGGGTCTACTCCCTGATCGCCCTGCACCTGCTCGGCTACGGGCTCAACCATCCGGTGATCAAGCGCGGGCTGGCCGGGCTGGGCCGGTTCACGATCGTCGAGGACTCCCCGGACGGGCCGGTGCGCAGGCTCGAGGCCTGCCAGTCCCCGGTGTGGGACACGGTGCTGGCGGTCGTGGCGCTGGCCGACGCCGGGCTGCCGCCGGAGCACCCTGCGCTGACCCGGGCCGCCGACTGGCTGCTGGACGAGGAAATATCCGGCCCGGGGGACTGGCAGGTGCGCCGTCCCTGGCTGGAACCGGGCGGATGGGCCTTCGAGTTCGACAACGACGGCTACCCCGACATCGATGACACCGCGGAAGCGGTGCTCGCGCTCCGCCGTACCGCCCAGGGGCAGCCGGCGCCGGGCCAGCCGGCACCGGGCCAGCCGGCACCGGGCCAGCCGGCACCGGGCCAGCCGGCACCGGGCGGGAAGCCGCGTCACCCCGCCATCGGGCGCGGCC
>Ga0137375_10006510_pt1 | contig 13853 bp, 9 predicted proteins | sample SagtaG_24_FD_104936 | JGI IMG/M metagenome (GOLD analysis project Ga0137375, IMG submission 104936) | Vadose zone soil microbial communities from Sagehorn Ranch, Mendocino, California, USA - Sage1_R_113_16 metaG | ecosystem: Environmental > Terrestrial > Soil > Vadose zone | place: USA...
CGCACCGCTGGCGCCGCTCGCGTGGGCGCGTAGCGGATCGCGATCGCAGGCGGCGATCGTCACGAGCAGGAATGCGGCGACGAGCGGGCGTGCGGTCGATCGCGGGGCGCGCGTTACGCGCATGCCTGCCGGCAGATACCGGTGCCGCCGATGCGACAGCAGTTCGGGATCAGCGCCGGGCACTCGCCGTTCGTCGTGCACAGGATGGCCCCGACGTTGGCGAGGCAGGTCAGCGCCGGCTCGCACAGCGTCGAGGTGTTGAGTAGATTGATGCAGCACACGTTGCCGCCGCCGCACGCCGCCGTGTTGAGACAGGCGAGCCCGATCCCAGGGCACATGGTCTGCGCGCTCTGACAGACGGCGCCGTTCGCGCCACCGAGGCAGCACTGCTCGACGCCCGGCACGCACGCGGATGCGCCGCACTGGATCGCCAGCGCTGCAGCGCCCCCGGTTCCCGCCGCAGCCTGCGCACCGCCAACGCCGCCGCGGCCACCCGTGGCCTGCGTTCCCGCACCGCCGCCTCGGCCCGCGGCCGCCAACGTTCCGGCGCTGCCGCCCGCACCGCCGCGGCCGCCAGTGGCCTGCGTGCCGCCGCCGCCCCCGCGGCCGCCGGTGGCCTGAGTGCCGCCGACACCGCCGGCCTGGGTGCCGCCGACACCGCCGCCGCCGCTAGCCTGCGTGCCGGCGCCGCCCCCGCGACCGCCGCCGGCTTGCGTGCCGCCGCCGCCGCCGCGACCGCCCGTGGCCTGCGTGCCACCGACACCCCCGCGGCCGCCAGCGGCCTGCGTGCCGCCGCCGCCCCCGCGACCGCCCGTGGCCTGAGCGCCCGCGCCGCCTGCGCCTCCATCACGTCCGGCATCGCCCGGACCGGCAGTTCCCGCGCTACCGGTACCCGCGGTGCCCGTCGAACCGCCGCCGCCGATCGCGCCGCCGTCTTCGTCGATCGGAAGGTCGAGCTCGGTTCGCCCGCACGCGAGAATCAGGATCGTGACCGCCCCCGACACGACGAGCGGGTGCACGCATTGCCTAAGCTTGTCCATTCGATGTCGCATCATAAACCAGTTGCGCTAGTTCGCTGCGGGGGCGGGCACGACGATGCGAAACAACCCATTCTCGTCCGTCTGACCTATCCCCCGCAGCCACGGCGCCTCGCGGTTCGGCCCGCTGCAGTCAGCTTCCTTGCACCGGGGCTCGAAGAACCGGACCGTGGCATTGGCGAGCGACGTGAACGCGTCTGCGGCTCTGACCCGCCCCTCGATCACCCTCGCCGCGGGCAGCCGCACGTCGCGCACGACGTCGGCGTCGACCGCAACGTCCATCTCGGTCAGGCGGGGGATGGGCGATCGCGCAGGAGGATCGTAGTCGAACTGGTACGTCCCGGGATCGAGGTACAGCGTGAAGCTTCCGTCTTCGAGGGTGGATCCAGCGGATATCGGCGAGCGCGCGGCGGTGCAGGTCGGAGGCGGTGCCGCACCCGGCGTTGCGGTCACCAGCACACCCCGCACGGGTTCGCGACCGTCATCGAACACCCTTCCCGTGAACTTCGCCCGGGCCGGAAGCAGCCGGGGTGTGGTCTGGATGTTGGCCGCGGTGCTCTGGCTACCACCCCCGTTCGATACACTCGCGGTACGGCAGAGGGTCGCGTACTTTTCCTCCGCGGGTGGAAGGACGACGAGGTCATAGGTCAGCAACATTCCGGCGGTCCCGGGCAAGAGTGGCAGGATGGCCCGTCCTTCGGTGTCGGTGAGGGCTTCACGTGCGAACGTCGTCGTCCCAACGTCGGTCGGCTCCGTGGGCTGCAGCCTGGTTAGCGCACGCACCAACGCGCCCGCCACCGCTGGCTCGTCCGGCCCGTCGCCTCGTACGTCCAGACTGAACTGCGCGGGGCTACTGATGTACGTCGGCAACTTGACTTCGAGGTTCGCATACACACCATTCGTCGGCAGGCGAGGGGCCGAGACGAAGTACGGTTGTCCGTCGGTTTGCGGAAGCAGCACGACCTCGATCGGTGCCAGCGACGCTTGCACGGGGATCGAGAGGATGAAGACTCCGTCCTTGCTGCCGACGTTCTGGCCAACCTCGACCGAATCGCTAACCGGTGCTTCAGCCTGAAAGGCCCGGGCGACGAACGTGTCGCGGAGCGTCTGGTTCGTTGCATCAACCAAGGTGCCTCGGAGAGCGAGATCGTCGTTCGCGCGCACGTCGAAGGCCAGGGAGGGGGAGAGGGTCGCCACGAACGTCCGTGGCGGGCTGTTTCGGTCATCAGGGGAGGGAGTCATCCGGATCATCGCCGCGCCTCGCTTGCTGGCGGCGGTGGGAACAGCCACCGTCGCCACCAGGGATCGCGCCGCCAAGTCAGCAACGACCTGTGTCTCGAAGCTCAAGTCCGGTCGCCCCGGAATGAGCGACGCCGTGCTGATGACGATTCCCGCGTTCCTAGGGTAAGACTTCGTAGCCGCGTAGGTGATCCCTACGGTCACCTCGGTCGTCGAATCGCAGGTCAGAATCGGATTCGCGCCGCTGACCGCGCTCACCTCGGTAAGGGCGTCAATGCTGTCTCCGGGTGGAGGCACGATCTCGGCTGCCCACGACGACGGGATAGGAATTCGTTTCACGCACACGCCGGTCACGCACGCCTCTTCCGACGAACACGCGACGCAGCGCTTCGTCGAGGTCGCGGGCGTGTTGTTTACCGCGCATGCGAGCGCGACCGCGCCGGCGCTAGCGAATGAGAGACTCCGAAACGTCATGGTGGACAATCCGCTGCGAATAGCCACCAGGCCGAAACAGTGAGCCCGTCATCGGTCGCCTTCATGAGGTCGTTTGTCATCGACGTACTCACGAACGGACGATCCGCAACGATGGCCATGATCTTGTGAAGGGAGATCGTCGATACGAGGCCCGGCTCGCCGCAGCTGACGCCAACCGAGCTTTGTGCGTCCAACGGCGTACCGTCGGCGCTAGGCGGAAACTCTAGGATCCCTGTGATGAATCTTCGGTTGGGCCCGAAGGGTGGGTAGTCCGCGATCCAGCGAACGAAGAGCTTGTCGCCGTTTGGATCGTTGAACTTGATGGTGAAGGTCGGGTCGCGGCGGGTCACGGTGTCTCCCAACGCTGGGTTCACCGTCACGATTTGGGGCGGCCGGTTCTTCGCCTCGGGTGGGTCCTTGAACTCGGGGACGACCGGGATGACGCAGGCGGGTGACGCGGACAGCAGCAACACGGGGGCGGCCTTGCACGCGAAAGCGAGCAGCAAGCGTGCCAAGCGCGCGCGCGGCGCGGCGCGCGGGGCTCGGGTGTCCGTCGGGCCGCGGGCCCGGACATCGGTGTCAGGCCGGATCAAGGCTCGCTGTGTCCGACGTTCCCGTTGCTCGGGCCGAGGTCGTCGAGGCCGCCTTCGCCTTTCTCGAGGTGGCGGAAGATGGTGCGCGGGTCGACGCCCAGGTCGCGCGCGGTCTTGGTGCGGTTGCCGTTGTTGAGCGCGAGGATGTCGTTGATGTACTCACGCTGGAACTTCTCCTTGGCGTCGGCGAGCGGCAGGATCGTCGGCAGGTCGTCGGGCGACAGATCCAGATCTTCGGGGGCGAGCAGCGCCTTGTCGGCGAGCACGACCGCCTTCTTGACCCGGTTCTCGAGCTGCCGGATGTTGCCGGGCCAGCGGTGGCGCTTGATCGCGGCGATCGCGTTGGGGGTGAGCCCGCGCACCGTGTTGCCGTACTCTGGCCCGTAGCGGCCGACCATGTAGCGCGCGAGCACGACGATGTCGTCGCCGCGGTCGCGCAGCGGCGGCAGGTGCAGCTGCACGACGTTGAGGCGGTAGTAGAGGTCCTCGCGGAAGCGCCCCGCCTTGATCTCCGCCTCGAGGTCGCGGTTGGTCGCCGCGATGATGCGGATGTCGATGTTCTCGGAGTGGGTGTCGCCGACGCGCACGACCACCCGCTCCTGCAACGCGCGCAGGATCTTCACTTGCAGTTGCAGCGGCATCTCGCCGATCTCGTCCAAGAACAACGTCCCGTGATCGGCGGCCTGAAATCGACCGGTCTTGCTCGACACCGCGCCCGTGAACGCGCCCCGCACGTGGCCAAACAGCTCGGACTCGAGCAGGTTCTCCGGGATCGCGCCGCAGTTGATGGTGATGAAGGGGTGCTTGGCGCGCGGCGATCGGCTGTGCAGCTCGCGCGCGATCAGCTCCTTGCCGGTGCCGGTCTCGCCCGTCACCAGCACCGAGATGTCGGTCGCCGCGACCTTTTGCACCTTGCGAAATACGTCCTGCATCCGCGGCGACGAGCCCAAAATCTCGCCGAACCGGATCTGCTCGATGCGGTTTTGCAGCGAGCGGTTGTCGAGGCTCAGGTCGTTGACCAAGAGCGCGTTGCGTACCAGCAGCGACGCTTGCGACGCGAACACGGTCAGTACCTCGAGGCGCGACTGATCGAATAGCTGCGCGACGTTGTCGTTGCCGACGTAGATGACACCCAACATGTTGCCCTTTTCCAGGAGCGGCACGCACATGACCGACGTGAGCTTGAGGTTCACCACCGACAATGAATTCTTGAACTCTTCGTCCCGGAGCGCGTCCGAGATGATGAGCGGGCGGTGCGTGCGGACCACACGTTCGAGGATCGAATCCGACAGCTGTCGGACCGCGTCCGAGATGGTCTCGCGGCGCAAGTTGCGCGCCGCCTTGACCACCGGCTCCCCCGACTCCATCAGCACGAGGAAGCCCTTGTCGGCATTGGACACCGAGATCATCGCGTCGAGCAGCTGGTCGAGCAGGGTCGGCAGCTCGTAGCTCTCCATCAACTTGCCCGAGAAGTCGTAGAGCTTCTTGTACGACGCGAGCTCCGACGACTGGAGTGCGTGGCCATCGCCGTCGTCGCGCTCGGTGACCGGTTGGTCGTAGAGCGAGAATTCGATCTCGATCGAGCCGAGCCGAACACGGTCCTCGTGCACGAGCTTGTGCTTCGCGCGCTTCTTGCCGTTGACGAAGATTTCCGCGTCGCGGTCGCTGGGGGCGAGGTTGAAATCGTGGCCGTCGAAGTGGACGTGGGCGTGGCTGTCGGCGAGCGCCGCGTCGGGCAACGTCACGTCCGCGTCGGCGCCGCGCCCGAGCGACGTGATCTTCTTGTGGATGCGGTAGACCTTCGTTCCCTTGCCGGGCAGCTGAATCTTGAGCGTAGCCATAATCGGTGGTGTCCTTTCAGAATCCCCAGGTGGCGCCGAGGCCGAAGCGGGAGGCGGATAAGCGAAACGAAGCGGCGGGCGCCGACGAGGAGGAGGAGGAGGACGAGGCGAGCATCGTGTCGCGCTTGAAGTTTCGGAGCGCGTCGACGATGCCCAGGATCGCCACCGCGTAGAACAGCCCGCCGCTCACCAGCTGCGCGCGCGTGAGCCAGCGCGACGTGTTCTCCTCCGAGTGATCGACTTGGGTCGGCGGGCACTGCGTGACGACGCCGCCGGTGTCGGCGTTTTGCTTCATCAGGCAGTCACGCCGCGGGTCGAGCCCGTAGAGCGCGAGGTTGGTGGCGAACGCGCCCACCGAGATCGCGGCGAGCGCCGCCTCGGTGCCCAGGAACAGCCAGCCTTTGCCGCGGTCGCCGTTCTGGAATTGCCCGGCGCCGAACGGGATGAAGTTGATCGCGAACGAGTGCCGCTCGAACACGACCGTGGTGCGCAGGGGCGCCAGGCGCTCGGCGTCGCGGCGGCGGCGCTCGGCGGCCTCGGCGTCGCGCTGGCGTCGGCGTGCCTCGATCACGGCGATCGTGCTCTCTTCGTCCTTGACCACGGCGTTGAAGAAGTCGACCACGCGTTGCGGGTCGAGCAGCGGGTCGAAGCGATAGTCGGGCCGCAGCTCGAGCAGCTTGCGGAACTCGCGGCGCGCGTCGTCGGGATGGTTCTCGAACAGGTACGCGACGCCCAGCATACGGTGCGCCTGCACGACCTCGCCCTCGCTGTCGAGCAACGCCTCGGGGTAGAGGAGCGGGTGGAGGATCTCGATCGCGCGCGCGTACTCGGCGCGGCCGAACGCCGTGCGGCCGCGGTCGAACGCCTCGCGTGGGGTGGCCGGGGGCGAGTGCGAAGGCGCCTTGCCGCCGGCCGCGGCGACCAGCGCGCCCGCGAGCGCGACACCGAGCGCGAACGTCATCGTTCGCTGCCGCCGGGCTTGATCTTGACCACGTGCCGCAGCCGCTGCCCGGCGCGGACGCGGATCTTCTCGGTCGTGAAGCTGTCGCCGCTGTCGACCGCGATCTCGATGTCCTTGCTCGAATCGTCGTCGGCGAAGAACGGGACGTCGACCTCCTCGCCGGCGCGGGCGGCGGTCGGCGTGGTCTGCCGCGCCGGATCGCGCACGGCGAGGTGCGCGCTGGCACCCGGCGGATCGATCGTCAGCATCAGGTGAGCTGGGCGCCATTTGAGGCGGCGCGCGATGATGGCGTCCGCGGGCAGCGGGCGTTCCGGCCCTACCTCCACGCGCTCGACGAAGCAGCAACCACCGGTGCTGCGGAACTCGATGACGTGAACGCCCGACCACGGGACGCCTATCGTGGTGTGGTCGACGTCGTAGCCGAACTGGCGCTGACCATCGAGGTAGACATCTACGTTCTGGGGCGTCGGGCCGAGCTTGAACGTACGGGTCGGAACGTCGGCGGCCGGAGCATCGGCCGGCAGGGCCGCGGCCTCGGCGCGCGCGGCGGCGCGGCTCGCGCGGCCACCTGGAGAGCCGGCCCCCGGACGACGCGGGGCTTCGGCGGCGAGCGGTGCGGCTGCGGGCGTCGCTGGTGCAGTCCGGGCGACCGCTGCCATCGCGGCGGCAGGCGGTGGTAGGGGCGGCGGCGAGGGGATCGCCGGGGCCGGACTCGGTGCGACCGCGACCGGCGGCGACACCGGGCGGGCGCGCCACGCGCGCACCCCGAACAGGCCCACGACCGACAGCGCCGCGGCGGCGGCAAGCACGCGGGCGGTGGTCCGCAGCCGTTCACGCCCGGCGAACTTCCGCAGCGCCGCTGCGACCGTCACGTTGTTCGGGTCGAACGACAGCACGCGGTTCCAGAGCTCGAGCGCCTTGGCGCTGCGGCGCGCGGTGAGCGCGGCCGCCGCCGCCGCGTTCAGCGCGGGGGCCATGCGCGCCGGGAGTGCCTGCTCGTAGCCGGCGGGGTCAGCGAAGTAGGCGCGCAGCTCGGCGCGCACGTCGGTCAACCCGGCGGCGGCGAGGTACGCCGCGAGGTCCTCGGCCAGTGGCCCGACGTCCGGGTAGCGGTCATCGGGCTGGCGGGCGAGCGCGCGCGTGATGATGCGCGACAGCGCCTCGTCGACGCCGCGTCCAACCGTGCGCGGGTCGGGGAATCGCCCGTCGGTGATCCGCCGCAGCACCTCGTGCGGGTTCTTGCCCGAGAACGGCAGGTCGCCGGTCGCGAGCAGGTACAGCATGATTCCGACCGAGAACACATCGGTGCGGACGTCGAGCGGCTTGCCCTCGATGATCTCGGGCGCCATGTACGCGGGTGACCCGAGGAGCTGCCCGGTGACCGTCATCCGCTGCAGGTCCATCACCTGCGCGATGCCGAAGTCCATCAGCTTGAGCAACCCGTCCTTGCGGATCATCACGTTCTCGGGCTTGACGTCGCGGTGGATGACGCCGAATCCGTGCGCGTGTCCGAGCGCGCCGCACACCTCGAGCGAGATCAGCGCCGCCACCTCCGAGAACCCGATGCGACAATCGCCCAGGAACTGTTTCAGCGTCTGGCCGTCGATGAACTCGGTGACGATGTACGAGGTCGGCGATCCCGAGCCGGAATAGTCGAAGATTTCCAGGATGTTTTCGTGCCGCAGCTTTGCGACCGCCTGGGCCTCGCGCTCCAGGCGGGCCTTGGATTCGGGCTCCGCCGCCAGGTGGTGGTGCAGCACCTTGATCGCGACCTCGCGCTTCAGGGTCTCGTCCTTGGCGCGATAGACGATCGCCATGCCCCCCTGGCCCACCTCCTCGATGAGCCGATAGCGCTCGGGGATCTTGGCTTGCTCCATTCGGCCTGACTCCATCCGGCCTGACTCCATCCGGCCTTACTCCATTCGCCTACCCTGACGAACGTGTCATACCTGCAAGCTAACGCCCGCATATTACGAGTCTTCCGAGATGGCTTCAAGCCCTCCCGAAGCGTCGCGATTGTCAGGCCTGGGCGGTCGCGATCGGGTGGGCGGCGAAGTAGGGGAGCGCTTCGCGCATCAGATCGAGCTCGGGATCCAGCTGCTTGCCGATTCCTTCGGTGACCGCGATGGCGATGTTGACGATCGTGAAGCTCGGGTTGACGCGCACGCGGTGGCGGCGCAGCAGCGAAAGCATGTCGAGCAGCACCTTGCCGACCTGGACCTCGCCCAGGCGCTGGCCCCAGTAGCGGCCCACGAACTCGATGATCGCGGCGCGGTAGCGCTGGAACGCCTCGCTGTTCGTCGCATCGCCGGGCCCCGCGTTGGCGGACATGTCGTACATGATGCGCGCCATCGCGTCGCCGTCGCGCTGCGCCCAGGCGGCGAAAAAGCGCGCGAACGCGCTGCGGTGGCGCTCGTCGAGCTCGCCCACCAGGCCGAGGTCGAGCAGCGCCAGCTTGTCGTCGGCGGTGATGAAGATGTTGCCGGGGTGCAGGTCGGCGTGCACGAAGCCGTCCTCGAAGATCATCTTCATCAGCGTCGTCAGCCCGAGACGCGCGACCCGCTTGGGATCCGAACGTGTCCCTGGCGTCGACAGGATCTTGGTGCCGTTGATGAACGACATCGTCAGCACCCGCTCGGTCGACAGCGCTTCGATCACCTCGGGGAACACCACCGACGGGACATCGCGGAAGTTGTGGCGGAAGCGGCGGTTGTTGCGCGCCTCGATGCGGAAGTCGAGCTGCGCGAAAACCGCGCGCCCGAACTCTTCGGCCGTTTGCACCGGCGCCAACGTCGCGATCGACGGGATTGCGCCCAGCACCCGCGCGCCGATCCGCATCACCGCGAGGTCGAACGTGCACAGCTCGACCACGTTCGGGCGCCGCACCTTGACCGCGACGATGCGGCCGTCGTGCAGCCGCGCCTTGTGGACCTGCGACACCGATGCCGACGCCAGTGGCACGGGCGCGAACTCCGCGAACGCGCTCGCGAGCGATCGGCCGAGGTCGCGCTCCACCGTCCGTTCCACCGCGGCGAACGGGAATGGACCGACGGCGTCTTGCAGCTCGGCGAGCGCGGTCGAGATGTGCTCGGGGATGAGGTCGGGGCGCGTGCTCATGATCTGCCCGACCTTGATGAAGGTGGCGCCGAGCTCGCGGAACAGATCGACGACCACCCGTCCCAGCCAGGCGCGGCGGCGGTCACGGCCGGAACGGCGCAGGCAGAGCCACACCCACACCGTCACGAACCGCAGCCAGTGTTTGGCGCAGAGCCCGCCGATCACCAGGGCCCGGGCTACGAGCCGCCAGCGGGGCAGGGACTTCGCCGACATTCACAGAATTCTATACTATTGAGGACAATGGAGACCACGCGCCCCACCGCGGAGATAGCCCGCCTGGCCGAGCTGCGACGAGACGACCCCAAGACCGCGGTCGAGATGTGGAAGCGGCGCGTGGGCGCGACCCCCGAGAGGGTCGCGTTCAGGTATCACGACGACGGCGCCTGGCGGCCGATGACGTTCAAGGAGGCCGACGCCGCGGCGCGCGAGATCGCGGCGGGGCTGGTCGCGCGCGGCGTCGTGCCGGGCGACCGAATCTGCGTGCTCTCGCAGACGCGGCTCGAATGGGTGCTGGCCGACGTCGGCATCCTGCTCGCGGGCGGCGTCACGGTGCCGATCTACGCGTCCAACACCGCCGAGCAGTGCGAGTTCATCGTACGCGACGCGGGGGCCAAGCTGGTCGTGGTCGAGGACGAGGCCCAGCGCGACAAGCTGCTGCCGCTGCGCGATCGGCTGTTCACGGTCACCGGGCTCGTGCAGATCGCGGGCGCGCCCCCGTCCCCGGCGTCGGCGTTCGTGCATTCGCTCGGTGAGTTGCGCGCGGCGGGCAAGACCTGGCTCGGGACGCACGCGGGCCAGCTGGACGCGCACAGCGACACGGTGGCGCCCGAGTCGATGTTCACGATCATCTACACGTCGGGGACGACGGGCGTGCCCAAGGGCGTCGTGCTGACGCACGAGCATCTGACCGCCGGTGTCTGCAGCGCGATTCGCGCCATGCAGATCGACGGCGACGACGTGCAGTACCTGTTCTTGCCGCTCGCGCACGTGCTCGGCCGCGAGCTCGAGTGGGCCACCATCCAGATCGGCTGCGAGACCGCGTTCTCGCGCGGGACGACCCAGATCAAGGAAGACCTCGGCATGGTGCGGCCGACATTCATGGCGGGCGTGCCGCGCATCTTCGAGAAGTTCTACGCGGGTGTGAAGGCGGCGCTCGTGAGCGGGTCGGGGCTCAAGCGCTCGCTGGCGGCGTGGGCGCTCGCCAAGGGCGCGGCACGGTCGGCGGCGATCCGCGCCGGCAAGGCCGGCGCGGGCGGCGGGATCGGGTTCGCGCTCGCCGACAAGCTGGTGCTGGGCAAGCTGCGCGCGCGCCTCGGCCTCGATCGCAACCGATTCCTGATCTCGGGCGGCGCGCCGCTGGCGCCGGAGATCGCCGAGTTCTTCCACTCGACCGGGCTCTTGATCCTCGAGGGCTACGGGCTCACCGAGACGGTGGCGGCCGCGCACCTCAACCGCCAGACCGCGTTCCGGTTCGGGACCGTCGGCCCCGCGCTGGACGTGGTCGAAACTCGGATCGCCGACGACGGCGAGATCCTGATGCGCGGGCCGTCGGTGTTCCGGCAGTACTACAACAACCCGGCGGCGACCGCGGAATCGGTCGAGCCCGACGGTTGGTTTCACTCGGGCGACATCGGCGTGCTCGAGGACGGGTTCTTGCGCATCACCGACCGCAAGAAGGATCTCATCGTGACCGCGGGCGGCAAGAAGATCGCGCCGCAGCCACTGGAGAACGCGCTCAAGGCGCGATCGCCGTTTTTCAGCCAGGTGCTGGTGATCGGCGACCAGCGGCCGTACTTGGTCGCGCTGGCAACGCTGACGGACGACGCGCGCAAGCAGCTCGGCGGCACCGGCGACGTGGCCAAGGCGGCGTTACAAAAACAGGTCGACGCGCTGAACGCGACCCTCGCGTCGTACGAGACCATCAAACGATTCGCGATCCTGCCCGAGGACCTCACCGAGGCGTCCGGCGACCTCACGCCCAAACTGTCGGTCAAACGCAAGCTCGTGATCGAGAAGTACCGCGGCGTGATCGAAGGTTTGTACGCGGGGCGCGACGGTTAGCCCAGAACCGGGGCCGCGCCCCCGCCTCGGCGTGGCGCCGCATCCCTTCGTCCTTGCCACCTACGCGTCGGCGGGGTGCCGCATCGCTTTCGTCCTTGGCCAACTGCGCCTCGGCGGGGCGTCGCATCCCTTCGTCCGACGAGCGCCATCGTGCGGGAGGTACTAGGGCGGCGCTCCCTCAGGATTCGTCCCATCCTGGCGGTCGCGGGGACTGGTCTTCGTGCCGACGCCCGAACGAAAGCGAACATCGCCGATTCAAGATGGCGGTCGAAGCATGACTCCACCGATTCGGTTCACGTGGCCTTTAGTGGGTGGTCGGAGATCGGGTCGCTTCCGTCGGCTGGCACGTGGCCCCGACTTGAAACGGCGATGATCGTTTCGTGGGACATCGCGGTTGCGGTCCACGCGCAGGAAAAAGCTTCAAGCGGTAAGAGGGCGGAGGACGGACACGGACGCGGGCGCCGCGTGGTGCGCCGAGGGGCGCCATGAGATGTGACGAATCGCGAAAGGGCGGGGTTACGGCCGAAAATCGCGCAGGCCTTCGAGCAACGCGCGCAGCACGTCGCGCACGCGCCCGAACCCGGGTTCGCTGGGCTCGAACCGCTCCTCGTTCATGTAGAGATCGCGGCGGAGCTCGATCTGGATCGCGTGGATGTTCTCGGTCGGACGGCCGTGGTGAGTGGTGATGAAGCCGCCCTTGTAGGGATCGTTGGCGCGCACCGAGAAACCGTTCGACTCGAAGTGGCGGGTGACGAAGCTGGACAGCGCGGGCGCGCAGCTCGTGCCGTCGCGGTCGCCGGGGACGACGTCGGCGCGCGCGCGGCCGGTGTCGGTGTGCCCCGACCGCCCGCGTGACGGCATCGAGTGGCCGTCGACCAGGATGGCGTAGCCGAACCGGGCGCGTGCGCGTTCGAGCGCGCGGCGGATCATCTCGTGGTAGCCGGCGTGCAGAGCGGTGCGCTCGCGCCACTCGCCCATCGACAGCGGCCGGGTCAGCGCGGGCGCGCCGCTGGTCGTGACCGCCCAGATGAAGCCGCGCCCGTCGAGGTTGCGGGCGGTGGGGTGCTCGGGCACGGTGCCCGGGCCGACGTCGTCGGGATCGCGGTTGAGATCGCACACGAACCGCGACAGCTGCGCCGCGACGTAGGTCTCGGGCGCGTCGCGCTCGCCGATCCGGTACAGCTGATCCACGAATAGATCGGCGTCGCAGCGGACGTCGAGCTCGGGCGTCAGCGTTGCTTCGAAACCGGCGGTGCGGATGCCGGCGTGGGGAACACTCACGACCAGCGGCGAGGCCGGCAGGGTGGGCGTGCGTGCCACGAAGGCGCCTTCCAGCAGCTCGAACATCGGGTCAATTCCTTAGCACTAAAACGGCATTTTGTAGCCGATGTCGCCGATCAATCCGGCGCTGTTGCCGTCGATGCGGTCGCCCTCGGAGGTGCGCCCGAGCTCGACCCAGAGGTAGCGAACGCCGATCACCAGCCGGCCGGGCTTGAGTGGGAAACTGACGTCGCCGCCGGCGGCGAGCGCGGGCGCGATCGCGCGCGCCTCCATCGACCGTGTCGCGGGCGCGCGTAGCCGCACGTCGGCCCAACTGATCCCGGCCGCGACGTCGGCGGCGACCTCGAGCCGCGGCGACAGCGCCCGGCGCCCGCGCGCGAGCAGCATCAGCGGGAGCTGGTCGATCTGCACGCGCACTGATTGCGAGGCTTGGAAGCCGGTCGCGCTGACGTCGCCGTGCAGGTAGCCGGCGGTCAGCCCGGCGGAGAACCGGTGCCCGTGTACCTCGAACGGACGCAGAGCCTCTAGGAAGACGGCCGGGCCCGAGCCGGGGCCGAAGTTGGTGTAAAGGCCGGCGCGCATCCCGGCGACCAGGCGAACCGGCGGGGGGGTGACCTCGATGCTGCCGGTTGCGCGCAGCTCGAGCGATGCCATCACCGACACCTGCTGGCGTTGCGGCTCTCGCGTGCGATCCGGGACGTAGTCGGCGACGTATTCGCCATCGCGCGGGACGCGGACCTCGCGCACGCGGCCGTCGGGGGTGTCCCAGCTCAGGCCGGGGACCGCGGTGGGCGTGCCGTTGGCGTCCACGGCTAGCGCGCGCAGCTCGGTCCCGAGCTGGCCGTCTGCGACCATGCGCGCGTGCTCCACCTCGAGCGTCAAACGGACGGGAGGGCCGCCGATCAACCGGATGCTCTCGGTCGCGCGCACCGCGCCGACAGAGGCTTCGATGGCGATGCGATCGCGGCCGCCGTAGCGCGCGGGCGCCGCCACCGAGAGCCGTCCGACGCCGTCCGCGCCCACCGCGACCGGCTGAGGCTGGCCGTCGATCCGCGCCGCCAGGCCGGTCGTCGGCGTAGGGTTCCCGAACGCGTCGCGCGCCGACACCACGACGTCCGCGGTCCCGCCGCCGCCGACCAAGAGTTGACGGCGCGACGTCGCCACCAGCAGACGAAATGGCGCGCCGGGCGACAGCGCCACCGCGATGTCGGCGCGCGCGGGTGGCGTGCCGGGCGCGGTGGCGGTGAGC